>Ga0209212_1004228_pt1 | contig 17952 bp, 13 predicted proteins | sample RifGroC2_FD_183996 | JGI IMG/M metagenome (GOLD analysis project Ga0209212, IMG submission 183996) | Groundwater microbial communities from Rifle, Colorado, USA - Groundwater C2 (SPAdes) (version 2) | ecosystem: Environmental > Aquatic > Deep subsurface > Groundwater | place: Rifle, Colorado...
CGATATTATCGGGGATGGAAAAATTGAACGAGGAGCCTTTCCCGGTCTGCCCCTCGGCCCAGACCTTGCCGCCATGCCCGGTTATTATGCGCCGCACCGTATTAAGCCCAATACCGGAGCCCTCGAATTCTTTTTCGCTGTGAAGACGCTGGAATACCCCGAAGAGGCGCCCGGCGTGCGCCATATCGAAGCCCACGCCGTTGTCCTCTATGGTGATCACTGTTTCCGCCGCCTTATGCCGCGCGGATATCTTTATGCGGGCATTATCCCGCGGCCGGGTGTATTTGACCGCGTTGCCCAGCAGATTGGTGAGCACCTGCTTAAGCATGGCGTGGTCGCCCGTAACCGGCGGAAGCCTGTCGGTTATCCATTCTATCTTCCGCGGGGCGGCTTCGGCGGACAGTTCGTTAATAACCTCCGCCGTTAGTTCCTGCAGCGATACCGTGGTAAAAGACATGTTCGCCCTGCCGGTACGCGACAGCAAAAGGAGCCGTTCTATCAGCGCGCCCATTCCCGCCGCCGCAAACTTTATCCGTTCCAGGTATTCTCCGGCCTTCCCGGTCAGCGCCGGCCCCAGTTCGTCGGCCAGCATCATCGAAAAACTCTTTATGCGCCGCAGCGGGGCCTTGAGATCGTGGGACACCGAATATGAAAAAGACTCCAGTTCCTCGTTAGAGGCCTGTAATTCGGCCGTCCTGGCCTTAACCTTCTGCTCGAGTATGGCGTTAAAGGCTATCACCTTGTCTTCCGCGGCTTTGCGCTCGGTGATGTCCCTGCCCAGGACCACCAGGCCCCTCCTCCTGCCGTCCGGATAAAAGATCGGGGATTTGATCACGTCATAAACCGAGACCGTGCCGTCGTAGCGCGGTATGTTCTCCTCTCCCCTGGAGACTACGCCCTTTTTCCAAGATATTTCGTCGGTAGCCTCACAGGCCAGGAAGGCCGCGCGGTGCAGGGGGCTGTACTGCGCCAGCTCGCTGTCCTTTTTCCCCTTGTAGGGGACCCCCTTCAGATTGAAAAGCTCCAAGTCAGCGTCATTGGCCTCCAGCCAGCGTCCTTCGCCGTCCTTGAAACAGATTATATCAGGCGTGCCGTTTATGAGTGTTTTAAGTTGTTGCGCGCTTTCGCGCAGCGCCGCTTCCTGCGTCTCGGGTCCTTCCCCGGCGGCCGCAGCCGAGTTCCGCTCCGGCGGCGTCAGGGCCGGTCCGTGTTGCAGGCCCTCCCAAAGCGCCGCGGGCCTCTGCGCCTCCGCCGCACCGGCGCCGTAATAGAACATGAACCGGGCTCCCTTCAGGGCCGCCTCCGCCTCTATCGCTTTAATGAGGCGCAACCCGTCCGCCGCCGGCAGCTGTGCGTCCAGCATTATGAGGTCGGGCTTGTGGGCAAGCGCCAGGTCAAAAGCCTCCGCCGGCCCTGCCGCCTCGATAAAGACATTGTCTTTTCCCGGCGCCGGCCCAATAAGCGCTTCCATTTCCCCGGTGTTCTGCCGTACTGTCAGTATTTTCATGCCGCTCTCCTCATGTCGGGGAATCCAATACCTGTCGCACTTTCTTCAGCAGCGCTCCGGCCGGTATCGGCTTTTGAATGAACGGCAGCAGCGGATTTATTCCCATGCGTTCCCTGGTGAAGTCGTCAGTGTACCCGGAGGTAAAGATGACCCTGGTTTCCGGATGCAGAGGTTTCAGGGCTTCAAACAGATCTTTTCCGTTCAGTTTCGGCATCACCAGGTCTATAATGGCTAAATGCACCGCCGCCTTATTGGTAGTAAGGAGGGCAAGCGCTTCTTTCCCGTCGCGCGCTTCTATGACCTTGTATCCGTTATCCGTAAGTATACGGGAGAGTACGTCCCGTACTATGGTCTCGTCTTCGGCCAGCAGGATGGTCTCCGTTCCTTTCAGGTCCTCGCATCCCGCCTCCGTGTAATTGTCCGGTTCGGCTTTCAGCTTGCTGACCGGGAAGTAGACCTTTATCGTAGTGCCTATGCTGACCTCGCTGCATACGAAGATATGGCCTTTAGCCTGCTTGACTATTCCAAAAACCGTGGCCAGGCCCAGCCCGGTCCCTTTGCCCGGCTCCTTGGTGGTGAAGAACGGCTCGAAAATATGGGACTGCGTCTCGGCGTCCATCCCCAGGCCGGTGTCGGCGATCACCAACTGGGCGTAATCCCCCGGGGGTATGGACTCCCGGGTGGAGACGGCTTCCGTGTCTATGTGTACATTGTGCGTTTCGAAAGTCAGTTTCCCGCCGTTGGGCATGGAGTCCCTGGCGTTGAGCATCAGGTTCACTATCACCTGCTCCATCTGGGAGGGGTCGGCCTCTATCCGTTCGAGACCGGGGTCCAGCGTGAACGTGAGTTCTATGTTCTCTCCTATAAGCCTACGCAGCATCTTTTCCAGGCCGCGCATGACGTCGTTGAGCGCCAGCGTGCAGGGCTCCGCCGTATGCTTGCGGCTGAAAGTGAGCAGCTGCCGGGTCAGCGTGGCGGCCCTTTCCGCCGCTTTTTTTATTTCGGCCAGGTCGTCGTGCCTTTTGTCGGAAGGGGGGAGGCTTTTAAGCAATACGTCCGAGTAGCCTTCTATGGCCGTAAGCAGGTTGTTGAAGTCGTGGGCCACTCCGCTGGCCAGCCGGCCGACGGCCTCCATTTTCTGGGCCTGGCTGAGTTTATAGATCATCACTTCGTGTTCCTGTCTGGCTAGGCGCTGCTGCGTTATGTCCCTGGCCGCGGCGTAGATCAGTCTGCCGGCCGGGGCGGCGCGCCATTCCAGCCAGCGGGCGGTGCCGTCCTTGCAGAGATACCTGGTCGTGAAGTCCAGCGGTTCTTTCCGCTCGGCCAGAGTGGCTATGGCCTCCGCCGCCGGCGCTGCATGGTCCGGGTGGGCGTATTCTGGGAGTTTATGGCCTATGAGTTCTTTGGCCTCATAGCCCAGCGTCTTTTCCCAGGCCGGGTTTGTCAGTCTGAACTCCCCGGTTTCGTCCAGCACGCACAGAAGGTCCTGGCCCACCAGGAAGAATTTCTCCAGCTCTTCCGTTTTGCTGACCAGCGCTTCCGCTATCCGTTTCTGCGTGTCGAGGGCCTCGCGGAGCTTTGCCACGGTCTGTTCAAGCTTGAGGGCCATGATCTGGGCATGTTTGCGCAGGTGCTCGTTCTCCTCTTCCGGTGTTGTTTCGGGGAAATTCAGGCCGCCCTCCTGCTTGTGCCTCTCCAGGGCCCGTCCTATATCCGCCCACAATTCCTCCGGCTCCTGCGGCTTAACTATGTAGTCGTCGGCGCCCATGGCGAGGGCCAGCCTTACGTCTTCATCCTCCGTGTAAGCGGCGGAATAGAACACAAAAGGTATGTGTTTCAGTGAGGGGGCCTTTTTAATTTCACGCAGTAAATGGAAGCCGTCCATCACCGGCATAAGGGCGTCGGAAATTATCAGGTCCGGCCTGTTTTCCATAGCCAGCTTCAGGCCCTCTTCCCCGTTCTCGGCCTCCATCACCTGGTGGTAGGCTCTTTCGGCTATGGCCCGCAGCAGCCGCCGGGCGTCCTGTTCGTCGTCCACGATGAGTATCTTCATTTCTTTCTCCCGGTTATCTTATGTATTTCGTCCAGGATGTTCAGTGGGTCTATGGGCTTTTCAAAGTAGCCGTTGCAGCCGGCGGCCAGTATGCGCGCCATGTCGCCGCGCATAGCGTAAGAGGTGATGGCTATTATCGGCGTGTCCTTGCAAAGCCCGTCTTTACGTATCCTTTCAGACGCCTCCAGGCCGCTTATGTCCGGCAGGTTGACGTCCATGACTATGAAGGTAAAGCACTCCGTCTTCGCCATGGCTACTCCCTCGGTCCCGTTCGGCGCCGCCGCTACCGCATAGCCTCCGCGTTCCAGGATCTTGGTTATCAGGCGCAGATTGTCCGGGTTGTCTTCCACCACCAGTACTTTTCCCATGTCATTCCACCTCTTCTATATGTGCCGGTATCCTGAGGCTGAAAGCGCTGCCCTGGCCGTAAACGCTCTTTACAACAATATCGCCTTTCAGTATTTCCGTGGTCATCTTTTTTACCAGGTACAGCCCCAGCCCGGTGCCCTTTGTCTTTTCGGTTAGCGGGGAGGTGAGCCGGGTAAAGGGGAAGAACAACCTGGGGATGTCCTCCGCCTTTATCCCTATGCCCGTATCGGTCACGGTTATTTCGGCCAGGTCCGCCGCCGGATCGCTATCCCGCGCCTGTATTATTTCAACCCGCACGGAGACCTCTCCCTTCAGCGTGAACTTGGCCGCGTTGCTCAACAGGTTGATCACGCACTGCAGTAGCCTGCGCCTGTCGGTATGAAAGGCGCGGTGAACAAGGGCGGCATTGAATTTTATCCCATTATGCCCCAGTTCACTTTCTATCATGGCCAGTGCTTCCTGGAGTAGGTCGTGTATGTCGAAATCCGTCACTATGCTTTCCAGTTTCCCGGCCTCTATCTTGGAGACGTCTATCACTTCGTTTATGAGCAGGTGCAAGTGCTTGCCCGCGGCGAGCACCGTGCCCAAGTTCTCTTTCTGCTCGGCGTTCACGGGGCCGCACCATTCCTTGAGCAGTATGCTGGAGAAGCCGATAATGGAGTTCAGCGGGGTGCGCAGTTCGTGACTCATGGAGGCTATGAACATGGACTTCAGGCGGTCCATCTCGCGGAGCTTTATATTGGCCTGCCGTAATTCCTCGGTGCGGATATTAAGGGTGTGCGCCAGTTCCAGGTCCCGCTGCAGTTTCCTCCGATCGGTGATATCGGCCACGGCCGCCAGCGCACCGTTGTATTCCCCCGCTTCGGTCAGGAATGGGGTTGTTTCAATGATCGTGTATATGCGCGTCCCGTCCTTCTTTATGAATTCAAAATCATGCTGTTCCCCCACTCCGTGTTTCCTGCGCTCTATGTTCTGCAGGGCGAGTTGCCTGCCTCTCTCGTCCATAAAGTCGAACAGTTCCTTGCCCTGCATTTCTTCCACGGTGTAGCCCAGCATCGCGGCCATGCGCGGGTTGACGAAAGTGGTACGGGTCTGCGCGTCTATCACCCAGACCCCTTCGTTAAGGGTTTCGATTAACCTGCGGTACTTCTTTTCGCTTTCTGCCAGTTCCCTTTCCGCCTTCTTGCGCTCGCTTATGTCCAGCGAAAGCACGAAAATGCCTTCTTCCACCGGCTCTATGCTCAATTCATACCACCTTGGGTGGCCGGCCTTGAAGGTATGTTCGGATTCGAAGTGCATCCGGATGCGTTCCTCCATACAGCGGCGGTAGGCGCTGAAGATTCGGCTGTTCTCCGCTTCCGGGAATATCTCCAACAGGCCGTGGCCCAGCAAATCCTCCCCGCTCCTGTGCCTCTGGCGGGCGGCGGCCGTGTTGACGTAGCAGTAAGTCCAGTCGAAACCAACTATCATGCAACCCTCGGACAGGTTGTCGAGTATATGCCGCAGTTCCAGATTGTCTTTGCCGCGGGCTTCTATCGCGTCCAGCATCCGGTTGAACCCTTCGCTAAGTTGCCCAACCTCATATCCCGGGGGAATAGCCAGGCGCAAGTCATGCCGGCCCGCTTCTACTCTGGCGGTGAAAGCCAGTATCCGTTCAATTCCGGCCGTCAGCCTGTTGCCGATAAATATCGCGAAGAGCGCACCGAGCAGGATTGCGAACAGAATATAAACCGCCCCGTTCCGGGAGATCCTGCTCAGGCTTTTTTCCACATATTCCCTGTCATGGATGATGCGGGCCCAGCCCAGGCACTTGCCCGAATCGCTCAGTATCGGCGCCGCGACGTCCACGTCGCGGGAGTCGGCCCGCAGCACCTGCACCACAGGCTCCGCCCTGACAAGTGTGACGATAGAATCATCTTGAGGATATTTCCCGACGAGGGATTTGTCGGTATGGGCCAGTATCCGGCATTTAGCATCCAGCACCATTATGCCCCGGACTATGTGATAATGTTGTTCCTTACCGAGCATTTCCGCGAGCCCGGCGATGTTGCCGGACCGAACAAAGGCCTTACTATTGGTGGCGAGAGTGCGGGCAAACACTATAACATGTTCAAGACTTTGTTCCTGCAGGAACTCGCGCTGCCTGGCGATCAGGTCGAAAACGAATACCGACATAAGCACAACGTGAACCAGTGCCACGCCCAGGATGAGCTGCGTCCGTACCCGCCGCGGCCACAAGGCTTTAGCCAGTTGCAAGGGGGCCAAGATGTGAAGTTTCATATACCCCTTATTCCCTTACGACCTTTCTGTCCTTCTTCGTAAAACACGTTACGGGAGAATAGGATTTGTCCAAGGCCGGTTCGAATCTTTTCAGCGGCAGAGCTGCGAGCAGGCTCCGGTCTTCGGGGTTGTCGTGGAGGGTGAATAAAAACTCCGCCACCCTGTCTGTTACCTTACAGGGCACGCCGCCGCGTACCACCAAGCCGTTGTTTATCAGCGAGCAGGTTTCCCAACGGACGGTAAACTGTGCGGCTATTTTCGGGTGTCGCTGTTTAAATGCCTCCCATGGCGGCGGCCAGGTTGCGCTGGCCGTGCTTTTGCGCAGGGACACGTTCATCATGGGAGATCCGTGTGAGCCGGAGAAGAGCCGCTCGAAGCCCTTTGCAATGTCCGGCCCCAGCGTATGCAGGTGGTAGAGCGGCATCATCGTGGCGGCCAGCGCGGTAGGGGCGGGGAAACTTACCGTCTTCCCGCGCAGGTCCGTCACTTCGTTTATGCCTCCGTCCTTGCGTACCAGGATAATGCCGCGGAACTCGGCGTCGCCGCCCATCTTGCCAAAGACACGGTAGCCGTGCCGCAGCAAGTTTATGGTCTGGCAGGGATTAGGCAGGGCGAAGTGGAAACGAGCGCCATAAAGTATTCTGTCGAACTCCTCGTAAGAGCGCGAGGCCTCAAGCCTGAACACGGCCTCCGGGATATGCCGGTTCATGTACTCCACGATAGGGCCATAAAACTCCTCCAGACGCTGCGGGTTGTGCAGTGGGTGAACCCCGAGAATGTACGCCTGCCGGCCCAAGGAATGGGGCGAAGAGTACTCCGGGGTATAGGGGGCCGGTTTGTCCGGGTCGCATCCGGACAAAAGAAAGGCCAGCAGGCAAAATACGATTATGCCCGAGCCGGACATGCTCCGGCCTTTAGTGGAATGACGTTGTTTCACTCGACCCTCCCCCTATGGCAAATGTAATCATTTTCTCCGGTAAAAGGCAACAACTCGTTTTCTGTGCGTGGCGTCGGGCGGGCACGAAGGGGAGCGCAAACTTAAGAATAACTTTAGTGGCCCGGAACCGTCCCGTGAGGTATGCTATGGGTAGCAGGGAAGGCTGCCTGCTTCCCGGGAAATTCAGGTATGAAGACTGCAACTATCTGGCTGGTCGGTCGTGATAAAAAGTTTGCCGAAGCTTGGTACAGGCTTTTGTCCCGGGAGCATCTTTCCGTGGAAAGACTGGAGACCCTTGACGACCTTGTTAAGCGTTCCGAAGGGACCAGCGGCCTTGTGCTGGTGGAGCTGGACCGCAAGACCCTCTCCCGCCCTTCAGCCCTGAAATATCTTTTAGACGGCGGCAATATTTCCGTTATCGTGCTGGCGTCCAGGCCGCTCGCCACCCCTCAAGCCGTGGCCAGAGTTCTGGAATGCGGCGCGGATGATTTTATTGTAAAGGAAGAGGACGATCGGGTGCTGCTCGCCAAGGTTAAAGCCCACCTGCGCCGCGTTCTGCCGGGCCTGCACCGCTGCCGAGCCGTGGTGCGCAGCAGGAACGGTGAACTGGAAGTGGACAGGTTAAAGCATGTGGTCCGTGCCGGCACTAACGGGGAAAAGAGTTATGCGCCTGACCGGTTTACCCCGAAGGAGTTCGATATCCTGTCCCTGCTGGTCGGAAGAGAAGAGGAAGTGGTCAGCCGTGGCGTTTTTATGGAAGAAATCTGGAAGGAAAAGACCGGGCAGGTCAATTGTGAAACGCTTGATAAGCACGTCGAAACTCTGCGCCACAAGCTTGGAGTATATGGAAAAAATATAAGGACCGTGTACGGGCAGGGTTACGTATACAGGGCGGCTTAGCCGGCCGGGAAGTAACGGAGGCCTTTTCCGGCCACCGATTGTATCCTGGCCGCCAGGCCGAGGGGGCTTCTGCCAGCAATATAAGCTTCTGCATTGAGATAAGAACAGCTAACCCCACAGCATTGAACGATATTTTCCAGATTAAGCGCGTTGTGGAAAGGACGGAATTGGCTTATTCCTGGACAGTGCAATTAACGCAGTGACTGCATTATAATTAATACACGGGCGTAGGTGAAAAATATCGCTATAAGCAAAGCAAGTTTGCATAACGCGGATGTTAAATGTCTTCCAGTGGTTCTAATTGACATGGATTCTCTCCTGCCTGTCGGCCTCATCCTGCCGTGAGTCTGCGGCTATACGTGATTTAAAGGAAGGCACGCAGTATGGCAAGAGCGGACCCCGCTGTTACCGCATACCCCCAGTTCTTAAGGCTTGCGACGTCGCCTTCGATGCGCTTGAATTCAAGATAGTTCTTTTCCGTTCGCTGTTTTTCGCGGAGCAGTTCCCTGATGAACTCTTCGTAACGCATGTTCTTTGTGGCAACCAGGTCTTCAAGCCGCGTGATCTTACTGAAGCAGCATTGAATATCTTCTTGAAGTTTAATTATCTTCACTTCCGCAACTGCCGCATAGGACTGCTCCTGCAAATCCGGCAGCTCGCCAGCTGCCACGGCCGTACCGCCGTCGGAAGTGATTTGCTGCGCAAACAAGTCGTCAACGGCCTTTAAGATGTTGTCGCAGGGCTCTCCCTTGCTGATAACGGCGTCCGCCCCGCTGCTTACGAACTGCAGTTCCTCGCTCTTGATGTCCCGCGCGGTGAAGATGAGCAGTTTAGGGCGATTGACGATATTGTTCGAGATCTTCTCAGCTACTTTATATCCGTTAAGCCCCGGGGTATTAACGTCCAGTATGAGCAGGTCATACCTCGTCCGGCCCAGGTTCTTAAAGACTTCGTCGCTGTCCCGCGCGAATTCTATCTCGTGCCCCTGTTCGGTCAACAGGCTGTACAGCATGGCGCGTATCCCCTCATCGTCGTCACTGGAAAGGATCTTTAGGCGGCGATTCACAATGGTCGGCTCCTCACGTTAAGTGTAAAATTGCCTTCCAAGGCTTAAAGTTCCAAGTTACGGATTAAAAGCACTGGCGCGCCGTTGGTCGGCGCTCTGCGCCGGGAGGCGAAATCCAATTTAGCATACTACGGAATCTGCCCTGTTTTGCCGCAGTCTGCTCTCGATATCCTGCGCGTCAAAGCGTGTATCCGGGCTATAAACACGTCGTTATCGAACGGCTTCGTCAGGTAATCGTCGGCGCCGCTCTCGTAGCCGGCCACCTGGTCTTCCGCGAAATGACGTATGGTGAGCATGAGTACCGGGAGGCCGGCATAAAGGCTGTGTGTTCTGATATTACGTAACAGCCCGAAGCCATCCAGTTCCGGCATGTTTACGTCGGTTACCAGCATATCTGCCCCGTCAGCCAGTAGCCTCTCCCAGGCCAGGCGTCCATTGGCTTCCGCAATTGCCGTATGTCCCGTCTGTTCAAGCAACTCCTTGATAAGGGAGCGAAAGTTCTCATCGTCTTCTGCTATCAGGATACGCATCTTACCCTCCTGGTGTTAGTCCGCGCTTGCAGAATCCGTTGCGAAAGACTGGCCCGCCTTACTCCGATAAATACCATGCGGCAGCAGGGCGGCCTCTATCGTTTCCAGTAACTTCTGCATGCCGGCGGGTTTGTCTTCCAGCCCAATAAAGTTGCTTTTATTCCTGAGCCGTTTCAATTCAGGTTCGGTGAGGTCCCCTCCGGTTATAAGGATTACCGGGATCTCTCTCGTGGCTGGGTCTGCGCCGAGGGCGTCCAAAACGTCGAGCCCGTCCATTCCCGGCATCCTCATGTCCAGCAACACGATATCCGGGCGCAGGTCAATAGCTTTCCTTATCCCGATCTCGCCTGTTGCAGCCGTCTCGACTTTATGCCCGCCCACCATAGTAATAAACCTGCAGGCAGCGATCCTGCAGTCCGGGTCATCGTCTATGGTTAGTATGGTGAATACTTGTTTGGACATCTTATGCCTTATTCTCTTCCGTAAACATATAACCGGAACCGTAGATGGTCTTAATTCTTTTGCCGTATACTCCTAGTTTCCGCCTGAGAGACTCTATATGCTTGTCCACACATTCGCAGTAGACGTTCACCGAGTCCTCTCCCCAGAGTTTCTCCAGCATGGATTCGCGTGAAACCACTTGTTTCTCATGAGATAAAAGGAAAGATAGTATGTCCAGTTCTTTCTGCGTCAGGTTGTTGAGTTCCGTGAACTTGCCAGACCGGGATCCCAGCCTAACGGCCTTGCGGCTGCAGTCCACCTGTATCTCGCCGCAGCTGGAGGCGTATTTTGACCTGGCTATCATAATCGCGGGCATAATTCTCCTCAGATGGGCCTTTATCTTGGCCACAAGGACCCTTTCGTCCAGATTTTTGTAAACAAAATCGTCGGCGCCGGCCTCTAGCAGCGCGGAGATCTGCGCGTTGGAGGCTTTTGACTGGTCGGCAAAAACGATAGCCGATATCGGCGCGCGTTCGATTAGTACCTCTTTGAGGTCCTGCGAGTTCCTGAAGCAGGGCAGGCCTATTTCAATAAGGTGCAACTCCGGAGAACCCGCGCTGGCCGGGGCTATGGAGCTATAATCGCTGTGAACGGCTACCGTCCAGCCTTCTTTGCGCAGGGCTCTTTCCCAGCGCGCGGCTATGCCGGTGTCCGGGGATATGATCTTAAACAGCAAATTGTGCATCGTTAGACTTGCAGCCCAATAACCATGTTGTGGAGAGATATTGTATATGCAAGTCCGAATTGGGGTCCACTAAAGTTATTCTTAAGGGAATACACTGGCAGGCCAAATAACTGCGAGTAAAAGTAATAGCAGTTGCGGGAATGCCGCGCCTGAGTCTAACAGCTTCCGACACGCGGGTCAGTTGAGAAGCGATAATAGAGACCTTCAGGGGTGCTGCTCGACTTCGTTCGGGATTCAGAATGCTGTTTTCGGTTATAATACGCTTGCAGTTCCGGAAAAATAGACATTATGACCGCCAATATTTTGATAGTGGAAGATCATCTTGAAACCCGCGAACTCTTGCGCGCGGCGATCGAAGACGCGGGGTATAGCGTCATGTGCGCCGGAGATATTAAAGGCGCTACGGAATATCTCAAAACCGGCAAACCGTCATTGCTTATACTGGACATAAACCTGCCCGACGGGAGCGGGCTTGAGCTGTGCGCCGCGGCCCGCGGCAGCGACGGCCTGGCGGATGTTCCTGTGATAGCCCTTACCGGGAAGGACAAACTGGCGGACAAAAAACTCGGCTTCACCTGCGGCGTGGACCAATACCTGACCAAGCCCATAATAATGGATGAGCTTGTGATGTGGATCAAGGCGCTGCTGCGCCGCGTGGATATGGATAAAAGCGGCGGGGCGGAAGTGCGTATAGGCGCACTGGAACTTAATGTCAAGACGCAGTTGGTCAGGTATAACGGAAAGACTGTCGCGAACCTTACGCGCAGGGAGTTCGAACTGCTCTATGCGTTGGCTAAAAACAGCCCGGCGGTATTGTCCAGGCGGGATATACTCACCCAAGTCTGGCGCACGGTTTCCGTTGAAAACCTGGTGGACACCCATCTCTTCAATCTGCGCAAGAAACTGCCGCAGGAGTTGTCGCGGCGGGTGCAGGCAGTGGTCGGCAAAGGGTTCCGGTATTATGACAGTGAGTAGCTAAAAATCCCGAAGTCCAAGTATACGGCTCTGCCATTGGTGTCCGGTGTGTGTGTTCCCGCTTGTCAAGTTCGTGATTTCTTCGGGATTCGATCCAAACGCAACCATATAATATAGCTGTCCGCTAAGGCAGAGGCCGCGCGGCATATATATGGTGTCTAATAGTAACCTGAAAACCTACAAGGCTGCGATAGCGAGCATAAGCGCTTGTCTGCTATGCACGGCGCTGCCGCTGCCTGCCGCGGCCGCCGTCTCCGCCGCCGGGGAATATTCTCTTGAGTCCTCCGTGCTGGATAACGGCGGCGGCGGTTGGCTTAGCGGGGGTGAATACTCCAGCCGGGCCGCGGCTGGCCAGAATTTCCTGCCGGCGGGCGGCGACAACTCCGCCGCCGGGGAGTATAACAACAGGCGCGGTTTCTACAATCCTCCATATTTCACTTTCCAGAAAGCCCTGGCTTCGGTGGTCACTTTCAGCGCCGGCCTGGCCAGCCTTACCCTGCCCGCGGGCGCCGTGGATAAGGAAGTGTTCGACATTACCCTCAACAAAAACCCGCTCAATGAACCCATAGCCGCGGACCCGGAAAAGATAAATTCCGCCAACAGCAAGATGGAAGTCAACGAGGGCGGCTGGAGCCGGCTGTTCCCGGACAATATAACCGAGATGGCCCTTTTTGACGAGCAGGATGCCTGGGACCGCCCCTTCGCGCAGGCCGGCGTGCTCTCCCTGCGCTATAAGGACGACAATAATGACGGGGTTCTGGACGGTTCTAATCCGCCCGTGCGGATAGATTCCATCCGGCCCTGGGCGCTGGACGAGGATCTTGCCATGTGGGCCAAGCTGCCGGCTTCCTTCTACGACCGGGCCTCAAGGGTTATTTCCGTGCCGTTCATGTCGCCTGGGGTTTACGCGCTGCTGGGCATGGTGGATGAGTCGGTAAAAGACACTTTCGCCTTCCCGGTGCCTTTCCGTCCGAACAGCTCTAATGCCGGCACGGGCGCCGGCCAGAGCGGCACCGAGGCCGACGGCATAACCTTCGCTAACGTGCCTCAGACCGGTGATATCTCTATTTACACTTTAGACGGCAGGCTGGTGCGCAAGCTCCCCATCCCCGCCGGGCTGGTTATCCCTAAGGTCAAATGGGACGTGCGCACGGCCGGCGGCAATAAGGCGGCCAGCGGCGTCTATATCTGGCGCGCGGTTTCCGGTTCCAATTCCAAGACCGGTAAACTTATGGTGATTTGGTAAGGAATACCCGGGCAGTCCCAAGTATTCCTGTAATTGCTAAGGAGGCAGTATGATGAAGGTAATCAAGGTGCTGTGTATAGCGCTGGCATGCGCGGCGACGGCTGGCCGCCTTGCGTATGGCGCGGACAACGGAACCGAGTTCGGTATAGAGGACGACCTCACCGTGCTCGGCACCGGAGGCACCGCGCTGGACCCTGACGCCGAGATAAAAGGCTTCACGGTGTTCGGCGCCACGCAGGCGGCCTATACCGGGGTTGCTGCCGGGGCTGGTAACGTGGCGGTGAACGGTTATCTGGCCGTCTCTTCCGGGGCGTATTTCGTGGGAGGCTCCACGTTCGCCGCGGGCGGGGCTTACTTTACCGGGGTCAGCAGCTTCTCCAACGTGGCCAATGTGCACTATGGCGGGGGTACCGCGGGGCAGGTGCTTACCAAAGTGGGCGGCGGCGGCATGCAGTGGTCCAGTGTTTCCGAGATGGTCTCGGGGGACAGCCTAGGCAGCCATATAGCCACCACCACCCTGGTGATGGGCGACAACGAGATAATGAACGCCGGGCATATCACGGCGTCCAGCGTAACGCTGAGCGGCCAGGCCATAGTGCTGGGCTCCTCCACCCTTACCGGCAACGTGGGCGTGGGGGGAACCCTGGGCGTAACCGGGGCGGCCACTATAGCGGACACGCTGAACGTGAACGGCAATGCGGACCTTGACGCCAAGCTTAACGTGGACGGTACGGCCACCGTCGGTTCCAGCGTGACTATGAAGGGCGCGGTAATACTGGGCGACGCGGCGGAGGATATAATTACCGTCAACGGCCAGGCCAGCTTTGTGGCCGGGTCCACCTTCGCGGCCGGCGCTTACTTCACAGGCGTCAGCAGCTTCTCCAGCGTGGCCGACGTGCACTACGGCGGCGGTACCGCCGGGCAGGTGCTTAGCAAGGTGGCGGGCGGCGGCATGGAGTGGACCAATGTCTCCGACATGGTCTCCGGCGACAACCTGGGCAGCCACATAGCCACCACCACCCTGGTGATGGCCGGCAACGAGATCATGAACGCGGGCCACATCACCGCGTCCAGCGTTACCCTGACCACCACGCTCAACGTCAACGGCGCGGCCGACCTGGACAGTACCCTTAACGTGGACGGGGCTTCCACCTTTGTCGGCGACATTACGGGCCAGGGGAACACCCAGCTCGGTAACGCCATAACCGACGCTCATGCCATAAACCAAGCCGTTGAGGCCAATGTGGCCCTGGCGGTAAAGGGTACGGCTACCAGCGGGCAGTATATCTCCAAGTTCTACTCCGACACCTCGCTGGCGGCCTGGATAAAGAAGAAGTAAGCGGTTCCATACTCCTCCTTAGCAAGCCCCGCCGGGATAGGCCCGGCGGGAAAGCGGTTGAGGCGGCAGTCAAGAGAAGGTTATGAAAAAGGCAGGTATAATTAAAAAATACGCGAACAGGCTCCTCACCGGGATTGCGGGCGTGTTTATTATCTCAGCTGCTTTACTGGCGGCCGGCGCCCTGCGCCCGCCCTCGGCTTACGCCGAAGTCCCGGTAAAGTTCACCTACCAGGGCAACCTGCGGCAGAGCGGCTTCCTGGTGAACGGCCAGCGTTCCATGGTGTTCCGTGTATACGATTCCTCCACGGCCGCTGCCGAACTGTGGACCAGTCCCGCCTACACCGTAACTCTCTCCACCGGTGTCTTCCGGGTTAATCTTGAGCCGGTCATAGCCGACTGGCAGAGCGGCAACCTGTGGCTGGAACTTGAAATAGAGGGCAACAGGATGGCCCCGCGCGAGGAACTTACCTCGTCGCCTTACGCTATAAACAGCCTGCTGCTTTCCGGCAAGCGCTATTCCAGCGCGGCCGCGGCCCCGGCCGGCGTTGTGCCGGGCGACCTGTGGTATGATTCCGTGGCTAAACAGGTAAGTTTCTGGGACGGCGCGGCCTGGCAGCCCACCTCCGGCTCGGGCCTGCCCGGCTCCCACGCGGCCACCCATGCGGGCGGCGGCGCGGATCCTATAATTTCGCTCGGTACGCATACGGTTACTGGTTATATCACGGTCTCTTCCGGGGTAAGCGCCGCCTGGTTCTCCGGCAACGGCTCCGGCCTTTATAACCTGGATGCCTCCAGAATAGCCATAGGTACCCTTTCCGGAGACCGCATAGGCAATGTAATAGTTTCCACCCATATAATGGACGGGGCCATACAGAACCAGGACATCGCCCCCGCCGCTATAAATAAGGATAAGCTGGCGCAGTCCGGCTGCGCCAGCGGCGAGATACTGCAATGGGGTGGCTCCGCCTGGGTTTGCGGCAGCGGCGCCGCGGCCGGCCTGGAGGTCGACCCGCTTTCCATACATAACCAGGATACGCTGCAGGCCGGCACTACCTTCTATGTTTCTTCCGGCACCGCCAACGATTTTAACGTAACCGATACCCTGAACGTATCCGGCCCCGCCAAAATACACGGCGCTATAGGCCAGCAGGGGCTCTCCGTAGAGGCGACCGGCAACGTCGGTGTAGGGGTTGCCGGCGCCTCCGCAAGGCTGGAAGTGCGCGGTAGCGACGCGCAGGCTTACAGCCTGGCCGTGGGCACCGGCACGGCGCACCAGGTGGTGGTGTCCACCGGCGGCGCGGTAGGCATCGGTACCGAGAATCCCGCGGCCAAACTTGATGTCACCGGCGGGGAGGATTCCGGACAATATATCGCGGTCTTTAATTCGGGCACAAAACTGGCCGCGTGGCTGAGGAATAAATAACGGCTTTTCGGGATTGATTTATGGAATTTGATATATAATTAGCGCTTTGTTTAGGGTTGAGTGAATGTTGTTTTTATAAGGTGTACATATGGGCCGGGTAAGATCATGCACATTCTCCGGGAGTTCCTGCGTCTTTTACGGCGCAATATTCGCCTTGCTTGTTTCAGCCTCCCTCTTTTCTCCGGCCGCTGCAACGGCGCAGACGGAGCTCGGCTCGGAGGACGACTTGACGGTTCTGGGGACCGACGGCACAGCCCAGGATCCCGACGCGGAAATAAAGGGATTTACCGTATTCGGTTCTACCCAGGCTGATTATACGGGGGGCTTGATAGGCCCTGGCAATGTGGTGGTCAACGGTGTCCTTAGCGTTTCCTCCGGAGCTTATTTTGTGGGCAACTCCACCTTTACCGGAGCGGGCAAGATCTTTATAAACGACGGTTCCGTCGGCCAGATGCTGCGCCGCAAAGCGGATGGCGCCCTGGAATGGACCGACTCCTCCTCCATGGGCGACAACCTGGGCAACCATATCGCCACCACTACCTTGCAGATGGGCGCCTACGGCGTGAATACCTCCAGCGACATAACGGCCGCGCGCTACCAGATAAACGGCAGCACGGTGCTGGCGCTGCTACCCGGCACGGGCAGCCTGGGCGTAGGGGTGGAAGCGGGGCGGGGGAATACAGGCAATTACAACTCTTTCCTGGGCTATCGCGCGGGTGCCAACACCACTGGGGCTCAAAATTCTTTTCTGGGTTCCTATGCGGGTTACTCCAACACCACTGGGACAAACAACTCTTTCGTGGGTTCTAATGCGGGCCGCTCCAACACCACTGGGGCTCAAAACTCTTTCCTGGGCCCTTATGCTGGCTTCTCCAACACCGAGGGGATAAACAACTCTTTCATGGGCTATCAGGCGGGCTACGACAACACCACTGGGGCTCAAAACTCTTTTCTGGGCTCTAATGCTGGCTTCTATAACACCACAGGGGGGGCTAACTCTTTCCTGGGCTCTTCGGCGGGTCATTTCAACCAGACGGGTTCCGCCAATACTCTTATTGGTTATTACGCGGGCGAGGGTACCTCCGGCAGTTCTTTCTCCAGCTCCACTATAATGGGCTACAATGCGGGGCTAAACCTGACCACCGGCTCGGACAATCTGCTGCTGGGCTTCCGGGCGGGCGACTCGCTGACCACAGGCGGCCGCAATATTCTGCTGGGCTACGATATAGACGCGCCGGCGGCCGGCAGCTCCGATTTCCTGAGTGTCGGCAATCTTATCTTCGCCACCGGAGGTTTCGGCACTGGCACGTCGGCCGGGGCCGGCAGCGTGGGCATCGGGACCGCAAACCCCGGCGCGAAACTTGAAGTGGCCGGGCAGGTGAAGATAACCGGCGGCACGCCCGGCGCGGGCAAGGTACTCACTTCGGACGCAGCGGGCCTGGCCACCTGGGGAACCGCGGCCGGCGATAACCTGGGCAGCCACGTGGCCACTACTACCTTGCAGATGGGCGCTTACGGCGTGAACACCTCCAGTAATATCACCGCCGCGCGCTACCAGATAAACGGCAGCACGGTGCTGGCGCTGCTGCCGGGGATAAACAGTCTTGGAGTCGGCGTTAATGCCGGCAGGATAAGCGGGGGGAATAATAACACCTTCGTCGGTCCCACTTCCGGTTACTCCAACGCCACCGGCGAATATAACGCTTTTTTCGGCAATGAAGCCGGCTACGAAAACATCACCGGAGGATATAACACTTTTCTGGGCGGCAATGCCGGGAACCGCAATACCACGGGCGGGTTTAACGCTTTTGTCGGGTATGCGGCCGGTTTCTACAATGCCGGTGGCAATAACAATGCCTTTGTGGGCGATTACGCTGGCTTTCACAATACCGGGAGCAACAATTCATTTCTCGGCAGCGGCGCCGGCTATTATAACACCGGCAGGTACAACGCCTTTGTCGGAAACTACTCCGGTTACTCCAATACCACCGGCGAGCATAACGCCTTTTTCGGTTCGTTCGCCGGCAACTATAATCAGACAGGTTCATACAATGCGATATTAGGCCACGGGGCGGGCGGCTATGGTTCCGGCGCGGCCAATTCTTTCTCCAACTCGACGATAATGGGTTATCAGGCCGGTT
>Ga0209212_1004229_pt1 | contig 17950 bp, 19 predicted proteins | sample RifGroC2_FD_183996 | JGI IMG/M metagenome (GOLD analysis project Ga0209212, IMG submission 183996) | Groundwater microbial communities from Rifle, Colorado, USA - Groundwater C2 (SPAdes) (version 2) | ecosystem: Environmental > Aquatic > Deep subsurface > Groundwater | place: Rifle, Colorado...
GGGTTCCCGCCTCCGTGCGGTTGTTGGCTGGCGCCCCTGCACCGAATGCAAAAAAATCGATTCCGGTGAGTGTGAAGACAAGGATCGGGAGTGCTGAACCTGATGAGAGTTGGTGGAAATTTTTGGCTGGAATGAAGCTGCCGGCAGTGGCGATGCATGGTAGAACATTTAAACAACTATATAAAGGGGAGGCTGATTGGGAAGTGCTTCTAATAGCCGGTGAAATAATCAGGGAGAGTGGGGCGAAGTTTTTGCCGAATGGGGATGTCAAAGGGATTAGATCTCAGATTGGTTTGGTGGTGGAGTTGAAGATTGGAAAAGAAGTGGATTTGACCGGGAAGGCGGATGGGGTACTGATTGGGCGGGAGGCGATTGGGAACCCCTGGGTACTGAGAAAAGACGGATATACACCCACAATTGAAGAAAAGCTGATGGTGGCGGTGGAGCAGTCGCGGAAGTATGAAGAATTTTTTAATGGGAGGTATGACAGTAGTAATTTCCAGTTTTTTCCCATGAGGAAACATCTGGCATGCTATGCGCGGGGTTTTGAAGGGTCTTCCAGTTTGAGGAAAAGACTAATGATGGCTGAAAATTCGGAACAAGTAGAAACATTGGTTGAGGAATTTCTTAGAGATGGATAGGGTCTGTTTTGCACGAAATTTTACACGAATATGGGATAGTTTTTTTGTCCTTGATTTTTATTGTTTTAAGGTATAATTCGGAGTAGTAGAAGTTATTTTATTAACTAACTAATAAAAAAATAATGCCCAAACCAGAACAAGGAGGCAAGGTGCTGAAATTAGCCGAAGTATTTCCGCCTGATAGAACGTGGGAAGAAATAGAGGCAGATATGATGGCTCATTTGGATTCCGGGCGGAGACTAGAAATTGATAACAGCGGTAAAGAGATGGTGGTTTTCAAAGTGCCTGACATGAAACATAAGCAGGTGATTGTAATTTCCGACTGGCACTTGGGTAGCAGTGTGGCGGATACAAAAAGGATGGATGAGATACGTGACTACATCCTATCTGATCCCAGCATCTTAGTAATTTTTGCTGGAGATGAAATAGAAGGCTGGTCCGGAGGAAAACATTCTCAATCGATTGACTCGAAGGCAGATTTGGATGCTGCGGAACAAATTAGACTTATGAGACGTAGGTACTTTGCTCCTTTGGCCGAGGCCGGACGGATTTTGGGGATGGTGTCAGACTATTGGGCACACCCCGGATGGTTGGCTGACAAGACGTTAAATGTTTGGGAACATATGATTGGTGACCTAGACATTAAGTTGATCCAAAATGGGGGTCATTTGGTGATGCGCTTCCCTAATGGCTATGAAGAAGTGACTAAAGTGTGGCATAACCCCCCTAGAGGCAGCAACTTTGATGAAGTAGCAGGTCAAAGAAATGTAATGCTTTCCACTTCTGAAAGCAGCCGTCCGGACGGATCGGTTGCCGGTCATATTCATCGGATGCAGGTAGCGGAAGAAGTGTATGCCGGAGCTAAGTACTCGGTTTTTTATGTTTCTTCCGGAACGGAAAAAGGTTCAAATCCTAAGTTAGCGACTGATCTATTTGGAAGACAACTGGGACTTTCAAGAGCGGAACCAGGCGGGCAAGGATTTACTGTGATTCCTCCTAAAGGAAGGAGAGAGCCGATGATAAAAACTTTTGCTGCTCTGGCACATGCCAAGGTTGCAAATGAAGCAATTGACACGCTGGAAAGAACTGAACAACTGGGAATACGAGATGAGATTTTGGAGGAAATGCGTGACCGGAGTTCTAAAAAGTATTTTGTGGAAGAGGCTCCAGTGATATCATACCCTCCAGGGTCAAACCGATTGGGGGAACGGTATAAGGAAGAGAGACCGCCCAAAAATATTGTTTCCGGTGGAGAAACAATCGTAAATCCATATTCCCAAGTGGAGATGAAGTCACCTTTCAGTGTATTAGCGATGGATATTAAAACAAAGTTGCCAGTGACGATGGAGCTTATTAGTAACGCCGGATTGGGATCGTCGGTTGAAGGCTTCAAAGAACTAAGGGGCTTTGTAAGAGAAGTGGCCCTCAATCCTCACAGATTGGTATTGTTTCTCAGAAATATGATCGATAAGGAGGCCGGGAAATTACCAAATAGGATTGATGTGTTGGATAAATTTGTGAAACTGATTAATGGAGAGACAAAAGCAGAAAGTATCAATGGACAGACCTTAGCGATTTTGATGTGTGAGTCTATGAGGCAAGGGGATTGGAAAAAACAAATCAGTCTAGGTAAAGATTATGGAAATGATGGAAAGTTGCATACTGTCTATGATCCACCAGTGGCACCCGGTTCTTATATGGCGGAACAAACAGGTATTCCTTTGATCCATCATTTGTCGCTTCTAAAACTGGCAATAGGACCTGGGAATGGTCCCAAAACTTTGTATCCTGTGGTAACGGCAGACAAGGCAGGTAACTTTGGGTCAAACGTAAAACCGGAATGGGGACTAATGAGACTTTATGATCTTTTAATTCACGAAAAACCTGCAGCGGTAGTGGGTACTCACTTAGCAAATGCCGGAGCCGCAACAATTTTCGATCCTAGCAATGCCTATACAAATTATCCTGTTGTAGTAGCTCCAGGGTGGTGGCGTAAAGCAGTAGACACTATGGGCAAGGGTAATGTGGGTGTGGGCGCAGAGCCAGGTCAGGCGATTATCTTTTTGCCGGGTAAGTTCCAAGGAGAAGCGATGATGATCCCGACTATCTCTAAAGAACAAACCGAATATATGCATGATGCCCTGATGATGGAGAAGGGCTTGGAACTGCTGGGTATCAAGGAATGGGTAATGAAGAAAACGAAGTAGTAAGGATAGTTACATTGCTGTTCCTGTGATATATTGGTTTATATGATCAAGTTACTCATAATTGAGGATGATTTGTTGCTGGACGAAGCTTACCGGAGAAAGTTTGGTGAGAAGTACGATGTGAGAGTGGCAACTGACGGTGAAAGCGGTATTAAGACGGCTTCGACATTTATACCCGATATGATTTTATTGGATATATATATGCCTGGGAAGTTTAATGGACTGGATGTCTTGAAAGAAATTAAGAAGAACCCACAAACGGCGCAGATACCCGTGCTGGTGATTACCAACCTTCCAGATGCGATAGAAAGAGTGCTGGAGATGGGGGCGACAAAATGTTTTATGAAAACCGACGTCGATTTGAATAATATTGAAGAAGAGCTTCAAAAATTGACTGCTAAAACTGAGTAACGTAAATGAACAATAAAGAGCGCTGGAGGTTATTTCTGATAGTATTGACGTCGCTTTTTTTATTGGGCGGATCGATTTATATGTGGATCTTCATTAATAGATCGGTGGAAGACAGGAAACACAGGGATCTGAACCTAACTTTGGATAAGGTGGAAGATACGATTCGGGAAAGATTGATGACGGCTACGGGCATACTTTATGATCTTAGGGGTTTTTTGGGTGTGAGTGAACTCAGCCCTGAAAAATGGAGAAAGTATTTTGAGGTTAGCAGCTTGGAAGAAAACCATCCCGGCTCATATTCTATTGCTTATGTAGAAATGGTAAGGAAAGAGAATATATCTGTTTTTGAGGAATTGATGAGGAATAGTGGTGACTCAAAGTATCTGAACTATATGGTGTTTCCCAAAACAGGAGAAGATATTTCATATCCAATTAAATATTTGCACACAACAGATCCTGATGTTTCTGTTTTGTTGGGTTTCGATTTTCAGTATTCAGACAGAACAACTGCAGCATTTAACCAAGCGACACTAACCGGGGAACCAACCTTGTCAGAACTGACTCATCTGGACCTCATCATTCCCTCGAGCAAGAAAACGGGTTATGAAATAGTCTTGCCTGTTTACGACAGAGCCGCTTCACAGATTGGTTTTCTGGGCGCGTGGATAAACTCTGAGGGTTTGATGGGAACCGGAGTGGACATGACGGGTCTAAGATACTCTCTATTTGACGGCGATGAGAAAATCTTTACCTCTGGGAGACTGGGTGGGGAACCATTGACTCATATAAACAGGGAGGTTGAATTGCTGGGCCACAACTTTAGGGTAGTACTCGAGTCTGACAAAATGTTTAAACTATCTTCTTTTGAGGAGAATTTGCCAACGATCTTTTTGGCTACCATAATTGTTATTTTATTGCTTTGGGTGTTAAGTGTTTACGCAATACTCTCTTCTAGGAGGAGGGCAGTGGTCTTGGCTGATTTGGCCACAAGAGATCTTAGAAAATTTAAACAGGCGGTAGATGGGGTTTCTGACCATGTAATCATTACTGATCCTGAAGGAGTAATAATGTATGCCAACAAGGCGGCTGAAGAGATAACTGGTTATGGTCTTGTGGAAATGATTGGGAAGAAGCCATCGTTGTGGGGTGGTCAAATGCCAAAGGAATTTTATGAAAATTTTTGGAAAACAATTAAGTACGACAAGCGACCATTTTGGGGAGAAATACGAAACAGAAGGAAAAGTGGGGAGTTGTACGAAGCTGAGATGAGGGTATCGCCAATACTAGATGACAAAGAGAACTTGCTATTTTTTGTAGGAATTGAAAGGGATTTAAGTAAGTTCCGGGCGATTGAAAAAATGAAAACGGAGTTTATTTCCCTTGCCAGCCATCAACTGCGAACGCCCCTGTCCGGAGTGAAGTGGTTTGTGGAAATGATGCTCTCGGGAGATGCCGGAAAACTGACTGATTTACAAACAAAGTACCTATCGAAAATTAAAGAATCAAATGAAAGGGAGATCCAGCTGGTGAACGCGCTGTTGAATGTCAGCAGGATAGAGTCCGGCAGGATAATAATCCTTTCTAAAAAGACGAACCTGAAAAATTTGGTAGAAAGTGTGGTGGCAGATATAAAAGTGAATATCGGAGGAGAAAGGAATATCGAATATGATATTGGTGAAAATTTACCTGAGGTAGAGGTTGATCCCGACCTGATTAAACATGTATACAATAACCTCCTATCCAATGCCGTAATGTATTCGAATCCCGGGGGTAAAATTGAGATAAAAGTCTATCCTAAAGACGGAAGGATATTGACGGAGATAAAAGATAACGGTATTGGAATCCCTAAAGCTGAACAGCCGAGAGTCTTTGAGAAATTTTTCCGGGCGAGCAACGCCACTAAAAAGGTGACAGAAGGAACAGGATTGGGACTCTACCTAACAAAAACCATTGTCGAATCTTCAGGCGGAAAGATCTGGTTTACCAGTGCGGTAGGGAGGGGAACTACCTTTAAGTTCTGGCTGCCGCTGAAGGCGGTCAAGGGAAAGATGGTAGAGCCGGAAGGCGGAAAGATAATCTAAAGCTATAAAAAACCCGCCGGTTAAGGCGGGTTGTGGTTTATTATTGGGATAATTTTTTCTCCTTTTTTGGGAAATTATGACTTGTTGAAGTCGTATAGGTTTTCGTTGCCCCGGCCATCAGCCAAGACGACCTTCAATTTTTTGAGTTTGAGGGATACTTCGCAGCTTTTTCCGACGGTAAACTGATTGTCGTCGGTGTAGACCGTGGGTATCCAGTATTCGCCGTATTTATCTTGGTAAGTTGAAACGATAACCGACGTATGCATAAGATTGAGTCTGATGCCATCGTCAATCTGGGTCTGAAAGGGTGTCCGGATAATGTCGGAACCGTCAAAGGGCTGAAATACAGCCATATCGGCGTGAATAGTCTTGATACGTACGGTGGGGGAAATCTTATCGCGGAATACAACAAGGCAAATAGCAGATATCAGGAGACAGAAGGAAGAAACGAATGTTACTAGGGAAATGACGGTCATGAAACCTCCAATGTGAAAGATTGACTGTTTAAGTCTCGTTTGATTATAGATCAAACTGTATCAGGGGCAAGACCTATAGGAGGGTTAGAGGGAGATGACTTTTTTAGCCAATAATCTGGCAACTATAGAGAGGAAGAAGGCATCGTCGATCCCGGAAATGTACTTAGAAAGCTGTTCGATGGGGATAATGCTGACAAGGTAGTCTTTGACTGCTATTTTATCGTTTACTGGATGAATTTTAACTAAATTTTGGGCTTCCTTACCATCTATGATGGCGGCAAAGATCCCCGGATAGTTGATAGTTAGGCCGTTGTCTGTATTGATATTGCCTAAATCAATAAAGCGCTTAATATCCAGCTTATTTAGGCCCAACTTTTTTTTGAGGATATTCTGAATCTGGGATGGCAGGTCAACTACTTCCTGTTTGGTGTACTGAAAAATACCACCAACGGCGTCGTAGGTTTTGGCGGCGACCGGGAATTTGTCCGCTTCAATGTTTATAAAATGAGTAATCTTTCCGCTGGTCTCCACGAACAAAACACCCTTGATGCCTGGACGGTGTCCCATCTTCCAACTGACATATTCCTTGGTAAAGGTTTTCTTGCTGGTGTGGGAATAAACTTCAAAAACAGGGATTATAAGATAATCCCCCTCTACAAATTTAATTAGTTTTACTATTTCTAGACTACCAATCATATCCGGTCTGTTGGAGAGGTCAAAAACAAAGCCCTCATGGTCATCAGGAAGAGAAAGAATGGCCTTTTGGACTGAAATATCGGTATTTTTGAACCAGTTTTTATCCAATAGATTGGCAGCCAAAAGTTGGCGGTTGGGGGTAAGAATAGAAACAAATTTTTCCAGGCTCGTCATTAGGTAAGATAATACTATAGGTATGGCTTAAAGTCAAGAAAAACCCACCCGGTGAGGGGTGGGTACTGAATTAAATTATGTTGAGCTTTTCGACTCCCGTTTGAGGCGCATCGGCCAGTTCGAGAAGGAAACCGGGGAAATCGGCTGACAAATTCCTGACCGCGTGGGGTAAATAAGGAGGGATTTCTACCAGAAGTAGTTTCCCCTTTGGATTTAAATGCCTGCGGTGCCGTTTGCCTGATTTATCCAGCCAGTATAAGATGAGTTCCCCAAAGGCGATATACCACTCAGTTCTAGGATGCCTGTGGTTGCCTCCAATAGTCTGGGGGGCAAAGTTGATAACCTGGGTATCCTTTACCCTTTCAAGGAAGGAAAACTCCTTCCAATTTAGGATACGGATGTCCTGGCCTGGTTTGATGCTGGTGTATTGAATCTCAGTAATAAGAGGATACATCGCAGCATAGTCCTTAGGCTAAGCTGTGACTTGGGCAATCAAACCGGGGACGAGAGGCCGGAAAGCCACGACGATGGGATGGGTGGCACTGGCGATCTGATTCTGGAGAACATCAAGCCACTCAAAGTAGTGGTCTGTGGCCATTTCGAAGCCGTGAGTCCAATGGGCCTGGTCTTCAGGAGAAAAGTGGTTCCAGAGGTCTCGAACCATTTCGATGGTGTCGGTGGTCATCTGGCTGTTCGGGAAGCCGGACTTCATCTGCATCAAACGGACGAAGATTTCGAAGTCTGGTGTACCGGTGGTGTTCAGGATGGTATCGATGAGCTCAGTCGAGTGAGCAACTTTCCAGTCCATCAGAGTCCGCATGTTGGGACTTTTATCATCATGCTGATTGTAGGGACTGCAGGGACGGGCATTTGCGGAATTCGCATAGCCACGGAGATGCTGAAGCATGGAAGGAATCTTCACCTCTTTGCCATCTTTGATGACAACGTTCACTCCTAAGGTAGGAGTAAAAACGAATTTTAGGGCATCGGCGAAGTTGTACCAGTCGACACCATGAAGATCAAGGCCGTTGACACGGGCGCCATCGACGCTGGCTACTGCATGTCGAATCAGGTGGCAGGCATCGGCGCCGTTTTCAAATCGATCTGTCCAGCGGGTAACCCAAACGGCAACCCGAACCGGAATTTCGCCGTTGTAGAACAATTCGTCGTTCCATCGGCTCTTTGAGGTTCCATCCTCTTGCTTGGTCATGATGTGCGGATGAGCGGCACCCGCATAGCAGGCAATGAGCAAGACCGGTTCTGAGACAAGACCCTTCAGCAAATGGTAGAGGGTCCAAGCGAAGATCTCACCGTGGTTCAATTCCCATTTGTAATCGACGTACCGATGTTGGATACCCGTGGCTCCGTCATGGGCTGCAGCCTCCAAAAAGGCAGCATCCAGTTCGTTCGGATAGGCGGTGGCTAGCCAGGGATCATTGCTGATAATAGCGCCACCACCAAGGGCATCAAAGATATGATGGCCGAGTTCATGACCGGGTGTACCGCGGCGAATGAAGGGTTCAAGGATGGCAAAAATTGTTTTCAAGTCTTTTGTGGTAAAGTCACGGACTTTACTGGAACGATCCTTGGCTACCGCCAAATAGGTGGCATTGTCTTCGAGTGGGCGAAGGACGTTGTTGACCCAGTCGATCATTTCGAGTTGAAAAGCACGATCTTTGAGTCTTTCAGTTAATACTTCGGGGGATAAATTGGGCACGACGGCCTCCTTTTTGGGCTGGGGTGTGCGAACAATTGGTTCCGGTTTCTTTGTGGTACCGTTGGAAATCAGGTACCAGACGTCGGCAACTAAAGCGAGCAAAAACGAACTGATATTTTTCAACATGACAAGAACCTCCTGAGGTGGATTGTATGAGATCCCCACTGTGGGGGGGCGACATAAGGAAAACCGAGTTAACGGTTGAAAAGGGGGGAAGGGTGTGGAATAAGGTTCGTTTGGCCCATCTGGGCGCTACTGAAACTTGAAATATTTTAAGGTCGAACCTTGTAAGTCAAAGAGAATTTTATATGGGGTGAAAGACTCTTACAAGACCTATATGGAAGCAGTTTGAATATTACAGGGTTATTTTGATTTCAGGATGGACCAAAACTCGTGCCAGAGTAGCTAGAAAATAGTTATCCTCAATCTTTTTTGCATATTCTGATAATTCTTGAATGGGAATAATTTTTAGATCAAAGCCGACCGGCTTGTGAGTGGTTCGAAAGGTTTCTTTGGCCTTGATTTTTGGGAGGTGTGAGATATCGATAACGGCGGCAAACAGGTCGGAGATATTATTGGTCATACCGAAATCTGGGTGGGCACGACCAAGATCGACAATTTTCTTAAACTCCAGTTGATCTACACCTAAGTGGAAACAGATTTCTTGCTCGATTTTTTTTGGGAAGTTGATTGGTTTGTTATCAAAAAAATGTAGGTATAGTCCACCAATAGATTCGTATACCTCGCTAGCTGAAGAGAATTTGTGCATAATGCCGACTAAAAAATGGGAAATTTGACCTTCGGTTTCTAAAAAAATGATTCCTCTGGCCCCCGGATTGCTTCCCGTTTTCCAGGAAGCATATTCATAGGTAAAAACCTGATTGGTAATATTTGACCTGACTTCAAACACTGGTAGGAGTAAGAAGTGACCATAACCAATTTTGATTAATCTTAAAACGTCTAGTTCTCCGATTTCATCAGGCCGGGAAGCTAAGTCTACAAGAAAGCCCTCGTGATCTTCGGGAAGGCTGAGGACTTCCTCTTGGATTTTGGGATCGGTAGCTTTGAACCAGGCATGCGAAAAAAGTTTTCCGGCGATGGCTTGGCGAGCCTGGGATAGAGAACTGACATATTCCGGTAATTTCTGAGTTTGAATAGGCATAAGTTGCTTGTGAGATTATACCACACTATAAGACAAAGTATTTGTCAGGAGGGATAAATTGCCGTGGCCGGGGTAGATAGTAGTATTTGTGGGTAGTTTCGAGATTTTTTGAAGAGATTTTTTCAGATCGGATAGGGAAGAGTAGGAGAGGTCAGTGCGCCCAATTCCTTCAGCGAAGAGGGTATCGCCTGAGAATAGGGTACCGGGGGAGAATAAACAAATTGACCCTGGGGTATGGCCGGGGGTGTGAAGGACTTTTACTTGGGAATGGCCGAAGGTAAGAATATCATTGTCGGTCAGGAAGTGATCAGCAGGGGGAGGTTTGGGAATTGATATATGAGAAAAATGTTTGGCTGATAGATGGGATTTTTTGTAAAGAAATAGGTCTTCCGGGTGAATATATATGGGGATATTGAAATTTAGCTTTAGTTCTAAGGCTGCCAGGCAGTGGTCATAATGTCCGTGGGTAAAGACTATCGCTTTAGGCTTTACTCTTTTTTCTAATATAGTGGTGCTAATAAAATCGCCTTCGTCACCTGGATCTATGATTAGGGACTCATTGGTGTCTTCGTCGGTTAATAAATAGCAGTTGGTGGACAGATCTCCTACGGTGAGGCAAGTTATTTCCATAGGCATATTTTACAGTTCCCAACAAATGCTGATGTTTACACCTGTATTTGTAAGATACTTGACATTTACTTAATAAAATGTTTAGCATGAATTAATTATTATTATCAACAAAATATGAAAAATAGCGCATTGTGGGTTTTTGTACTTCTCGTTGTGGCTGCGGTTGGGTGGTATGTTTGGTCTGCCCAAGGAAAAGAAAAAATGATGGTTGCGCCGACAACGGTGACAACAACTCCGGCGGCAACATCACCGGGTACGAAAATATCGCCAACACCGACGGTACCTCCAAAAACAATCAATATGGAGCAGGTAAAAGTATCTGGTCAAAGCGGTACAGCCATGTTTCAAGATGAGGGAGGAAAAACGAAGGTGACCTTAACGATGATAGGGAAGAAGTATACGGCGCCTCAACCCGCACATATTCACGTTGGAAAATGTCCAACTCCAGGAGAGGTGAAGTATCCGCTGAATAATGTGGTGGACGGAAAGTCTGAGACAGTTATTTCGGTAAGTATCGAAGATTTGTTTGCAGATCTGCCTTTGGCCGTCAACGTTCACGACTCGGTGGAGAAAGCCTCTGTGTATACGGCTTGTGGAGATTTGAAATAGGTTTTGTATTTGAGAGCAGTAGCACCCCGCCACCAGGCGGGGTGTTGTGGTAAAGTAAGTTTATGAATATATTCTCTTGGATCAAGAAAAACTGGTTGGTAGTGGTCTTGGTTTTGGTTATTCTGGTATTGTTATTTGGAAATAAGCAAGCGGGAGTAACAAACCTGGCTGTAATGCCTAGTTTTGACGGAGCATACGACACTGTGTCTTCTAAGATATCGATGGGCCGGCCTCAGGGAATTATGCCGGAAGCCGCTCCTGTGACAAGAGAACAAAGGCTGACAGTTCAGGATACATCGATGTCGATGCAGGTGAGAGATGTGGCTGATGTGACTAAGAAAATAGAAGAGACAGCGACTTCGATGGGTGGATATATGGTAAACAAATCCTTGACAAGACCGGAGGGTGCTGCCAGTGGAAACATTACGATCAGAGTTCCAGCCGAAAAAAGAGAGCAAGCTCTAGATGAAATACGATCATTAGGTGTAAAAGTGGTTTCGGAAAATGTTTATGGATATGACGTAACCGATCAATATGTTGATTTGGAAACAAGAATTACGGACCTGGAAAGCTTGAAGGCAAAAATGCAGGCGATTTTGGATCAAGCAGTGCAGGTGGAAGACTTGGTCAATGTGCAAATGCAGATCAATAATATTCAGGAGCAAATTGATAGTCTCAAGGGTCAAAAGAACTATTTGGAACAGACGGCGAAACTGACAAGAATCACTGTGAGTGTATCCACCGATGAGCTGGCTTTACCGTATACGCCAGATGAGGCGTGGAGGCCAGGGGTGGTGTTTAAGACGGCAGTGCGATCTATGCTGGGAGCGATGAGATCGGTAGCGAACACTGTTATCTGGGTTGTAGTCTACTTGCCGGTGGTCCTAATAATAATAGGATTAGCCTATCTGCTTTCCTGGGTTTACCGGAAGTATCTGGTGAAATAGTTCGACTTATTTTGCTGTCCGATAGGCAAGGGTAAGGCGGTTTCTGCCTTCCTTTTTTGAAGAATAAAGAAGCGAGTCGGCTTGTTCCATAAGGCTTTCGGCATTTATAGATTGATCTTGATTTTTGGGATCCTCGTTTGAAAAATCTACGATAACGGTTCCAAAACTGACAGTGAGCTCCTGACCGTCATTGTTTGGAGATCTGTTTATTTGGGAGATGGCTTTTTGATATCTTTCCATGCTGAAATGGCTTAAATCAGTAGAGGCCTGTTCTGGGAAAATAAGGACAAATTCTTCACCGCCGTAACGAGCCAGAATGTCTTCCGGACGCTTGGTTTCTGAAACAACACTGGCGAGTTTTTTTAAAATGTTGTCTCCGTGTATATGCCCGTATTTATCGTTGACTTCTTTAAAATGGTCTACGTCAAACATAATAATAATTAGTTTGCTGCGAGCCCTCCTGGCTTCAGCTACTTGTTGGATGAGTTTTTCGTCGAGGGCGCGGCGGTTGTCAACGCCAGTAAGCGCATCCTTCATGGCTAAAGTAGTAAGTATCTCAACCTTTTGCCTTTCGTTATCGTATTGTTGACGCAATTGCACATACACCTCAAGGGGAACCGTGTTTTCCATGATTTGATTATAAATATAATTTAACTTTTTGTTTGTAAAATGAAGTATGAAATATAAATATTTTTTGTTTGACTGGGATGGGACGTTGGGGGACTCGCTGCCTATTTGGGTGCCGGCTTTTGTGGAAACCTTTAAGGAATTTGGTGTTGAGGTGACAGAGAGAGAAATAGGAGAACACGTGATTGCTAATTGGAATGGACCTGCCGAATTGGGTGTTACCGACGCCGATGCTTTTTTTAGAAAAGCGGCTGAGAAACTACTACCAATGTTACCCGAGGTGAAGCTGGTCCCTGGAGCAAAAGCGGTTTTGGAAAAAATTAAAAAGATGGAAGGAAAGATAGCGATAGTCACCACTTCAAAAAGAGAGTGGGTGGAGTCAGCCTTGAAATACTTAGGGATAGCAAATTTGATTGATGTGTTTTTGGGAAAAGAAGACGTGAGGAAGTACAAGCCAGATCCTGAGATACTCCTAAAAGCTTTAGATAAACTGGGTGGAACAAAGGATGGGGCAGTGATGATTGGGGATCACAAAAAGGATATAGAGGCGGCAAACAACGCAGGGATGGATAGTGTTTTGTTTTTTCCCAAGAGATACGAAAGGTATTACGATCGAGGTAAACAGTTGAGTTTAGGGGCTGATCTTGTTATCGAAGACCTTGAGGAGTTACGACAGATCTGGGGAGAGTAAGAGGGGGTATGTGGATATTTATCTTCATTTAAGGATATGTTACATTGGATGTAGTGCCCTTATTATTAATTCCTGCAAATGAAAAAATCTTCCCAGTCTAAAAAGAAAAAGTCAGCTTTGTCTTTACGTGGTATTGTGACAGTTCTTTTGGTAGTCGGTGCGGTAATTGGTTTGTTGCTTATATCCAGTAGGGTTTCTGGTAGACTCGCCGTTGCCCCCACTGCTCCAGAAAGTGAGCCACAAGCTGCCTATAAAAAAATTACCGCCAAGCCAACAAAGACACCACCAAAACCAGTCAAAGACACGCCAGCTCCAAAACCACCCAAAGACGAGCCAACGCCGGTACTAACAAAAGTGGTGGACAAACCAGTTACCACACCAACGAAGATACTGGTAGATAAGACTTGTGGCGGAGTCGTGTGTGCTAATGGATACAACTGCATAAATGAAATTTGTCAGGGCAACACTGATGTGTGGGAATGTGGTAGAAACACAGACACTGGAGCCCCGGTGTGCTGCACAGATCCAAGCTGCTTAAACGGAGATAAAGTTTGTGAGCCCCCAGGTAGATTGGAGTGTTTAGACAACGGTAAATATTGCCTTATCAAGGCAAATTCACCAGATTGTGGTGGATCTGCAACTCCAACAGAGACACCAATAGTAATTCCTACAGCTACCCCCACCAAACCACCAGTTCTGGTGTGTGAAACGATGAGGGCTTATAAGAATAATGAAGATGTGACTAACATCCTGAATACTATTAAGAAAAACGACGTGGTGGTATTTAAAGGTTACGCACCCAACACTCAAAAGGTGATATCTATGACTTTCCAGGTGACAATTGATAGGAGGGTTATCCTAAAACAAGATGTTCCTGTCGAGATGTTGGGATCGAGATGGGTGGCATCTTTCCCTTATACTTTTTCAGGCTATGGAAGTCATGTTGTTAAGGTTATTTCTATAAACAAATAATGAAAAAGAACAAAGCTTATCTAACAATCGCAGTTATCTTGTTGATCGTTGCTGTTTTGGGAATAGTCGGATATGGAGTCATGAAAAAAGAAGACACTGAGACTAGGACAAAGGCCGCTCCTGTGTGTGAATTGGCAATAAATATCGCGAAGCCGACGCCCACACCAACTCCTACCCCGACGCCAGTAAAGGCGTGTAACAGTATGTGTAGAAGTAGTTCACAATGTGAAAGTGGATTGACGTGTGTAAGGTCACCATGGGAGAGACAGGGGCGATGTAGAAATCCTCAGTGTAAGAAAAGCTCAACTTGTGTTTGTCCGACGCCGACACCATCACCCACACCCACACCGACCGTGGCAAAGTGCGAGAACTGTCAATATCAAGTGGATCTTTTCTACGGACCAGTACTTCAGAGCTTCGCTGGTGGAGTCAGGTATGCAGCAACAAGTAGATTGATTGCGGCGTTGAACGATTTTTCGGTTTTCCCGGGGTGTAAATTAAATTCTGTTCAGCCTATTACCCCTCCGACGGTAACACTTTCTGCGGGATGTGAAAACCCGATTGCGAATAAATATCTTGTACCGACAAACGGAAAATATTTTGAAAAGAAATGGATTGATCTTCCGGGTGGATATGTCTACGCAACTATTACCAACACAACCAAAAAGTGTACTTATGATGTGGGATTGGCCTCTTACAAAGCTAACGGCAATATCATTGATATCCAAAATTTAAATGATTATGCACATAAACTTTTGGGACCAGGACAGACAACCGAACTTATGGTCAAAATGCCGATGAATAACGATGCCGCAAGTTGCCATATTGACTTTGAGAAGCCGGCTATCTATCTCTATCCTGAGACAAAGACAGAGGTCTCGGTAAAGGTGGATGTAAACGGTAGGCTGACAAAGACAGATCCTGAATATGGAACTGGATGGAATGTGACTGCCGACCCGTCTGGTTTGATTGATGGCAAGTATGATTATCTATTTTATGAAGCAAATGTAAATAAAATTGAATTGCCGACTGAAGGCTGGGTGGTGGCGAAGTCTGACCTGAATGGTTGGCTTGATAAGTATCTTCCAAAACTGGGTTTGAATGAAAAAGAGAGCACTCAATTTAAAGAGTATTGGCTAACTAGATTGCCTTTGAGCAAATATTTCGAAATCAAGCTCATGTCAAATGCTTATTTAGATGAAAACCTGGCTTTAGATATAAATCCGAAACCAGAGACAGTTATCCGTGTTGAATTGGTATTCAAGGGTATAGATACACCGACTGAACTAGAGGCGCCTGAAATTATGACACCAGCACGAAAAGGTTTCGTGGTTGTTGAGTGGGGTGGAGTGGTAATGGAATAAATTACTATTAGACATGAAAACCCCCGCCTAACTGGCGGGGGTTTGGAGGAACTAGACGGGTCTTGAGAAGGAGTACTCGACGGTTACTTCTGGATTTAACTCAAGAGCGGTAAATAATTCGCTAAGGGCCCAGGTGACATAAGGGAATGAAGAAATAAGAAAAAGATCGGCTGTTTTTATTCCTGTTCTGACCATTCCGTATTTTTTGAGACTTACATATTGGACGGAGCACCATAGAGTAAAGATGCTTAAGGTGTGCAGAAGATCCTGTTCGTTTGAAAAAGAAATGGACAAGGTTAAAATGTGCTTGGGTTTTTTGCTCACGGTATACCTCCGAGTGTGATCTTTGAGTATTTTACAGCTAATTTGACTTGTTTGAGAGGGATAGGTAAACTGAAAATATGGATAAAACTGACTTGGATGTATTTATTAAATGGATATTGGGAGGACTGATGATCCTAGGGGCAGTCTATTTTTTCCCCTGGGGAGATATTACTTGGGGGAGGGTGATCTTGAAAAATGAAGCCGTGGTGACGGTAACTGGCTATGCTGAGTCGGAGGAAAAAAACCAGGTGGCGATGTTCTCGGCTGGAGTGACGTCAATTAACGACAACAAAGACACTGCTGTAAATGAAGTAAATACTAAAATGACCGCTTTAATAATGGTGGTGAAAAATTTTGGCATCGATGAGGCAGATATCCAAACTCAACAAGCAAGTGTATATCAAATGCAAGAAAATCTTGATCCAACCCTGATCGGGAGAGGCGGGGTGAAGCTGGGGCAGTGGAATGCTAGCAATACTATCTCGATAACATTGAGAGACGTTGATAAAGCGGGGGAGCTGACTGACATCTTGAACCAGAGTGGAGCAAACAATGTATATGGCCCGAACTTTCAGCTGGATACAAGTAAGAAAGCCGAAGACAAATTGATGGGAGCAGCGGTAGCCGACGCAAAAGTAAAAGCCGAAGCAATGGCCGCAGCAAGTGGTGCAAAGCTTGGGAAAGTAGTTTCCATAAACGAAAGCGGGACCGCTTCACCAGTTTACCCATTATTCGCTAGAGCGGAGGCTAAAAGCATGGATCTAGCAGTGCCAGCCCCGGTAGAAGTGGGAACAACCAAGATCAGCAAGACGGTGACGGTCGTCTGGAGTTTGAGATAAAAAAAGATCTCCTCGGGGGAGATCTTAGGTGTTGATGATTTGTAGACTGTGATTTTCAGTCGATGCGAGTAATAATGCCACCCTCTTGCATGATGACTATGAGTTCGGCACTATTACTGCATCCTCCTCCAAGGTAGTCATGTGAGCCTGCAACAAATGTGTAAATACCGGCGGCATCTTCATAGACGAAGTCCCAATTCGTTTCAAGGACCGAATCCTTAATAACAATTGTCTTGTCGTCGTCGTACTCTGTGCAGGTGGTGTCAGTAATGATGCTTGCTGTGCAGTTTTCGCAATCGACCTGGTAGGTGATGCTTTGGCCACCATATGCAATGGTGGTAAATTTTGAAAGACCTTCGTACTCTTGAACCGCAGGCGGTGGGGTGCAAGCGGCTAAGAGGGAAATCAGGATCAACGCAGTGAGTAATTTATAAGACTGGGTTTTCAAGGTGTACCTCCGTGGGTGAAATATGTGCTTGGGGGAGTATAGACAAAATGTCTTATAATGTCAAGTCGCCGATTGACGACAAGCCCTATAGTGCACTATAATGTTCGGAGCTGAAGTTCTTTGAATTCTGTCTCGTGAGGAGTAAACATGGATATGTTGCTGTTTTACATTATTTGGGTGGCGTTGGCGGGTCTAGCCTATGCTTTGGGGAGGCTAACTAAGTGCTACATCATGCGGTACAAGTATGATGATCGGTGGTGGAGGGAGTGGAAGCAGTATTTCTTAAATAATGTGTATTTATGTGCTGCTGTCGCCATAATGGCAGCGCTGATCAGGCTATTCCTGAGGTAAGCAAATAACTTGGAGCTGTTTTGAAACATGGGGAGACCCGGGTTTTTATGTTTTTTGGCACACCTACTTGCGTGAAAGCGGGAGGCTTGTTATAATTCTCTTTGTCCTTAGCAGACAATATGAAGATAAACCGAACAGTGAGCACAAAAGCCCCCTAGGTTTTTTGCCGCTTTGGTCGTATTCTGGTCCGCTAAAGGCGGATTTTTTGTTAGGCACGGGCCGTTAGCTCATCTGGTAGAGCGGTCGCCTAGGCGACAGGTGGTTCCGATAGATCGGAGCACGGTCTACTGAAAATTGGGCTTGTAGCTCAGTTGGTTAGAGCGCTGCATTTGCAATGCAGAGGTCAAGGGTTCGAATCCCTTCAGGTCCACTCTAACTAAACCTTGATCTGGTGATTGACTCTAGGGAAGTGACACCCTAAAATCAACCACGAGCTCAAGGAGCTCAGAAAGTTGTTCCTTGAAAAGTGAATAGATTATGCAAGTAGATCGCACGAATTCAAATTCAAATTTGAAAGCAAATATTATTGATTTATTCTACTCAAGCATTCAGTGGATGCCTTGGCAGTAAAAACCGAAGAAGG
>Ga0209212_1004230_pt1 | contig 17937 bp, 10 predicted proteins | sample RifGroC2_FD_183996 | JGI IMG/M metagenome (GOLD analysis project Ga0209212, IMG submission 183996) | Groundwater microbial communities from Rifle, Colorado, USA - Groundwater C2 (SPAdes) (version 2) | ecosystem: Environmental > Aquatic > Deep subsurface > Groundwater | place: Rifle, Colorado...
CGTCTACACGAGGAAAACCGACACGTTCATCGAGCTCTACAGACGAACGCAAATCGCCAACGACGCCAACGGGAAGCTTTTCATCAGCATCCATTGCAACTCAACGGAGAAAAAACCCTCCAGACAGAATGGCTTCGAGATCTATCTTCTCAGGCCGGGAAGGACCCAGGAGGCGATCAAGATCGCGGAACGTGAGAATTCGGTTGTGAACCTGGAAGAGGGATTCGAGGAACGCTACAAGGCTCTTACAGAGGAAAATTTCATACTTGTTTCGATGCAGCAGAGCGCGTTCATGCGCTACAGCGAGCAATTTGCCGCCATTGCTGCAACGAGCATGGCGGATGCACTGAAGATCCGCAACAGCGGTGTACGGCAGGCGGGGTTCTATGTCCTCGTCGGCGCCTCCATGCCGAACGTCCTTGTTGAGACGGGATACCTTTCCAACAGGAATGAAGAGAAAGTTCTCAAGGGCAACTCCGGCCAACAAAAGATCGCCGAGGCGTTATATCACGGAATCAGGGAGTATGCGAAGGTCTACCAAAAGGCGCTGCAGGAGACGGGCGTAGCCGGGGGCAAATAGCCCGTGCTGCCTCTCATGACGCGAAGAAGAGGATCGATGAGAGCATGATCATCATGAAGTTTGGCGGCACTTCTGTTGAAAACGCCGCGGCGATGAATACGGCGATTCAGATTGTCGGGGGTCAGCGGCCCCGCCGGCCGCTTGTTGTTCTCTCCGCCATTGCCGGAGCCACCAACACGCTTATCCAATCGGCTCACCATGCCCTCGACGGGCAGCTGGATGCTGCCACGACTTCTCTGAACGACCTCTTCGAACGGCATGTCGTCCTTCTTGAGAATTTGCTCGAGAATCGTTCGACGATCCAGATGCTCATTCTGGACATCCGGAAGCGTTTTGACGAGCTCAAGACTCTTTGCCAGGGGATTGCCATTCTTGGCGAACTGACCGATCGTTCGCTCGATTCGATAAGCTCCGTGGGCGAACGGCTTTCCTCGCTCATCTTCGCCGAGGCCATGCTCGAACGCGGCCTTCCCGCCCGGTTCATCGACGCCCGCTCGTTTCTTATTACTGACGATCATTTCGGTTTGGCCGCTCCTCTTTTCGAAACCATCGAAAGAAAAGCGCAGGAGATCCTCCTTCCTGCTCTCGCAGAGGATGCAGTCGTTGTCACGCAAGGATTCATCGGGAGTACCGCAAAGGGGGTAACGACCACCCTCGGCCGCGGAGGATCGGACTACTCGGCCGCCATCATCGGCGCGACGCTCCACGCGGAAGAGATTCAGATCTGGACCGATGTCGATGGAATCCTCACAGCCGACCCGCGCATCGCGCCCGATGCGAAGAAAATCAAAGTGATCTCGTTCAGGGAGGCCTCCGAACTCGCATATTTCGGGGCAAAAGTCCTCCATCCCAGCACGATTCTGCCGGCCGTCCGGAATAAGATACCTGTCATCGTTCTGAATTCCAGGAGACCGAAGGCCTCGGGCACGTCCATTGTCGAAGAGCCGCCCGAATCGAATATCCCGGTCAAATCGATCGCTTCAAAAAAAGGGATCACCGTCATCAATATCCAATCGACGCGGATGCTCATGGCGTACGGGTTCCTCGAATCGATCTTTGCGGTCTTCAGCAAATACAAGACCTCGGTCGATCTTGTGAGCACATCGGAGGTCGCGGTTTCGCTGACGATCGACAACACGGCCCGCCTCGGGGAGATCGTTCGAGAACTTGAGGGCTATGCCGATGTCTCCGTCGGAGAACACAAGGGGATTGTCTGCATCGTGGGGGATCAGATGCATTCGACAGTCGGGATAGCAGACCGCGTGTTTCGCGCTCTGGGAGACATTAACGTGATCATGATCTCCCAGGGGGCCTCTGAAATCAACATGAGTATCGTCATGAATGAAGCAGACGTGACTGCTGCAGTTCAGCGGCTGCACAGGGAATTCTTTTCAACAGTTCCGGCGGCGGGTTTTTTTGAACCGATAGGCGCCTCATGATTGGCAGGCGGCCACAATGAATCTCGCTCTCATAGGTTACGGAAAAATGGGAAAGGAGGCCGAACGCATCGCGCTGGAACGGGGCCATTCGATCTCGAAGACATTCGATTCAAAATCCGCTCCGCTCTCAGGTGAAGAGGCTCGCCGTATCGACGTGGGAATCCACTTCTCCAAAGCGGAGACCGTCAGAAAAGACATTGAGCACTGGTCGGGACTCGGGAAGGATCTTGTGGTCGGAACCACGGGATGGGGAAAGGACCTTGATATAGTGGCGGCTCTTGTCAAGAAAGCCGGTACAGGACTTATCTATGCTTCGAACTATTCCATCGGAGTGAACCTGTTCTTCCGTCTGGTGCAAGAGCTCGGCGATCTTATCAATGCATTCCCCGAGTACGACCTCTCCATTCACGAGACTCATCACAAGGAGAAAGCAGACAGTCCCAGCGGGACGGCGCTTACTCTGGCGGAAATACTTCTGAAACGGGTTGAACGCAAGAAGGGAAAACTCGTCGGTGTGCCAGAGGGAAAGATCAAGCCTGAGCTCCTCCATATCGTTTCGACACGACTGGGGGCCGTCGCGGGGACGCATACAGTGACGGCCGACTCCGGCGCGGATACTATTGAGCTGACCCATCGGGCAAAGAACCGCAGCGGATTTGCCCTTGGAGCCGTTCTTGCGGCCGAGTGGATTCATGGGAGGAAGGGGATTTTTACGATGGATGATATCCTTGAGGAGATGCTGACGAATCGCTCGCGTAGTCAGAAGTCCGACTTATAACTAAAGCACCCCTTTTGCAGGAAGTCGGACTTCTTGCAGGAAAAGGACAATCAATGCCAAAACTCAAGAAGATTCAAGGAACGGGGACCGCGCTTGTTACTCCCTTCAAGAAGAACGGCTCGGTTGATGAGGCGGCCCTCGCGGATCTCGTGGAATTCCAAATTCGCGGACGGGTTGAAGCGATAATACCGATGGGAACGACCGGCGAGAACCCCACAATGTCCCAGCAGGAACAGGAGCATTTCATTCGGCTTGTCGTAGAATTTGTGCGCGGCCGTGCTCTTGTCATTGCCGGGGCCGGAAGCAACAGTACTCAGAAGGCGATCGAAATGACCCGTTTTTCAAAAGAAGCGGCTGCCGATGGCGCACTGATTGTCGGCCCTTACTATAATAAGCCAACGCAGGAGGGGTATTTTCGCCATTACCTGGCAATAGCAGAAGCGGTCGACTTGCCGCTTGTTGTTTACAACGTACCTGGGCGAACGGGCGGGAACATCGAGGCCGAAACCACCCTGCGCCTGGCGGAAGAGATACCCCAGGTCGTTGCGGTCAAAGAGGCTTCCGGAAACATCTCCCAGATCATGGAGATAGCCCGCAACAGGCCAAAACAGTTTTCCCTCCTGTCGGGTGATGACGCCTTCACACTTCCGGTGATGGCGGTTGGCGGAGACGGATGCATTTCTGTGGTGGCAAACGAAGTCCCGGGGGAATTCTCGGAGATGGTTCGCCTTTGTTTGGGCGGAAAATGGGACAAGGCGCTCAAACTGCACAACAGGCTCCTCCCCCTCATGAATGCGAATTTTCTTGAATCGAACCCCATTCCGGTGAAAGCCGCACTTGCGATGATGGGGATGATCGACGAGGTCTACCGTTTGCCGCTCGTCGAAATGAAGCAGGCGAATCGGGAAAAACTCAAGCGAATCCTTTCGGAGCTCGAGCTTATCTAGGAATCAAGACTTAACCACAGAGATCACGGAGAAGGCACAGAGAGCACAGAGGTCGCATGAAACTTTGGAATGTGGCTGTAGTTGGTGCGACAGGTTTGGTGGGCAGAACGATGATCAGGGTTCTGGAAGAGCGCAACTTCCCCGTCGGGAGGCTTCTTCCCCTAGCCTCCGAACGGTCCGCCGGATCGAATATAGTTTTCCGCGGAGAGCCCATCACTGTTCAGCGGCTTTCTGCCGGGCAATTTCAGGGAGTCGATATCGCGCTCTTCTCCGCCGGTGCATCGGTGAGCAGGGAATTCGGACCGATTGCCGCCAAAGCAGGTGCAGTGGTGATCGACAACAGCAGCGCCTTCCGCATGACAAAGAACGTTCCCCTCGTTGTTCCAGAGGTCAACCCAAAAGAGATCTTCCGGCATCGCGGCATCATTGCAAACCCCAACTGCTCCACGATTCAGCTCGTCGTTGTCCTCAAACCGCTTCACGACCGTTTTGGGATCAAACGGGTCGTTGTTTCAACCTATCAAGCTGTTACAGGAGCCGGCCAAAAGGGAGCGCTCCAGCTTGAAGAGGAGCTCGCTCAGAGGACTCCCGTACAAAAGAAGTTCCCCCATCAGATCGCATACAACGCGATTCCTCAGGTCGACGTGTTTCATGATGACGGATACTCAAAAGAAGAGCACAAGATGATCGATGAGACGACAAAGATCATGGGAAGGAAGATAGAGTTGACGGCAACCTGCGTGCGAATTCCGGTTATAGGCGGGCATGGCGAGGCCGTCAACATAGAGTTCAGGAAACCCTCAAGCCCAAAAGCAGTCAGGCGCGTTCTCGAGAAGGCACCGGGTATCATTGTGGCAGACAATCCTGCAACCAGCGAGTATCCGATGCCAATCACCGCGGATGGAAATGATTTTGTCTTCGTCGGGCGCATCAGAAAAGACAACACGAGGAAGAACGGCATCAATCTTTGGATTGTCGCTGACAATGTCCGCAAAGGGGCGGCAACGAATGCGGTGCAGATCGCGGAGGCCCTCACAACAGTAACCGATTAAGGAGAGGCGCAATGTTTGGCGAGGTGTCCGGCCGGACGTTGAACCCGAGCTGAAGTTTATCCTTGACACAATGGGCTGTTATTTGGTATCTTCATCTGGCATCATTTCACACGAAATCAGCCTCTTCCACGCCGTTTTGAAACATATCGAATTCATCATAGATCCGTTTTTTAATCACAAAAGGAGAAGCATTATGAGGACTCTTGCTATCGCGTTTGTTCTCGTTGCAGCTACCTGTCTGACGTTCGGGCAGGCAAGCCTTGTGACGAAGTACAACTTTCCTTTGTTGCCGGGCACAGAACAGGACACTGTGTTGAACGGACTTAAGAGTATCCGCGGGGTATGGTTTGACAGTGACCTGGATGGCAACGGCAAGGGGGAGATTCTCGCCACAAGTTACTCCGGTGGCGGTCGTGTCGCGGTTTTCGAAGTTGTCGGCAACGACTCCATCGCTTTGGTGTGGGTATCGCCGAGAGTGACCGGCGGTGACGGATCCACACCGCGTTACATTACAACGGGTGATCTGGACAACGACGGCAGGAAGGAAATCATCTTCCAGGTGGGTAATCTTGGTGTCTACATCTATGAATGGGACGGCGTGACCGGAAGCGCCAATTACGGGACGACTTATTCTCAGTTGCTGAGCAACACGACTCTTGGAATAGGGACAGCCGCTCTTATCGGAAACTCGGAGTATTTCGAGGTCACCGATCTCGACGTCGACGGCAACAATGAGCTGGTTCTAACCATGAACAACGATTCCAACGCCGAGGATAAGTATTTCATTGTCAAGGCAGTCGGCGGATGGGATACTGACAATCCGGGTTTCTCATCGTTCGACACGGCGTTCGTGGCGCGAAGGACCCTTCTCGCCCCCTGGGGCCTCAGCGGTGGCAGTCCGGTCTCCATGATTTCCGCACAGCTTGACGGTGCCGGAAAGAAGGAAATGATCGTGCACAACTGGAATCTCAAGAATGTGACTATTCTGCGAGATTCGTTGGGAGCATGGGCATTTGCCGATACGGCCGCTCAGCCAACGCGCAACAATCTCAAGAAGACGAATTTCTACCTTGGTGGGACAGTCGACGACGTGGCATTGTTCAGCGGATTTGCTTTTGACGTCGACAGAGATGGAAGACAGGAAGTCTATCTGCCGACGTATCTCGGCGCAGGCAAGAAAGATAACAGCGGCAAAGTTCACATGATTTACTATGATTCGCCGGACTCGATCAATATTATCGATTCCACAAACGTGGCGGTTCTCGACTTCGCAAGCACAGTCGACAGTTCATCCATGTTCGGGTACGGTTACGGAGATATTGACGGGGATCATAATTTTGAGCTGTATTTTGGTACCGTCTATGGAGCAGCCACAAAGGGCGGGTTCAACGTGATACAGATGGAGTTCCAGCAGGGCGGTGACAAGACCAGTCCGGCCAGTTGGACTACAAGCGTACTGTACAACGGCGAATCAAGTGTTTACTCCGCCATGACGATCACCGACTCCCTGAGCGGAACCGGCGGACGCCTCGATACAACTTGGACGATCGACAATTCCTTCGTTTCAAAGATGTATGCAAGGAAATCGGACTTCGATAAGGACGGCAAAGAAGATCTTATCCTTCCCTATCAGGCCCTCTCCGACAGCATCACCATCACCACGAAGACATGGAATGTCGATTCGGTAAAATACCTGAACACGACATCCAAGATCGTGAATTCAAAACGATGGGGACTGAGGGTCATCGAAGGAAGTGCGGTCACAACCGGCATCGAAGCAAAAGACGTCACCATCATCATGCCGGACGACTATGTGCTCGAACAGAACTTCCCCAATCCTTTCAACCCGACGACGACGATCCGCTTCTCGCTCCCGATCAGGGACCGGGTCTCGGTAAGGATCTTCGATATGTTGGGACGGGAAGTCCGCACGCTGGTCGATCATCAGGAATACCCGGCCGGTCCTTCCCAGGTTGTTTGGGATGGCAAGGCAAACGGCGGCCAATCGGTCTCCAGCGGAACATACTTCTATTCCCTCATCCACGGCAACTTCAAGAAGACCATGAAGATGTCGCTGGTGAAGTAACATCGGAATAGATCCGATACAAAATGCAGAGGCCATCTCCCGAAGAGGGGGATGGCCTTTGTGTTGTTGGCCGGAATGGTATTCCGGCTTGAGGTCCTCTCCCAGTCGGAACATCGTTCCGACCTACAAAACGCGCGGTTGAGAGGTTGTTGGCCGGAATGGTATTCCGGCTTGAGGTCCTCTCCCAGTCGGAATATCATTCCGACCTACAAAGCCCGCAGAATGTGGAGCTGTTGGCCGGGATGTTATTCCGGCTCGAGGTCCTCTCCCAGTCGGAATTTCATTCCGACCTACAAAACGCGCAGAATGTGGGCTGTTGGCCGGAATGGTATTCCGGCTTGAGGTCCTCTCCCAGTCGGAATATCATTCCGACCTACAAAGCCCGCAGAATGTGGAGCTGTTGGCCGGAATGGTATTCCGGCTTGAGACCCTCCCAGTCGGAATATCATTCCGACCTACAAAGCCCGCAGAATGTGGAGCTGTTGGCCGGAATGGTATTCCGGCTTGAGGTCAATTGCATTGATTACTCGTCAATGAGTCCCACCTTCACGTAACTCCACTGCCATTCCTTCCAGTCCTTCACTAACCCGGCCTTGACGGGATTCTCGAGAATGTACCATATCGTTCTCGCCAACTCGTCTCCATCCACAATGACATGATCGTACGACTCATCTTGCCAGAACGCACCCGAGCGACCGAGGGCGCGATTACACGCGAGAGCAGTGTTCCGCTTAAGTGACTGCAGAATTCGAAACAACGGTTTCGGATCCTTCTTTGTTTCGTTCCCGCCCAAGAGTTGCATGATCATGTGCACATGATTGGGCATGATTGTGTATGCAAAGAGGTCATATTCTTTTCCATCCCGAAAATGGATCGCTTCTCTGACAATCTCTGCAACCTTGTCAACGCCCAGCCAAGTCGGCCCCGTTGTTGCGCCGCTGAGGAGCTTGTCGAACTTGGCAAAATAAGCGGCGTGAGAATCTCGTCCATCGAGCTTCCGACCTCCTCTCTTCGCCTCGATAAATTCTTTTTCTAGCTTCGTACGCTCAGCTCGCATTTGCTCAATCGCTTCGATCGGCAGCGATCCGTAAAGCCTGAACATGACGTGAAATTCCGCTTCCGCCGGTTGATAATGCGGCATGTGGCGCTCATAGAAAGCGCCGTCAAAATCGTCAAACATTGGATCCCCCCAATGGTAAGAAGTGGAAACCGTGGTTGTTGGCCAGGATGTTATTCCAGCTTGAGGTCCTCTCCCAGTCGGAACATCGTTCCGACCTACAAAGCCCGCAGAATGTGGAGCTGTTGGCCGGAATGGTATTCCGGCTTGAGGCCCTCTCCCAGTCGGAACATCGTTCCGACCTACAAAACGCGCAGTTGAGAGGTTGTTGGCCGGAATGGTATTCCGGCTTGAGGTCCTCTCCCAGTCGGAACACCGTTCCGACCTACAATGCCCGCAGAATGTGGAGCTGTTGGCCGGAATGGTATTCCGGCTTGAGGCCCTCTCCCAGTCGGAACATCGTTCCGACCTACAAAACGCGCAGTTGAGAGGTTGTTGGCCAGGATGTTATTCCGGCTTGAGGTCCTCTCCCAGTCGGAACATCGTTCCGACCTACAATGCCCGCAGAATGTGGGCTGTTGGCCGGAATGGTATTCCGGCTCGAAGCTATAACCGGATGCCGAACGAGAGGTATTGGATGTTCTTCAACCTTCCGTAATCTGCAAATCCGTAGTCGACCTTGATCGTCGCAACCCCCACGATCCCATACTGAAATCCGAGACCCCATGTGAGTCCTTGCTCCGAATCGCGAAGAAACAGCGACTTGTAACCCACGCGTCCAAACACAATGTTTCTCCATCCCAATTCGGCCCCCGTATTGACGTATTCGGTATTGTCATTCGGGTGGGTCGCGTCAAGCGCTGTCGAAAGGTTCACGTCTTGGATCAGCTGAGTTCTGTAGGAGACTCCGATCCTGAATGTCAGCGGAAGGTCGTACTCAAGTGTACGATACGCCGAGGGGATATTCGTCGGCCCGCTGCTGATGGTGTTTTCGGGGTAGTTGTTGAAATAAAGGTCGCGGCCGTCGAGGCGCATCTTGGAGCCAAAATTCGATATTGAAGCGCCGAGCGTCAGGCCCGGGATTTCCGACAGGTACAGCGTCCCCACATCAAGCGCCACACCGTTGGCCGCCTCGCTCCAGACCGACTCGCGGACGTATTTGACCGTGACCCCGATCGAGAATCTGTCGGTCAGGTTGCGTCCGTAGCTGACACCCATGGCAAGAGACGAAGCGTCCCATTGCCGGCCATCTCCTTCAGGGAATTCAACGGTCCGAACGAGCTCTTCCGGAACCCGGAGTGAAACGATCGAGATCCCGAATGTTCCCCATTCCCCCATCCCGAGCACGCCTCCGAGGACATCGTAGTTGATATCGGCAAGCCAGTCGGCGTGGTTGAACATAAGCTCGCTGTTCACTTCAAGCCGCGACAGTCCGGCGGGGTTCCAGTACAGGGCCGATATATCGCCCACTTCAGCGACCTGTGCGCCGCCCATACCAAGAGCACGGGCACCGACGCCGATCTTCAGGAACTGGCCGGCGGTTGTCCCGACCTTTGCCGTGCTCCGCAGCAACTGGGCTTGACCGAAGGAAACCCCGACGACCGCGGCCATCACGAAGAGAGCGACTTTTCTGTGAACGATGTGACGATAAATGTTCATGGTTTCTCCAACAGTCTTGGAAACATCCGCATTTACTTGATCAGTGCAAATCGCCCGATTTTCTCGCCTACACCGGGTACATCCACATGGTAGAGATACACGCCATAGGCCAGGCGCTGGCCCTCGTACGAGAGCAGATCCCAGTCTACAATGCTGTTCGTGTTATCCTTTTCAATCGTATCGACCAACTCACCCGCGAGTGTGTAGATACGAATAGTGCATCGAGGAGGAAGGTTTCTGAACTGCAGGCGCAGATCTCCGCGTCGAATTGCCGAGGAGCCGGGCGACTCCAGATTTGAATAGACGACATAGGGGTTCGGCACAACATAGATATTATCGAGCTCGGATTTCGCCACTGCCGCGTCAAACGCAGCTGCCTGCGTGGTGAACTCGTATCGATCGCCGCTAACAAACGGCTTTGTTGTTTTTGCCTCGTAGATGTTGCCCTGAGCGGGATAGATGACCGAATCGCCGTTCGTGGGGGCTGACATCGTCACGGAATACATCAGTTTAGGTGGCACGGGGGTCGCATACGGCGCCGGGGTCACAAAAGCTATTTCCCTTCCCGGCTTCCACAAGCTGTCGGAAAGAGCGCCATTGACCGCGGCCTGAATGGAGGCTCCGGTTGAGGCGTTGATGAGCCGGAACGGCGTTTTCACGACTTTCTGGCCGGAGTTATTCAAGAGTGTGTCTCCGGGAAAGAGCCATTTGCCGTTAGCATCCCGATCGGTGGCATTCCACACGATCTGAACGTTGATCGGAGCAAGGACTTTCTGAAGAGAAAAGCTCAAGACCGGATGGGTCTTTGCGACCAGGTTTGTATTGTTCTTCATCACCCATCCGCTTCGGGCGGAATCGATTCCGAGGGGTTCATTCTTCACATAGATTCTCATGCCATCGAAGACGGGATTCACATCCTCCCCCTTCATATTCTCACTTTCCTTCACGGGGTAGTACTGATATTCGATCTCGTAGGTAGTTCCGTACTGAAGTCCTCCGGGGACAATGGATCTAATCCTTCCCTTCTCCTCATCAATCTCATAGTTCGAAGAATTGACAACCGTCCCCGAGAGTGTACGAACAACGGAGCTGTCAGCAATGAGGTTCTTGCGTCCCAGCGGAGCATAGACCGTATCGAGTGAGACGAAATTCTCTTTGTATGTTGTGAGAGGCCGGACGTTGTAGACGAGTCTTGAGAGAACAGAGTCGAATGCAACCTGATATGAAAGATTGTCGGGCACAGCCAGATCGTTGAAAATCTTCACGCGCACATCGCCGGTTGACTGCCCCGCGGTACGTGTTGCAATTCCGTTGTCGACTGATGCCGCAATGGTCCCGGCTGCAAGGCCTCCGGGGACTGCCATTCCCGTGTTGGAATCGAACTGCAACAGGCCTGTTATCGGGTCCTTGATGATCGAAATCTGGGATTCAGTCGGGGGAAGCTGAATCGTCAGCGAGTCGAATCCCCGGTCGTACGAAGCAACGGCATAGTAATACGTCTTTCCGGGAACCACGCTTGAATCGACATACTCATGCACCAAACCGGTGTTGGATCCCAAGTTGTATTTCACCCCTCGTCCCAGGTATTCGACCGGGTGCAACCCCGACCAGCTGTTCTTGATATCGAATTGGGCGGGAATTCCGTTCTGGAGCAGCGGTTTTCCGAGGAACGGCGTTCCGTTGGCGTCAGAAATGGTGTAAATATCGCTGAACGCGGGATCTTCACTCCGGTAGATCTTGTATCCTTCAAAATCGTTGAAACCGGTCAGCGGATCGATGGAATTTTCGGAGGCATTGTCCCAATAGAGGGTCACCCGGTCTTCCCCGGGAACAACCGTAACATTCGGTTTCGGGGGCGGCTGCGCAAATCTGTAGTTAGCCTCAAGAACGCGTTGGGCCGTTTCAGCATTCAGGATAAGGTCCGGAAGGTCCTGCCCCATCAGAAGAGCAATGGAGAATCGCTGAGTCTCCCCGGGGGCAAGCCTGAATGGCCCTGATCCATACACGAAAACGTTGTCACCGGGAGTGTCAAAGAGAGTCTGATCGTGCGCGATGGAGTCCGTGGAAAGCAGCTGGAAAAAATACGTGTCGTTCTTGGGAACATTCGGAGTGGAATTGGTGTAGGGAAGCGCATTGAAACTTGTTAGTCCGATCTGGTCGGATTCATGGACGTCACGAATTCCGAAATTCGGTTCAGAGGAGAAATTCCCGCTTGCATCGTTGCCGACGTCCGGTTGACCGTTCCCTTCGCCCAGATCACCGGTTCCCGCCAATCCGTCGATGCCCACATCGTCTTTTGCAGCATCCCAATCTCCGTCTTCGTCTCCCGACCACCTCGGTTTCAGGGGGCCAAAGACGGCAATATATTTTGCCGTATCCTGAATTCCCGTGGTAAGAGGAACACTCGTCCCGTCGATGTACGTCCCCGCACCGTTAAAAGGACTTTCGTCAATGATACCGTCGTCGTCGTTGTCAATCAAGTCCGTCGAATTCGAGGGACTTTCAAGAAATTTGAATCCAAAATACCCGGGGATCAGCCCGCCATCGCCTCTGCTGTTTTCGTCCCATGCATAGACCATATTTCGGGCTTTCTGCACCACGGATGTGTCAAAAGCATCGACAAAGAACGCGCGGTCGTCGGCGTAATCAGCCGGCCCCCCAATGTGAGGGTCACCGTACATTCCAAACCACACGCTGTCAATCGTTCTTGGGGACTTGTTTGTAATGCGATACACGAGGAAGATGATGTCCTCGGCAAGAGGATTGTTGAACTGGAAGAACCGGACCTCCATGTCAAGACCCAATCCTCTTTTGGTAGTGTCGGCGGGAGCGAACGGATAGTACGGGTATTTCGCGTTCGTGTAGTCGTCAACTACAAAATAGACCTCTTCATCGGGTGTCGTGGCGTCATTTCCGAGAAATGCCGGCCAGACGTACCTCCCGAGCACGGGATTGTACCATGATTCAGGCCAACTGTGGGGCTTCCGCGTCAAATCACCCTGGACGTCGGACCTATGGCTCCAGGCAGCAATATCCGACTGGCCGGGCGCTGAATAACCGGCTTTGGGCAACCATCCCCATTTGATGGTGAAGTCAGGAGCGTACCCTCCCTGGTTTGCAAGCCACATCCCGTCATCAAGAATCCTGTAGGTGGTCCCGCTGTCTGTAACCTGACCGGCAACCAACGGCGTGAACTCGAACCCGTATCCAAGATTGTTCCAAACGAGGTCGGCGACATTTCCCAGCGTGCTCGGCCGGGTGATGTTGCCGTAGTTGTAGACCACAGTCGTGATCTTGTTGCCCCGCATGATGAGGCTCTTGATTTCCGCCGGACTGCCCGTCGTTTTCCCGAGTTGTTTGTTGAGATTCTCCTCGAGCATCTTGTTGACCCGATCCATTTCTTCAGGAGTCGCTTTCTTCGGATCAAATGTTTTCCAATCAACGGACTGGGAGGCAACGATTGCCGGAAGCGTGACAAGGGCCATCAGGGCAATCGTCAGGAAAGAGAGTTTCTTCATAGAGATACCTTCAGATTCGAGAGCGTGACTTCATTTGGTGTCAAAATGTGACGGACACGCCGAGACGGACGAGTCTCGGAGAGCTTACGTTCCCCGGATTGGCATAGTAGTTATCGACGGCCGACATCGGAATCATCCCCGGATCCCCGCGGGAAATCCTGGTTCTCATATCTGCAAATTCGTACGGATTGATCGTCTCTTCAATATTGTACAACGCCCTGCCCGAATTCGCATACACCGAGAGTTCGTTCTGGGTGTCGAACAGATTATCCACCAGGAGGAAAATGGAATAATCGATGGACCCGAATTTGAACGACTTCTCAATCTTGAGATCGAAATTCCACTGAACGGGCTGGCGGTCGCTGTTTTGGACAAAAGTAATGGGAACCACACTCGATGGGAACGAGGGAGTATACGGCGTTCCAGTGCGGATGTATCCGATAAAGCTCGCGTTCCAGTCGCCGGGTTCGCCGATGCTGACCGTCGAAGTGAGCGTATGACTTCGGTCAAAACTGAATGGAACAAGATACGTCTCGCTCAGCTTTCCCTTTTCTTCATTGAAAAAGATTTCGTCAGTAGGGGATGTACGCGTCCCTTCCGAAATCTGAAATGTGTAATCAACCGTCGCCGAAACCAGATCCCCCGGGGCACGACGTTTCACAACTGAAAAGCTCAGGCCTCTTGTATTCGCGTAGCTCAGGTTGGTGAGGACAGAATACGATTTGTCACCACGGGCGGTAATGATGGTCTGCGAGAAGATATAATCTCGGACGTCTTTATAGTATGCCGTAAGATCGAATTTGAGATTGTCCGTCAACCCCTGTTGAAGACCAAGCTCATACTGGATGCTCTTCTGGGGATTCACATCCGGATTCCCGAAAGAAGGAGACGTCCCAAGCGGCGCCCTGAAGTTCGGGTTTGCATAGAGGCTCGAGAGCGACCCGTTTTGCTGAAAGTGCCCGTACGAGAATCGAATCGTCCCCTTGTCGGTGATCGGGAACGAGACGCTGATGCGGGGCAGAAGGGTTTGCTTGACGCTCGCTTCCTTCAGGTTGTCGTCTACGAAAATCGAAGTCTGGTTTGAAAGCTCCTCCGAAAGGAACGGATTGTACTCGGCTGCGGGGTCAAAATACTCGTACCGCAAACCAAGATTCAGAATAATCGACTGAAAGAGCTCAATCTTGTCCTGAACGTACCCTGAGGCGTGGAACGGCCGGAAGAGATACTTGAGGTACCCGCCTTCCACTGTCGGCACGTAAGGCCTGAAATTGTAAAGACCCGAAAGCTGGTTCGTCGAGCTGGGGTCGATGTTCGGAAATGCCGGATCCCGGAACTGCAGCGTGTACGATTCGACGGAGACTTTGTGAGTGCGTATCTCAAGGCCGGCCTTCAGCTCATGGATGTCGAGTTGATAGACTCCATCTGCCTTCCCCACGATCATTTCCGTCTTCTGTTTGAACCGGAAGAGATCAACGCCGCCGGTGAGGAACGACGTATTGCCGAGACTTCGAAGATAGAATGAGGGGAGATATCGCTGATCACCGACCGCGTCGAACGCACGGCTGGTTGAGCGGTCGACGATGTGTGATAGTCTCAGAGTGTAGAACGCCCTGTCGCTGAGAACGTGGGTCATCTCGACCGTTTGAGTGTACCCTTCACTTTTCGAGAACCTTCTCCCGTCCGGTTTGAACCTCGCCGCAAAGGAACCGGAATTTCCACTGTTCGTGGGGCTGAGGCCTCTGTCCAGCACAATCTCATACTTGAATCTGAGCTCCGGCGACAACCGGTAGAGGAGATTGCCCTGAACGTTGTACGATTGGCTCCAGTTGAGAGGAACGATTTCTCCGTCTCCCGTCGGGCCACCGACCAAATCCGACGCAGAACGGCTGAAAGGGGCAAAATAATAAGGGGAAGTTGAAGAACTGCGTCGCGGGTCCCCGCTGGGAAACGCTTCACGCGAGAGATACGAATCCTCTGGACGATAGATTCTGGTCCCGTAGACCGTCCCTCCGAAGTAACTATAGACGCCCGATGCAAAGAAACTCAGTGTGTTGGAAATGATGGGTCCGCCGAGAGAGAGCTCAAGGCGCGAAACGTTCGAAAGATTGATTTTGTCAATGTTTGAAAAGAGGGCGCTTCGTGAGCTCACATGATCGCCCGTCAGATACCGGACACTCCCGCTCAGCCGTGAGCCTCCTTCTTTTGTAACGTAATTGACGACACCGCTCAGCGCCTGGCCGTATTCAGCCGTAAACGTCCCGCTCGAAACAGAAACCTCCTGCACTGCGTTGGTTGCCAGACCCACCGAACGGCTGTTGCCATACGGGTTGTTGATATTGACTCCGTTCAGGGTATAGGCAATCTCGTTTCCGTATCCGCCGCGTATATGAATAGAGCCATCGTCATCTACCGTGGTCCCGGCCTGGAGTCCAATGACCTCGGAGATATCCGTAACAGGCAATTCGTTGAACGATTCGCCGGAGAGGGATGCAACGGGATTCGTGAGATCCTTGCGGATGAGGGGCGAACGCTCCCCCTGGACAACGATCGGGTCCAGCTCGATCTCACCCGGTGAAAGAGGGACATCGATTCTCGCCGTAAAACCGGTCGAGACCCTCACATCGCGTATCTGCGAGCGCTGATATCCCACAAAGGAGACGTTGACAATATAGACTCCCGGAGGAACGTTGAGGATGACGTAATTGCCCTCAAGATCGGTGGATGAGCCTATCGATGTCCCCTCGATGACAACGTTTGCCCCCGGAAGCGCTTCACCGGTCTGTGAATCCGTGACCGTTCCGGCGATCTTCCCTCCGGTTTGTGCGTTGAGGAATCCGAAACAGGCAAACCCACAGAGGACGGTTGACAGAATACGTAATTGTCGCATGCTGACCTCAATCTAACGGATGGCTGTTGCGTCGGTAGGAAATTCTGGCATAAAGGCTCACTGAATATATTAATCAAGTTCCCGCCATGCAACTGTATTTTTCCCGCAACGATGTGACGTCAATCCTTGCATCTGTACCTAGTTTTCCTGTCCTTATCAGTGTGCGACTTCCATCCTCCTTTGCGAATATTTCGACCTCCTTCTGCGCGTAACCGATGAAACTGATACGGCATGTTCTGATCTTGATTGTCTTGCTGACCTCTTTTCTCATCTCTCAACCCAAAGTTGTCTCCGTGGAAGAGCTGCCGCTCGGAATGAACCAACCGTGGCAGAATGCAAGATTCTCTCCAAGCGGCAATGCACTGTATTACACCGCCGCCGGCTTTCGGGGAATCTGGAAATACTCGCTGCAGGACAACACCGTCGAGCAAATCACGGATGAACCCGGCGCGGGATATGGGTTCAGCGTTTCCACCGACGAAAGCAAAATCACCTATAAGACAACAAGGACCCTCGCCAGCCGCCGAAGAGAATACACGATTGTCCTTCAAGACCTGAATACCCGTTCTGTTTCAGCGGTTGATTCCGGCAAACGACTTTCCGCACCGACGTTTGCAGGCCAGGGGATCCGTTATACCAAGGGAGCGCGGTCGGAGCAATACAGGCTCGAAATGGCTGAAAGCACCGTCCAGATCCTCGCGACCGATGATGCAAACATCGCTCTGCTCAAGGGATCGGAGAGGGTCATCCTCGATCCCCTCGGCACCGGACGCTACATCTGGCCTTCCCTTTCTCCCGACAGGAGGCTGCTTGTAGCCAATCAGATGGAACAGGGTACGTTCGTCTTTGACCTGGACGGCAATGTCGTGAGCCGGCTCGGCCGACGCAATGCCCCCGCCTGGACCCATGACGGCAAATGGATCGCGTACATGGACGATCGGGACGACGGACACCGGATCCTTTCGTCGGACATCATGCTCGTTTCACACGACGGGAAGACAACGATCGCCCTCACCGAGACCCCTGACATCATCGAACTCTTCCCTTCCTGCTCGCCGAGCGAGAAGAAGATAGCGTTCAATACTCTCGACGGCAGGATATTCATTCTTACGTACACCGAGTGAGAGCTTGAAACGATTCCTCTCCATCCTTCTTTTTCTTATTCCCGCGATATCCTCTGCTCAGCTTGAAGGTCTGGTGATCGTCATCGACCCCGGCCATGGCGGGTATGAATCGGACGACCGTCATCTTATTCCCGATCCCGGCATCGATTTCTGGGAGTCGGAAAGTAATTTTTACAAAGCGCTCCATCTTAAAGCCCTCCTGGAACCGTACGTCGACACCGTTTACCTGACGCGACAGGGAAACGCCAATCCCGATCCCTCTCCCGGCGATGACCCCACATTGACCCAACGGTGGCAGTTTGCAAATTCGGTTTACGCAGACTGGTTCCATTCCATTCACAGTAATGCCTCGGGACTCTCTTCTAACACCACAATCAACCGAACCATCGTCCTGCTTAAGGAAGACATCGAGACGCGTCAACCCGAGTTCCCGGAGGCGGTGACAATGTCGAGCAATATCTATATCCAGATTCGCGCTCATTTGAGGACACAATCTTCAGTCGGCAATATTGTTGAAGGCGTTTATTTGGACTACACATTCTATGGCGGTACGAATGGCGGATTTAATCTCGGCGTCCTCAGCGGGCTAACAATGCCGGGGGAACTCTCAGAGGGATCGTTTCATGACTACTTCCCGGAAACGCGCCGGTTGATGAACAACGATTATCGGAAGATGGAGGCCTACGCTCTCACGAAAGCGTTTCTGCAGTATTTCGGCGCCCCTGCGGATACATTCGGCATCATCGCGGGAATCCAGACCAATGCCGAGACGGGAGCGCCCATGAACGGGACGGTCGTGAGGATCCTTCC
>Ga0209212_1004232_pt1 | contig 17934 bp, 12 predicted proteins | sample RifGroC2_FD_183996 | JGI IMG/M metagenome (GOLD analysis project Ga0209212, IMG submission 183996) | Groundwater microbial communities from Rifle, Colorado, USA - Groundwater C2 (SPAdes) (version 2) | ecosystem: Environmental > Aquatic > Deep subsurface > Groundwater | place: Rifle, Colorado...
CACCCTTCCTGGCCGGCACTACCGCCGACTGCAAAAAATGCCATGACTCTCCGCCGCCGGCCCCGCTGCCGGGCTATAATCATTGGGATGACGACAACAACCGGGCTTTCTTGTCCAATCAGTGCATCACCTGCCACAAGCATGTCAATGCCGCCGGCAGTGGTTTCACCAAACCGGAAATACATGCCAACGGCGTTGTCGACAGCTGTCTGAATTGCCACGGCTTACCGCCGATTGACGAAAACAGCCTGACCAAGCCGGCCATCAACGCCCTCGGCGAAGGAATGGTCGGGGCGCACCAGGCCCATTTCCTGAACCCGACCATCGGCAAGCGCTGCAACACCTGCCATTACAACTATTCCGGCGACATGCCCAGCTACAAGCTGGAAATCGGCTTCAACGCCTATGGCGGCAAGGTCAGCCGGGGAACCTTTTACGGCTATTCGACCCTGACCAACAGCTATTCGCAGCCGATCATCTACTTCTCGACCCGCTCCAGCACCACCGTGCGGCGAACTGACAACAAGGATTCGGCGGATCTCAAAACCTGCCAGAACCTGTACTGCCACGGCGGCGGTATAAACGCCGCGACCGCCCTGGAAGGGGGCAGCAATGTAAAGCCCAATTGGGAAGCCGGCGCCTCCCAGGCCGAGTGCGGCTCCTGCCACGGCGTGACCGGCACAACCTACAGCATCAGAGGCTCGCACGGTGCCCATGTCGGTACCGGCTATGGCGAACTCGGCCTGGCCTGCAGCATCTGCCACGGTGTCAAGGAAAACAACTACCATGTGGACGGCCAGGTGGAATGGCAGTTCTACGGCACCACCGTCCAGGGGCTTAACCTGCCGGCCACCAGCCCGCTCTACACCCCGGCGGCCGGCAACGGCACGGCCGGAACCAGCGGTAAGACCAACGGCCTGGCACCCAGCGCCAGCTACGGAACCTGCGCCGTTTACTGCCACAGCGACGGACACGGCAATTACGCCAGCCCGGTCTGGGGCGGTCCGAAGGTAGATTGCGGCAGCTGTCACAAAAACCAGACTTCAGATTGGACCAATGGTAATGCCGACATTCACAAAATCCATACCACTACCTACGGCATCGACTGCCTGGTCTGCCACGATGGCTCCGGGTTCGGCTCCACAAAACACATCAACGGCGCTTTCGAAATCGCTTTCAACAAGTCCATCGTAGGGCCGCTGTCTGCTTGGGACAATACCAACAAAAAGTGCTTCAGTATCCTCTGTCATGATTCAACCGTTTCAACCGGCCCGACCTGGACAGTAGGTTCCACCGACGGCAGGTATGTGACCGGCGCCTTCCAGGCAACCTGCATCGGCTGCCACAGCGGTCAGGTCAATACCCGCGCCGCTGTCATTCCGCAGTTTGCCGGCGAATCGCATCACATCCAGGGCGTGGCCATAAGCAACAGCTACTGTTACCCCTGCCATATGGAGGCAAACGCTACCGGTACAGTTAATACGGCCTACCACGACCGAACCGCCAACAAGCCTGTTGACTTGGTGATTTGGGGCGACGGCAGCCGCGGTTCCGCCTACACCAGTTACCTGGCCAGCGGCGGAAGGACCGAATATTCCAAGGTAAACAATCACTGTATCGGTTGTCACAGAACACGCAATGACGCTATCACTCCTTTCAGCGCTGTCGGCGACAACCGGACACCGAAAACATACGCCTGGGATACCCGGAGTATCTTCAACCGTTACAGTTCCGGCAGCGTCGTGGGTACAGATACGACGCCCTGGGGTAAATACAGTGACACCGCCACTACCATGGTCAGCCCCAAAAATACCCAGAATAAGGCTTATTCGGCCCATGGCAGAGCCGACTTGAACCAGCGCGGATGGAACACCACGGAGACCTGGCCCAATACCAGCGCAAGCGCAACCGCACAAGTACTCTGCTTCGACTGCCACAACTCACACGGCAGCTCGGCCGGCGGCATCATGAGCTCCTACTCCAGCGCCACCGGGCGCAACAGAGGCGGCATCCTCAAATCAACCGTCAATGGTGCGGGCGGCTACACCGCCGATTACTCACCGATTGCCGGCGGCGATGCGGCAGCGCCTAACAAGAATGCTTACAATCCCGGCGCGGCGCTCTGCTTCGACTGCCACAACAACTCCACGGCAAGCACGAACGTCCCTTGGGGTTACAACAGCACTTTCGGAGCCACCCAGGGCATTTATGGCTACAACGACAAGCCATATTTCGGTAATTACTCAACTTTTGGCCCGAGTATCAGATACATTTACAAAAAATCCAACGACACCAACAAGGGCGGTCACTTCGGCGCATCGACCACCTTGGGTACCCCGGCCATGAAACCGGTCAATGGACTCTGTACGCCTTGCCACGATCCTCACGGCGTCAGCAGAAACACTGCGTTCGTTTCTGACCGTGCTTATGGCGTGCCATTGCTGAAGGGCACCTGGATGACCTCCATATATCAAGAGGATGCCGCGCCGGCCAATAAAGCCGAGGTCAGGGGTGGTCAGAATGACCAGTTTAGTAATAACGGTGATGCAGGCGGCAGCACCTCGCGACCGGTACGACAGTACGTCGGCAGCACCCCTGGGTATCGCATCGATCAGAACACCCTGGGAGCGACTACAACGATTGCCACAACCAATAACCCCAACTATGGCACTGCGCAGACTGCCATTACCTGGGCCTTTGCCAATGCTACACGAGTTACCCAGACCGATGCTCAGTTCGCGGGACTCTGCACCCAGTGCCATACCAAGGCATCTCTTGCTCCCAAAGCTGGCCAGGCCGTGACCCCCGATGCATGGAAATCTGTTTCCCGCATTCACGGAACAGTAAAGGGGTGGGCGACTACTGTTTCTACGTCCGATAAAAACTTCAACAACACCGTACACTCGTTCACCTGTTCAAAGTGCCACACACCACATAATGCCAAGCTTCCGCGGTTGATGGTGAGCAACTGTCTCGACTTTAATCATCGCGGCCGGGTAGCAACAGGCGGTACTGTATCGGCCACTGCGAGTACCGATGGCTCGACAGGCCGGGAAACAATCAATGGTTCTGGTCATGCAGTGGTTGTTGGTAATAAAGGGGACGGGCAAGGCAGGTTTCCAGCAGGTGGCAGAATGAGATCAAACAGCGGTAATGACCAGAACCCTGGCACATGGTTCTTTGGGTTGAATGGCACCACTTCCACTTCTACATTCCTCAACTGTCATGACGGAGCCAATGGCAACAGCGGAACGTATCCGGCCAGCCAGCTCTGGAATAGCAAGACGCCTTGGTAGAGTATGTATTGAATCGGCATCATTTGGTGCGGAAAGGAGATGGTCTTATGAAGAAACGCAGCTATATCAAGCCAAGAATTGTTGGTTCAGCAAACGTTCATCCCTGCTGAGAGTAGACCCGGCAAGTAACAATCAAAGGTGAGGCCGTTGTCAGGTCTCACCTTTGTTGTTTTCCGGTCGTGGCAGGGGCGCGCTGCGATCTGAACTCAAAATATCTATTGGCAATAAATCAGGTTTTTGGCGTATAAAAGAAAACAGGGAGCACGTTAGTACGCTCCTGCGGAGATGTTCATGAAAATAAAAATGATACCTTTGTCCGCTCTGACTGCGGTAGCCCTGATCAGTCCCATTGTCGCGCACAGCTATGAATATGGTCAGGAAGAAACCCAGAAGCTGATTACCAATATGATCAGAGACTTGGGGGGGCATGAAGGCATACGCGCCAATAGCGGAAAAAACATGCGCTGCGTTTATGGAGGCTTCAAGAAGGTTTCCATACAGCAAGGTGACGGGTTGACAAGGTACACGGCAGAGTATGGAAACTGTCGCGAAACCGGCAGTATCAGGGATGGGAATTATGAAATTGTCCTTCAGGGTGATGAGATCATCACCAGCAGATCACACCGTTCCCGTAACGGTTACCTGTTTGATGCTGCCATGGCCGGAAATGCAGGCAAAGTACGAGAGCTTGTCAAAGGCAAAGCCGAGGTAAACTATACCGAAAGCGTCCAAAGGAAAGAGGGGAGTTACATAGACGAATGGACCCCGCTCATGTCGGCTGTTGCCGCGGAAAGCCTGGAAACCGTGAAGGCATTGGTGTCTGCCGGCGCCTGGGTCAACTATATGAACAGCATGGCCGTCAATGCGCTCTGGATCGCCGCAAATATCGGCAATACGGAGATCGTCCGCTACCTGGTTCTACATGGAGCCTATCTGAACAACAGCAACAAGGATAATGTCACCCCCCTGATGACTGCTGCCATGAACGGTCATCTTGAAGTAGTCAGGGTCCTGGTTGCCGCAAAAGCGAAATTGAATCTTGGTCATAATGATGGCGATACGGCTTTGATGATTGCCTTGGCGGGTAAACATACGGAAATTGCCCGGCTTCTGATTAATGCCGGGGCGGATGTGAATGTTCGAAACCGCTTTGGGACAACTGCCCTGCACATTGCAGCGGCAGAGGGAAATCTTGAAATTGTGAATCAGTTGATTAAGCGCCGGGCGAATTTGACTGCCAGGACAGACAGCGGCTTTATCCTATAGGATGTGGCCAGGGCCAAGGGGCATTCCAAGGTTGCAGACCTGTTGGAAAAGATCGAGGGTAGGGATTTGACTAAACCGGGACCGAGGTAACACGTGGTGCACAAAAGCTTCTGTTTCTGTCTGTTGCTGCTTCTGTATTCAGTTACCTGTTCTGCCAATGAAGGCGGCAAAGGCGTTGTAACCGGCAAGTGGATAACCGCGAAATTTGGCCCGATGACCGGGGCACAGGTTCTGCTGTTCAATGCCGCTTCAGGTCCGGCGCCTTCAAGCGACAAACATCTGCGTATCCCTGATGCCGGCTCCCCTGTAGACAGTGAAGGGAAGTTTTCGATGGAGGTTCCTGCCGGAAAATATTATCTGGTCATGCGCAAGCGCGTGAACCCAGAAAGCGCGGGTCCACCCGAGGATGGCGATCCCCAGTATTATGCCCGCCTGAAGAATGGCCAGCCGAAGACATTTGTGGTCAAGCCGGGCAAGACCACGAATATCGGCACTGTTACTGCGGCTGAACCCTTCAGAAGGGCGCAACCGGTCTCCATGGCAGGGCTCACCGGGATTGAAGGGGCTGTGCTGGATGAAAAGGGTATGCCGGTCGCCGGTGTCCGCGTGCTTGCCTATAGTTCACCAAAGGTTCAGGGAAGACCGATGTTCGCATCCGGCAAAACCGGGGCGGATGGCCGATATTTCCTGAATGTCGCTCAGCAGGGGGAATATTACCTGAGAGTGCGCACCCACTATGGCGGCGGAAAACCGGTGGATGGCGAGTTCATGGGAGTATACGGCAAACCGGAGGCCCTGGGGTCCCTTGTTGTTGAAAAAGGTAAAATAAGCAGAGGTATAGATATTTCAGTAGAGAAGTACAGCGCCCGCCGCGAGGCCGAGCGCCGTAACCGGAGATTGCCATCCCTGCCATCTAAACCGTAATGGTGTTGCAACCTCAGGACTGGCCTTATCCCCTCACCCGGCCTTCGGCCACCCTCTCAGAGAGGGAATGATTATAATCCTTCTCCTTCAGGGAGAAGGTGCCCTGCAGGGGCGGATGAGGGGCGTTTTTGACTTGAGCAAGATCCAAATCAACCAAATATAAGAAGCAAAAAGAGGGCTCGTGGACCTGAAGAAGATATTGATAGTCCTGAACGGATTCATGCATGATTTTGCAGCCGGCATCTGGCTGGCGGCGATTGCCACTATTGCCCTGCTGCATAAGGCTCACCTGCGCGAAAGCGGGTTGACAACGGCGCTGAACGGGATTGAGCGGCAATTCTTCTGGGTCAGCATAACTGCAATGGTGGTGATCATGGCTACCGGTGCGGGGCGGACCTTCACCTATGTGGAAAACTGGTACGGCCCGGACGCGGAACGGATACGCCGCAGGATGCTGGTTGTCAAGCATGTGCTGCTGTTAGCCTGCTTTGGTGCCGGTTATCTGTGGGTGTGGGGCCGGGTGTTTCATTAAATCCAAAAAAGCAAAGCCCTTTTTTTCAATTGGTTGCAGTTGTATGAAAACCGTGTAAAATCGCTATGGAATTCAACCGACCTCATTAGGGAGCTTTTCGGTGATTGAAACAGAAACGAGTCCGCCGCAGAGCCAATCTCCGGCCATGGATAAACGCATGGCGACTTCTGCCGAAACCGGCAAACCCGCCAAATCAAAGATTGCCAAGCCAAAAAGCGATAAATCCAAGCCTGCCAAGTCAAAGACCGTAAAAGCGAGGGATGCCAAGGCAAAGGTTGTTAAACCCAAGGCTCCCAAACCCAAGGGCGTGGCAAACTCGGCGACTGCCGCATCTTCAGCGGGTGCGGCCGATTTCGACCTCAACGACAGCGAATGGTATCTGAATCGCGAACTGACCTGGCTGTCGTTTAACAGCCGTGTGCTGCATGAGGCCGAGGACGAGCGGACACCGCTTCTGGAACGGCTTAAGTTCATCGCCATTGTCAGCGCCAACCTGGACGAATTCTTCATGAAGCGCATCGGTGGCCTTAAACAGCAGATCGGCGCCGGCATGCGCGAGCTGACCCTGGACGGTCGCACAGCGCGCCAGCAGGTTCAGGAATGTCTCGCGGTCATCGGGGAAATTCATGCCCGCAAGAGGGGGATTTTCTACGATGTCAGGATGCTGCTGGAGCATAAAGGCATCGTCATCGAGAAATACCGCGAGCTGGCTGCAAAGGAAAAGCACCTGCTGCGCGAATATTATTACGCCAACATCTTCCCGCTGCTGACTCCCCAGTCCATCGATCCGGCGCACCCGTTTCCCTTTATCTCAAACCTGTCGCTCAATCTGCTGGTCAGCCTGCGTTACCGCAAGGCAAGCGAAGTGTCGCTATGTCGGGTAAAGGTGCCGGTAGGTCTGGGGACGCCGCGCTTCCTGCGGGTAGGCAAGGGGGATCGTTTCGTCCGGGTTGAAGACGTGATGATGAACAACCTGGATATGCTCTTTCCGGGCATGGAGGTCGTTTCCTGCGAGATCTTCCGTGTGACCCGCAACGCCAACACCGAAAAGGATGAAGAACAGGCCGACGACTTGATGGCCATGATTGAATCTGAGTTGAAGGAACGCAAGTTCGCCCCCATTGTCCGGCTTGAGATCGGCATGGGCATGAATCCTGTTCATCGCGGAAGACTGGCCTCGGAACTGGAACTGGATGAGGAGAACGATGTCTTCGAGGCCCCGGGAATGCTTGCCATGCGCGACCTGTTCGAGCTTGCCGGGCTGGATTATCCCCGTTTGCACGATGCGCCCCATCACCCTGTCGACCATCCCCGCTTGCAGACAACGCGCAACATCTTCCATATTATCCGCGATAGCGGTTCGATCTTGCTGCAGCACCCCTATGAATCCTTTTCCACATCCGTCGAGCGATTTCTGCGCGAGGCAGCCATTGACCCCAAGGTACGCGGCATCAAGATGACCCTCTACCGGACCTCCAGCCAGAGCCGCATTATCGAGGCCCTGTTGCAGGCGGCCCAGAACGGCAAGCAGGTGGCAGTGGTGGTGGAGCTCAAGGCCCGTTTTGACGAGGCGACCAATATCCGCCTGGCGGAACGCATGGAGGAGGCAGGTATCCATGTCACCTACGGTGTGGTGGGGCTCAAGACACACTGCAAGGTCATCCTGGTGGTGCGCCAGGACTACACCGGCCTGCGGCGCTACGTGCATGTCGGCACCGGCAACTACCACGCCGAGACCGCCCGCATTTACAGCGATGTCGGTATGCTCACCTGCGACCAGACCATCGGCCAGGACGTGACTGAGTTGTTCAATTACCTGACCACCGGTTTTACCGCCAAACGCAACTATCAGAAGCTTGTGCCGGCGCCGCGTTTCCTGAAAAAGACCCTTCTGGCCAAGATCGAGCGGGAGGTGCTGCAACAGGCGGAACAGGGTGGGGGGCATATCCAGTTCAAGATGAATGCGCTGGAGGATGGCGATATTTGCAAAGCACTGTACCGCGCCTCCATGGCTGGTGTGAAGATCGACCTGTATGTGCGCGATACCTGCCGCCTGCGTCCCGGAATATCCGGCCTGTCGGAGAACATCCGTGTTGTGAGCGTTGTCGGCCGCTTTCTGGAACATGCCCGCATCTACTACTTCCGCAATGGTGGCGCGGAGGAGTATTTCATCGCCTCGGCCGATGCCATGAAGCGCAATCTGGAGGCACGGGTGGAGATCCTCTGCCCGGTAGATCCTCCTGAGTTGACCATGGAATTGCGGATGATCTTAGATACCCACACCGTTGACCAGCGCTCGGCTTGGGACATGCAGCCCGATGGCAGCTATCTCCAGCGTAGCTCCTCTGCGGAGGGCACTGCGAACAATGGTAGCCACCGGATGATGATTGATCTGGCGGAAAGACGCCTGAAAGAATCTCTTAAACAGAATAAGAAGAAACGGAAAGAAGGGCATACGTAAGGACTTACCGATGTACTTTATAGAGATTGAATGTAAAACCTGATTATCCTTCTCCCTGAGGACCCATAGGGCCTAAAGGAGAAGGTGGCCGAAGGCCGGATGAGGGGCAACATTTTCAAATATATCTACCTCTGCCCCCTCACCCTAGCCCTCTCCCTCAGGGAGAGGGAACTTACTGCAATAACGTTGCACCTGATGCTGTTGTTTGCTGCTGCAATAAAAATCCCCCCTCATTGCAACTTCCCCATTTGTTGGTAAAATTAATTAGTACCGTGAATGAATGACATCAGGACATGTCAGGCCTTGGTTAACTCCAACAAAAAAGGAGGTTCCACATGGGCAGGGACTCGATGGACGCGGAAGGCACAAGCCAGGAATACTCTTTCGGTGAGATCCTCAAGCAGCGGGGAGTCTCCCGGAGGGACTTTCTCAAGTTTTGCTCTGCCATAACAGCTGCCTTGGCGCTCCCGCCTGCGTTTGCCCCCAAGGTAGCCCAGGCGCTGGACGAGGCAAAGAGACCTCCATTGGTATGGATGGAATTTCAGGACTGCGCCGGAAATACCGAGGCGCTGCTCAGGTCGGCCAATCCCACGGTGGCGGAGATTATCCTGGATATCCTCTCCGTGGATTACCACGAAACCATCATGGCTGCTGCCGGGCATCAGGCCGAAGCTGCGCTGGAAAAGACCATCAGCGATTACCGCGGCAAGTACATCGCCGTGGTGGAAGGGTCGATTCCCATGAAGGATGGCGGTGTTTATGGCTGCGTGGGCGGCAAATCCTTCATCGAGCTGGCGCGCCGGGTCTGCGGCGGGGCGGCCGCCACCATTGCCGTCGGCACCTGCGCGGCCTATGGCGGCATCCCGGCGGCGGTGCCCAATCCGACCGGTGCGGTGGGGGTCCGGGAGGCGGTCCCCGGCGCCACCGTTGTCAATCTGCCCGGATGCCCGGTTAATGCCGATAATCTGACCGCCACCATCGTGCACTATCTTGTCTTTGGCAAAATTCCCGCTCTGGACAGCCATGGTCGCCCTCTGTTTGCTTATGGCAAGCGGATCCATGACAACTGCGAGCGCCGTCCGCACTTCGATGCCGGCCAGTATGTGGAAAAATGGGGCGATGAAGGTCATCGCAAGGGCTTCTGCCTCTACAAGATGGGCTGCAAGGGTCCGGCAACCTTTCATAACTGTCCCAGCCAGCGCTATAACGAAAAAACCAGTTGGCCCGTTGGCGCGGGCCATGGCTGTGCCGGTTGCTCGGAACCCCAGTTCTGGGACACCATGTCCCCCATGTACAAACGTCTGCCCGACGTGCCCGGCTTCGGCATAGAGGCAACCGTCGACAAGATCGGTCTCGGCCTGGCGGTCGGCACTGCTGCAGCATTCGCAGTGCATGGCGCATTGAAGGCCATGAGCAGGGATCGGGAACCTGGCGAAGATCAGAAGGAGGGCTGAGACATGGCCAAAATAGTTGTTGACCCGATCAGCAGGATTGAAGGGCATCTCCGGATCGAGGCCGAGGTGAATGGCGGCGTGATCACTGACGCCTGGAGTTCCAGCACCATGTTCCGCGGCATCGAGAAGATCCTCAAGGGTCGCGACCCGCGCGACGCCTGGTTCTGGACCCAGCGCTTCTGCGGCGTCTGTACGACCGTGCATTCCATAGCCTCCATCCGCGCCGTGGAAAATGCCCTCAAAATCAAGATCCCGCCCAATGCCGAATTGATCCGCAATATCATCATCGGTATCCAGAGTGTACAGGACCACGTCATCCATTTTTACCACCTGCATGCCTTGGATTGGGTGGATATCACTTCGGGTCTCAAGGCCGACCCGGTCAGGACAGCCGCCCTGGCCGCATCACTGTCTGAGTGGCCCAACAACTCCGCAACCCATTTCAAGGCTGTACAGGACAGGCTCAATTCGTTCGTCTCCTCCGGTCGCCTGGGGCCGTTTGCCAATGCCTACTGGGGGCACCCGGCCTACAAATTGCCGCCCGAGGCCAATCTCATGGCCAGCGCCCATTATCTGGAGGCCTTGAAGTGGCAAAAGGACGTCATCAAGATCCACGCCATCCTGGGCAGCAAAAATCCCCATCCACAGACCTTTCTGGTAGGAGGTATGGCCATTCCGATAGACCCTGATTCCCAGAATGCCCTCAATGCCGACAAGCTGATCGAGATCAAGCGCCTGCTGAAAAAGGCCAGGGATTTCGTGGAGCAGGTCTATATCCCGGACCTGCTGGCGGTGGCATCCTTCTACAAGGAATGGGCCGGGATAGGGGCAGGGGTCGGCAATTTCCTGAGCTACGGCGAATTTCCGGATGCCAACGGCAATCTATGGCTGCCGGCAGGCGCCATTGTGAACAAGGACCTCGCCAAAGTGACAGCGGTGGATCATCAAAAGGTTGCCGAATACGTTGATCATTCCTGGTATGGCTATGCCGAGGGCAAGGGCAAGGGACTGCATCCCTGGAAAGGCGAGTCTGAACCGGCCTACACCGGACCCACGCCGCCCTACGAGTTCCTGGATACCGCTGCCAAGTACTCCTGGGTCAAAGCGCCCCGTTATGACGAACTCCCCATGGAGGTCGGCCCATTGGCCCGCGTGCTGGTAGCGTATGCCTCCGGTCATCAGGAGACCAAGGCGCTCGTGGATCTGGTACTGGGCAAACTGGGTGTCGGTGCCGATGCGCTCTTCTCGACCCTGGGCAGGACTGCGGCCCGAGGCATTGATTGCCTGCTGATTGCGCGCCAGACGCCGAACTGGCTGGATGAATTGATTAATAATATCTCCAGGGGAGATCTGCGTATCCATAGCGGAGAGATGTGGGATCCGTCAGACTGGCCGGCTGAAGCCAGCGGGTATGGCTTGCATGAGGCACCCCGTGGCGCTCTGGGGCATTGGATCAAGATCAGGGACCAGAAGATTTACAATTACCAGGCCGTGGTTCCCTCCACCTGGAATGCCTCGCCACGTGATGCCAAAGGGCAGCGCGGGCCCTACGAAGCGGCCCTGGTGGGTACTCCGGTGGCAAACATTAATATGCCGCTGGAGATCCTGCGGACCATCCACTCCTTTGATCCCTGCCTTGCTTGTGCGGTGCATGTGCTGGACGCAACCGGCACTGAGTTGGTTCAGGTCAAAACGGCCTGATAAGGGGGCTTACATGGTAAGAATACTGGTACACGAACATTGTAAGCTGAAGCGCTACATCTGGGAATTGCCGGTGCGCTGGTGCCATTGGGTGAATGTGCTTTGCCTGGTGATTCTGGCGATCACCGGCGCCTTCATTGCCCATCCCTATTCCATCGGGCAAGACGCCTCGAATTTTGTGATGGGCTGGTTCCGTTTTGTCCACTTTTTGGTTGCCTATATCTTTACCATCAGCGTTGTTGTAAGGATTGTCTGGTCGTTCGCCGGTAACCGCTATGCCGGATGGCGGGAGTTTTTCCCCATGGCGACCGAGGATGGGCGTAAAAAGATGCGCGAAATGTTCCGTTACTACCTGTTCATGACCCACAAGGTGCCGGAAACGGTTGGCCATAATCCGCTCGCCGCAACAGCCTATTTCGCTGTGTACTGCATTTATGTTGCAATGATCGCGACCGGTTTTGCCATGTATGCCCAGTATGCCCCGGGAGGGATGATGCACCGTTCCTTCGGGTTTGTGTACGCCCTCTTCAGCATCCCGGCCCTGCACCTGATTCATCATGGACTGCCCTGGCTGCTGCTCGGTTTTGTGATCAACCATATCTACAGCGCCTGGTTGATGGACATCAAGGAGCACGGCGCCGAAATATCCAGTATATTCAGCGGTTATAAGTTTACGCTTAAGCATGACGATGAATAATTCAATAAAACATTTTATTTTTTGGTGACATTTAATGAGTAATATAACTGTGCTGGTACTCGGGATCGGCAACCTGGTGATGAGCGATGATGGGGTAGGGGTGAAGGTGGTTCAAAAGCTGCAACGTGAATATCAACTGCCTGAATATGTGGATATCATGGATGGAGGCACTCTGGGGCTGGATATTCTGCCACGCTTGGAGTGTATAGAACGGCTGATCGTAGTGGATGCCGTGCAAACGGGAGGCAGTCCCGGCACGGTGGTGCGACTGGCTGGGGGCGACATCCAGTTGGCCTTGGAGACCAAGGTCTCGCCCCATCAGATGGGACTCAGGGACTTGCTCACGGTGTCTGCGCTGATGGGGCATGCCCCGCGCGAGATGGTGCTTGTCGGGGTACAGCCGGGCAGCCTTGCAATGGGGACCGAATTGACTCCTGAAGTTGAGGCAAAGGTTGATAGTCTGATGCAAAATGTTTTGTATGAATTGAATTCATGGGGCATATACCCTGCGTCTGCTTAACGAAGCGCCTTCTTCATCTCCAACACATTTCCGCATTTGGTCTTCTTGTACTTCACTGAATCCATCAATGATCTGATGATGAAGATGCCCCGGCCCCGCTCGGCGAGGGGATCTGATTCGAAGTCGGGACTGGCTACCGCATTCAGATCGAAACCTTGTCCACTGTCATAGACCCTGATCGCAAGCTGTTTATCGGAGATACTGATGCGGATATGCAGTCCCTTGTCAGGATCGGTGATATTGGCATGCTTGATTGCGTTGGCCATGGCCTCGGTCAGTACCAGATTAAGATTGTGGGCAAGCGCTTCCCGTTCTCCCTTGGAGCGGTCCAGCTCCCGGGCCATGTTTTCACCGATCTTGCCAATCAGACTCAGGTAGCGAGTCTGATTGGGGACCGTAATCTCTATATCGATGTTGTTCTTCATGGTTCCCTCACACGGTGGGATACCAATTCCAAATCAAGGCGCTATCTGCATTGGCTCGTCTTCGGCTCCTCAACGTAGTTAATTTGTACGCCTTCGTCGCCTAAATCCCCGCTGCCTTGATTTCTAACTTGATTTGAAATTGGAATTAATAACTCTCCAGCGCTTCGTCCACAGTCTGGAAGATATCAAACACACGGTGCAGCCTGGTCAGCTCGAACATGGACTTGACCTGGGTCTGCAGCCCGCAAAGTCTGAGGCTGCCCTGACGGGTGGAGGCGTTCTTGAAGCCCGATACCAGAACACCCAGGCCCGAACTGTCTATGAAGCGCACTTCTTTGAGGTCAAGCAGAATATCCTTGGTCCCACGTTCGAAGATCCGGTTCATTTCGGCCTTCAGTTCATCGGAGTTGTGTGCATCCAGCCGCTCCTCCCGTACGAAGATTACCATCAGGTTGCCGTTTAATTCTGTTTTAAGATCCATTGTTGCCATCCTTTCTGTTTAGAGAATTTTGAGTACTACAAGTGAAATGTCGTCCTGAAACGTATCAGAACCAATGAAATCAGCTACTGCGGAATAAAAAGAATCGATAATCTCATTGGCCGGTAAATGGTTTACGCTGTCAAGATGGGTGCAGATACGCTCGGTTCCGAATAACTCGCCATGCGGATTGGACGCCTCGTTCAGCCCGTCCGTATAAAAAAGCACAACATCGCCTTTTAGTAAGTCGATTCCCCGCTCTTCAAACACGACGGACTTCTTTACGCCGATGATCAATCCTTCCGCATCCAGCTCAATACAGGACGCTTCGCCTTTTCGTTTGATGAGGGGGTGATTGTGTCCGGCATTGGCAAAGGACAGGCGGCCGGTGGCGGAGTTGTATTTGGCGTAAAACATGGTGATAAAGAGTTCGGCGCGGGTCAGATCTTCGTAGAGCTGATTGTTGAGGGTTTGCAGGATGGTGCTGGTATTGTGGGCTGAATTGACCAGGGCGCGCAGCAGGGTGCGTACCTCGGTCATGATCAGGGCCGCTCCGACGCTGTGGCCGGAGACATCGGCAATCATCATGTCAATGGTATGGTTATCGTGTTTGAAAAAATCGTAATAATCACCACCAACATGGGCGGCGGAGATACAGCGCCCGTCCATTTCAATGCCGAAAAGTTCCGGAGCGGCATCAGGCAGGAGCGAAATCTGGATCTGCTGGGCTATCTCCATATCCCTCAAGACACGGGCGTGTTCCAGCTGGGCCTGTTCCTTCTCGGATCGTTCCCGATCCTTGGCCTCTCGTTCATGAACGATCGTGACCGCCTGTGCCAGTTGGCCGGTCAGGCTTGAAAGCAACCCGATGAATTCCTCCGTGAATAATCCTTTGATGGATTTGGAAAAGACACACAGGATACCGATAGCGTCCTCACCTTCTCGCAAGATTGGTATGTGAGCGGCGGAAACGATGCCGTTTGCTATGGTCCGTTCCAGGTGTATGGTGGCGCTTACCTGATCAATGTCGTTGATAATATGCGCTTTTCGGTCAACAAGGGCCATGTCGCAATAGGGCTTGACCTCCATGAACCAGTGCTGAGGATTGATTGGTCGGCGATTGCTGCCCTGATAGCTTCTGACCGCCAGGGTATTGTCATCGGCGCAGAGCTGGATAATTGCCACATCCAGCTTGAACTCCTTTAGCAGAAGGTTCAGCAGGTCATCCATGATGATCTGCAAATCAAGGGTGCGGTTAATGATCTCCGAGGCCTTCAGACGGACAAAGAGCGCTTCGCGGCTTTGATCCAGAGAGGTCTTGACGGTGCTGAAGATGTCATATACCGATTCCATGCGTGAGCCCATATCGGACAGAAAGCTGTCCACAATTGCGCCCGCTGCAGCTGCGCCTACCGATCCCGCCAGTGTTTTTTCGGTGAAGCGTTTAAGATCCGGCAGCTCGAATTCGGATACATTGCCGCTGGCGTCGATTTCCCGGTTGCTGATATAGCTGAAAATCGCTTTGTGCGCGTCTGCCTCGCCGATGAACTTGGACATCAGATTGGTGAATTTGGTAATGGTGACCGGCTTTGAAAGCCGCTTGGTCTCGATATGACGTAAGCCGCGATCCAGATCGAAAATTCCGATGAATTTTCGGATCTGATCGCGTTCACGTTCATTCTGCCTGAATAGGATCGAACAGACAATGTAGCCGCTGATGTTGAACAGCATGCTCCAAAACAGTGAATGACTCCATAGATCCATGCCGGACATGCCGAACAATTCGGTTGGTTTGAGCAGCGTTATGCCAAACGGTCCGGATGTAAGCAGTTCTGATCCAATCCACCCGGAACGGCTGAAAGAAGGAAGCAGTAATGTGTAGAACCAGGTCAGGAAGCCAAGCAGGATGCCGGTGATTGCGCCGGCTTTGTTGCCGCGGTGCCAGTAGAGTCCGCCCAGCATGACCGGCAGGAACTGTGATGCGGCAGAAAAAGAGATCATCCCCATGTTGACCAGCATGAAGGAATCTCCCACCATCCGGTAGTAAAAGTATCCCAGGAAGATGACCAGGAAGATCCCCAGCCGCTTGAGGTTGATCAACAGATACGGAAACCAGGCTTGCGGTGTGAAGCGGACGATAATCGGCATAAAGATGTAGTTCAGCAGCATGGTGGAAATAGCCACCGATTCCACCATGACCATGCCGGCTGCGGCCGAGAGCCCTCCCAGGAAGGCAAGCATGGCGATGCTATTGTTGCCGGTGCTGAGTGGAACGCTGATTACAAAAAAATCCGCTCCCGCAGTGCTTCCCGTGGTGAGAAGGCCTCCCAGTGCGATCGGCATGACGAACAGATTGATCAGAAACAGGTAGGCGGGGAAGAGCCACATGGCCTTGGTAATGTGGCGTTCATCCGAGTTTTCGATCACCATGACGTGGAATTGTCGTGGAAGCAGCATGATTGCGCCCATGGACATGAACAGCATCGTGAACGAGGGGATGTAGTCGGAACTTTTGCGGCCGCTGTTAAGGGTGAACAGTTGTGAGAACTGGTCAGGATGTTGGGCCTTGAAACGGGTAAATATGTCGGTAAATCCGTCGAAGAGTCCATAGGTAACAAGCAGGCCAACAGCAAACATGCTCACCAGTTTTACCAGGGATTCGAATGCAACGGCGGCGATCAGGCCCTCGTGACGTTCCGATGATACAAGTTTGCGGGCACCGAAGATGACACTGAACACGGACAGGATTACGGCCAATAACAGGCCGACCGGGAGGGACAGCTCAGTATCGCTGTGAGGGATATGGATGCTTTGTGTCTGTTGGAAACCACTGATAAGGAAAAAGCTGGTGGAAACCGCCTTTAGCTGGAGGGCGATATAAGGCATGATGCCGAGGATGGCGATCAAAGTAACCAGTGCTCCCAACCAGGGTGATTTTCCGTAGCGCAGGCTGATGAAGTCGGCGATGGAAGTAATGTTGTTTTCCTTGCTGATCTTGATGATGCGGCGCAACAGAAAAAACCAGGAAAATGCCGTCAAAGAAGGGCCCAGGTAGATTATCAGGAAGTCGATGCCGGTGGTGGCCGCCTTGCCGACGCTCCCGTAGAAGGTCCAGGTGGTACAGTAGACCGCAATGGAAAGGGAATATACATAGGGGTTGCTGACAATACTCCGGCCGATATCCTTGCGATAGTGGGCATACCAGGCAATGAGGAAGATCAACAGGGTGTATAAAAGTGATATTAGTGCCGCTGGAATGAGGCCGGTTTTCACTGCGGACGTGTCTCCTGGTGTTTGTCGTCAAAATGGTCAAAAGTCTGGGTAAACAGGTAAATGACGAAAATAGAGACTGGCCAGCCGATGAAAAGATAAAGAAACATGAGTGGAATGCCGAAAATTGTGTCGGGTTTGTTGAAGATGTGCAAAAAGGGAAAGTTCATCATAATGATTCCCAGTATGAAAAAGATTAACCAGGTCTCCGGCAGTTGCAGGCGCTGCAGGAGTTTTTGACGCAGATGCTTGAGCATGTCAGGTAAGCCTCCCGTAGATCGTGTTTGTAAGAGATTCTGGTGGACCGGCTGCTGCCAGAGAAATCAGTTGTCCTTCTTCCGAGGTTGGAACTTCGAACTCTTGTTGCTGGTTGTCCAGCAATTCTGCCCGTCCGTCAGATGCCGAGCGGCCCGATGCGGTGCGTTCCACAAGCCTGCGCCGGTTTTCCAGCTCGTTGCAGGTGACATGCAGGACGATGAAAGCTGCGGCGTAATGCTTTGCCAGGGCAGCAAAGCGGGAACGGTCCTCCTTGCGCTTGAAGCTGGCATCGATGATTACGGAACGGCCTGCCGCAAGTTCCGCACCTGCCAGGCGATACAGTTCGGCATAGGTGGCCTCGTTGGCCTGGCCGGTATAGAGGCCTTCACCATAAGCATCGGCAACAGGCGTTGCGGTTGCGATGCCGGCCATTTGCTTGCGGACGGTATCCGAACCAAAGCCGGCAATGCCGAGCTCAAAGGAGAGCTGGGCAGTGAGTGTGCTCTTGCCGCAACCCATAAGTCCGCAGGTGATGAAGAGGGTTGGTTGCAGTCTGCTCCGTTCTACGTAACCACGCGCCAGCCTGAAATATCTGATGGCCTTTGCCTTGGCAAGCTCTTGTTCCTGGCGGTCAATGCCGTTGTCGCTCAGG
>Ga0209212_1004234_pt1 | contig 17930 bp, 13 predicted proteins | sample RifGroC2_FD_183996 | JGI IMG/M metagenome (GOLD analysis project Ga0209212, IMG submission 183996) | Groundwater microbial communities from Rifle, Colorado, USA - Groundwater C2 (SPAdes) (version 2) | ecosystem: Environmental > Aquatic > Deep subsurface > Groundwater | place: Rifle, Colorado...
GTGGTTGGGGACGATGTCGGAAAGCATGTTGAACCAGAACGCCGAGATCTGGGTCAGCACCTTCCCCTTCCCGGGGATCCCGTCCGGCATCACGACGTCGAACGCGGAGAGGCGGTCGGAGGCCACCAGGAGCAGCTTCCCGTCGACCTCGTAGATGTCGCGGACCTTCCCGCGACCGAGCAGTTTCAAACCGGAAAGAGTCGTCTCGACCACCGTGGCGTTCGTCACGTGAGAACCTCCCGAAAGGGCGATGAATGAAATTTTTAATATACATGATTCGCCCCGGCGGAGGCGACCCACAATATCCAGTTGGTCGGGTTTAAGGGAGGCAGGTCGGCGGTCATCCCCCAGGCATCTGCTCCACGACAACTTCGATATTGTTTACCACCCCGTTGGTAATCACCTTATAGGTGTTGGTATTTGTGAAAAGAAGGCGGCGGCCCTGCAGGATGCGCGCCTGCACGGCATATGTGTGCGTTGGATCGATGTTTCCCGCCCTGTAGCCGATTTCGAAAGGGATGGGGGCTTGCCGGCCCCCGGTTTCAATTTCCTGTAGACCGATGGTGAGCGCTGGAGCACCTTGGCGCGAGATGTCGACCAAATCCAAACGAATCAAGGCATCCACGGGCAGAATCATCCGGACCCGGTAGGTGACCGTCCCCGTCAACCGGGCAATCCCCTGCTGCAATTCGGTGGCCGCTGCTATCCTTTGGTACGAGGCGCAACCGGCCGCCACCGTCACGAGCAGGACGATGACCCCGCGGATCACCCCTCTTTTTAATCGCATTTTCGCCCGTTGCACTCAACCTTAAAAAACAACTCGAATGAATGAAACATGAGGGCCATGCGAATCATTCTCGGAAATCCAAGTAACGATCGGTGAATACAGTTATCTTACTGTGGAAAATATCTGCACTCTATTGTTGTCCCTATCCGCGACGAAGACCTCGCCTTTGTCATTGACGCATAACTGGCATGGATAGCGGAGTTGCCCCTCTTTCCACCCCATGGTCAACTGCTCTCCCTTGAAGGAACCGTCCTGGCCGATGATATAAATATTGCCGCCGTTTTTATCCGCCAGATAAATATTCCCGTGCGCGTCCGTGGTGATCGTGGCGGGGAATTTCATCCCTTCTTTCATCGATTCCGTCAGAGGGGAAAATTTTCCCGATCCTTTCGCCGCGACATACACCATTGCCTTGACGCTGTCGATCAAGAAAATCGTCCCCTTCCCATCGACCGCCAGGTCGGAAATCACTTCATAACCTGCCGGGAAATATATTGATTTTAAAAATTTCCCCTCAGGAGACAGCATCAACACCCTGCCTTCAAACACGTCGAGAAGATAAATGGAGTCATCCTTGCCGATGTCGAAACTTCGAGGGATGACGGTTGAGGGGGGGGGGGAACCCGCGGCATCCACTCGCCCAAGGAATCCTCCGCCCGGACTGAACCGAACCACTCGTTTCTGACGGCCATCCAGGGCAAAGATCTCGCCCTTTGAATTGGTATGAACCCGTACCGGAAACGACAATTCGGGCACCTTGATTTCCTTGTCCGGCATCGCTTTTCCATCGATCAAGGTAAATCGCACCAGGCGCCCGTTTCCCGAATCGGCAACGAGGATGTGGCCTTTCCCATCGCAACCTACCCCTTCGGGAGAACGGAACCCCGCTTCCTTGTCGTCCGCATAGACGGACTGGAAATGCCTCAACTTCAACGCCTCGGCGCCGATGGACACCTTTGCCAGCAACAACATCGCCGCGATGGAGACGATGATTCTCACCCGGGAATTTCCCATCGAATCACCTCATTTACTGTTTATGACACTGGACACATAGATCCGTGGCCGTGGCGAAAGGAACCATCTTCTTGTACGGCGTCCCGTGCGATCGGTGACAACTCAAGCAATTCACATTCAGATTCTTGTTCCTCTGGTCACGAACCTTCTCCCCGATGGGGTGCGAGGTATGCTTCCCCCAACCGTGACAACTGCCGCAAAGATCATTGACCGAGGGATTTTTCATCAGCAGGGTAACGTCGGACGCATGCGGAGAATGGCACTCCGTGCATTCTCCCTTGTTTACCGGTTCATGCTTCGCGAGGGAAGACTCCTGCCTCTTGATCGTATCGGCGTGACATGCGCCGCATACGGTGATCATGGGCCCCTTCAACAGGGCCGCCTCCGATGACGCATGAGGGGTATGGCATGCCAGGCAACCGTCCTTGCCGACCAACGCCCAGTGCAACTGGTTCTTCCCGAAGGTTTCGTTGACCATTTTTGAGTGGCATCCCCGGCACAATTCATACCCCGGGCTTTTGACCTTGAACGGGGTCTGTGAGGACGGGGATTCATGGCACTGATTGCACATTTTGCTCAGGACGGGCCGATGGACATTTGCGTACATGATGGCGGCCTTTTCCGACCCGTGGGGATTGTGACAGGAAGTGCACCGCGCCTTTGCAACGGGGTAACCGCTGTGCTGCCGTGTAAACGCGGGTTTGTCCGCCTTGTGGCAGTTCGTGCACAATCCGGGCACATCGGTTTTCAAAAGATGCCCGAATTTTTCGGACGCGTGCGGGTCGTGGCAGTTGAGACACCCCTTCTCCACGGGTGAATGTCTGAACCTGGCCTTCTTTACCGCCTGTCCAAGATCCTTGTGACACCCGAAGCAGAGTTCGTTCCCCGCTTTCAGGAGGTTCCACTTGTTGTCCGCCGAGTGGGGATCATGGCAACTGGTGCATTTGCCTTCAACGACGACCTTGTGCGTGCTTTTCGCTTTTTTCGGAACGATCTCCTCATGGCAACGGAGGCAGATCCTGTAGGGATCGGCCTCCAGCAATTTCCCATGGGAGGAGGTGTGTGGATTATGGCAATCCGAACAGTCCCCCTGCTTTACGGGCGTATGGAGGAACGGCCGCTTGAGCTTGTCCTGGAAGTCCACGTGGCAGTTTGTACAGATCTTCCCTTTCGCGCCGGGCTTGAGACGGTACACGTCGGCCGGGAACGCCGCGGCGGCGGACAGAAAAACAAGGATGAAAAAGATGGCAAAAGAAACCCTATACCGCATGTTCGCGCCCCCTCCCTTCACTGTTTTTCCCCTGCGACATGACACTCCCCGCAGGAGCGTGACGCAAACGGCGGGTGCATGACCTCTTTGAAGAACTTCGGGTCCGTCGATGCATGAGGGGTATGGCAGTTCACACAGTTCATGACGCTTGCCTCGATGAAGAAGTGGGCTTTCCGGAACGGCCCTGCCTTGACATCGTGGCACTCCCCGCATAGCGTGCGGACAGGTGCAGTAAGCAGAGGGGATTCCTTGGAAACGTGGGGCTTGTGGCACCGCAGGCAATCCCTGCGTGCCGGCGAATGCACCTTCTCACGGTCGAACTTCGCCTTGAGATCCTTGTGACAGTTCAGGCACATATCCGGGCTGCTTGTCAGCAGGAGCTTCTCCAGTTTCGCCTTATGCGGGCTGTGGCACGTCGTGCATTCTCCTTTCAGGACCGGAGCGTGCCTGCTCTTGCCTTCCTGGATTTCTTTCCGCAATTCGGAATGACACTCGGCGCAAACCTTGTCCTGTGAGTTTACGATCATCCCGGCGACATTGCTCCCGTGGGCGTCGTGGCAGGCCAGGCACTCCCCTCCCGTAAAGGGCTCATGGTTCGACCCGCCCTCCCCTTTTTTCATCAGGTCGCCGTGGCAGTTGGAACAGAGGGCGGGGGGGAGCAATTTCAGGAGATTCTTTTCCCCTGCCCCGTGGACGTTATGGCAGACATTGCACTGCGCGTTGACGACCGGCTTGTGCGTGTTCGCCTTGACGAATTTCCCCTCCGCTTCCGCGTGACAGGAGTAGCAGACCTCGTCCATCCGGGCCCGGAACATACCCTCGAAATTCGACCCGTGGGGATTGTGGCAGGACGTGCAGGAATCTTCCATGAAGGGGTCGTGTCGGGTCTTCGCTGTCTTGGCAGCCTTTGCCTTCGGGTGGCAGGAAAAGCAGAGGTCCCCTTCCTTCGACGACAGGAGCTTCGGGTTTTTTGCGGCATGGGGAAGATGACAGGAGAGGCAACCCTTCCCCACGGTGACGGCGGCGTGGGGTTTCGCCACCTTCTCCCCTTTCCCCTTGTGGCATCCTATGCAGAGCCGGTTCCCCTCCCCGGAAAGGAGGGCCGGGTTCTCCGAAGCGTGGGGGTTGTGGCAGGAAAGACACGCCCCTTTCTTAAAGGGCTCGTGCTCCACCCCTCCCGCTTTCAGCCCCTTCTCATCATGGCACTGATAGCAGAGAGCGCTCCCCTTTTCCGCGGTTCCAAACGGCTTCGGCGACGCGGCCGGGTTGTGGCAGTCGCCGCAGCCTGCTTCGGCAACGGGTTTATGGGCACTCGTCTTCAGAAGTTTCGGCTGCGCCGAAGCATGGGGGTTGTGGCAGAGGGAGCACGATGACATTTCCACCGGATAGCCGCCGTGCGCCTTCTTGAACGCCCCTTTCCCGGGATCGTGACAGGAAATGCACAGAGGGGTTGACGCCTTGACCAGCAGGTTTTTTTCGTCGGAAGCGTGGGAGAGGTGGCAGACCTTGCATCCGCCGGTGGTCAAGACTTTGTGGACGGTTTTCTTCTCGTAGCTTTCCTTTTTGTGGCACTGGTAGCAAAGCTCGGGACCTTCCGCCTTCAGGAGGTGGTTTGCCTGGGAGGCGTGCGGGTTATGGCACGTTGTGCATTTCCCGCGCGTCAATACGGTATGAACGTTGGCCTTGTTCACCCCGATTTTCTCCTGGCTATGACAGGCGTAGCAGACCTCGTTCCCGTCTTTCTTGAGGATCAGCCTCGGAACGATCCCGTGGCGGAGATGGCACTCCTCGCATTTCTTCTCCTTCGTCACGGCATGCACATATTTCATCGGGAAATATTGATCCGCGAATTTTTTATGGCAGTCGAGACACTCCTTCTTCGTGAAAGTCTGCCTGACGACCGTGGGCCCGCAGGCCAGGAGGAGCGCCCCGCACAGAAGGATTGCCGCCGCAAAGAAAAAGGCCTTTCCCTTAGCGCACACCGTTTTCATGTCTGCTCCCGCCAGGAGATATCGAGGGTGATGACGGCAAGTCGAGTTCTATCGATAACATATACTGTATACAAACACCGGAACCCGGGTCAACCTGGAAAAAGCGGGATGTCGCCATCGATACATCATGAACCTGGAGATTTCAGGATGATTTTCACGGGATATGATTTCCTGAGTTTCGCGGCATACTCCTCCACCTCCCGCTTCGTTTTTTCGCCGACAACCTTCCCCGCGATCTCCTCCCTTACCGTCTCATAGGACTGCGGCTTCGGAGGGAAGACCTCCCGCAGGGACAGGACATAGAAGTAACCCTCCGGGCTTTCATAGAGCCTGAAATCCCCCGGCTTCGCCCCGGGGATGACCTTCTGGAGATCCGCCGGCAAGGCATCCACAGCCAGGAGGTTTCCTTCAAACTTCAACAGTTCCTCCGCTTTGTCCGCCACCAACCCTTCCGCGTTCGCGCCGAGCCAGGAAAAGTCCGTGCCCCCCCGGAGTTTTCGAATAGCCTCTTCCGCAAGTTCTTTCTTTGAAAAGATGAGGCTATTGATCCTCATCATCTCGGGGGAGGAGAATTCAGCGATATGCTTATCGTAATACGCCTTTAAATCCCCTTCCTCCAGTCGGATTCCCGGGCGGATGACCTTTTGAATAAAAACTCCGAAAAGGACCGAGTTCCGGTAATCCCCGACCATCTCCTTGTATGCTTCGGACTTGTCGATCCCTTGCCGGAGCGCTTCAGAGAGGACGGCGCGCCTGTCGAGGATCGAATCGAGGACCTCGACCTTCCTGTTGTTGATCCTTTTTTTCGCCGCGGCCTTTTCCGTCCCATGGAAATATTTCTTCCGGATCACCTCGCTTAACTCCCCCACGGTAACCGGTTCGCCCCCCTTGATCTCGGCGACGACACGCCGGTCGTTCAACAGCGCCTCGAAACCGGGGGTTTCAGCCTCGTAATCCAGGCCGTCGAGGACCTCTTGTTTCACGCTCACATATTCCTTCCTCAAGTCAGCAATAAACTGGAATTTTATGTCGGTCTCCTTGGTTTTCAACGCGGTGGCCTGCGCCTGCTCTCTCGCCTCGGGATTATCCGGAAAACGGATCCCCTCCAGTTTCAGAATGACGAACCCAGGCTTTATCCTGATGACGGGGCTAATCGCGCCGACTTCCATGCCAGAAACGGCAGTCTTTATCTCCGGAAGGAGCTGTGCCTGTTTCAGGTACGCTCCTTCTCCGGTTCCCTTCGCGATCCCATCTGCGATCGTTATTTTTGCGATTTCATCGAAGTCCTTTCCCGATTTGATCTCCGCCTCGATCCGTTTCGCATCCTCCTTTTTTCCGAACAGCAGAGACAGCAACTTGTATTCCTTCACGGACTCCTTGTATATCCTGTCCGCTTCGTTTTCATCCGCGTGGATCCCCATTGTCTGCTGTTTCAGCAGCACTGCCATCAGGGCGCCGCGGGAGTAACTGTCGACACTTTCCTTGACCTCCGGCAACTCGTCGAGCCCGATATTTCGGGCCTCCAGGAGGATCAGCCGGATGTTGATCAGGCGATTCAGGATCTCCGTATAGTCCACCTTTCCGACCTTGTTTCCCAAGGCCATCTCCGCATGGCGCATCCCAAGCGCCTGGTTCAGATCCTCCACCGTGATCGGATCCGCGTTGACCGTGGCGACGACCTCCTTCCCGCCGATCCGGGGGAGCGGCGGGTCTGCGGCGAACCCGGTTGCCGCCATCAGGGGAAAAATCGCTAATAGAATGTTGATCGTCCTATTTACCCTTTTCATGCCCTTCCTTTCCTCATCCGATAAGTTGAAATCCCGTTCTTACTTCCACATCATTCCGCGCACAATCCGCGCCATCTCGGAGGCCATCGCGCTTGCCGTGCGTCCCCTGCCCATGTCGAAGAACCAGACGCCGTCGGTCCCCTTGTTGTAACTCTTGGAGGCCCAGCCCACCTCCCGTCCCTTTCTCTCCATCACCAGAAGGGAGAAATCCACGACGGGAGCGCCGTCGGCGCCCTGATAATCCTGGTAATCCATCACCTTTCCCGTGAGGAGCAGGTCCGCGTTCAACGCTTCCCAGGCAATATCGGCCTGTGCAAGGGAGATACCGTCCTCCATGATGATCCGAAAGGCCAGAAGCTCCTTCCGCACGACACCCGGCTCGATGACTTTGATATTCTCTACCTTCGCCATTTCCTGGACCATGTGAAGCTGCATGATCTCCCCGGCATACTTCCTGAGGCTCTCGTTGAAGAAGGGGATGACCGCCACGGTGTGCCGGGCTTCCGGAACGAAGGCAGGGGAGCGGAAGGCGATCTTCGGGCGAAACTTCTTTCTCTTCTCCTCCGCGGAATCCCTGTCCCCCTTTTCCGACAGGCTCCCTGCAAGGGAGACCGAGAGGGAGCGCAGCGCCTTGTTCCGAAGGACGACGGGATTCTCGATCAGGCCGAGATCCAGGAACCCCGGAGCATCATCCCCCGCGAGCCCCACGCTGTCCATCCACAATATGACCGGGGACGCATTTAGTGAAACCAACCGGGAGATCAAGGCGATCTTGGGTTGGGTACTGTCATCGTAGAGTTCCAGCGATGTGATGAGGACGGATCCGGCCCCGGTCTCTTCTCTGAAGGCCTTGGCCGTGGTCCCGTCGATCCCGCCGATGTAGCGTAAACGGTGCCTTGCCATGAACTCCTCGAGGAGTTCCTCTTCAAGGACCTTGAACCGCCGCGCCTTCAGACTCTCGATCAGCGTTTTCCTGATATTCTTCAGGGGGGCGGTATTCCCGCTCAGGTTTTCCACCGGCAATACGGCAATCGGAAGGTCATAAAGCGATTTTTTGAAAATAGTATGCGGGAGAGTTGACGGCGATTCCGTCACTTCTTTCCTGGTCGCGGAGCACCCCGAAAGGAAAACCAGGCCAGCGATGAGCACAAGGATCGCCTTACTTGTATAGCTTGTTGATGAGGTCAATGACCGCCTCTTCTGTGACGATGTTCATCGGTTTGCCGCCCCCTCCGAACAACCGGTCCATCGTGCTGACCCCGCCTTTCGTCGAGGATGCCGACCAGACGACCTTTCCGGTCTTGACCTCGAACATCTGCAGACTCAGGGATACCAGGTTCGATGATACCGAGCCGGACCGGACCTCTCCGTACTCCTTGACCACACCGGTCATCACCGCATCCACGCCGAGAACGCCTCCCAGTCTTTTGATCTCCTCCTCGGAAGGAGCCGTCCGGTCGGCAAGCTGCGCCCTGGAAATCCCTCGCGCGACCTCTCCCGGGGGGAGTAGATAGAGGCCTCCCGTCGCCATGAGCATGTTCATGTAGACATCCCGTACCCGGTCGGACGCTTTCTCGTCCCTCGTCAGATTAGTGAACGGCAGCACCGCGACTTTCTGGATGGAACCGAAATCCATGTTCGGATCACGGAACTTTACCGAACCGGCACAGGCGCCGACACAGAGAAGCAAAAGAACAGCCAGGATGTTTTTCGTGGTCACTGCATCTTCCCCTGTCATCGAGATCAATCCATTTCCCCGGTATTTTATACCTTCCTCCGCGCGCCTTCTCAGAAGAACATCCGCATCTTCGTGGAGAACGTCTTATCGTCCGTGGCCCCCGTCGAGGAGTCTGCCTTTGCAACCTGGTACGACATGTCGAGAGAGATGCGGCTGGTGACATTCCATCTCAGGCTGGGGCGGACGGTCTGGACCTTCGCGTTGTCTCTCGTCGACAGGTCCTGATTGAAGGCGAAGTTAAACTGGAGAGCGCCGGACGGGAAGGGGGACCAGTTGAGGGAGTAATTTTGAGTGGTATCATTTATACCCGGCCTTTCGATCCGGCTGAAGGATGCGAGCAGGTAAAGGGTATCAAAGGGCCTGTAGGAAATACTGGCGTCCCCCCTCCGGTCCACGGTGTTCTCGTCCGGCCTTCCCCCGCCAGCCCGGTCTGTCCAGGTGCCGTTGAAGTTCAGCGTTACGGTCATGGTCCTGTTCGGCACGAAAGAGGCTCCGAAAAGCAGGTTCTCGACCTCCTGCCTTTCGCCCGCGCCCGATTTCTCCTTGGTGAGCCCCCCGTTCAGGAAAACCTCGACACCCCTATACAGTTGGGCCGAGTTCTGTAACATCAGGGAATACACGTCCCGCGACTCCTCGACCAGTTGCTCGTTCCTCCCGCTGAACAGGAGGACGTGGCGTAACGTCTTCAGCGGTACGGCCTGCAAAGAGGCTGTATAGGAATAAGCAGCCTCTTTCCGGTCATCAGTACGGTTATCCTCCCTCGTGACCCTCCCGCTGGCGGAAAATATCCTGGAAAAGACATGCGAGGCCGAAAGGCCGTTGATCATGCTGCTCTGTGTACGGGACGGAGGGCTCGTATTCACTTTGTTGAAGGAGAAGTCGTAGTAAAGGGAGGGGCGGCCCAGTATCTTCGTCCGGAAGTCCACGCCCCCGGTCTGCGTGGTCCGTTTTGTTTTCCCCCTCACCTCGTCCGCGGGCCTTCTCAGGTAGGCCTGGATTTCCGTCACGAAGATGTCCGGAAATTCCGACGCTCTTGGTACGATGGCCGTGAGCGGCCGGGTCACCACCTTGATGAACCGCGACGTCACGTTCGGGAGGCGGATCTCGAAACGGTTCTGGAAAGGCCCGAACGGGGCCGGAAGAAGTGTCGTCACCAGGTTCCAGACCCGGTTGTCCGGGCTGGTATAAACGTCCCAGGAAAAGGCGTTTGCGATCTCCGGGGGAAGTTCCCTGTCGACCCAGACGTAGAGAGTGTTCGTCTCCGGCGGGATCAGGAAATCGAGGCCCAAGTTCCTCGGCCGGGTGTCCCCGCCCAACGGGGGAAGCCCCAGGTTCTGGCCGGCGCTTGCGGTCGGGTTTCCGTCGATCAGGGCGGGGTTCGGATCGAGCGCTCCATCGGCCGGGGTGTCGTCCAGGGCGGAGAGCCCGGAAAGGGGAATCAGCGGAAAACTCACCTCGCCCGCGCCGCTGGCGATGATTTCCGTCTCCGTACGGGTCATCTCGTAGTTTGCGGACAGGGTGGTCCGCCCCTGGAAAAAAGAACCCGAATACCTCGCCCGTCCGTTGTGTGTCCAATTTTTCTGCTCGAGGTCATCGATCCTGTTGATCTGGTCCGTGTAGGAGGGCTGATACCGGAGGTCCAACCCTTTGTAGGCATAATGGACTGCCAACAGTGCCAGTTTCGCACTGGTGTCTTGATTGACCCGCTCCTTGTCAAACGTGTCGGATTTTTCCAACCGCACGTTCCAGTCGGGAAAACCTTCCGGCATCCATCCCAGGATCGCGTAATTCCGCTCGTTCACATTCGTGGTGGAAGGGGAGCCGGAGGTCTTCCGCTCGTCCTCCGTTCTGCTGTACCCCACCCCCGCCTTGTAGAGGGGGGTTGCAAGCCTCAGGTCGAAGGAGGGCCGGATCTTGGTGCCCGTCGACGTGGTTTGCAGGCCGCCCGAATCCGAATCCGTCATCACTTTCTCGAAGATGCCGCCGCCGGTCAGAGTGAGATGGGGAAAGAACGATTTGTTCAGTGTAAGACGGTACTGCTGGGAAAAACTGCTCAATTGGGTGTGCGTCGTCGCGCCGGAGTTGTCCGTGGTTTTTAAGTCGCTTCTGGCGTAACCGATATCCAGGAGCCCATTCAGGCTGTCGGCCGAGGCCTCCCCCGGCGCGAAGAAAACGTGACTGAAACCCGCGATCAAAAAAAAAGCCGAGAGCCGGAAATGAAAGGCTCTCTTCGCGGAAATTTTCAACAGATCATCACCTTTCCCCCATCACGGCCACCCAACAGGCCCCTTCCCCAACGTCGATTACGGAAGCCATTTTCCTGCTGACGAGGCCGAGGACCGCCACCGCCTTCCTTTCCGGGAGGACCAGGTACAGGTTGTTTTCATCCCCGTCGATCGTCATGTTGGATATCCCTCCCCCGGCCGGAATGGAGTCCACGGGAAAAAGGGAAAAGGGGTCGAGGATCTCCAGGGAGTCCGACTTCCTGCCGACGTAGAGGAGGTCGGTCCGCTCGTCTACCTTGACCGCGGTCATCCCGGCCCCGACAAAGACCCTCTTCTGCACGGAAAGCGACGACGGATCGAACACGGTCATGTAGGGGGATTGTTCATGGATCACGTAAAGCCGGTCCCCCTTCCGGTTGAACTGCCCCCTCAGGGGCCCCGGCAACGTGGTGATGGTCGCCGTGAGGGACCGGGAGGCGATGTCGATCACGGAGATCGTGTTGGTGCGGGTGTTGAAAACGTACGCCCGTTTCCCCTCGCGGTCCATCAAAACCGAATTGGGGCTTGTCCCCACCTGGATCCGGTTCACCTCGATCAAGGAGGCGGTGTCCACGACGCTCACGGTGTCGGAACCGGAGTTGGCGGTGAGAAGGATCGAGCCATCCCCGGAAAGCGCCGGCTCCTGGGGATGGTCGCCGGTTTGGAGTCGTAAATGGCTTACGACCTCCCACGCATCCGCATCGACCACTTCGACGGTGTCGTCTCCCGCGAGGGTCACATACGCCCTTCGCGACCGCCGATCCAGGGCGATCCCTTTGGGTCCCCTTCCCGTGGCGATCACCCCGACGACCTGCCCTTCCTTTTTGTCGAAGACCGTGATGTTGTTGGAGCCGGAATTGGCCGCGTACCCCAGAAGGCCGACGGGGGGCCGGTCGGGCACAAAGATGGAAAAGGCGGGGGAAAACCGGTACCCGTCTCCGACGGATTTTCTGTAGTCGAGAGCCAGGGAGAGAAGGAGTGCCTTTCTCTTGGCGACGTGGAAGGGGAGACCAATTGTTACGAACTCTTCCGGGAGAAGGAGAGCGGCGGTCCCCTCCTCCCCCTTGAGAGAGGCGTTCCTGATCTTGAACGACAGCCCGGCATACCCTCCGGGGGGCAAGTCGGCCGATGCGAGGAACCTTTGCCTTTGGGGCTTCTCCCCTCGTATCTCCTTCAGGGACAGGGTAAGGGGGTAGGAACCCCCCTCTTCCTTCACCGCCGAGATCGCTTCCAGGGTGAAGACCAGAGGCTCCGCCTCCTGCGGCAGGGGGCGCAGGTAAACGACCAACTCCCCTTCCTCTTCCAGAGCCGGTTTTACCAGGACGGATTGCGCCTGGCAACCGGAGAACAATGCCAGCATGAGGACGGCAATACAGAAACGCCTCAAAAGGCCCCTCCCTTTTTCAAAACCCCCTGCGGAAATCTCCCGAATGGACGGCCCCTGCACAGCAGCGACACCAATTATGCACTTCTACCAGAGCTCCGTCCCGCGTTCAATGAAGGAAGGGCCGGCAGGAACTGCCGGCCCTTCCTTATGTTTCAGGCAGCGAGGGGGATATCCCCACTCCCTACTTTTCCCCGATCAGTCTTTCGCGTGACACTTGTTGCACAGGGACCGCTGGTACGAGGCATAGGTCATCGGCTTGTCGTTGTACGCCTTCGTCGTCTCCTCCACCGTGCGGCCCTGGGAATACTTACCCCCTTGGGCGATCGTCGATGGGGAGTTCGTCCCGGGCCAGACGCCGTCGACGGCAATCAATTCACCCGCGTTGTTCCACCGCCCCATGTACTCCCAGCCTGAGGCATGCGCCCGGTGGCACGACAGGCACATCACCCGGTCGCTGCCCGCCGGACCGGTCGTGACGGACCCGTTGTTCACCGCCAGCGGGGTAAGAACAGTATAATCTTTAGAATTATCCGTCTGGAAGGGAACGATCGAATCGTACGATGTGGCGACGGCGCCGGTCATGTTTCCACTTCCCACATACGCGTTGTAGTTGGCCGCAACCGTGGTGGAAAGCATCTGATTGACGGGGTGCGTCATTTTGGAAGAGGTCCCGCTGTGCATATCCGGGTGGCAGGTCGCGCACCAGTCGGATACCCCCGCGCCGTAGGCAACACGGGTAGGCGTGACCGCCTCGGACCGGTTGTAGGTGGACGGCACAACGGCGTTGAAAATAGAGGTAAAGGTCTTGCCGCCGGATCCTGCCGAGGAGTCCGTCCCGCGCAGGAGCCGGTACGCGCCGACGGCCTTGCCGGCCGAGGGGACATCACTGGTGTTATAGGAGCCCGAGCCAATAATCGGGGCGCCGGTGGTGGCAAACGTGCCGGCCGTGTCCAGTCTCCGCAGCTTTCCGTGGTTGTCATGGCAGCTGTTGCAGGAGAGGTCGGTCGAGGTCATGTCCCCGCCCGGGGCTTTCAAGTTCGTTCCATCCGCAGCATAGCCAAACTCGGTTGCGACGATGTTATGCCCGTGTATATCGCCCGGCTCGGTCTTATCTGGGCCGTACCCCGGATTATAAGTGTACGTCTTCTTCAGCCACCCGAAATCCCCGCCCGGCGTCCTGTTTCCCGGAGGGGTCCCTGCTGGCATGTCCGCATCGGGAGTCGCGATGTGGTAGCTGCTTGCGCCGGTCTTTCCGTGGCAGACCAGGCAGGTCGAGCTGATGTCGGTGCCCACCAGGAGCGCGTCGCTTGATTTCGCATCGTGGATGTTATGGCACCCCATGCACTCGGCGACACCGCCCGAATGGAAAGCAAGCGCCATCCCGCTGAGCCCGAAGGTGATCAAGGCGGCGGCAAGGACGATAAAGCTGATTTTCAACCCTTTCATCGAATCCTCCATTTTCTCTCCGGCAGCCCGGCCATCCGTTTCTCTTGGACCCGTCGGCTTTGTGCCCCCGCCTTTCGGTCGGGTTTACCCTTTACGGAGGATCGGTTTGTTGTTTGGTTCCCTGGAGTCCCTCAACGAACTTCTTGCCGAATTCCATTTCGTAATCCCTGCTGCTTCTTCTCCCCACCCCCTTTCGGATAATTTCGCGCCCCGGCCTTCTCCCGTTTTGCGGATCATTCGTAGGCAACCCGGAAGACACTGATCCCTCTTTTCCTCGCCTGGCTGACAAACACGCGGCCAGCTTTATCGACCACCAATTCATTGGGGGCGATCAGGTCGCCCGGCCCCGTACCCCTTTGGCTGAACTGCGCCTGGAACTTGAACTCCTTGTCGAAAACCGCCACCACGGACCGCAGGGTGTCGGTCACGTAGACATACCCCCTGTCGTCGGTTGCGATCCCCGACACGATGTTGAACCTCCCGGGAAGGTTCCCGGCGGTCCCGAACGAGGAGAGTTGCCTGTCAGGGGAGAGCTTGAAGACTTTAAACAGCGTGGGCACGGTAAAGAACAGATTCCCCTCCGTGTCCACGGTGATGCCGGCGATACCGTATTCGGCCCCGGGTTTCTCCTCGAAGCCGACAAGAAGGGGGGCGATGTCATACACACCTTGGAAAAGCCCGCTTGCGTCGGTCACGACCACCTTCTTCGCAAACAGGTCCGCAAGGTACAGTTTCCCGTTCCGGGAAAGGAGCCTTCCGGGGGAGATCCCGGCGAACTCCTTGGGGAGATTCCGGATTTCGATTCCGGCTTGCGGCTCCCCCCGGTAGTTGCACCGCGTCACCCTGAATTGATCCCCCACGCGGGAAAGGATAAGGATGTGGCCGTCGCTCTCGACGGAAACATCCATGAAACCGCCAATATTCAGATCATCCCCGAAACGGTAGACCTCCATCCCGCTGCTGTTGAAGACCGCCACGGAGTCGCCGGTAACCACATAGATTTCGCTTCTCTCCGGGTCGACGAATTGCCGGACCCAGCCGAATGGAACGGTTCCGGAAAAATTGGAGAGGCTGTACAGAAAGGTGGCTTTTACCCCTGCCTCGGACCAAGAAGGGGCGCACATCACCAGCAGGAGCAGCACCGCCGCCGGAAACCTGACCGATGTATGGCGAACCGATACCATGCTGACAGTCGAAGCAACAGATATGCCAGACGGTCGTTAGACAAAATATCCTTTAATATCTGCACTATATGGAATAATGCGTTCGGTTGTCCCGGTGCTCCCGGGTATTTCCCCGATCCTTTGCGGGGATATCACCACATTTGAGGGAGTGTAAGTGGCGTTGGGGCGGGGGCGTTTTCGGCAAGAGGAGCCCCTTTACCGGGACCATGCGGGATTGGGTGTTATAGACAGGAAATTAATTAAATAATCCGTTATGTTTTGCCGATATGTCTACTTAGAAGATATTTTCTTCGATGGAGGCATAATGTGTCGTTAATTTTCTGCCGCAGGGGGAGTTCCCTCTGCTTCTGGATCTTCCTTCTTGCTGTCACGACGGTGGGGAATCCCGCTTCCGCCTTCCACTCGGGAGGGACCGGTGAATGCACCGGATGCCACGACATGCACAAAGCGCAGTCGCCCTCGGGAGGCATGGACAACAGCATTTCGCTGCTGGCAGGGAAGGACCCGAGCTCCGTCTGCCTCGGCTGCCACCTGAAAGCCGGACAGAAGCAGCCCGACTCCTATCTCGTCGCAACCGCGGATCTGGACATGCCCGCCGGCATGCCGCCCGTTCAGCTCACACCGGCAGGGGATTTCGGCTGGCTGAAGAAAAGTTATCGCTGGGGGGGCGGTAGCGGGGAAGGCGGGGGGTACAGCCCCGGAGAGCGTCACGGTCACAATATTGTCGCAGACGAATACCGGTTCTCCCCCGACACGGAACGGATCACGGCTCCCGGGGGAACTTATCCGTCGAACAGTCTTTCCTGCATCAGCTGTCACGACCCGCACGGGAAGTACAGGCGGTTTGCCGGCGGTTCGATCGGAACCGTGGGCGCACCGATCCAGGCATCGGGATCCTACGACTCGAGCCCGGACCCTACCGGAGACCGTTCCGTGGGGGTCTACAGGCTCCTCGGGGGAAAGGGATATAAGACATCCTTGTATGATGGCGAACCCTTTGCGGCCGACCCTCCCTCCGCGGTATCCCCCTCGACGTACAACCGCAAGGAAGACGCGGGCGACACGCGGGTAGCCTACGGCGCGGGTTTCTCGGAGTGGTGCGCCAACTGCCATCCCGGATTCCTCGGCAGCGGAGGCGCAGGCGCGAAGAGCCATCCTGCGGGAGGCGTCGTCAAACTCTCGCGGAACATAATCGCAAATTACAACGCCTACGTGGCTTCGGGAAATCTCACGGGGAGTAGTTCCACGTCGTATACTTCCATGGTTCCCTTCGAGGCCGGAACGTCGGATTACGGGCTATTGAAAAGGATGGCAAAGAGCGACGGGTCCGCGTCCGCCGGTCCCGGCCCCCAGGCCAACGTGATGTGTCTTTCCTGCCACCGGGCCCACGCCTCCGGGTGGGACCACGGGGGCCGGTGGAACCTGAAGGCGGAATTTCTTGTCTACAATGGGCAGTTCCCGGGGATCGATGACTCGACCGTGCCGACCAGAATCTCCCAGGGGCGCACGCGCGCCGAAACCCGGAAGACGTATTACGATCGACCCCCAACAGCCTACGCCTCTTACCAGCGCTCCCTCTGCAACAAATGCCACGCGAAGGATTGACGCCCGGACATGGGAAATTGCCCACACCTGTTGGGGATTTTCCTCACATTCCAGAAACAGGAAGGACTATTAATATAAGATAAATTACATAAGACACCGACAACAACAGGAATTCCTGCTTAAACGCCTTGGCCTTATAACATGGTATCTAATTTGCTACAATCGCAAATGTGTCCCCAGAATATTTCCAGAGAATCCTTGTCGTCGACGACGACAATTTGATCTGCTGGGCTCTTGTGAAAGAGTTCGCCGCCATGAATTTTTCCACGCACATCGCGGAATCCGGGGCGGGCGCCCTTGAAGCGCTTCATCAGCATCCCACCGACTACCTGTTTCTGGATGTGAACCTGCCGGATGCGGACGGGATCGAACTGCTGCCGGAGATCCGAAGGATCTCCCCGGACACGAAGATCATCGTCATGAGCGCCGACGCCAGCGAATTGGCGCGACAACGTGCCTTCACCGGCGGCGCCATCCAATTCCTCGAAAAACCGTTCGACCTCTCCGAGGTCCACGGCATTTTACGGAGCATCGGAAACGGGTACCCGCAACGGAGGGTGACCCCACGGCACATCTGCCGCATCCCCCTGCGCATCTCCATCGTCGAGCCTTCACTCGAAGAAGACCAGTATGACCTCAACAACCTGAGCGGCATGGCGGCTGACTTCGGCTTTGGGGGTCTACGGCTTCAAACGGATTATCCCCTGAAGGTGGGGCAAAACGTCCACGCCCGGGTCGCCTCGGAAAATGATCACTTCCGGAGGTTCGTCCCCCCCGAATCCCGTGCCGAGGTTGTGTGGGTCGACCCCGCGCAGGATGGTGTCGTGGCCGGCCTGAAATTCGTGAACTGAACTACTCCAGCCCGAGCTTCTTCACCTGATAGCGCAGGGAATCGTAGGTGATCCCCAGGAGTTTGGCCGCCAGCGTCTTGTTGTTACCGGCCTTCCCGAGCGCCTGGATGATCAAACTCTTCTCCACCTCTTCCAGGGACAGCCCCGAGTCGGGGATCGTCAGCCCGGGAGACGGTATCGCCCCAGCTTTCTCCTTGAGGTGCAGGATCTCCGCGGGCAGATGCTCCGGCTGGACGATCTCGCCGTTTTCGAGGACGACGATCCGCTCGATGACGTTGCGCAGCTCCCGGATGTTCCCCGGCCAACGGTAGGAGACCAGCATCTCCTCCGCTTCGGGGGAGATGTCCTTCAGCGCCATCTTGTTGTACTTCTCCGAATAGTCCTGGAGAAAGTGACGGGCAAGTATTGGAATGTCGCCCTTGCGCTCCCGCAGCGGCGGGAGGTGGAGGGAAAAGGCGTTCAACCGGTAGTACAGGTCCACCCGGAACTCCCCCTTCTCCACCGCCTCCTCGAGGTTTCGGTTCGTCGTGGCGAACACTGTCGTGTCGATGGGGATGTCCTGCCGTCCGCCGATCCGCCGGACCTTCCGATCCTCCAGCACCCGCA
>Ga0209212_1004236_pt1 | contig 17922 bp, 21 predicted proteins | sample RifGroC2_FD_183996 | JGI IMG/M metagenome (GOLD analysis project Ga0209212, IMG submission 183996) | Groundwater microbial communities from Rifle, Colorado, USA - Groundwater C2 (SPAdes) (version 2) | ecosystem: Environmental > Aquatic > Deep subsurface > Groundwater | place: Rifle, Colorado...
ACCCTATTGAACATCCCCGCATATCCAACGGGAATATCAAGCGATGATTCCATCTCTGCCGGAACAACATAGCGCTCCATTATTGCCCCCTTATACCCTTGAGGAACACTGATAGGCTTCACTTTATGCAATGAGCCCGTCATAAAAGCAGGCACCATGCACAATGTGGATAATGTGCTGTCTGTATACAGCTCTACGGTTGTTCCCATGAAACGAGGTAGTAGAGGGAATCTTAAAAATATTGCGGCTTTGCACAATAACTAGCCCTCTTTTTGTGCAAGAACGATTTCCGCACATTTACCCAAGTCAATTCCAGCTGGCACCCTTTTTTGAGAATGCTTAAAAATAATAACCTCTTTCTGAAATGAAGGTGATACCATGAAACTGCCCATAATTTTAGCAATTCTCCTGATACTTATCGGAGGATGCTCAACAGTGCAAGACCCACCATCAGGGCCGACAATAAAGACCACCCATAAAATATCAGGAACCCAGGAGCTGGTGCTTAATGAACAAGACCTTCAGCAACTTGGAATGACGAGCGATGGAACTGATTGCCAAACAGAGGAATATCAAACTAATGGCTATTCCCCGCTGGCGCAATATAGCTTCTGTAACTACACCATCAACAGCTTGAATGATACCCAAGTAGTGCTTGAATTGCAGAAATTTACAAATGTAGAAGACCGAAATGGCACATACCAGTATTCGTCCCTGCACTTACGCGGTTTCGAAGGGCTTATAAGTGAGAATGATTATGGGGATTTGAGCAGACTTTATGTCAACAATGAATCAACTGTCTACTATTATCACCTTTGGATTGGCAAAGATGAATACCTCATCCACATTACTTCTAAAGGAACCAAGGAAGCTGGAGAGTATATTGCAAAAATAGGGCGGCGGATCTTGTCAAAATTCGGGTAAATCCTAAAAATCCGCGGCGGATTTTTAGGATGCCAGAAATGTCGCGACATTTTTGTGCATAATGCTCCCTTCCGCAACCTTTAAATATCCCGACTTAACAATCGTTAAGTATGGACGACGTGCTGCCGCAGGAGATAGAAGTGCGCTATATCATCCCCGCGATACGGGGGAAGCTGGCCCACGTGCTGGTCGAGGAGAAGGGCGTCTCGCAGAAGCAGGCAGCCAGGCTTTTGGGGCTGACGGAAGCGGCCATCTCGCAGTACGCGCACGGCAAGCGCGGCTCGGAAGTGGTGTTCTCCGAGAGCGTCATGGACGAGGTCAGGGAGTCCGCGGACACCATCATCAGGGAAAAAGGCAGCAGGAGCGGGGTGGTGGCGGAGATCTACCGCATCTGCCGGCTGACGAACGTCAAGCAGATCCTCTGCGACATGCACCGCAGGAAATCGAAAGGGCTGGACAGCTGCACCATCTGCTTCGATGACAAGGAATTGGTCCAGATCAAGAATATCAAGTCATAAGAAGCACATTTTAAACAAATTTTCCCCCAACAGTCGCACCGCCCCTGCCAATACCAACGGCTCATTAGAAAAATCAGGAAGCATCAGAGAAAAACAATCAACAAAGAAAAGACAAAGAGAACACTAAAACTCGAAAATGGCGACACAAGCGCAATCATTGGAGAAGGACTACAGCAAGTACGCGTTCCATGACCCGGAGCAGTATGTCTTCAAGTCGAAGAGGGGGCTGAGCGAGGACATCGTCAGGGAGATCTCCAAGATCAAGGGCGAGCCGCAGTGGATGCTGGACTTCCGCCTCAGGAGCCTGAAGCATTTCATGAAGAGGCCGATGCCGGTGTGGGGCACGGACCTCAGCACGATCGACTTCAACAACATCTTCTACTATCTCAAGCCGACGGACAGGCAGGGCGACACCTGGGAAGATGTCCCGGAATACATCAAGAACACCTTCGACAAGCTCGGCATCCCCGAGGCGGAGCGGAAGTTCCTCGGCGGCGTCGGGGCGCAGTACGATTCCGAGGTCATCTACCACAAGATCCGCGACGATCTCGGGAAGCAGGGCGTCATCTTCCTCGACATGGATTCCGCCGTCAGGGAACACCCGGAAACCGTGAAGAGATACTTCGGCACGGTGATCCCGCCGGAGGACAACAAGTTCTCGGCCCTGAACAGCGCGGTGTGGTCAGGAGGCAGCTTCGTCTATGTCCCGAAAGGCGTCCATGTCCAGCTCCCCCTGCAGGCGTACTTCCGCATCAACGCCAAGAACATGGGGCAATTCGAGAGAACACTCATTGTCACCGAGCCGGGCGCGTCCGTGCACTATATCGAGGGGTGCACCGCGCCCGTCTATTCCTCCGATTCCCTGCACGCTGCCGTCGTGGAGCTCATTGCCCTGGAGGGCAGCAAGATCCGCTACACCACGATCCAGAACTGGAGCAACAACGTCTACAACCTCGTCACCAAAAGGGCGTTCGCATACAGGAACGCCACGGTGGAATGGGTGGACGGCAACCTCGGCAGCAAGGTCACCATGAAATATCCTGCGGTCTTCCTGCTGGGAGAGGGAGCGAGAGGGGATGTGCTGAGCGTGGCCTTCGCCGGCAAGGGCCAGATTCTCGATGCCGGGGCGAAGATCGTCCACGTCGCTCCCCACACCACCTCGCGGATCGTCAACAAGTCCGTCTCCAAGGGCGGCGGCAAGACCACCTACCGCGGGCTGCTCAAGGTGCTCAAGGGGGCGCACCATGTCAAGACCAATGTCGCGTGCGACGCGCTCATCCTCGACCCCCAGTCGGCATCGGACACCGTCCCGTACATGGAGATCAACGAGAAGAAGGTCTCCATCGGCCACGAGGCCTCTGTCGGCAAGGTCTCGGAAGAGCAGCTCTTCTACCTCATGAGCCGCGGTCTTGGCGAGGAGCAGGCCATGACCATGATCGTCTCGGGGTTCATCGAGCCCTTCACGAAGGAACTGCCCGTCGAGTACGCGGTGGAGCTCAACCGGCTCATCGCTTTGAGCATGGAAGGCTCTGTCGGCTAAGGAAGATTCTGTCGGGCATTATCATCCGCGTATACGTTGGAGAATCAAGGATATGGAGATGGCAATCGGGCAAAGGCAAACGGAGGCGATGGCGCTCTACGAGCAGCTCCCCATGCCGCACGAGAGGCAGGAGGAGTGGCGGCACACGCGCATCGACAGGTTCGACATAGGCAAATTCCTGCCGTTCTCCGCCCCGGGCATTGCCCTGTCCGGGCTGTCCGGGGAAATGCGGCGGAAAGGGGTACTCTTCTGCAGCATGGGCACGGCCTTGGAGCAGCATGCCGGCATGCTCGCGCAGCATTACCTGAAGAACGTGAAGCTCGACAAGCTCAACGCGCTGAACGCGGCGACGTGGAAGGACGGCATCTTCCTCTATGTGCCCAAAGGCGCGAAGCTGGAAGCCCCGCTCTCTGCCGCCGTTTCCTGCGGCAAAAGCGTTTCCCTCCACAGCATCATCATCGTGGATGAGGGGGCGGAAGCATCCTACATGGAAGAATTCTCTGCCGCGGCAGGGGCAGAAGACGAGACGATGGCGAGCTGCGTGACCGAGGTGTTCGTCAGGAAGGGAGGGACGCTCCATTTCCACCATCTCTCTTCGCTGCGGGAGAAGGCCAACGCCTTCACCACCATCATCGGGGATGTGGGGGAGCACGCTGCAATCAACTGGAACTGGGGCTGCTTCAGCGGCGCATTGAACCGGCTGCGCATAGACACCCTCTTCACAGGCATCGGGAGCGCATCCACAAGCAACGGCGTCTTCATCGGCAGGGGAAAGGAGCACATCGACGCGACGACCAACGCGTACCATCTCACCACCGGCACCACCAACGACATCTCGGTGAACGGCATCATGAAAGGCTCCTCGACAGCCATCTACCGCGGCCTCATCAAGATCGCGAAGGAGGCGCAGCAGACCAATTCCTTCCTCTCAAACCACATCCTCAAGCTGTCCGAGAATGCAACGGCGAACAGCATCCCCGCGCTCCAGATAGACGCCAACGACGTCAAGGCGAGCCACGGCGCGACCATCGGGGAGATAGACGCCGAGCAGTTGTTCTACCTCATGAGCCGCGGCCTCTCTGAGCGGGAATCAGAGCACCTCATCGTCGACGGCTTCCTCGAGCCCATCATCCTCAAGATGCACCCCGGCCTGCGGGAGCGCTTCCGGAAAGCGGTGCGGGAGGCGGCATAGGATGGCGTTCGACGTCCGGAAGATAAGGGAGGATTTTCCCATACTGGAAAAACCCATCAGGGAAGGGAAGCGGCTGGTCTATCTTGATACTGCGGCCACGGCGCAGAAGCCCAGGCAGGTCATCGGGGCCATGGACGAGTTCTACCGCAGGCACAATGCCAACGTGCACCGCGCCATCCACCAGCTGAGCGAGGAGGCCACGGAGATCTACGAGGAGGCGCACCGCGCCGTTGCCGGCTTCATCAACGCAGGCTCGATGGAAGAGGTAATCTTCACCAAGAACGCGACAGAGTCGCTCAACCTGCTCGCGTACACGCTCGTGCCGCGCCTGAAGAAGGGCGATGAGATCGTGCTGACGCAGATGGAGCACCATTCCAACCTCGTGCCGTGGCAGCAGCTGGCCAAGAGGCAGGGCATTCCGATAAAATTCATCACTTTGACGAGCGACCATCAGTTGAACAAGGAAAGCGTTGAGAAAACCATCACCGACAAGACAAAGGTGGTGGCAGTGGCTCACGTGTCAAACACGCTCGGCACCATCAATGATGTTCAGGAAATAGCGAAGATGGCGCATGAACGCCATGCATGGTGCGTCGTGGACGGGGCACAGAGCGTTCCCCACCTGCCCATTGATGCCCAAAAGCTCGGCTGCGACTTCCTCGCCTTCTCCGGGCACAAGATGTACGGGCCGTCCGGCATCGGCGTGCTGTATGGCAGGAAGGAGCTGCTGGAGGAGATGCCGCCGTTCCTCTTCGGAGGGGGGATGATACGCTCCGTCGACTGGGAGGGCTCCGCCTGGAACGGCCTGCCGTGGAAATTCGAGGCCGGGACGCCGCCGATGGCAGAGGCGGCAGGATTGCTCGCTGCGGTCACTTACCTCAAGGGCATCGGCATGGGCGCCATCGGGAAGCATGAAAAGGAACTGGCATCATACGCATTGAAAACCCTCTCTTCGCTGAAAAACGTCACCCTCTATGGCCCCCGGAAAAACCGCGCGGGGGTGTTCTCCTTCAACGTCAAGGGCGTGCATGCGCATGACGTGGCTGCGATCTTGGACGCGGAAGGGATTGCCGTCCGCGGCGGCCATCACTGCACCATGCCGCTGATGTCGGTGCTCGGCGTCCCGGGGACCGCCCGGGCAAGCCTCGGCATCTACAGCACAACGGAGGACATCGATGCGCTCGCCGCGGGCATCGGAAAAGTGCAGAAGGTGTTTGGCTGATGGACCCCGTCGAGCAGATGTACCACGAGAACATCCTGGACCATTACAAGCATCCCCATAATTTCGGGAAGATGGACAATGCCTCTGTCCACCATCATGAGTACAATCCCCTCTGCGGCGACCAAATCGAGATGTTCATCAGGGTCGAAGACGGGAGGATCGCCGACGTGCGCTTCGCGGGCAAGGGCTGCGCCATCTCGCAGGCATCTGCGTCGATGCTGACGGACGCGGCGAAGGGCAAGGCGCTGGCGGAGGCCGAGCAGCTCACCAAGGACAGCATCCTGGAGATGCTCGGCATCACCCTCACCCCGATACGGCTCAAATGCGCGCTGCTGTCCCTCGATACATTGAAGAATTCCATCCATATCTATAGGGTGTACGTGGCAAAACAGGGCGATGCAACCAGCGACCATGCCCATACAGGTGAGCGAAATGGCTGATCAGGATACGATGGAAGTGAAGGACCTGCACGTTTCCGTGGAAGGCAAGACGATCCTCAATGGCGTCAATCTTAGCGTGAAGAAGGGGGAAGTCTCTGCTTTGATGGGGCCGAACGGCTCCGGCAAGAGCACTCTCGCCTATGCGATCATGGGGCACCCGCGCTATACCGTCGACAAGGGGGAGGTGCTGTGGAAAGGCAGGAACATCCTTGAATTGTCTCCCGATGAGCGGGCGAAGCTCGGCGTCTTTTTGTCGTTCCAGTATCCCCAGGAGATCACCGGCGTCCCCGTGGCCAGCTTCCTCAGGACGGCCTACAACGCAGTCAAGGGCGCGCAGATCTCTCCCGCGGACTTCGTCAAGCTGCTCAGGGAGAAGATGGAGCTGCTGAAGGTGGACCCCTCATTCTCGCGGCGATACCTCAACGAGGGATTTTCCGGCGGGGAGAAGAAGCGGACGGAGATCCTGCAGATGGCAGTCTTGCGCCCGGAGATGGCCATCCTCGACGAGACGGACTCCGGGCTGGACATCTCCTCGCTGAAGGTCGTGGGGGATGGCGTCAACGCCATCAAGGGCGATGACATGGGCATCCTCATCATCACACACTACCAGCGCATCCTGAACTACATCAAGCCGGACTCCGTGCACATCATGGTGAAGGGCAGGATCGTCAAGTCCGGCGGCGCGGAGCTCGTGGAGCAGCTCGAGAAGGAAGGGTATGAGTGGATCAAAGAAGATTGACAGAAATGTTTAAAATAGCTGATGTAACGGTAGGCAACAACCGGCTATAATAGCCGCCTTCGGCGGAAGAGAGCGGCGCGCCCTCCATTGCCGCACGGGCGCGCTTGGATTATGCGGCGCCCATTGCGGCGCCGCAACGATGCGCGGCCCTGCAGCACTGGGGGCCGCGCGTAACTCCCCTTCCTCTCTCCCCACGCGAAGCGGGCAATGCCGGCTTTCGGCAGGGAACGACCAATGGGAAAAAAAATGAACAACATCATCACCCTCACCCCCAAGGCGGTCGAGAAGGCGAAGTCGTTTTCCGAGAAGAGGGGAGGCTACGTGAAGTTCGGCATCAGGAAAGGGGGATGTTCCGGCTACATGTATGACATCGGCTTCGCGAAGGAGGTTTCAGAAGGGGATGCGCTTGTCCGGCAGGACGGCGCGGAAGTGGTCGTCCCCTCAGGCGCAAAGGAATTCCTCAGGGGCAGCACCATCGACTACCAGGACTCCCTCATGGGCGCGGGGTTCAGGATACAGAACCCAAACGTCACGAAGTCCTGCAAGTGCGGGCATTCGGTGAAATGATTCTCAATCCCTTCTTTTAGACAATTCGAGGATGTGGCCCGCCATTTCTTCAATAGGGGATACCTTGCCTGTCGGTGGAATATCGACGGTAAAAGTCAGATCATCCCCATGCTGGTTCCTGAATTTTATTTCTTTGAGGTCTCCTTCCAGACCGGTTATCTCTGTATGGGACCCTTTTGACATTATGACGGTGCTTTCCTCTGGCGCGGCCTGGACCAGCGCGTTCCCGACTGACAATTCCCTTGGTCCGGTCGCGCTCCCGCAGCTATCCGCGACGATTATGCCGCCTTTAGCCATCACTTTCTTGAAAGATTTCTCTAGCAGACCCGTATCCTCCGGCCCTATGGAAGCCCGTTCCTCCCTTTTCCTTTTCTCCATGATGCTCCAAAGAGGCTCCTTTGCCTGCACGCTCTTTCCCGCATCCTGGAAATGGAGCCTGCTGAACCCTTTTCCATACTCCCCGTGCCCCGCCATATAGACAAACTTGAGGCCCTCAACAGTGCCCATTATCGAAAAAAAGCTGCTTTTCCTGTCTGCCACCCCGAAATGTGTGCGGTAGCTCTTCCTGATCTTGTCAAAAAGAGCTATCCTTGACTGCGTGAAAAATGCTCCGTTGTAATCCTTTGCAGGAAGGATGATGAGGGCTGAAGGGCGATTCCTGTATGGGGTGCTCAAGACTTCCAGGCCATAGGAAATCTCGCCTAATTTGCTCTTGATGACCAATGCAGGCGTGCTCTGGGCCATGCCTGTCCCTTCTACTATCTTCTGGATTTCGCCCGGACCCATGTTGTATTCCTTGGCCAAAAGCATATCACTCGCTTCGAGGCACCTGTCGCCCTTGCTTATAAAAGAGAACATCGTCGCATCGCCCACTGTCCCACTCCTATTTTGGAAATAGTATATCAACGCCCCCGAGAACAGATACTTCCCGCGGCAATCGGTCATCTGGGCAAGATCATTCGCATACGCGTACAGTTCATCAGGAGATTTTCCCATTGCCCTGCCCCCCTTGATGAAGGAGGGGATGCAGGAGGTGCCGGAATCTCTCTTGGTCACGCATCCTTCCCACGACAGCTTGGACCCGTCCGTGCGGACGATGCTTTCCAGTCTTGGCCTCAGCGCACCATAGGTTGACTGGCTGTCCGCTTTCTGCGCATACGCGGGAGAGGCCATGCCGCCGGCTATTGCCAGCGCCGCAATCCCCGCATAGAGCGTGTTCGTCAGTTTTCCCATGCTGCACCTGCCATCACCGGGGTTTATAAATGTTTCTATTTTGTTATTACTTTGTAGTGATTATTATTTTGAAGCGTTTCCGGCACCCCGCCCAAGACCGGGGCAGCTTCTCATCCTTAAAAAAATGCCAGGGGAATGGCCGGCTTGTCCGGCAATGCTTATAAAGTTCCCTGTCCTCCGCTGCCCATGCTCATCACCGCCCATATAGACCGGGAAAACAGGACAAAACCGCTTGCATTGGACAGGGGCGCCAATGTCAGTGGCCTTCTCCGTGCCCTGGGCATCAACCCCGTCACGGTCATCGTGGCCAGGAACGGCGAGGTCGTCATGGAGGACGATGAGCTGCACGACGGCGACAGCCTCAGCATCATGTCGGTCGTCTCGGGTGGATGATGCAGTGCTGCGACGCCAGGGCGGTCATGAAGCTGCCCGGAGGGGAGAAGCTGTGCAAAACACATTTCTGCGCATATTTCGAGGCAAAAGTGAGGAAGACCATCCGGCAATTCGATCTTCTTGGCGAGAAAGAGCGTCTCGGCGTGGCCATCAGCGGCGGGAAGGACTCATTGACGGTCCTGTCATTGCTGAAACACATCAGCGATGAAAACCCGGGGATAGCAATAACCGCCTTGGCGATAAATGAGGGCATCCACGGCTACCGCGACGCCACGCTGGAGACGGCCAGGGCGTTCTGCGCCAGGATCGGCGTGCCGCTGCATGTCTTCTCCTACGAGGAAGAGTTCGGCATGGCCCTCGACGGGATCCTCAGGCGCCACGACGTCAGGCCCTGCTCGGTGTGCGGCGTGTTCAGGAGATACCTGCTCAACAGGAAGGCCAGGGAGCTCGGCTTCACGAAGCTCGCCACGGGCCACAATCTCGACGACGAATGCCAGTCCATCCTCATGAACCAGTTCAGGAACGACATCAAGGCCAGCGCGCGCCTTGGCCCAAAAACAGGATTGAAGGAACGGCAAGGGTTTGTCACCAGAATCAAGCCGTTATATCTCTGCACCGAGAAGGAAGTCACGACCTATGCCTTCCTCAACGGCATCCTGGATGCCTTTGCCGAATGCCCGAACGCAGCCAAATCCTACCGCGCGGAAGTGAGGGACATGCTGAATGACCTTGAGAACACGTCTCCCGGGACGAAATACTCCATCGTGAACTCCTTTTTGCAGACGCTTCCCCTGCTGAAGGAGAAGTTCAAGGACGAGGCCCTGGGCACGTGCCCGGAATGCGGGGAGCCCTCCTCCAGGGGCGTGTGCAGGGCGTGCGTGTGGATGAGGAAGGTCCAGGCAACGAAGAAGGCGGAGATGTAGGAGCAGGCTTCCCTGCGTTTCCGACGATATATCTCACGAAACCGCAATCTTTATATAGAAGAACGTGATTACTCCTCTTGAAGTTCTGGTGAAGCTTTGATGGATGACAAGCAGCTGAAGACAGGAACAACGACGGTGGCATTGCTCTGCAAGGACGGCATCGTGCTGGCGGCAGACAAGCGGGTCACGTCCGGCTATCTCATCAGCAACAAGAAGTTTGAGAAGATTTTTCCCATCTCCGAGAGCATCGCGGTGACGGTCGCCGGCACGGTGTCCGACATCCAGCTCCTCACCAAGTACATCAAGGCAGAGCTTTCCCTCAGGGCGATCAGGACAGGAAGGGAGGCCTCGGTCAAGGAGGCCGTCAACCTGCTCGGCATGTTCGTCTACGGCAACATCCGCAAGTACAGCATCATCCCGGGGGTGTCGCATTTCATCGTCGCGGGCAAGGACAGCGACGGCTTCCACGGCTATGACATCTCCCCCGACGGGAGCATCATCGAGATCGACGATTACACGTCCTCCGGCAGCGGCAGCGTCATGGCATATGGCGTCCTCGAGACCCTCTACAAGCCGAACATGAGCATCGACGAGGGCGTGAAGCTCGCGGTCAAGGCCATCAACGCGGCCGTGCAGAGGGACATCGCCTCCGGCAATGGGGTTGATGTCATCGCGGTCACCAAGGACGGCGTGAAGAAGGTCCATTCCCAGCTCTTGACATACAAGCTCGAAGCATGATTCCATCCTGATTACGACTATCTCGCCATTTATGGACAGAAGGGATTGGGGCATAGAACGGCCATCTGTGTGAACATCGTGAACAAGGGTAGTTTTCGCATCGGATTGCTCCAGCGGCGCACATGCGCCGGAAACGCATACATCCAGTAACTAAGAAAAAGAACGACGATAACAACATAACAACAACGACCAAAGGACAACAGCAACTTCTCAGAGGATCACCATGCCAGACATCACCAAGGAAATCACAAAATTCATCCCCGCGGGGAAAGTGTCGGACATCAACTTCGAGGGAGCCAACATAGTCGTCTACACCAAGGACAAGGACTTCTTCCTCAACAACAACGGCGTCATCAAGCAGATCGTCGACAGCATCAAGAAGCGCGTCGAGCTGAGGCCGGACCCGAGCATCGCGATGGGGCAGGAGGAGGCCGAGAAGGAGATCCGGAAGGCCATCCCCGAGGAGGCCGGCATCGACCAGATCATCTTCGACCCCCAGCGGAGCAGGGTCATCATCGAGACCGAGAAGCCGGGGCTGGCCATCGGCAAGCAGGGGGCGCTGCTCCGCGAGATCCGCGCGAGCACCCTCTGGGTGCCGTTCATCAGGCGCAAGCCGGCCATCAGGTCGCAGCTCATCGAGAACATCCGCGCGGTCCTCTACCAGAACAGCGACTACCGCAGGAAGTTCCTCGACAAGGTGGGCCACCGCATCTACGACGGCTGGATCCGCGAGAAGAAGCACGAGTGGGTCAGGCTGACGTATCTCGGCTCTGCGCGGCAGGTCGGCAGGAGCTGCATCTTCCTGCAGACGCCGGAGTCGCGCATCCTGCTCGACTGCGGGATTGACGTGGCTTCCGACAGCGAGCCCTATCCGTATCTCGAGGCGCCGGAGTTCGACATCTCGCAGCTGGATGCGGTCGTGCTGAGCCACGCCCACGTCGACCACTGCGGCTTCATCCCCTACCTCTACAAGTTCGGCTACAAGGGGCCGGTGTACTGCACCGCCCCGACGCGGGACATCTCCGCCCTCATGATGCTGGACTTCATCAAGATCCAGCGGGGGGATGCCAAGGAGCCCATCTACTCGCAGGATGACATCAAGGAGATGGTCAAGCACACCATCACCCTCGATTACGGCGAGGTGTATGACATCACCCCCGACATCCGCATCACGTTCTGCAACGCCGGCCACATCCTCGGCAGCGCCATGGTGCACATCCACGTCGGCAACGGGCTGCACAACCTGCTCTACAGCGCCGACCAGAAATACGCCAAGACGCTGCTCCTGGAGCCTGCGGTCACGCAGTTCCCCCGCCTGGAGACGCTCATGCTTGAGGCGACCTACGGGGGGAAGGACAACCTCTCCAAGCCGCGCGGCGAGACGGACGAGGAGCTGATGGCCATCATCAAGGAGACCGTGGCCCGCAAGGGAAAGGTGCTCATCCCCACCCTGGGGGTCGGCAGGGCGCAGGAGATCATGCTCGCCATCGAGCTCATGGTGCGGACCGGCCAGATGGAGCCCGTTCCCGTGTTCATCGACGGCCTGATCTGGGACGTCACGGCCATCCATACGGCCTATCCGGAATACCTGAACAATGACGTCCGCAAGCTCATCTTCCACAAGGACCACAACCCGTTCCTGCACGACATCTTCAAGAGGGTGGGCTCCCAGAAGGAGCGCATGCAGATCATCGAGGATACGGGGTCGTGCATCATCCTGGCGACATCCGGCATGCTGCAGGGCGGCCCGAGCGTCGAGTATCTCAAGCACCTTGCGGACAACGCCCGCAACTCGATGTGCTTCGTGAACTACCAGGGAGAGGGCTCCCTCGGCAGGCGCATCCAGAAGGGCGAGAGGGAATTCACGTTCGCGAAGGGCCAGGGCCACGAGATCGTGCAGATCAAGATGAGCGTCCACACGGTGGAGGGCTTCTCCGGGCATTCCTCCCGCAACCAGCTCATGAATTTCGTCTCCCGGTGCGAGCCGCGGCCGAAGAAGGTCATCGTCAACCACGGCGAGAACTCGCGCTGCCTTGACCTGGCCAGCAGCATCCACAAGACGTTCAAGATCGAGACCACCGCCCCCCGGAACCTGGAGACGGTGAGGGTGAAATAACATGGCATTGGTGGAATCGGACTACCGGAGGATGCCCAAGGGCACGACAGCGCCGGATTTCTCCCTCCCGGCCACCGACGGCAAGACGTATTCCCTGTCAGGCTTCAAAGGATGCAAGGCATTGCTGGTGGTGTTCATGTGCAACCACTGCCCGTATGTCAAGCCGAAGATTGATGAATTAAAAAGGATACTCTCCGATTATGGGCCAAAAGGGCTCGCGGTGGTGGGCATCAACCCCAACGATGACGTCACGCACCCTGACGACAGCTTCGGGAACATGAAGAAGATGGTCAAGGAGCGAGGCATAAACTTCCCTTATCTGCGGGACGAATCGCAGGACGTGGCCAAGGCGTACGGAGCCGCATGCACGCCGGACCCGTTCCTTTTCGATGCTGGTTTCAGGCTGGTCTTCCACAGCAGGATAGACGACACCCATGGGACGGATCCCGCGACGAAGCACGAGATGCACGCCGCCGTCGGGGAGTTCCTGGAGAAGGGCAGCATCTCCCTGAAGGAGAAGCCGTCGATGGGCTGCAGCATCAAGTGGAAATGATGTTGTTCACCTGAAAAAAAAGAATTCTCAGTGATTATCTAGGGCTTGTAGTCCATAACAACCCTGCAGTACTTCCCGAGTGTCGCAATATCTTTGCCGAATGAGCCATTGATTCTTCCATCCTTAATCAAATCATCCAGTATGATGTCTCCCGGATTAGGGCCATGGAGGCGAACAACAGCATCGTACTGCAGCGTCCTTTCCTTGAAAATCCCGGCAATGGCAATGAGATTGGAAAGGTTGGCCGCCTTTTTCCCTTCTCGGGCGGCGTCGACTTTGCCTAGTTCTCCTTCGAAATACCGGATAGCGCTTTCTAATCGATTGACCTCAGTGAGAGTAACCCGGGTTGTCCATCTGCCAGAAAACAGGACTTGGATATATAAACTTATCTACTTTTTAGTGAGAACATTTACGCCAAGAACACGACAACGCAGAAGAAAACACTGGCCTGCGGGGATTTCCGCATCAGAACCTCCGGTTCCGACACCCACAGAGCAGCCCGCTTTAGCGGGCATTTCCAACGGGAACTTCGTTTCCGGGGTTCCGGAGGTCTTGCCTCCGAGAACTTTTGGTCCAGCTTTTCTTTTGCGGGCCGAAGGCGAGACAAAAGAAAAGATGAGCCTGCAGGGATTTGAACCCTGATCAACCGGTCTCTCCTCAATCAGCATGCCAAATCCGCATTCCGCGAAGCACTTTCTTTTGGTCAAGCTTTTCTTTGCCGACCCGCAGGAGGGAAAGAAAAGGTTGGTCCGAAGCCGATCGCACTGATCCAGGTTATGCTACAGGCCCATCGGCCAGACAAAATAGAGTTCTGTTTTAAACCTTGTGCTGGCAGGGCCTTTTTAAGGCAGTATTCATCACTCTCCTCCATGGATACTGCTACGTTCGCATTGCTTTACGGGTATTATCAGAAAGTTGAATCGAGGATATGCCCATCAGAAGAGGTGAATCATTTCTTCACCAGCACGATCTCAATCGCCGACACCCGCACCTGCCTGCCGTCCTGCGCCTTCAGGGACTCGCTGCCGATCTTCACGTCAGCGACCCTCGCGATGCCATCCAGGAAGCGGTTGCAGGATATCTCCGCGACGTCCACCGCCTGCGAGATGTGCTTGCCCCTCGCCTTGATCACCACTTCCGCCGCGTTCCTGGTGGTGAAGTGCATGACGACGGCCGTCACGTAGCTCATGAACGGCTTGCTGCCGATGAGGATGACATTATCCATGAGCGGCACGGCCATGATGGGCATTTCCTCCTTTTCCATGTTTATAAACATTGCGAGGGGCTGCTTCCCAACCATAACTCTTATATACGCGCTGCGCTTTGCCAGCATCTCATGGCGGATGTTTCTTTCCAGTTCGCGCGGGAGATGGAAGATGACTTTGATTTCGACGCGGAGATCATCCGGCGCAACCATCTTCAGGCGGAGATGCTCGCCAAGAAGGGCGTCAAGGTGAAGATGCCCCTGTGGAAAGGGCTTATGGCTTCCTGAGTTTCTGACGATCATGTACCATCGCCGAGACGACTCTGGCTTTGACAGGTACCGCGGGCACGGTCCCGGCGGAGCATACTCTTCCTCTGCGGGCTCCTCTCCCCTCGGCCATTATGCCTCGCCGCACGAGCAGGAGAAGAAAGAGAAGGAGCGCAAGGAGCAGTGGGACCAGGAGAAGGTCCGCGAGAAGTACAAGAAGAAGGATGACGAGGAGCGGGAGAAGCGCGGCGAAAAGACCGAGGAGGAGCGCCGCCGCAGGGAAGACGACCGCCGCGCCTTTTCCTTCGGCAAGGAGCCCGCGTCCATCGAGGAGGCCATCAAGGCGGTCGAGGAGGCCATCGAGAAGGAGAAGAATGTCCTCAGGGTCCGCTGATGGCGCATGCCAAAACCCTTATCATGCTCATTTCCATCATCCTCTTTCCCCTCCCTATCATCTCCATCAGCGCGTTGAGCGTCTCTTTCGACTCCCTTCTCTTCGACAGGGAATTTTCGCGGCTTGGCGTCTACGGGCAGTTCGGCAGGGAAAACGTGCTGGCCATCAACGGGGAGGTGCTGTCCTACCTTAAAGGCGAACGGCCGTCAATCGATGCTCTTTTCTTCAACGACCGGGAGAAAGCGCACCTGGCAGATGTCAGGGCCCTGTTCCGCGGCATGATGGCGTTTGCCTTCCTCTCGGCCGTGTTTTTCGCTTTCCTCTTCCTTTTCGCCCGGGAGAAGCGCAGGGTTGCGGCAGACATCCTCTTCACCGGCTCCCTCGCCCTCATCGGCATCATGGCGTTCATGGGGACTGTCGCCCTGCTGGATTTTGACAGCTCATTCTCCGCGTTCCATGTTGCCCTGTTCACGGGCGGCACCTACCTCTTCGACCCGGCGACGGAGAACATCGTCAACATCTATCCGGAGGGATTGTTCTCTTCGTTCGCGGAGAAGATCGCGCTGCTCTCCTCCATCCTCGGGCTGCTCGGGCTCTTCGGGGGGTGGTGCATGAAGCCGCGCAACAGGGGGGCGGAAGCAAGGGTGAGTGGAGGGCTTCTGCTCCGCGGCAAGCGCGCGCAGTGAATGCCCTCCCTCAGGAACACATCCTTCGACGCAAAGATATTTAAAATAAGCAGGATGGAAGGGCGTTATGGAAAATCTCCTCGTTGCCGCCAACTGGAAGATGCACAAGACGCTCCAGGAGGCGGAAGAATTTGCGGAGGATATCAAGGCAGCGAAGGCGAAGGCTTCCCTCCTCATCTTCCCGCCTTCCCCGTACCTTGCCCGGCTCAGCGCGCTGCTTGAAGGCACTTCCATTGAAGTGGGAGCGCAGAACATGCACGCCGAGGAGAAAGGAGCGTTCACTGGGGAGATCTCCGCCGCAATGGTCAAAAGCTGCGGCGCCTCCCGGGTGCTGCTCGGCCACTCCGAGCGGAGGCAGCATTTCGGCGAGACGAACGCATCCATCAACGGGAAAGTCAAGGCCGCGCTCAAACACGGGCTGAAGGCCATGCTCTGCATCGGAGAGACTTCTTCAGAGCGGGAATCCGGCAGGGCCATGGACGTGCTCAGGGCGCAGCTCGAGGAATGCCTCGGGGGAGTTTCGGCAAAAGAGGCGGGCCGCATCACTATTGCTTACGAGCCGGTGTGGGCCATCGGCACCGGGAAGACCGCGACGCCGCAACAGGCGCAGGAAGCGCACGCGTTCATCAGGAAGACATTATCCGGGCTGTTTGGGAAAGAATATTCAAAGACAAGGATTCTCTATGGAGGCAGCGTGACGCCGGAGAACGCCGTTTCGCTGTTCAGGGAGAAGGACGTTGATGGGGCTTTGGTCGGCGGGGCGTCGCTGGATGTCGGGAAGTTCTTGAAAATAGGTAATGCTGGTTAAGGCACCTCAACGTACAATTTCTGCGTCGTTGCGTATGCCGTGCCGTCCGCCTTGATGACCTTGACGTCGAAGATGTACGTCCCCGAGAGGGCGCTGGGAGGCACCTCGATGCCGATGCCGAACTTGTGCTCCTCGTTGCGCTCGAACCGGTCGACGCGGGATTCCGGGGCCCATTTCAGGACATCATTTGGGATGGGGGGGTTCTGCTTGGTGTACGCGGACGGGTTTGGCCGGGTGACGTGCACCTCAAGCGTCTGCGCATCGCCCACGTTGAGCACCTTGATGCCGAAGACGTCGAACTTGCCCTTCTGGATGACCTTCTTGTCCGTGCCGATGCAGATCTTCTGGGAGCTGCTGCACAGCAGGTCGGCCACCCGGTCGTCGAGCTCCTTGGACGTCAGGTCCTTCAGCTCGATGGCCTGCGAGGAGAGGTTGTAGATGAACCTCACCCCGAAGCCGAAGATGGCGATCGAGATGATGAGCATCACGATGAAGTTCAATGACAGCTCGATTCCTCTTTTTGTGTTCATGATGGCAAGATTAAGGGGATGGATTTTTATTCAGTTGCATCCGGTGAGGATGATCATGATGCTCGCTTCGCTCGCACTGGTGTGTCGCGCCACAGTGCGCGAGTTCTATTGAATGGCAGGGGTGCGTGGAGGGCTTCTGCTCCGCGGCAAGCGCGCTCAGATTGTTCCCTCCCTAATCAGTCTTTGCCTCCCGTTTTTGAAAACAGGCTATGTCGTCCCGTCCTGCGCGAAGGTGATCTTGGTGCCGAACTGGTTCTCGAGGGATTCGCGGAAGGTCTTCTGCACCGTGGTCATCCCTGAGGCGTCCCTCACTTCCGTGTTGAGCGTGTACCCGTACTCGAGTTTGTATTTCAGTTTCTGCTCCTCCTCCGGCTGGATGAGGTGGTAGGATATGGGCACGCTGAACGATACGGCATCGCCGACGCCGCCGAGGATCGCGGTCAGGTCCTTCTCCCCGTACAGCACTTCCCCGCTGCTGAGGGTGATGTGGGTGAACCTGATGGGGTAGACGAGCGTGTCCTTGGCATCCTTGAGGGTGAGACGGAAGGTGAAGCTGTCCGTGGGCACGCGGAACGGCTGGTTGAAGGACGTCGTGACCTCCATGCTGAACGCGTTGAACTTGGCCTGGTCCAGCAGGGTGAGGGGCTTCAGGTCATCCGGGTTGACGCCCATGATGCACTGGTTCTGGATGCATTGCCTCTTCACGTACTTGGCGTCGTAGAAGCCGCTGCCGTAGGCGATCTTGGCCTTGCCGTCGCACCGCCCATAGTCCGCGGGGCAGGTGCACTCGTTCCCGGCCTTCCCGTCTTCCAGGGCATCCTTGTAGGCGTTGCCGCAGCAGCCCTGCTGGGCGATGTAGACGCACTTGTTTTCCGTGCAGGAGGAGGTGTAGCATTTCTTCGGCGTGCAGTCGGCCACGGTCTTGCAGGACTGCG
>Ga0209212_1004237_pt1 | contig 17921 bp, 10 predicted proteins | sample RifGroC2_FD_183996 | JGI IMG/M metagenome (GOLD analysis project Ga0209212, IMG submission 183996) | Groundwater microbial communities from Rifle, Colorado, USA - Groundwater C2 (SPAdes) (version 2) | ecosystem: Environmental > Aquatic > Deep subsurface > Groundwater | place: Rifle, Colorado...
GACGGCAGCGTTCCGGACGTAAGCAGTCCTCTGTTCACAAGCTCCGTGGTTTTAGAGGCGACGGCGACGGTCAAAGCGTATGCGTTCAAAGACGGCATGGATCCGTCTGAGGTCGCGTCCGCAAGGTATGTAATCAACGCTATCACGACGACGGTGACTGGACCCAAGACCTATGGGCCTTATACCTATATCGATAACGGAACGTACATAACGATCACTGGATACACTGGTAATGGCGGTGCGGTCACGATACCGTCCACCATAAATAAAAAGCCGGTAAAGAAGATCGGTGCTCAAGCGTTTCAATCTTGTGCAAGTCTTACATCGGTTACGATACCGGATAGCGTTACGTCTATCGGGGATTCCGCGTTTTTTGGCTGCAGCCACCTCACATCAATTAAGATACCCGAGGGCGTTACGTCTATCGGCGATTCTGCGTTTTATGAATGTTTTTACCTTACATCAATTAAGATACCCGAGGGCGTTACGTCTATCGGCGATTCTGCGTTTTATGAATGTTTTTGCCTTACATCAATTAAGATACCCGAGGGCGTTACGTCTATCGGCGATTCCGCGTTTTTTTGCTGCAGCCGCCTCACATCAATTAAGATACCCGAGGGCGTTACGTCTATCGGCAATTCCGCGTTTATAGGCAGCGGCCTTAAATCAGTTACAATACCCGCAAGCGTTACGACTATCGGCGATTCCACGTTTAACAGCTGCACTAACCTTACTTCGGTTACGATACCTTCGGGTGTTACGTCTATCGGCGACTCGGCGTTTTGTGACTGTTATTGCCTTAAATCAATTATGATACCCGCAAGCGTTACGACTATCGGCGATAAAGCGTTTAACGACTGCGACGGCCTTAAATCAGTTACAATACCCGCAAGCGTTACGACTATCGGCGATAACGCGTTTAACGACTGCGACGGCCTTACATCAATTATGATACCCGCAAGCGTTACGACTATCGGCAATTCCGCGTTTTACTACTGCGCCGGCCTTAAATCAGTTACAATATCCGCAAGTGTTAAGTCTATCGGCGATTATGCATTTTGCGGCTGCCACAGTCTCGTTTTCGCAAGTTTTAATGGAAACTCCCCATCGTCGTTCGGAAAGGAAGTATTTTCAGGCTGCGCCTATAATTTCAACATATATTATTGTTCGGACAAAACCGGATGGACCAACCCCTGGAATACCTATACGGCACTTAACTGCGCCGATTTCAAGTATATCGACAACGGAGCTGACATAACGATCGCGGGTTACATTGCCTCCGCCAAAGAAGTTTTGATACCGTCCGTCATATCCGGTAAACCTGTAACAGAAATAGGCAATTCCGCGTTTAATAACAACCGCGGCCTTACATCAGTTACGATACCCGCGAACGTAAAGACTATCAAGGAAAGCGCGTTCGAGGGCTGCACAGGTCTTGCTTCCGCTTTTTTTGAAGGCAATGCACCGTCATCATTCGGCAATAACGTATTTTCCAATTGCAATCCAGGTTTCAAAATATATTATATTTTGGGCAAAACCGGATGGACCGACCCGTGGAAAAAATATACAACCACCTTCGTCTATTACACGTTTACCGACAACGGAGCTGGTATAACGATAACGGGTTACACGGGCTCAAGCGGAAAAATCGCGATACCGTCCTCTATATTTGGCAAGCGTGTAACCGCGATCGGCGATAAAGCGTTCACGGACTGCGCCAAACTTACATCAGTCACGATACCGTCTACCGTTACGTCTATCGGAGACAGTGCGTTTTACAATTGCACCGGCCTGACATCGGTTACGATACCCGAAGGAGTTACGTCTATCGGAGACAGTGCGTTTTACAATTGCACCGGCCTGACATCAATTAAGATACCCGAGAGCGTTACGTCTATCGGCGATTTCGCGTTTGAAGGCTGCCGTTTTCTCGCTTCCGCTTATTTTTATGGCAACGCGCCTTCATCATTCGGAATGGGCGCATTTTCCTGCTGCGCCGCTGATTTCAAGATATGTTATCTTTTGGGCAAAACCGGATGGACCGATTCGTGGAATCCCTATACGACCGTTGCTGATTACAATTTTATCGATAACGGATCTGACGTAACGATCACGGGCTACGCGGGCGCAGGCGGAGCGATCGAAATACCGTCCTCCATATTTGGCAAGCGTGTAACCGCGATCGGCGATAAAGCGTTCACGAACTGCGCCAAACTCACATCAGTCACGATACCGTCTACCGTTACGTCTATCGGCGATAACGCGTTTTACTACTGCACCAGCCTTTCATCAGTCACGATACCGTCTACCGTTACGTCTATCGGCGATAACGCGTTTTGCGGCTGCTTAAGCCTTGAATCAGTTACGATACCTTCCGGCGTTACGTCTATAAGCCGCGGCGCTTTTGCAATTTGCAAGGGTCTCAGGTCGGTTACGATACCGACGAGCGTTACGACTATCGGCAATCAGGCATTTTACACCTGCAGCGGCCTGACTTCAATTACGATACCCGCAAGCGTTACGACCATAGGCAACGAAGCATTTTCCGGATGCAGCGGCCTGGCTACAATTGCAATACCCGCAAGCGTTACGTCTATCAAAATCCAGGCGTTTAAGGGCTGCACAAATCTGGCATCCGCTTATTTTTACGGCAATGCGCCGTCGGCATTCGACAAGGATGTATTCGCCAACTGCAGCGCTGCGTTCAAGATCTATTATAAAGCAGGCAAAGCCGGATGGACGAAGCCGACCTGGACTACTTTTAATAACCCGGTTTACAATACGGCGACTTTTTAATGAATTGAAAATAAATGTGGAAGGCGTTTTTTCAAGCGGCTTTATACTCAATGCGCAACGCAGCGCCAGAAGTAATTAGTTGAATCGCCAAATAAAAAAATTCCCGGTCTTGCGGCATTACGCGAACGGCCGGGATTTTTTATTCAGGCGCTGAATGATTCGAATAAAACCGTATTAAAATTGAACGACCGGAAATTGTGGTCGAAGTCCGTGAGTTTGTGATAGCAGGAAAAAGAAGAAGACGCTAACGCTTCGTATAAGCATTGGAAAGTGATGTAATCCATTGGCTTCCGGCTTGCTCTTTCCCCAAGTCAAGTAAGCGAAACGCCGCAAACGAAGGGAGGGACAAGCAAAGTGAGAAATCGTGAAGCTCAAAATTTCCCCGAACTAGCGCGCCCCTTTCCGGGTCTCATCCTAACACACATATACCGGCCATATAAAGAACCTCAACCACTTATCAAGAAAGTAACGGCATTTAATTAGTTAAAAGGAGTGTAAAGATTATATGAAAAAAGTATTTGGATTAATTTTTCTCGTGTTGTTTTTATTGCATGTACCACAAATATTTCTTGGGCTATATTTTGCACGAAATGCGGAGCAGAAAATAAAGATAATGCTTCTTTTTGCTTTAAATGCGGTAGCGGTATAAGTTCTGAAACGCCCAAAAACTCAACAACCGGCAATGAATCAAGAAAAGCAGAACGAGAACAGATTGTAAAATTAAAAATCTTGAAAAACTTGACTATGAAATTGTTCGTCGAAACGGAAGCCACGTCATGCTTCAAAAATAATCTCATTTGATTACCATACCTGATCATCAAGTTATTAAAATAGGTACTTTGAATGGAATATTAATGGAAATAGCCATAGTTATGAATAAAACAAAATTTGAAATCATCAACCTGATCTTTTAATATTGCCGACGTGCCCTTTGTGGCATGCGCCTTTTACATTTCGTATTAAATACTCTTGGCTATGAATTTATCAAAATCAACTTATGTTAAAATCAACATTGAAGATGGCTAGCAATGATAAATGGTCGACAATGCTTTTGTTTTTTACGGTTTTAATATTTCTTGATTTTTAACAGATTCCCGTCTTTAAATTCAAAAAATTCTTTTTTCGAACTTTTTAAAATATAATCGTTCTTCGCCTCGTCGAACTCGCTCGAATTTTCTTCGACGACTATACGGCCTTTTTCGCCGCCTTTATCTTCGGGAAATATGACCTTCTTTTCGTAATGAAAGCAGCCGGCTTCCGAAATATATTCGTCTTTCATAATATACTTCGCCTCTTTTCCGTCCCAGGCAAAGTAAGAGTTTCCGTTCGGATAGCCGCAGGCCTCGTATGCGCAGCTGACCTTGATTATATTTTTAACGCCGGCGAGTCCGGCCGGACCTGTCATCGAGGCCGAAACGCCGTATGAATATGAACTTCGCTTTTCGCCGCCCGCCATGTTATGAGGGATGAATTCAACGCGGGATATAACTTTTCCGTTTTCGCAAACCCTCAATTCACCGGTAAAACCTTCCTTTGGCGAGTATTTTTTTATGCCGGTCAGCGCGATGCCGGCGCCGCCTTTTTCTTCGCCGCCCATGAAAACGAATGCCATGGCGAGAAATCCGCCCCAGACGAAACCGGTTCCGGTTTTTCCGCCCGCTTCATACTCGATCTCATACCAGTTTTGCGTGAAACCGTCGATAGTATGTTCCGGGCCTTTGGACAGTATTTTGACTTTACGGCCGGCCTCCAGTTTGGTGACGATATTTCCAGTCTCTATTCTGCCAGATTTTCTGACGTTCGTGTTTTCTCCGAAAATATATGTGACGGCGTTTTTTTCGAATTCAGCCGAATAGATCCGCTTTTCTTCCTCCGCCGCAAACGCTGAATACGGGGCAAACAAAGTGACGCACAGCGCGGCCGCCAGGGCGCAAAGCACCAAAGCGAACCGCCGCGACGGGCGGAGCGCATGAATTAAAATATTAAAAAGTGTATTCAGCGGCTTACAGCAGGACTTTTTCAACATTAAACACCTCGTTATCGTTTTTTTGCTTTCGTGTATCGTTAAATATTGATTATTATCAGGACCGGCGCCAAAATTCTAGCTGTCAGTTTTTCAATTTCAGCGCGATATCGTCGATCGACGGCTCTATTTCTTCTTTCCTGTAAACGTCGTCAAAAACCGTTACAAATTCTGTAAATTTAACGAACGGGTCGTAGTTGCGTGGTTCGAGAAAAAGCCTGGCCCTGTAAATATAATAATGGGCGCCGTCTTTAGAAGAACCGCTCACGCTCGCGCGCCTTTCGGCCGCCGCGTATTCTTTCGCCCTGTCTTCATTCAGAAACGCCGCGTCGATATAGATATAGAACCCGTCGCCAAGGACTGTCTCGTAGCGATCCTCGCGGTAGACGAGCCACACGTCGAGCTCGCTGTCCATTTTTTCAAAAATAAGGCCGTAAAGCTGGTTTTTATCCATGGGAAAATTATATCATAAAATTGCATTAAATAAAATCTGAATTTATGTTATAATATTTTAAAATTATATCAAATCGAATATATCAAAATTACTTAAGTCAAATTACTTATAGTAAGCGAAATTAGTTGGTTTACATCAGGAGGGCCGGCAATAATTTTTCGGAGCGAAGCCTCCGCAGGCACCGTAGGTGCCGAGGACCAGCGAGCGGAGAAAAGATTATTGCCGGACATCAAAATTAATTTATGTCTTTTACAATAAGTCAAATTAAATTTTAAAAAATGGAGATCAAATCATGAAATACGATAAAATAGTCTCAGGCAAAAAATGTTATCTGTCGCCCGTCAACCTCGAAGACGCGGTGCTTTACAAGGAATGGCTCAACGACCTGGAAGTGTCGTCTAATTTAAATTTCAGACCCTTCATTCTGACGCTCGAAAAAGAAAAAGAAATGCTTGAAAAATTGGTGAAATCCGAGACTGACGTATTATTCGGCATCGTCGATAAAAAAAGCGATAAGCTCATCGGCAACTGCGGACTCATGGGCATCGAACCAATCAACAGAAAATCGCTGTTCGGCATTTTTATCGGCGATAAGAAGTACTGGGGAAAAGGCTATGGCGAAGAGGCTACGAACCTCATACTCGATTTCGGCTTTAATATGCTCAACCTTCACAATATATTCCTGACCGTCTTCAGCTTCAACAAGCGCGGCATCCGCTGCTACGAAAAATGCGGTTTCAAGCACGCCGGAAAGCTGCGCGAGGCAAGACTAGTCGCCGGCAAACATTACGACGTCGTCTATATGGATATCCTCGACAGGGAATTTAAAAATTCAACATTGAAAAATTTTATTGAATAATGGTTTTTATCGCTGATACTCGATTAAATATCGCTATATTAATTTTTCCGGATAAAATTATATAAATTGAATATTCTTACTTTAATTCAATTTATATGAACAGATTTATATTTCCCTTTTCCGCGTCGGCCAGATAAGCCGCCACGCCGCCGTCCTCGACGCCGTCGATCATCTCTTCTTTCTTGATGCCCATCAGTTCCATCGACATGCGGCAGGCGACGAGTTTTCCGCCGTTGTCCTTGACCGACTGAAGGAGTTTTTCGAGCGGCTCGACGTTGTGATGCTTCATTATGCCTTTTATCATCTGAGTGCCCATTCCGAACATATTCATTTTTGAAAGCGTGAGCTTGCTCGTCCCTCGCGGCATCATCATGCCGAACATTTTCTCTATAAAGTTTTTCTTGACCGGCACGTTCTTATTCTTGCGCAGTATATTCAGGCCCCAGAATGTGAAGAAGAGCGAAACCTTCTTTCCCATCGCCAGCGCGCCGTTTGCGATGATGGTCGCCGCCATCGCCTTGTCGAAATCGTCGGAGAACACTACCAACGTGGCCTGATCCGATCTCGGCGAGCCGTGCGGCCCCGTGGGAACGCTTCCGGCGGGGCATTTAAGAAGGCGCGCCTTTATGGATTTGCCCTTTTCCAGGTCGAGCACTTTAAGGTTCGCCGCGCCCGCGAAGGCCTGCACGTCGGCATGGAAACCCTGATCTGTGGCCTCTATTTCAATGACCTCATTATCTTTGGCGCGGCTCACGGCCTCTTTGAGCTTTAAAAGCGGGCCGGGGCACTGAAGCCCGCACGCGTTGACGCGGATGACGCTGCCTGCCGCCGCCTGGGAGTGTGACTGGCCTTTTGTCTGCGTGTCGTCGGCGTCTTTTCCGCCGGTTGCGAAGTGTTCGAAATCGCCCTGGTTATAATATGTGTTGTAACTTTCAAAGCCGCCGCTGATATTAAGAACGTTAAACCCGTTCTGTTTCAGAATTCTTTGAGCGATATAGCCGCGCAGGCCGACCTTGCAATATACGACGATCAGCTTGTCCTTCGGTATCTCGATAAGCCGGCTTCTTAAAGTGTGAAGCGGAATATTGACCGAATTTTCTATCGAGCCGGAAATAACCTCGTCGGTATTTCTTACGTCGATAAGATAAGCGCCCTTTTCCATATATTCTTTAACGTCGAAAATGCTTATCAGCGGCGCGAATTTTGTCATGTCGTTCACGGCGACGAATCCGGCCATGTTGACCGGGTCTTTGGCCGAGCCGAACGGCGGGGCGTATGCGAGTTCGTAGTCCTGCAGGTCGTGTATCGTAGCGCCATGGCGGATCGCGGAAGCTATTACATCGATGCGCTTATCGACGCCGTCGTAGCCGCAGGCCTGAGCGCCGAGAACCTTTCCGGTTTCAGGCGAATATATGAGTTTGAGATGTACCATATAGGCGTATGGATAGTATCCGGCGTGGCTTCCGGCGTGCAGCGTCAGGGTTTTGAACGCTATATTTGCGCGCTTGAGCAGCGGCACGCTCGCGCCGGTGGCGCCGCAGGCAAGGTCAAAAACCTTGACTATGGAGGTTCCCTGAGTATCCTTGTATTCGGACTTTATTCCGCAGATGTTATTGACGGCTATGCGCGCCTGGCGGTTGGCGGGGCCGGCGAGCGGTATCTTAATTTTAGTTTTAGTGACGAAGTGCGTAACTTCGACGGCGTCGCCCACGGCGTATATCGATGGATCCGATGTGAGCATGGCTTCGCTGACGGCTATCGCGCCCGTCTCGCCTATTTTTAGTCCAGCTTCCTTCGCCAGTTTGACTTCGGGCATGACGCCTATGGCGAGCACAGCCATGTCGGCCTCTATGGCCTTGCCGCTGGCGAGCGTGACCGAGACCTTTCCGCCGGCCGTCTTTTTGAACTCGGTCACCCTGTCCGATAAATACAGTTTAATTTTATGCGATTTCATCTCGTTGTGGGCAAAGGCGGCCATATCGGGATCTAAAAATGTGAGGACCTGATCCTGCATTTCGACGAGCGAGACCGCGAAACCTTTTTCGATGAGGTTTTCGGCGACCTCGACGCCGATGAACCCGCCGCCGACTACGATTGCGCTTTTGGCGCCTTTTTTCATCGCGGCGACGATCTTATCCATATCGGGAATAGTCCTGAGCATGAATATGTTCTCGCCGTCAATGCCTGGAATCGGCGGCTTGATGGGAGCAGCCCCAGGCGACAGGACAAGGTAATCGTAATTGTCTTCGAAAGTGTTGCCAGACTTCCAGTTTTTGACGCTCACTTTTTTGTTTTTAGCGTCGATCGAAACCACTTCGTGAAAGGTTTTTACGGCAAAGTTGAAGCGCGCCGTCATGTTTTCAGGCGTCTGGACCAGCAGCGCCTCGCGTTCCTCTATCGCGCCGCCGATGTGATAAGGAAGCCCGCAATTGGCGAAAGATATGAATTCTCCGCGTTCGTACATCGTAATTTCGCACTTTTCATCAAGCCTTCTGAGCCTCGCCGCCGCGGAAGCTCCACCCGCAACGCCGCCAACGATGATAACTTTCATAAAAATACCTCCCGAAATATTACTAATTTATTATATACTATAATATATTTTACTAATTAATGATTTACTTTCATCCATATTTTAACATATTTTTATTTATATTACAAGTAAGTTGAATGTGATTTTTTTTAATAATAATTGAAATTCTCTTGTTACTTTTTTAAAAATTAAAAATTTTTATGGAACATCTTGAAAAATTCTTAGTATAGATTTATAATCCATCACAGCATAAAATAATGACGGGTTTTTTCGCGGCACTTCGCGGAACGTCAGAAAGGATTTAACAGGTCAAACTTTGTTATGAACAGCGACCATAATTCTTCAAAAGACAACAATAATAAATTCCGTTATCTCGCGGCCAAATCCTCCGCGGCCAAAAACGTCCAAAACTCTCAGAGCGTGAAGGCTGTCGAGGACGTCCCGGCCGAACAGATCGAACAGGAAGGCCAGCCCGAACAGACGGGAGAGGCCGGGCAAAACGGGCAGGAGGCCCCTAAAAAATTCAGGCGGTTCGTCGATTCCAGAGAAGCGTCTGTTTTTTCAAGAACAAAGGCCTTTGTCACCGATGCAATAATCATTTTTTTCGCGGTTCTCATACTTTCTTCCATCATCTGGCGTCCCTTGCAGTCAGCCGTCTGGGGAAGGTTTTACATCTCAAAAGAAGTTTACGACGACAAAGTGGCGAGAAAGGTCGTAGACCCTCCGAACGCGCCTAAATATTACAAAATGGTAAAGCACAACAACGAGCAAAGATATTACCGCGACGTTTCTTTTAAAGAAAAATTCATAGATTTCAACATTTATTATCCTCTGCTGCCCATCATTTTTTATTTCGCGCTGATGTGGGCCGCGGCCGGCGCGTCATTCGGCCAGATGTATGCGAATAACGTCGTGATGATGTGCGAGGACGACGACAGGCCTAACCTGCTGGAAGCTTTCAGCCGGTCGGTTATCTTCGTTTTTTCAGTGGGATTTTTCGGGGTCGGCGCCCTGATGCTGTTCGGTGAAGAAAACCTGACGCTTTACGATAAAATATGCAAAACGAAAGTCGTTGAAATTAAATAACCGATGTTAAATAGGAATATGAATCAAAAACAATAAAAAACAGGAGCGGCCATTCGGACACCCCTGTTTTTTTATTTTATATAATTTGTTTAACCGTCAGATTTAAATATCCGCGTTAATTAGTCCCAGGGCCACCATGAGCTGATGGCTTTAATGCGCTTTTTGGCGTCTTCGGCCATCGTGGTGTTCGGGTACATGTCGGCGATCTTCTTATAGGTAAGTACGGCGCTGTTAGTGTCTTTCAGTTTTTCGTAGCATTTGCCGAGCGTGAAGAGCGCTTCGGGATATTTCTGCGAGCCGGGGAACGAAGCGACCCACCAGTCGAGAATGTTTTTAGCCTTGTCATAATGTTTGGTTGAGCCGATACCTATGAATCCGCCCGTTTTAACTTCGAGAAGAAGGCTGGCTATATTGAGCATGGTGTCTTCTTTTAAAGTTTCGGGAAAGTTCAGGTTGAATATTATGAATATCGCGAGCGCCGTGTCGTGCTCTTTCTGAAGCATTTTAGTGTAGCCGGCATACCAGAAGGCTTTGTTTCTGAACGGTCCGTTAACTGGCTCTTCGACGAGTATCAGATTGAACCTGAATAAAGCGGTCCAATAATCGCCCGTATTAAGAGCGGCGCAGCCGAAGCCGAACTGTTCTTCGAACGTGTATTTTCTTACGTCGCCGTGTGCTTTGATATCGGCGTTTCTGAAACCTTCGGCATAACCTCTGCTGTATGCCGCGGGATAGGTGCGTTTGCTGCCGTCGCGTACGCCGTTGTTCCTGCCGTCGGTCTGGCCTCTGAACGCGCCGTCGTTATAGCCGTTCGAATAGTAAGGGCCGGCGTTGGGGCCGGGGCCATGAGGACCGCCGTGAGGGCCTTTTGTGGTTACTGCTGCGTTTTCGATAATGCCGCGGCCTTCGAATTTGATCTTTTTGATCAGATCGGCGAGTTTTTCCTTGGTATATACGTAGTTGAAGTATTTAGCGTTGAATTTTTCTTCGCCTTCTTTTAAGCCGTTGTTGTAGCCGTCGCGCTCGCCCTGGCGCAGGCCTTCCTGATAGCCCTGGGCGTAGAAATTGTTGTAATTCTGGTAGTAACCGTCACGATAGCCTATATCATAGGAAGGATCGTTATACGGATTGGTATAAATTGGAATAGTGACCCCGTTGACGGGCGGCTGGTACGGAGGCTGATAAGGAGGTGTGGGCGGTTGATACGGAGGAGTTGGCGGCTGCGGGGGCGTGTTAGGCTGGGGATTGGTGAATCCGCAGGCCCTGCAGGTATAAGAGCCGGGAGAATTATAACCGCCGTCGCCGGGCTGATGGTAAGTGGCGCCGCATTTTGCGCACTGGTGGGAATGTCCGATGTGAGAAGGATCATAATGCTTCGAGGTGCTTTCATTTACGTCCGACGGCATTTCAAGAGCGCTTGCCTGACCGAATGAAAAGCCCGCCGCCGCGAATAACGCTAAACCGATAGCGAGTACTTTCTTCATTGTAAAATACCTCCATAGTTTTGAGATGAAAAATGTTGATTTAAAATTAACTTCGTTAATGTACGATAAATATTGAGTATTTCAAAAATTATTTTTTTAAGTTTAAAGTTCTTCATTAAGTTTCGTAAAATTTCAAAAGTAAAAAATCTTTTTAAAATTTTAAACGATTATATTATAACAAATTTTTCCGTGTTAAGCAAATTTTTCATAGTATTTTATCTTGTTATCAAAATAATCAGTCACAAATTATGAAACTATCATTAAAATACTTAAGGGAAATATTACGGAAAAATTGACAAACCTGTTTATAGAAAGTATAATTAATGCAACACGATAATTTGCGTATATGATAACATTAATGAGATGAGTATATTCATTGATCTCAAATAAAAGAAAAACAAAAGTAAACAAAAAATAGAAAGAGAGTAATTCAATGCAAAAAAGAAAAAATCCTAGCGTTTTCACTAAATTTAATCTTTATCTGACCGTTATATTTTTTATGGTTTTAACCGCGGGCGCCGCGTTCGGTGAGGAATTCAAATTCGTCAGCATGGCCGACTCGCGCTCTAACGGTGAACCTATCGGCATAAACAAGCCCATACTCGATAAGATCGTCGCGAACGCCGTCGGCGACGAACCCGAATTCGTTCTATTCCAGGGCGATATGGTTCTCGGCAGCAAAAAAGACCTCAACGTATTCAAAAAACAACTCGATAATTTCCGCGCCGCGATGAAACCTATCACGGACAGGGTCCCTGTTTATTTTTCGTTCGGCAATCACGAATGCACCACGCAGGCCCACGTAGAAATCTTGAAAAAAACCTTCAATAATCCCGCGACGGTCGACGGCAAATATAATAAGCTCGCGTATTCGTTCGACCACAAGGGCTCTCACTTCATATGCCTTGCGACCAATCTTCCCGACGAAAACAACAACCTGACCAACGACCAGCTCAAATGGCTCGAAGGCGACCTCAAGATGAGCATGTCGGCCGATCATGTTTTCGTTATCGGCCACTCGCCGGCATATCCCGTAGGCGGCCACATCGGCAGCTCGCTCGATAAATATCCCGGCCAGCGCGACAAATTCTGGACGCTTTTGAATAAATACCGCGTTGACGCCTATTTCTGCGGACACGAACATCTCTTCGACAGGCAGAAAATAAATAACGTCTTCCAGATAATCAACGGCTCATGCGGCGCGCCCGTCAGAACCAAGGTCGGCCGCGGCGGCACGGAAAACTTCAACGGATCGTTCTTCCAGCATGTTTTAATCGAAGTATCCGGACCCGACGTGACATTCTCGGTCTACGACGAAACTAAAAAACTGCGCGATAAATTCCGCCTCAGCAGAAGAGTAATGAACGAAATGCACAACGACTAATAATAAAACAAGGCCGGCTACGACGGCGCCTGGGTGTGGGGTTATCACTCGACCGACGAAGCGACCGGCAGATCTAAAATAGACTCCATCAAATTCGGCGGCCGGTAGTTTTTTCCCGACGCAGTAATCATAAATTAATAAGCCTTAAAATTAAAAATAAGCCGGCCTGTGATATTATCAAACGGGCCGGCTTATTTAATTATCTGAATTGATTTAATTCTTTTTCGCGGAAATCACATCGCGTAAACTCTGTAATCGATATCGGGGAATATATTATCGTGATATTCGAGCGCCTGCAGGAATTCGGGCACTATACGCTTCCGCTTTATCTGATCGTAAAGCGAGTTGAAGCGGTTGATGTGGTCTTTAGTGCGCTTCACGGCGTATTCGACGGTGGTGTTGTTATACATGATGAACGCCCAGTCGGAGCTCTGCGCCAGCAAAAGTTCTCTGGCCGCCTGCGCCAGCGCGCGGTTGACCAGCAGGTCGGAGCTCTGGTTCTGGTAACAGGACGCCAGCTCCACCATGCGTTCGGCGATCTCGATGAGGTGTTTATATATCCAGTCGTTCTGGGGCGCGAGCCACACTTCTGAATAGCCCTTGTGGCCCCACGAGCTGAATGACGGAGTGACCACCTGGTTTTTCGGGTACATCTCGAGATATTCGACCGGCGTGACAGGCGTGATATTGCTCTTCTGGTCGCTGGCCATTCTCAAAAAATACTCGATGAACTTCGGGCCTTCGTACCACCAGTGGCCGAAAAGCTCCGCGTCGTAAGGAGATACGACGAGCGGCTTGCGGTCCATGTAGCGGCCGAGGTGCTCGACCTGCTTCACTCTGTTGAAGTGGAAATTGGCAGCATGTTCTTTAGCCATGTAGTCGGCCTTTTCAGGGTTGTATATTTCTTTCTGGTTGGTCTTTCCGGTTATTTTATAATATTTGATGCCGGTGTTGATGCGGATGCCGTCCGGATGAATGTAAGGCCTGATATAATCGAGATCGAGGTCGAAGCCGACGTCGCGGTAGAACTCGCGGTAGTTGTAATCGCCCGGATAGCCTTCATTCATGCTCCATACGGAGCGTGAGGATTCGACGTCGCGCCCGAATGCGGCGACTCCCGAATTGCAGAATACCGGCGCGAATACGCCGTATTTAGGCCGCGGGGATGCGTGAAGCACGCCGTGCGTGTCGGTGAAGAAGAACTGAATTCCGTATTTTTTGAGGATCTCGTCGTGGCCGGGGAAATATCCGCACTCAGCGAGCCATATCCCGCGCGGCTTGCGTCCGAGGTGGCGCTCGTAGGAATCGACGGCGATCTTTATCTGCGCCTCGACGGCCTTGGAATTAACCGACATCAGCGGCAGAAATCCGTGCGTCGCACAGCAGGTGATGATTTCGAGATTCCCCAGGTCCTGAAATTTTTTAAACCCGTTTATAAGGTTATTGTTATATTGGCTGACGAAAATATTGCGGTTCAGGTTGAATCTATCGAGGTACATCCTGGCGACTTTATTAAAATCGGACATCAGCTGCGTTCTTGTGACCTCTTTATCGGCGAGCTCGATGAGCGCGTCGATATGTTTCACGTAACGCTCCTGCAGCAGGGGATCTGACAGCATCGCAAGCAGCGTCGGCGTAAGCGACATCGTTATCTTGAAATTAACGCCGTCGCGCCTGAGCGTTTCAAAGACGGAAAGCAGCGGTATGTATGTTTCGTTTATAGCCTCAAAAAGCCAGTTTTCCTCCAAAAAATATTTATACTCCGGATGGCGCACGTAAGGCAGGTGCGCGTGCAGCACCATTGAAATATAACCTTTTTCTTGCATCAGAGGGAGAGCTCCTTTTCTTTTTTGCTGTAGTGTGTGCGCTTGTGGACCTCGGGCATGATGGTTATCTCGTCGATCTTATCGGCCGATACGCCAACCGCGGGAATGTCGATATCGGTGTCGGGAAGCGCCATTCTGATCGAGAATGTGCCGTCCGGCCTCAGCCTGACGGGTTTTCCCATGAGCGTGACGCTCGCGTCGGGTTCGGTCGCGCCGTAAACTATCAGTTCGGTATTCAATACCATCCAGAATTTGCGCTGTTTTTTAGTTTGTTCGACCTCGCGCGCCTTTTCAGCCGAGAACTGCGATGATAGCGTTTCCGACGAAACGCCGCGGGTTATAAGTTGTGAGAATTCTTCGGGATTCATTCCGCGGGCCATCGCCTGCATGATATCGGCCGAGCTCATGCCGAGCTGCGCGCCGCCCGATAATTCATATATCTTTTCAAAAACGCCGTCTTTTACCATCCATTTTTCGTCGCCCTGTGTCGAAACGCCCGCTGGCGGCATCGCAACGTCGTTAGATGACGCTACTTTATAAAATTCGCCGCGTTTCGAGCGGTATCCCAGCTCGAGCATGTATGCCGCATCCGGTTTCACGTGGATATACCACGAAGATGCCGTGTCGGTGAGTTCGATATCTGAATAGCTATGGCCGCTTTCGCCGTCGTAGACCCTTATGATCTTTTTCGATTCGCCGAATTCTTTGGCGCCCATGCTTTTTTTGATGCCGGCTATCGTCTCGGTGGCGACATCCCAGAAGGTGTAGATCCATTCGGGATCGCGCACGAGGGTTATCAGCCTGTTTTTTCCGTAAGTTTCGGGAAGTTCCTGCGCCGTGTTTATTATATAATGCTTGCCGTAAAGGTTTTCGACGTCAGCGGAGGTCACGTTCATGACTTCGGACTTCGAAAGAGGCGTTTTAACGACGGCTTTCTTCACTTCGCTCACCACGGGTTTCGCGGCCGGTTTTTCGGAGACGGCTTTCTTCGCGGCTATCTGCGCCGTTTTTTTAGCCTTCAGACCGGCTGATTTCTCATGTTTAATTTCAGCTTTAACGGCCGGTTTCGCTTTTAATACGGGCTTTTTGTTTTTAGCCGCGCCGGAAGTTTTTCCCTTCGTCGATATCGTTTTTTTCACGCCAGTCCGCTCCTTCGCTTCAGTTTTACCGGCAGTTTTCAATTTCGGTGATTTCGAGCCGGTATTTTTGGATTCGATATTTCTATCGTTGTTTATATCGTTTGCCGGTTTAACCGCCGGCTTAACTATTTTGCTTTGTTTCAAACTAACGGCCGCTTTCGGCGCTTTTTTCGGTTCGGCTGCTTTAATCTCTTTTTTTGGTTCAGCCGCTTTTGCCTTCAGCGGAGCTTTTTCGATCTTTTTTTCGGCGGGCCTTTCAAATGTTTTCGAGTGTTTTTTGGCCGGGGCCCTTTCCGGTTTGGCCGACCTGGTTTCTTTCAGCGCGGGGGCTTTCGGCGCTTTCGGTGTTTTTACGGAAGCGGCCGGCGTTTTTTTTATTTCTTTCGTCACGGCGGGTTTCGAGGTTTTCGCGATTTTCGTCGGTTTAGGTTCTTTTGCCGCGGCGGTTTTCGGAGCCGGTTTCTTCATTTTATTTTCTTTCGCTTTGATCGCGGCGGGCTTTTTTTCGGGCGCCTTCACCTGTTTTTTATCCGGTTTAACCGCTGCCGCCGGCGTTTTCTTAACGTTCGCTTCCTTTTTTCCGATCTTCTTCGTTGCCATTTAAAGCCCTCCGTTCATTCCTTTCATGTTAAATAAAGCAAGTAATATGCCATATAATCTTAGTGAATAAATCATTTTTTAAAATACATAAAACCCTTATCAGACGATAATTTCAAGATTCATCATTATAAATTTCCGGCCGGCATGCGCCTGACGCGTTTTTAAATTTTTGATCAGTGCGCATTTAATCATCAAATCTCTGCCGGTTAATTATACTTTTTTCTTAGTCCGGCCTTCGGCCGGAGCGCCGCTGACCTCTTCAGGTTTTATATTGAAATATGCGCCTTCCGTTCCTTCGTCGATCTTAAGTTTTCCTACTCTGTATCTGAACAGGTCAACGACCTTGACGCCGAAATATTCGAACATTTTTCTTATCTGGCGGTTGATGTCCTGGCTGAGGACAACCTCGAACACTTTTTCGGCCAGGTGTCTTATCGTGCAGGGGCGCGTTTTAACACTTTCGCCCGAACTGCCCTTTATCACCACGCCCGATGCGAATTCTTCGAGCTGCTCGTCGTCGAGGTCTATATTCGATTTTACTATATAAAATTTCGCTAATTTACTGTCGCCGCCCGACACCTCGTTTAAAAAATTATTGTCGTTGGAAAGCAATATCAGGCCGCGCGATTCCTTATCGAGCTTTCCGGCCGGATTCAGGCCGTTTGCCTTCGCGAAAGGTATCAGCTCATATATCGTTTTCGCCGATTTGCCGGACGCGCCCAGACTCGTTTCATAGCCGGCTGGTTTATTGAAAGCAATATACTGGTGTTTTTTCTCTTTTACTTCCGTGCCGTCGACCTTGATCTTGTCTTTACCCATGCACACGCCGTACATCAGGTCGTTTATGACCGTGCCGTTGACCCTGACACGGCCGCCGAGGATCAATTCCTTCGCCGCCGTGCGCGAGCATACGGATAATTTTGAAAGCGCCCTGTAAAGCGCGCATACGCCGCCGTGCGCATTGTAGCTTATGCTCTTCTTCGCGCCGCCGCCGCTCTTTTTGCCATCCTCAGCCTTCTTCGCCCCGGCGCCCCTTTCGCCCCTGCCGTCCTCCGGCGCGGGCCGGCCGCTTCTTTTACCATATCCTTGTTTTACCGATGCGTTTCCGCCTCTGCCGGCGGAGCCCTTAGTGGATTTTACGTCTTTTTTAATATCTTTATTTATCATAATGCTTATATGATAACAGATAAAACGATATATTTCAATAAGAATTTGACATAAGAATATCAGATTTTCCGACGCGTTATGCTTTTTATATTGTTGATAAGGGGAGGCAAGATGCCAGCGGCACCTTCCTCCCCTTAAAAACCCCTCCCACCGGCATTTTGCCTGACGCTTTATGCCCGCCGGCCGTCATTTTTTCTGTCTTGTCTTTAATTCATTCCTTTTATCATTTATCATTTGCCATTTACCTCTGTCTTGCCTGCCGTTATTTCGCTGGCGGAGCCGCTTCGCGTCTCCGCCAGCATGGCAATAAGGCATCACCGTGAATTAACACTCTTGCTCACGGTAAATAATCAATAAGTAAAAATACTTTTTGATTCACTGTGATGTTTAAAACTGCCTTATTTTAAGAGTCGTTTGAATTGTTAATTGCCTTCCGTGAGCTGGAAACCGGACTTACAGTGGTGCGATAATCGAGTAGGAGGCTGGCCATTAATTGGCCAGCCGTCCTCTCACACCACCGGACGTGCCGTTCGGCATCCGGCGGTTCGTTAGAGATTCCGGAGTTTCAAATAA
>Ga0209212_1004238_pt1 | contig 17918 bp, 18 predicted proteins | sample RifGroC2_FD_183996 | JGI IMG/M metagenome (GOLD analysis project Ga0209212, IMG submission 183996) | Groundwater microbial communities from Rifle, Colorado, USA - Groundwater C2 (SPAdes) (version 2) | ecosystem: Environmental > Aquatic > Deep subsurface > Groundwater | place: Rifle, Colorado...
TTTTCCCCGGTACCCAGCCGGTCTACACGACGGCTGCCAAGTACGAGGCGACTGATTCAACCGTCGCCTTTGCTCGCCCAACAACGGGCCAGCCCTGGGGAAAACTAAGGTCCGGCCTCTACTACCAGGGTCAGCAGTTCCTGGTAGTGGAGGAAATGGACAGTGCCGGCGTAAAAACCGGCACGATATATGCCGTCGCTTACGACGGGCAAAGCGAGAGTAGTTGGCAGACAGAGCCGACTCTCGTTTTCCCGTATGAGAGACGGTTTAGGGAGTTCCGCAGCCAGTTGCTGGCAGCGGACACCCCCTAAACAACAGACCCCCAGTTTCTAAGGAAACTGGGGGTCATTTTTTTTAAAAATAAACAAATCGCCTTACAAGTATTCGTCAATTTCGTGGCGCCGGCCGCGCTTGGGTTTTTTGATTAAAGCCATTAAAATAATAGGCATAATAATCCAAACGAACCTGGCGCTGTCCGTCATAAAAATTTTTTGGGTAAAACCGGAAAAAACGGCCAATGACTGGGCAGGCAAAAAAGACAGTACAATACTAATAAGCAATCCTACCTGCAAAAAGCTGAATAAAATCGCCTGCCACCAGCTGCGGGTGGCGCTGCGGGAGGCAATGGTGTTAAGCAAAGCCGACTGCGCCAACAGGTAAAATAAGAGGATGAACACCGCCACAAAGGAAGTTATTTTAAAAAGAAAAAACTGCTCAATGGCCGTGCCTTTGATCAGGTTTTCCGCGAAAGGCGCGTAATCCACCACGGCCAAAGCCATGTAAATGGAAACAATCACCACAATCGCCCGATCGCGGCCCATGGACAGACCGTAAATCAGGGAGGCCGCCAAAAAAAATAAGATAATGAACAAATCCCAGGATGGTTTGGACCAGTCCAGGTTATTAAAAAAAGACTGCGCCTCGCTGGTAAAATCGGCCACGTTGGAAACTATCTGAGTGGTGCCCGAAGCGGCGGCAGTCAGGACTTCCCCGCTGGTGGTCGCGGCCACAGCAACGTTAATAAACATAAAAAACAGAAAAATTATCTGTTCTTATTATACAATATAATTCATTGTCTTGCCAGATGACGCCTTTTCCTCCCCGCTTGTCATTTTAACCGAGGACAAACTTTTAGTGAGGACGAACGCCTGCCTGCGCAAAGCCGTTGCTTCGCTTGTGGCCATGGCAGGGAGAAATCCCTCGTGTCCTGGCTTATAATCAAGAGATTTCTCCGCTCGTTCGCCATTAGGCTCACTCGGTTGAAATGACAAACGATTACTTAACCATTAACTTCTCTGTCTTCTTTATTCTGTATTCTTTATTCTTAATTCTTTATTCAACGCTTAACTCAACTATAATCCTTCGTCCGCCAGTTGCTGAACCAGCTTTTTTTGCTGGCGGTTTAAATCTTTAGGCACCAAAACCTCAACCGTGACCAGCTGGTTGCCGCGGCCGCGGCCCCGGAGCCTGGGCACGCCTTTTTCTTTTAAAATAAACTGCCTGCCGTTTTGGGTGCCAATGGGAATCTTTAAGCTGACCTCGCCGTCAACGGTTTTAACTTTGACTTTGCCGCCCAAGGACGCCTGGCTAAAGCTGATTTTTTGAAAAGTATGAATATCATATCCCTGGCGCCGAAACTCGGCTGACGGCCGGACGCTTAAGTTAAGATACAAATCGCCGGCCTGGCCGCCCTTTTCCCCCGCCTCGCCTTCGCCGGCCAGCCGGATGGTTTCACCGTCGTCAATGCCGGCCGGGATGTTAACCTTGAGCCTGACCTTGTCTTTAAGCGTTCCCCGGCCCTGGCACTGGGAACAATTTTGGCTGGCGCGCTTGCCTTCGCCCTGGCAATCCGGACAGGTGCTCACCGAGCGAAAGGCGCCGAAAAAGGTCTGCTGCGTGGTGCTGATCTGGCCCTGGCCTTGGCATCTGGCGCAGGTTTCTATTTTGGTGCCGGGTTCGGCGCCGTTGCCGAGGCAATGCCGGCAGCCGACCATTTTAACAATTTCCAAAGTTTTGCCGATGCCAAAAACGGCTTCGTTAAAATCAACGGATAAATTTATTTCCAGATCATGGCCGTTGGCGGTGTGGGAAACCCGGGCGGCCCGCTGGCCGGCTGGCCGGCTCTGCTGGCCGAAAAAATCGCTGAAAATATCCCCAAGATCGCCAAAGTCAAAATTAACTCCGCCCGACCTAAAACCGCCGCTACCCTGCCGAAAAAGATCCGACCAGTTAAATCCGGCGTCATAAGCGGCCTGCCCGCCAAAACCTTCAAAAGTGGTGCCATACTGATCGTACTGCTTTTTACGCTCCGGTTTGCTTAAAACCTGGTAAGCTTCGTTGATTTCTTTAAACTTCTCGGCATTGCCGCCGGCTTTATCCGGATGATATTCATGGGCTTTCTTGCGGAAAGCCTTTTTGATTTCTTCATCCAGAGCGTTTCTATCCACGCCCAGTATTTGATAATAATCTTTCCCCATATTTTATACGCGGCCGTTAAAAAATTCATCAAAAACCTCGCCAAAATCGCTAACAGCCTGGCTCAGTGGATCGCTTTCCGCCTCTTTAGACTGAGCGGCTTTCATCTGCCTGATAAATTCCTGAAAATTAAAACTCACCTGATTAATAGCCTCATAAGAATCTCCGCTTTGATCATGCTGAACGCGGCTGGCATTAAAGTTCAATACCTGATAAGCTTCACAAATCAGCTTAAACTTTTCCGCCTGACCGCCGGCTTTATCCGGATGATATTCATGGGCTTTCTTGCGAAAAGCCTTTTTGATTTCTTCGGCGGAGGCGTTTCTGTCCACGCCTAATATTTTATAATAATCCTTGGCCATGCCTTGTATTTCTAAAATAGTCTGAACCGTTAGTAAAAAAACGTCTTAAAGAATCAACTCTTTTCCTGTTCGGAATCCATGGTTGTTTTTAAACCAGCCATAAAACCTTGCAGATCTTCTATGATTTTCGCGTACGGCTCGGCGCCAATCATAATTCTCTCGCGCACCTCGCGCATTTTTACCAGCCGCTTGTAATCATCGTCCAGTTCCGCCTGGGTAGTTTCCGGTTTAATCGTTCGGGAAATTTGAGCGCCGATATACGAATTATATCCAGCCAACTGATTTAATTTTTCGGCCAGGCTTAACGCCTCATTTTCAATAATGGCGATCATCTCATCAAGTTTTTTAAATATTTCCTGATCTATTTTGGTCACTTCGCGGCCCTCCCGATGAGACTGTTTAATTTCGGCTAATGTTGCAGGGTCGCCACTCTCCACTTTCTGCCTGCAGGTTTGGCATAAGCCATGAGAAGTGCCTTGACCGGCAAATTCCCCTAAAATCGCGCCGCAAACCGAACAGACACATTTGCCTTCCAGGCTGGCGGCTCCCTCCCCTGAATTCGGCTCCGGTTGACGGTCAGCGGCCGCGGGCTTAAAGCCGCCCGGATGTTCGTTTTCCACCATAATTTTTTTATTTAATCAGGCTAAAGCCTTTGGCGCGCCACAATTATGGCCGTCAAAGGATATATAAATTAAGACAATTATTGGCCCAAAAATACCGGTTGATTAAATGCGCGGCTTGTTCTTAAAACGATAAGCACCCTGATGGACAACCGGCCAAGCGCTCTTAATCAGGCTCAATGCTCTTGACTCTCGGCTCGTGCCGGCCGCCTTCAAATTCGGTCTCCATAAATTCTCTCAAGGCTTGCGCGGCCGTATCTTGGTCGGTAAGGCGTCCGCCCAAAGTTAAAATGTTGGCGTCGTTATGTTGCCTGGCCAAATGGGCCATTTGCGGGCTGGTGGCCACTGCCGCCCTAATGCCTTGATGCTTGTTAGCGGCCATGGACATGCCTAAACCGGAACCGCAAATCAGCACGCCCAAGGAACCTTTATCCTGGCTGACCGCCGCCGCCACTTTATGAGCCACTTCGGGATAATTATCCGCCGGATTATTTTCCCAATGCCCCAAGTCAACAAACTCAACCTCCTTGAATGTATCCATTAAATGATGTTTTAAGCCGTAACCGCCGTGATCCGAACCGATATAAATTTTCATAGCTTCGTTAGATGATTGATAAATCCAGCACCTTTTCTAAAGGGAATAAATATCCGTCTTAGATCAGCCTCCGTGTCCCCCTCCTCGTTTATCCGTAAATTATTTATCCTCTTTTGGTTCTGCTGATTTTGGTTCCTGGGAATTCTCATCCTTGACTTCCTCATACTCGGCCTCAACCGGTCCCGTCTTGCCTGCTGACGAATCATTGGCCGAGCCAGCCTCCGTGGAGCTTGACTGTTCGCCGACTGCCTGTCCGTTGGCGCCCGGCGCCGAAGCGGCATACATCGCCTGGCCGATCTTTTGCACGGTCTGGTTCATGGCCGCCAAAGCGTTATTGATGGCCGCCACATCCTCGCCGTCCTTGACTTTCTTTAAAGCCTCCATTTTTTCCGTCACTTCTTTTTTAATCTCCTCGGAAACTTTACTGCCGGACTCCTGCAACAGTTTTTCCGTCTGGTAAATAACCGCGTCGGCGTTGTTCCTTAGGTCAATCAAGGCCTTTTTCTTTTTGTCCTCATCAGCATGCAGTTCCGCTTCTTTTTTCATTTTTTCCACTTCTTCTTTGGACAAGCCGGAAGAAGCGGTGATGGTGATGGACTGCTCTTTGCCGGTGGCCTTATCCGCGGCTTTAACGTTTAAAATGCCGTTGGCGTCAATGTCAAAAGTCACTTCCACCTGCGGCACGCCCCGCGGTGACGGCGGAATGCCGGAGAGAATAAAGCGTCCCAGAGTTTTATTGCCTTCGGCCATTTCCCTTTCCCCCTGCAGCACGTGAATTTCCACCGAAGTCTGGCTGTCGGCCGCCGTGGAAAAAATCTGCGACTTGGAGGTGGGGATAGTGGTGTTTTTGCCGATCAAGGGAGTGCTGACGCCGCCCAAAGTTTCCAAACCTAAAGTTAAGGGGGTAACGTCCAAAAGCAAAACGTCCTTAACGTCGCCCTGCAAAACGCCGGCCTGAACGGCGGCGCCTAAGGCCACCACCTCGTCCGGATTAACAGACACGTTGGGTTTTTTACCAAAGTACTCTTCCACTTTTTTCAGAACCAAAGGCATTCTGGTCATGCCGCCGACCATAACCACTTCATGAATTTCTTCTTTTTTAAAGGTGGAATCTTTAATCGCCTGCTCAACGGCCATAAAGGTCTTTTGCACCAGTTCACTCACCAAGTCTTCCAGCTTGGCCCGCGAAAGTTTCATGACCAAATGCTTTGGTCCGGCCTGATCGGTGGTAATGAACGGCTGGTTGATTTCCGTTTCCATGGAAGTTGAAAGTTCAATCTTGGCTTTTTCCGCGGCTTCCTTAACCCGCTGCATGGCCATGGGGTCGCCGGACAAATCAAGTCCCTGATCTTTTTTAAATTCCTCAATGATCCAGTTGATAATCTTCTGATCAAAATCGTCGCCGCCCAAATGGGTATCACCGTTCGTGGATTTGGCTTCCACCGTATCTTCGGAAACGTCCAAAATGGAAATGTCAAAAGTGCCGCCGCCCAAATCGTAAACGGCGATCCGCTGATCTTTCTTTTTATCAAAACCGTAAGCCAGGGCCGCGGCCGTCGGCTCGTTGATTATTCTTTTAACCTTAAAACCGGCGATTTCACCGGCGTCCTTGGTGGCCTGCCGCTGGGAATCGTCAAAATAAGCGGGCACGGTAATGATCGCTTCCTCCACTTTTTCTCCAAGCTTTTCTTCTGCGTCGGCCTTAAGCTTCTGCAAGATCATAGCCGAAATTTCCTGCGGCGTATGTTCCTTATCCCCCATTTTCACCTTAACCGCCTCGGACCCGCCCTGGATTATTTTATAAGGCATGGTCTTAATATCCGTCTGGACTTCGGCGTCACTGAACTTCCGCCCGATTAAACGCTTGATTGAATATAAAGTGTTGGCCGGATTGGTCACGGCCTGCCGTTTGGCCAGCATGCCGACCAACCGCTCGCCGTTTTTGGAAATCGCCACCATGGAAGGGGTGGTGCGATTGCCCTCTTTATTTTCCAAGATTTTGGGCTGACCGCCTTCCATCACGGCCATAGCCGAATTAGTGGTCCCCAAATCAATTCCTAAAATTTTTGGCATAATATTCTTTGAATTATGTTTTTATTAATGATAATTTTTAAAATTTTGCATCAAATCGCCCTGCCTGGATAAAAAATCGTGGATCACCAGGACGTCATCGCTGGCAATCTGCCTTTCCGTGCTGAAAGTCATGACTTCATCGGCGGTCAGATCGGTTAAAATGGCGTTGCCGATTAAGCCCTGGGGTAACGTTAAAACCCTGACTAAAATGCTGGAATTGCAGTTAGCACAGGTTAAATAGGCCAAAAAACTGTTGCCTTCTTCGTCCAAAATCTGAATCTTGCCTGACGAATAATCATGATTGCAGACCGGACATTTTTGCACTAGCCTTAAGCTGAATTGTCCTCTTTGGCTTTGATCCATAATTTAAGCGGTAAAAATAGGTTAATCGGCCCAAGCTTATTAATTCAGCGGCGGCTTAGGGTCGTTTTTCTTTTTAATCTCCACCTTAACGGTCTTGGGCCTGGCCTTTTCTTCCTTGGGGATGGTAATTTTTAAAATGCCGTCTTCATAAACCGCTTCGGCCTGATCGCCTTTAACGTTGGCGGGCAAAGCCACGCTGCGGTGGAATGATCCGTAGCGGACTTCTTTTTTATAATAATTTTTATCGTCGACTTCGCTTTTTTTTTCACTTTTGCCCTGAATGGTCAAAACGTCGTTTTCAATGGCGATGTCCACGTTTTCCGGCTTAACGCCGGCCAAGGGAGCCTCCACCACCACATTATTTTCATCCTGATAAATATCCAGCGACGGCACAAAACCGTTAAGTTGCCTGAGCGCGGGCATACCCCAGCTATCCATGTCTTCAAAGGGATCCCACATCGGCGTCCATCTAATTAAGGTCATAGATTTAAGGGTTAATGATTAGACTGAGAATATAAAAATTATGTTACGTGTTACCCGCCCGGCTCGTTTTCGTGGCGGCCTGGCATGTTTCCGGCTACCTAGCTTCATCTGCCACCGTTTGGCCGGCAGCTGACTTTTCAGGCGAATCTTCGTCAGCCTTGGTTGATTTGGCCAAAATCACCTTGGCCGGACGAATCACCTGGCCGTTTATTTTGTAGCCGGCACTAACTTCCTTGATCACCCGGTTTTCCGGCTGGTCCGACTCGGCCTGCCCCACGGCTTCATGCACTTGGGGATCAAACTCCTCCCCCTCGCTCTTAATTTCTTCCAAGGCGAACTGTTTAAAAAATTCGCTAAAATTTTTTTTAATATGAACAAACCCTTTAACCCAATCAGCCTCCGCCAGTTCCGCCGGAATGTGTTTTAAGGCCAGCTGATAGTGATCATAAATAGGTAAAACCTCCAAAAGCAAATTGGCCTGAATGTATTCCCTGAGCTCGCCCGCGCGGGCGGCCGTTTCTTTTTGTAAATTTTGATAATCCGCCTGAGCTCTTTGCCAGCCCTGTAAATACTCCTGGCACTTGGCTTCAAGCTCGCGGTCTTTGGCCTGGTCTGCCGACTTTTTATCTTTTGACATGAATGAATTAATGAATGATATTGATTAAATGCCCACCCGCTAAATAATCTGTCCAAAAAATTTCACCAGGCCCAGATTTTTTTCATAATCCATTCTCATCGGGCCTAAAATGCCTAAAATGCCTTGCTGTTTGGCTCTGTGCCAGGGGCCCAAAACCACGCTGCATTGATTGCCAAAAGGATTTTGGGAACCGATTAAAACCTGAATCCGCCCGACGCTGGAAAAAATTTGTTCCATCACATTGTCTAGATGATCAATCACCAGGCCCATATCGTAAATGCAGTGCGGATCGTTGAATTCCGGCTGAGATAATAAATTGGCCACGCCCGTGTAATAAACATTATTTTCGGCAAAACCGATCACCACAGTATTATGGGAAACTTCAGCCATTTTTTTGGCCAACTGCCTGATCAGCAGTTCAAAATCCTGATGCCTAAAAAGGCTTAAGTAATCCTGGAGGGCCTGCTGGTCTTTTGGGCTTAAAAAACTTTCTTTAATCAGGTGATCCAGGTAATAACGATAGCCTTTTTCGGTCGGCAAACGGCCGGCCGAGGTATGCGGGTGAGTGACGTAGCCCTCTTGTTCCAAAAAAGCCATTTCGTTTCTGATGGTAGCCGAAGAAACGCCTAAGCGGCTTTTTTCTTCTAAAAATTTAGAGCCAACCGGACTGGCCGATTTAAAATGTTTCTTGATTATTTGGCTAAGTAAAGCCTCCTGACGGCTATTCATGGCCATATGCTTTGTTTAGCACTCTGCTATTGAGAGTGCTAAATCAGTATAACAAATAAAAAAATATTGTCAAGCAAAATGGAATAGTACTGTCATATAACCCGTAACAAATAATCCCCGGCCCAACGCCGCAAGCGGAGCGAGCGGGGCGCGGCAAGAAATCATGCGGCAACATCTATTATTTCAACCGAGGACGAGCTTTAGTGAGGACAAGTGCCTGCCTGCGCAAAGCTGTTGCTTCGCTACGGCTATGGCAGGGAGAAATCACTCATATCCTTTCTTTTAATTAAAGGATTTCTCCCTGCCTTTGACATAGCGGCAAAAACGGGCTTCGCGCAGGCAGACGCTCGTTCGCTATTAGGCTCGCTCGCTCAAAATAACAAACATAACCCTTAACGCTTAGCCCGGTCTAATGTTCAAACCTTAAAGCTTCAATCGGATCCTTCTTGGCCGCTTTTTGCGCCGGATACAGGCCAAAAATCAGACCAATGGCTACGGAAACTCCCACGGCAATGGCCAAGGCAATCGGCTTAACCACAAACGGCCAGTCCCAGCCCTGGGACTGCGCCCCCAAAGCGATCAGCCAGGAAAACAAAACCCCCAAAACAATACCTAAAACCCCGCCGATTGAAGTCAAGGCAACTGCCTCCCATAAAAACTGAGCCAAAATGCTCTGCGGCCGGGCGCCCACGGCTTTCCTTAAGCCTATTTCGGCCGTCCTTTCGGTAATGGAAACGAACATAATATTCATAATGCCCACGCCGCCCACAATCAGGGAAACGGCCACAATCGCCATAAGCAACAAAGTCACGGCGTCAAAAATCGTTCCCCAAATCTGCATCATTTCTTCCATGGTGGTCACGGCAAAATCATCCTTGTTCGGATCGGTGATATCATGACGCTCGCGCATTATTTGGGTTAAATCATCGGCGGTTGCCTGGGCCAATTGCTGATTTTTTAAATTGCCCATGATAAACATCACATGGTCAACGCCCATGACTAACTTTTGCAAAGTCGTTAAAGGCAGATAAATCACGTCGTCCATATCCATATACATGACCGCGCCCTTGTCTTCCAGGACGCCGATGACCTTGTAATTATTTTTACCGATCTTAAGATACTGGCCCAGCGGATCCTGTCCGGCAAAATAATTTTCTTTAATCGTCTGCCCGATAACCGCCACCTTGCTGATGTTTTTGTCCTCTTCGTCCGTAAAAAACCTGCCTTCAGCCACTTCGGACGTGTCAATATCTATAAATGAAGCGGAAACGCCCCACAACTGTTTCATGGCCGCTTCCTGGCCCCTAATGACCATGGCCTGTCCGATAATGGCGGAATAAACATTGCCGATATTGGCGTACCGCTTAATCGCCTCGGCGTCGGCCTGGGTTAAAGTGGTGATGTTCACGCCCATCATCATGCTGGTGGCGTTGGACATGGAAGTTTTGGAAGTGCTGGGCGTTTTTACTTCAACTTCCAAAAAATTTGAACCCCACGACTCAATCTGCGACAACAGCAGGCCCTTGAGGCCTTCGCCGGCCGAAAAAACAATAATAACCGAAGTTATGCCGATGACAATGCCCAAGACGGTCAAAAAACTTCTCAGCTTATGAATTTTAAGCGATCTAAAGGCGATTAGTAATGAAGGAAGCGGATTCATAAAATTAAAAAATGCGGTTTGACAAAAAAATCCTCCAAGGATCATTCGTATCTTAGGGCGATAATCGGATCCAAAGCGGCCGCCTTTTGGGCGGGAAAGTAGCCGAATATCAAACCAATGGCCGTGGATAAAATAAAACCGACCAAAACCGAAGGCAAGGTGATAATCAATTCCCAGTTATAGCCGAGATAATTGGCGCCCAAGGCCACCGCTAAAGAGATTAAAGCGCCGAAAATAATCCCAATCACCCCGCCGGTCATGGTGATAATAATGGCTTCGGTTAAAAACTGCTTTAACAAGTAAGAGCGGTTGGCGCCCACGGCTTTCCTTAAGCCGATTTCCCGGGTTCGTTCGCTCACCGCGATATACATAATATTCATAATGCCGATGCCGCCGACCAAAAGCGAGATCGCGGCAATGGCCGCCAAAAAAAACTTTAAGGCATTGGTGATGGTAGTCAGCATATCCAGGGCCTCGGCCTGGTTACGGACGGAAAAATCGTCTTCAACGGGATTGCTGATATTGTGGCGCTGCCGTAAAAGCTCCGTCACTTCCAAAATAGCCAAATCCATATCTGCCTGACTGCCGATTTTAGTCCTGATAAAATTTACGTGATTGATGCCCAGTAAAAGCTTTTGGGCGGAAAATAAAGGGATGAACATCTGATCATCAACATTCTCAAAGGCCACCGTGCCCCTGGCTTTCATCACGCCGATCACTTCAAAGCTTTCGCGGCGAATTTTAATTTTTTGACCCAAAGGATCCTGACCGCCGAATAAATCAAGAGCGAGCGCCGAGCCTAAAACGGCCACCCGCGCGATGCCTTTTTCGTCCGACTCCGAAAAAAAGTGGCCCATCGCCACTTCGGTATCCTCCACGTCCAGATAACTGGCCATCGTCCCAACAAAGGTGGTGTCAAGCTGCTGGTTTTGCCAGGAAACAGTCTCTATGCCGCGAACAAAAGCGGCGGCCGCCGCCACTTCTGGCACCTGCCTGGCCAGTGCGACGGCATCTTCATATCTTAAAGTCGTCACCGTGATGCCAAAAGCGGCGGCCGGCGGGCCGTCTTCGGCCGAAGCGCCGGGCAAAATGCCGATTAAATTAGAACCGACTTTTTCCACCTGGCTTAAAATCAAACTTTGCGCGCCGGCGCCGACCGACATAATAATAATAACGGCGGAGATGCCGATGATAATCCCCAACATGGTCAAAACGCTTCTGGTCTTATTGGCTTTTAAGCCGACCAGGGAAAGTTTTATGATGCTGCCAAAATTCATGACGATGAAAGCCCCGCGCTGAACACACGGGTAGGTGATTAATTTTTATCCGTACGGACAAAGGCTGAACCCGGCGGCCGTAGTCAGCTAAAACTTATTTATTCAGGTAGCTTGTTTTAGCGGTAATCCTATCCTGGACCCTGTAATCTTGGACAATTTTACCGTCCTTTAATTGGATGATCCGCCCGGCATGCTTGGCGGTTTCATTTTCGTGAGTCACTAAAATAATGGTCTTGCCGCACTCGTTAAAATCCTGAAGAATATTCATCACCTGCGCTCCGGATTTAGAATCCAGATTGCCGGTCGGCTCGTCCGCGAAAATAATCTCGGGATCATTGACTAAAGCCCGGGCAATAGCCACCCGCTGCTTTTCGCCGCCCGATAACTGGCTGGGCAAATAATCCAGACGGTGTTCCAGGCCGACAGCCTTAATCGCCGTGCTGGCTTTTAGGGAATTTTGATCTTTGCCGCTGTAAATCAGGGGCAGCTGGACATTTTCCAAAACCGAAGTTTTAGGCAACAGATAAAACGATTGAAAAACAAAACCAACCTCCTGATTGCGGATGACCGCCAGCTGATTATCGCTCAGTTGCGCCGTATCTTCGGACTTGTAATAAAAAACGCCCGAAGTCGGCCGATCCAAAAATCCCAAAATATGCATTAAAGTGGATTTGCCCGAGCCTGAGGGTCCCATAATCGCCACAAACTCCCCTGTGGCAATCTCAAAAGACACGCCCGTTAAAACGGAAGTTAAGACTTCGTCCGACTGATAATTTTTGACGATATCCCTGACCCGGATCAATGGTTCGGCCATAGCGTTAAAAGTTAAACTGGCTGGTTGAAATTTTCACTTGCCGTTTTTAATATAAGTAATGACGTTTTCGCCTTCTTTAAGGCCGTCCAGAATTTCTATCAAACCGTCGTCGCCCCTTAAACCGGTCACGACCGGTTTTTCCGTTTGCTGGCCGTTTTCCAAAATTCTGACCAAGCGCTGATTATCCTTAACGATAACGGCGCGGGCCGGCACATACAGAACGTCGGTGCGGCTGTCGGTTAAAACGGTGACGTTAGCGGTCATGCCGGATTTGACCTGCTCCTCTTTTTGATCAAAAGTCACTTTCACCTGATAATAGACCACGTCGTTAATTATGGTTTCGGCCGGATCAACAAAGGCGATATGCCCCTGAAACATATTGTCATCGCCAAAAGCGTCCAAAGTAATTTCCGCCTGATCGCCAACTTTAATTTTAGAAATATCCGATTCTGGAACATCCACGTTAATCTCCAGATTGCTTTCACCGATTAAGGAAAAAAGCGGCTGGGCGGAACTGACAAATTCGCCGATTTCATAATTGATGTTAGTCACCAAACCGGCGATGGGCGCCCGTAGCCGGTAATTTTCCAAATCAGCCAAAGCCGCCTGCAAATTGGCCTGCGCCGCCTTAAGCCTGGCCTGATACAGCTCTATTTCAAAATCCCGAGGCCCGGCCCCCTTTAAGGCCAGCTGAGCCTGCTTTAAAGATAGATCTTCAGCGGCCTGATCCAGCTTAGCCTGCGCCTCGTCAACGCCGGCCTGATCGCTTAATGTTTCCGCTTCCAAATCGGACTTGGCCGACTGCAGGGCGCTGATTTTGGTGGCTAAACTCGCTTGTTCGGTTTCCAGGCTTGATTTATAGGTATCAATCTGGGCCTGCGTTAAACCGCCCGCCGGCACGGACTTAAGCATCATCTCGTAAGCGTTGTCCAATAAACCGGCCGTGCTGTTTAGCGTGCTCAAAATTTGGACGGCCACAGCGGAAAGATCAGCAACGGTATTTTCTATTGAGTAAAGATCAAAATCATCATCCGCTTGATTAAGCAAAGTTTCGGTGGCGGTATACTGGCTTTCGGTCTGATAATAGGAATTGCGGTTAGTGCCGCCCAAATAGTCGGCGTAAGCCGAGCTTAAGATATAATCCACTTTGTGTAAGGCCTCTTTGACGCTAAAGATGGCGTCGGCGCCGTTATCCAAAACATCATTTTTCAAATTAATTAAAGCCTGATTCTGACTGGCGACGGCGTTAAGCCAAGCGGTCTTGGCCGCCTCTAAAGCGGCCTGGGCGGCGCTGACGGATTGGCGGCTGACCTCCAAATCTTCGTGGCTGGCTCCAGCCAAAACCTTATTTAAATCAGCTTGAGCTTCGGCCACCTTGGCGTTGGCCGCGGCCACCTGGCTGATGGGCTGAGCGGAGTCAAGCTGGGCCAATAACTGGCCGCCCTGAACCCGCTCGCCTTCTGTAACGGTCAACTGCCACAGCTTGCCGGAAACGGAAAAATTCAGATTGGTCTCCGAAGCGGATTCAATCTTACCGGTCGCCGTCACCGTCTGGCTTAAGCTGCCCCGCTGCACCGGGGCGGTGATCAGTTCTTCTTCCTGGGGTTTATTGGCCTGCAGGGCGACAATCGCCAAAATCACAATGATGGGTACAGCGGTCAGCCAAAATGCCTTGCGTTTAAATAATTTTTTCATAAGTTTTAAGATAAATTAAAAAAGGTGAAAATCATCCCCCCGATAAAAATCAAAGTTAATAAAGCCACCAGGGGCATCGGCAAAGACAACTGATATTCCGGCAGGCGCTCCCGCTGTTTTAATGACCTGAGCTTAAGATAAATCGCCAAAACTAGCAAGCCCTCAAGGCCGCCGCCCACAGCGCCGACAGTGCCAATCACTCCGACAAAATCATGAAGGCCGAATAAAAAAACAACGAGCGGCACCAGACAGGCTAAAGACCAGGCCCAAAAATGGGAAATTTTTAAATCGTATTTGTAAGTATCGCGCAAGGCCAGGCCTAAAGTTAAAAAACTGGTGCCCATGGTAAAAACCGCAAATAAATTGCCAAAAATAATCATCGCTTCCCCGATGGTCTGGCCCAGGCCGATAGTGGCGATGGCGGTCGTTTTAAGGCCGGTCACGCCCACCACCAAAAGGGTGAAAATAAAATAAACAACAAAGGGAATGACAGAGCCGATAATAATCGCCTGTTTGACTTTCTGTTCCTGGCCTTTAAGCGCCAGCCGTAACTGAGGGATAGCGGACATGCCGCCAATGGCAAAAAAAATCACGCCGTAAGGCACAAATAATTTTAACAAGCTGAATTCCCGAAGGTGGTCTAAATTTATGGCGCTCGCTCCCCAAAAAGTAATGATGATGACAATGGTCATAATCGCCAAAGTCATAAAAAACTCAAATCTTTTGATAATGACCAGGCCGATATAAACCAGCAGGGAGGCAAAAGCAAAAAAAATCAGACTGTAAAGCAAAGGCGAACCGCCAGCCAGGGCCGCCAAGGCTTCGCCTTCCCCGATAATGTAGGCCAGCAAGGCGCCGTAAAAACCAAAGACCACCGAGCCGAACATAAGGTATTTGCCAATCTTGCCAAAATACTTTTCCGCGTAGCCGGTCAGCTGATGATTGCCTTGGGTGCTTAAAACGATTTCGCCCAGTAACAAATTTATCAAAATAACGGCAACGGACAAAACTACCAGCACAACCATACCCGTTAAAAAACCGGCCTGAGCCACTACGTAAGGAATGCCTAAAATGCCGGCGCCGATGATCGTGCCGACTAAAATAGAAATCGCTTCCACTAAAGGTAAATTTTTACCCATAAAGTATTTTTTGCTTAACTAGAAAAAGCTGATTTAAACTTTGTTTAAAGCCACGACGTATATTGATGCCGCGCTCTTGATAAAAAATTGCAGGCCAGGCCCACAACAAAATCTTAGTTTTTCATCTTCAATATGGCCATATTTTAGTATAATTTTGACGTTTTGGCAAACTTAAAAAACTGCTTTGAGGCGTTTAAAAAACCAAAGGTTAAGGCTAAGAAGCTTCAAGGACAAAATTGACTGACAATCAAAAAAACAACGAATCAAATAATCAAAAAATCATGCGTCTACATTTATCATTTAGACCTAAAAGACGGGCTTTAGTGAGGAGAAGCGCCTGCCTCTGCGCGGAAACAACGGCCTGGGGCAGGCAAACGCCAGGCGGGCATTAGGCTGACTCGGTCTATAATGACAAACATCGCTCTTAACCTAATCCGCCAATTCAAACTAACAGGGCCAAAATCAGGTAGTTTAAAGAATAGCCATAGGCGAAAAAGAGGGTCAAAAATTCCAGCCATTTTAATTTGCCCAGCTTTACGGCAAACAGGCCGGCGTTCAAAACAGGCATCACCACCAGCATGGTTACCAGCCATAAAAAGGCCGACCACAAGAGAGCGGTAATTAAACTGAATTCCGCAAAAAATATGCCTTGGGCAACCAGCCAAAAATAAACCTCGGCCAACATACCGCCCAAAAACAAATGGATCAGCCAGCCGAGCGAGGCGGCCAAGGCCTTATCTTTGGATTGTCTGATAAAAAATTCCCCCACCAGCAGCATAAAATTAAAGCTACTGATTTTAACGACTTCCAAAACGACCATTAAAAGCCCCATAATCATGGCGGCCAGCATGCCGTTCAAAAAAATTGGCAGATCGGACATAATTTTATGGTTAAAATAAACTTAATAAGTTTAACGTTAACTGACGCTAGAAAAAATCAATCCTGGGAATTAAAAATCTGGACCGCCGCCCGCCAAATGCTGTCATCTCCCTGCTCTTTCAGCCAATACCACCATTCCGCCCCCCAAAAATAAATCGGCGACAGTCCGGTCCGATTAGCGTATAAAAAATTTTTCCTGAACTTGGCTAAATCCATGGAATGGTATTGATCCCCAAGCGGCGTGTTTAAAACTATCATCGGTAGCCAGGGCTCCATCTGCATTTCGCTGACGAAAACATTCTCCACCGGGCTTAAGTGGCGGACCAGCCAGGCCTTAAGATAATAATAAGCCGGGGGCAAGGGATAATAAAAATAACCCAAGGCTTTATTCCAGGTGATGCGATAAACGCTCACCCCCACCTCGTCGGCCAAATAAGCCGCCCGTAACCAGGTGGAAAGCTCGCCGCTTTCGGTAACAATCACCGGGCGGCTGTCCAAAGCCCGGACCAGCTCCAGCTCGCTCCGGTAAAAATCAAGGTCAGGCTTGGGGCACTGGCCAAAAATTTTTAAAAAAGGTTCGTTTTCCACCTGCCAGGCCGTAATGGCGGCAGTCTCTTTATAGCGGTTGACGATCGCCGTAATCATCCCCTTAATAAAACGCTCCCGCTCGCTCTGGCTTAAAGTAAAGCTCCAATCGGGCCAATGGCACTCCGGCCATCTGGGTACCCGCTGGCCGATAGCCAAAATAACTTCCGCCTGATTTAAAACGGCCTGGTTGATCGCCCAGTCCAGATCGCTAAAATTATACTTACCCGGTTCCTCTTCCAGCAGATCCCAATAAGCCACCAGCCGGATTTTTTTTACCTTAAGCTCGTCCAGTATGGCCAAATAAACCTCACGCCAATCAAGATTCAGTTCCTCGGCATATTTTTGGCTGAAAGTTATGCCTAAATCAATCTGACGTCCCTGGCCAAAATCAGCCCGGTAAAGCCAAACTAAAAGAACGAGCAAAGCCAGACCGAGGATAATTTTAGTCAAGCTGAAAAATTTTTTAACCATCTAAATTAAAATTATCATTACTCCGCTAAAAATAACCAGGCTCCAAAATACTTTTTGCCAAACAAATCGCCTTTGAATATCTTCCCGTAAAATTTGCGGATAAAATTTAGACAAAACATAAACAATCAGCATCACAAAAAAGAACTGCAGGCCGTTTAAAGCCGTGACAATGGTCACGCTACCCAAACTGATGGCGTACTGCATTAAAATGACTCCCAACCCCCCAGCCGCCTGCCCGATGGCAAAGGCCAGCCATTTCTGCCGGTTTTTTTTTGTCTCAATTTCTTTTAAGTCCAGCGCCGCCCGCCAGCCACCGAACACGACGGTAAAGATCAAAGCCGTGGCCAAAGAAATCCATCTTAACCAAACAAAGGCGGTGATAAAAGAAAGTTCATTATAGGCAATCTTGCTGAAAGTGTTAGACACGGCGAACATCAGACAAGTGGCTAAAATAAAAAGCCAGCCCTGCGAGGTCAGCCGGGTTTTAGGCAGGCCCACCTGTGACAGAAAATAGCTGCCTAAAATAATCAGCAGAATGGCCAAAAATTTCGGCGCGGAAAAAAATTCAACCGCCAAAAATAAAGACAATAAAAAAACGAACAAAGGCGTGAGGCTGATGCTCAACGGATTAACCTTGGACACTTCGGATTTCTGCACGGCCAAAAATAAAAAATACAAGCCGAAATAAAAAGCAACGCCGCCCATGACCAGGGTGCCGAGCTCCGCTTGAGGAAAATAAAAATCTCGGGAAAAAAATAATAAGGCCGAACTGGCCAAAGCGCCCAAAAAAACCGCGTAAAAAGCATAAGAAACCGGCACAATCCTAGATTTAGTCAGTAAAAATTTATCAATCACCGCGGCGATAGCCAGCAGAAAAAAAGCGATAAAAGCGATAATAAACCACATGCCTTGATTTTAAATTTAAAATTTTTAAAGCAAAATGAATTACCCTGCGGCAAGACCGCAGGGTATCGGCAGAAAGGTATGACCCTAAAGCTATATCAGCCTTAGTTGTGCCTCTGCCGGCGTCTGGCCTTGATCGCGGATATATTTTTCAA
>Ga0209212_1004244_pt1 | contig 17904 bp, 14 predicted proteins | sample RifGroC2_FD_183996 | JGI IMG/M metagenome (GOLD analysis project Ga0209212, IMG submission 183996) | Groundwater microbial communities from Rifle, Colorado, USA - Groundwater C2 (SPAdes) (version 2) | ecosystem: Environmental > Aquatic > Deep subsurface > Groundwater | place: Rifle, Colorado...
GGATGCCCGGTTGTCAACGAGCCAGAAAAGGATATCGCTCGTAATATAGTAAGGGATGTTCCCGGCCACTCTCACGCGCTTCCCATACTTCCCCGACAGCAATCGGGGATCCAACTCCAGCACGTCTTGCTGGAGTATCTCCAGGGTCTTCCCGAATCTTTCCCTTAATGCCTCAACGGCTCTCGAATCGATCTCGACAACAAGAAAGTGATCGGACCTGCCGATCAAATGGTTGGTCAGCGAGCCGGTTCCGGCCCCGATTTCCAGAAGGAGGTCGTCTTTGCGCGGAGAGAGGGCCTCCACGATATTCCGGGCGACGTTTTCATCACGAAGAAAATTCTGACCAAGAGATTTTTTGGGAATGATCATTCATCGGGCGCTAAAATCACTCCAATATAACCAACGACGCGGGGAGAAGCAAAGGCGGACGAAGAAGAACTTGGTGGTTTCAGGGTTCAGGTTTCATGATTCAAGTTTCTCCGCCGAAGGTCGACGACTCCCTACGGGATCGCGCCTGTGGCGCAAAGTTTTAGGATTCAAGCATGAAACCTGAAGCATGATGCCTGAAACCTCCTTGCGCTTCTATCCTCTGGTTGCTTTTCCTCCGAAATTCCGTTACCATTTTTCAACGACATTCCTCCAACCAACGTCCAATGCCAAAAGCGACCCCACCCTACCTCAGCGTCATTGTTCCTCTTTACAACGAAGAGGAATCGCTTCCCGAGCTTCTCGGGAATATCAAGAATGCGCTCAAGGAGCTGCGAAAACCGTATGAGGTGATCTTCATCGACGACGGCAGCACAGACGGTTCCTTCGGCGTTCTCAAGACTCTGCACAGGGAGAACAAGAGCGTCAAAGTCGTCCGCTTCCGCAGGAATTTCGGAAAATCGGCCGCACTTTCCGTGGGATTCGCCGAAGCCCGGGGGACATTCGTTGCCACCATGGACGCCGACCTCCAGGATGATCCCGCTGAGATACCCGGGTTGATCGAGGCGATGGGAGATTCATATGACCTCGTCTCAGGCTGGAAGAGGAAGCGGTTTGATCCTGTCTCAAAGACCATTCCTTCGAGGTTCTTCAATTTTGTCACAGCAAAAATGACGGGAATTCCGCTGCACGACTTCAACTGCGGCCTGAAGGCCTACAGGAGAGAAGTAGTCAAGGAAATCAATGTGTACGGCGAGCTGCACCGTTATATCCCTGCTCTCGCCCACTGGGCGGGCTATCGCGTGGGCGAAAAAGTGGTGCAGCATCATCCCCGAAAGTACGGACATACAAAATTCGGACTGAGCAGATTCTTCAAGGGGTTTCTCGACCTTCTGACCGTTCTCTTTAATACTCGTTACGTCAAGCGCCCTCTGCATCTTTTCGGCGTCTGGGGAATCATTTCATTTCTCATCGGGGGGATCATCGACGTTTATCTCTCCATCGAATGGCTGCGGGGTGAGACCGCGCTGAGCAACAGACCGCTTTTCATGGTGGGATTCTTCCTTGTGATAATCGGCGTGCAGTTCATCTCGATCGGGTTGCTGGGGGAGATGATCACGCGGCAAGAGCACAGCGAACGAACCTACTCCGTACGGGAAACTCTGAAGTAAGAGCCCCGTGGCACATACCGGCACTTCGTTTTGCAGGGAGTCAAACGCATCGTGAAAGAACCCAGCCACGGAAAACCGGCGGAATATGGGGCTGACATTATCAGGCGCAGGTTTCGTCTGACGGCAGAGAGAGTCCAGCTGAGAGACCGGGTCGTTTTGGACTTTGGGTGCGGAACGGGAGCACAAACGCTGGCCTTCTCCGGAACCGGTTGCACGATGGTCGCCGTCGACGTCCATCTTCAGCATCTCCAGACGCTGACAGATCACTTGTCGGGAAACGAAAAGCTGCTGGGGCTCGTGTATGACGGGCGGAATCTCCCCGTTGCTTCGGAATCGGTCGACGTGGTAGTGAGCTACGATGTCCTTGAACATGTTGCCGATGAAGCGCAGGCGTTGCGTGAGGTTCACCGTGTTCTCAAACCGGGAGGATCGTTCGTCATCACCGTCCCCAATAAGGGCTGGCTCTTCGAAACGCACGGGGCGCGCCTCCCCCTGCTCCCGTGGAACCGTGTTCCGTTCTTCTCCTGGCTCCCTCGGTCAATCCACACCCGATTCGCCAATGCCCGGATCTATCGCAAACGCGATCTTGTCTCGCTCCTGGCATCACACTCATTTGAAATCTCGGATTCGCTGTACATCACTGCACCGCTCGATGTGCTTCGCCATCAGGGATTGAAGAAGATGTTGCAAGCGACTGTTTTTCGGGGTGAAACCACACCGTGGACCGTGCTCTCCACGACGATCCTTGTCCATGCCCGGAAGAAGACCTGATCACCGCCATGAACAACACGATGCAAGGACCAATGACACTCAAGACCGACTGCCGGCATTTCCGGGGCGATGTGCCGTGCAGGCCGCACAAGGAATTCGGCGTCCACTGCGTTGAGGCCGACGGTACCGACTGCAAGCACTACGACCGTTCGCAGAACAGGATTCTTCTCATCAAGCTCGGCGCAATAGGAGACGTGATCCGCACGACTCCGCTACTCCGGGCGCTGAAGAAAAACCATCCGGATGCCCGCATTGCATGGCTCACGGTGAGTCCCGAAGTGCTTCCCGATATGGTGGACGACAAGATGGAACTCAACCTCAAGACCGTCGTAACCCTCCGATCGATGCACTTCAATGCTCTTTATAATCTGGACAAGGACCGGGAGGCTTGCGCCCTTGCAAGCCAGATTTCGGCGGACCAGAAAAAGGGATTTATTCTCAGAGATGGCCTGCCTTCGCCAATCGATGCCGATGCGCAACATAAGTTCCAAACGGGCATTTTCGACGACGTGAGCAAAGCCAACACAAAGAGCTATCAACGGGAGATCTTTGAAATCGCAGGCCTCACGTTCAACGGAGAGACGTATCTGCTCGACAATTTTGCTTCCGGCGAGTACAAGTGGGGCATCAAAGGCAAGAAACGGGTCATCGGGTTGAATACAGGATGCGGGGACCGCTGGACCTCACGCCTTTGGGACGATAAGAACTGGGTTGCACTTGCAATGAACCTTAAGAAGCAGGGTTTTCAGGTGGTTCTGTTGGGCGGGAAACAGGAGCATGAGAAGAACCGAAAGATTGCCAGAACGTCGGGGGCGAAGTACCCCGGACATTTTCCGCTTCAACAGTTCATCAATCTCGTCGACCAATGTGACCTGGTCGTCACTGCCGTGACAATGGCAATGCACATTGCCATCGGTCTGGGCAAACGGATCGTCCTCTTCAACAATATTTTCAACAGAAACGAATTCGAATTGTACGGAAAAGGAATTATTCTGGAGCCGAGCCGTCCCTGCCGGTGTTTCTATCACCCTGTCTGCACGAACAAAGAATACCGGTGCATGGAATACTTGAGCGTGCAGCAGGCAGCGGATGCCTGCAGGAGGCTGTTCGCCTGATCTCATTCGCCGGGATACAGCAATGAAGATTGTCCTTGTCGGTACAGCGTATCCTCTCCGCGGGGGAATTGCCCACTATTTTGCGCTGCTTTACAGGAACCTCTCCACCCGGCATGATGAGATGGTCGTGACGTTCACGAGACAATATCCTTCATTCCTTTTCCCGGGGAAATCCCAGGCAGAGCAAGAGAGCGAAGGGGTGGTAATTCCCAGCGAACCCCTCATTGATTCGGTCAACCCCATTACATGGGTCACCGCCGCACGAGCCATTGCCCGTAAGAAACCCGACCTTCTGATCTTCAAGTATTGGCTTCCCTTTTTTGGGCCGTGCTTCGGCGCCATCGCCTCCATGGTCCGTCAATGGACGGGAGCGAAGGTCCTCTTTATCTGCGATAATGTGATCCCTCACGAACGGCGTCCAGGGGACGTTGTGTTTACGAGGTTCGCGTTCCGCTACGTCGACTACTTCATCGCCCAATCGCGGGCAGTCGAGCGGGAGCTGAAAGAGTTCTGGCCGTCTGCTCAATACCGGTTCATCCCACATCCCGTGTACGAGATCTTCGGCAAGGGGATCTCAAAAAGTGCGGCCCGAAAGAAGATAGGCCTCCGCGACCCGCGCATGATTCTCTTCTTTGGCTATGTGAGGCGGTACAAGGGACTCGAAACCCTCCTGCAAGCGCTCCCCCTCGTTCTACAGCGCATCCCGGTAAAACTCCTGGTCGTGGGGGAATTCTATGACGATGAACGGCGGTACCGCGAGCTTCTGAAGACTCTGGGCATCGAGAAACACGTTTCGATCCATGCGGACTACGTTCCGAACGACAAAGTCGGGACATACTTCTCCGCCAGCGATGTCGTGGTGCTGCCGTACCGTTCTGCAACACAAAGCGGAATCGTTCAGATCGCATACCAGTTTGACAAATCCGTCATAGCGACCGACGTCGGGGGGCTGGCGGAAGTCATCATCGACGGGGAGACCGGTTTCTTGGTTCCCCCGGATAATCCTGCGGCGTTGGCAGATGCCATCGTTGAGTTCTATCAGAAGAAACTGGAAAAGAAGTTCGAGAAGAGGGTAAAAAAGGAAAAGCTCCGGTATTCATGGAGCGCGATGGTAAAGGCGATCGTAGAGCTTGCGAAGGAGATTCCACCGTCGAGAGAACTTACACGAAGGGACACAAAGGGATCACGAAGCTCCACGAAGTGAAGATGGTTCTTGTTCGTGCTCTTCGTGTCTCCTTCGCGCTCTTCGTGTTATTGTTTTTCAACCCACGAGGGTTTCAAATTGATTTTTCACTCATGATGCATCATATTGCAGTGCCATGAAATACGATCCGATCAAGAATGTCATAGGAAATGCGGTTCGCAATAATGTGTTCCTGAGGAAGGTCTTCTACCAGGTTCTCGGTCTCATGTTCCTTCGCGAATGGCATGTCAAGCGCGCGTTGAAGCGGATCCTGAACAGTGCGAAGACACGGCCATGTCACATCCTTGATGCGGGGAGCGGTTTTGGCCAGTATTCGTACTACGTGGCACGATTGTTCCCCTGGACCCTCATCCACGCCGTCGATGTCAAGGAGGAGCAGATTGAAGATTGCCGCAGGTTTTTTCCCAAAGCCGGACTCCCTCACGTGACGTTCGCCGTCGAGGACCTCACGGCGATGCAGCACGAAGGGAAGTTCAACCTCATCCTATCCGTTGACGTGATGGAGCATATTGAGGACGATAATGCAGTTTTTCGCGGTTTCTATCGTGCACTGAACCCGGGCGGCGTGGTCGTCATCAATACGCCATCGAGCACCGAGACAAATACGGAGCACGGGCCAAAAAGCTTTATTGACGAACACGCCCGTTACGGCTATCCTCCGAAGGAGCTCCGAAGCAAACTCGAGGCGGCCGGGCTTGTTGTCGATGAGCTGAAGTTCACATACGGCACCTGGGGCGGCATTGCGTGGCGCATCGGCATTCAATTTCCCATGCTTATGCTGAACCTGTCCAAACTCCTCTTCATACTCCTTCCGTTCTATTATCTGGTTGCCCTTCCCCTCGTTCTCATCTTCATGGCAATCGAGTACTCTACCACAGTCGAGTCGGGCGGTGGACTCCTTGTGATCGCAAGAAAGCCTTAAGATCATGGGACAGCCATCTGTCTCCGTCATCCTGGTGAACTGGAACGGCAGGAACGACACGCTGGAATGTCTCCATTCGCTGGCGAAGGTTTCCTATGCGCCGATGCACATCATCATGGTTGACAATGCTTCGGCGGATGACTCTGTGGACGCCGTGAAGCGAGAGTTTCCATCGGTTGAGGTGATTCCCAATGAGACGAACTTGCGCTTCGCCGGAGGAAACAACATCGGGATCAAGCGCGCGCTCGAACGCGGCAGCGATTACATCCTCCTGCTGAACAACGATACGACTGTCGACGCCGAATTCCTCACGAAGCTTGTTAAAGCGGCTGATGCGGATCCGGGGATCGGAATGGTTGGGGCGAAGATCTATTATTACGATGACCCAAAGCGGATTTGGTTTGCCGGCGGAAGGATCGAGTGGTGGAAGGGATGGATCTCGCATATTGGATTGAGAGAGGAAGATCGCGGACAGTACGACACCGCAAGAGCGGTCGACTACATCACCGGCTGCTGCCTTCTCGTGAAGCGTCCCGTCATTGAGAAGATCGGGAATCTGGACGAACAATTCTTCATGTACGGCGAGGATGTGGATTGGTGTCTGCGGGTGTGCAAGGCAGGATTTCGGCTGGTTTATGAACCGAAGGCAAAAATATGGCACAAACTTTCGGTGAGTGCGGGGGGACATTTTTCCTGGTATAAGAATTGGAACAAGCTCAAAAGTACGCTTCGACTGGCGGCGCGTTACGCTAATCCCTTCCAGTGGATCGTTATACCCTTTCTTTTGCCCCTGCGTGCTCTTTGGGAGGCGGCCGGGCTTCTCCGAGGTTCAACAAAAGAATGAGAGTGCCTTTCATATCCTCCGGTAACTTCCATTGCTGGAAGAGGGAATTCTAGCCACATGGCATCGCAAACGAAGAAGATCGCATTTGATACCGCGGCCTTGCTTTCCGGCAAAGCGATCGGATTGATTCTGGGGATTGTCCGGCTGAACTATCTGACGACCTATCTTGGAGTGGAGGGCTTTGGAATTCTCAATTTTGCGCTTTATTTCAGCTCGCTCTTCCAGGTACTTTTCGATATTGGAGTTGCACAGATAACGATTCGCGAGATTGCGCAACGACCTTCCCAAAGCAGGGAATTGGTTGGAACGGTCCTCATTCTCAAGATTCTGATTTCGGTCTTTGCAACCATCGTCATCTGTGGAGCAGCCGTCGCATTCAGGTTTGATGAAGTGACGATGATGGCCGTTGGTTTTACGACTGTATCGCTTGCTTTCACCGGTATCTCGGCGGTATTCCTTGCGGCATTTCAAGCACACAGACAAATGGGGCTGGTTTCTGCAAGTGCCGTGGCAAATGATTTGCTCTTGTCCGTCGCCGTCATCGCTCTGATCGGACAGTTTCCTTTCGTCTCAACCGTTCTTGAGCTGACGGTCGTCGTCAGCATCGCAAATCTCGTTGTCCTGTTGGTCCTCTATACAATAAAACAAGGAGCTCCGATTCTACGGGCAGACGCTGCCTTGTGGAAAGCGTTACTGCATGAATCCGCTCCGATTGCGGTGAGTTCTGTGGGAATCTCCTTCTACACGTTTGCTGGCCCCACAATATTGAGGTCTGTACGAGGCAATGACGAGGTGGGAATCTACAGTGCCGGATACAAGATCATTTCCGTCCTGACGTTGCTTCCCGCGGCGCTCTCCCAGGTTGTGTACCCGATCTTTGCGGACTTCTTCGTTACGGCACGTGAGAAATTGCAAAAAGCGCTTACCGATTCCCTCAGAATCATGTTACAGCTGTCGATGCCGACAGCTGTCGTGCTCACCGTTCTTGCCCCGGAGATTATTTCAGCCATCTATCCCGAAACGTTCAGCGGTGCAGCCCCGGTTCTTCGGCTTATGGTGACCGGCAACGCTCTTGGCTTTCTTGCCTGGATCCTTACCGCCTTCTTATTAGCCACCAACCACCAGAGGTACTGCATGTGGACCTCTCTTGGTGTGGCCGCGGCGTCAACGCTCGCGAATCTGTTCCTTGTCCCCAAGTTTGGTTATCTTGGGGTGGCAACGATCGGAATGGCGACGGATATCGTCTTGTTCTTTTCGCTTTCCCTTTTCAGTTCGGCGGCAGGATATTCGGCACTCCGGGGGATCCGGTTCGTTCGGGTTTTCACGGCATCAGCTGCATTGGCAGCAGTAATGGTGGGCCTCAAGCCTTTTTCCGTTCCTCTCGCCCTCGTTGCGGGAGCAACCTCCTACGTAGGAATCCTTGCGGTATCGGGAGCGATGGGGGAGCAGGAAAAGGAGCTCCTCAGAAAACTCTTTCAGAAATAGTCGATCAGGATGAACAGCACAAAACCACGGATTGCCATCGTTCGCGGTCACCATCTATCGAAGGAAGAGACCCTTTCGTACGAGTCTCTGCGAGATGAATTTGATTTTGTATGTCTTTCAACAAACAATCCCTGGTTTGATCATTCGGAAATCGTTTTTCCTATTCTGAATTTGCCTAGTGCCGAGAGATTCTGGCAGTTCCTGCCCGGCAACATCGCCAATCGAATGTTCGGATTGGCAGATGGTTTGTTGGGAATCGGGCAATGGATGATCGGACTTGAACAACATTTGAGCGGTTTTGATATTGTTCATTCGTCCGACTACTGTCATCTCTTCACGTACCAGGCCGCACTTGCAAAGAAGCGTCTCGGGTACAAGCTTGTTGCAATACATTATGACAACATCCCGTTTGCCCGGGATAGCAAGCCAGCCGCACGTCATGTAAAGTATCGAACGTACGAGAAGGTCGATGCTTTCTTTGCGATGAGTGAGAGGGCACGCGCATCTCTTGAACTCGAAGGGGTTGATTCAAACAGGATATTCGTCATTGGAAACTCTGTCGATACCCATAAATTCCGGCCTCGCCCAGAGGAAAACCACGAGTGGCGGGAGCGATTGAACATTCGTCCGACGGACATTGTCATTCTCTTTGTGGGACGAGTGCGTGCATCAAAAGGGGTCTTCGAACTTATTTATGCAACAAAACGGCTGCTTGAGGATCGTCAGATCGATTCCTCCCGATTGCAGGTGATCATCGCAGGTCGTGGCCCCCGGGAACGCCAACTTCATGACCGCATTCGTGACCTGCAAATCGAAAAGAACGTACGGCTCATTGGATCTGTACCTCATGCCGAGATTCATCTGCTGCATAATATGGCGGATATCTTTGTTCTACCCAGTATTCCGCGAAAATACTGGCAGGAGCAATTCGGAATTGTTTTGATTGAAAGCATGGCGTGCGCAAAACCGGTGATATCCACGTTGTCCGGGTCAATACCCGAAGTCATCGGGGACAGCGGAATCCTTGTGCAACCGAACGACCACTTCTCGCTCTCAGAGTCTCTCAAGAGGCTCATTCTTGATTCGCGGCTGCGCAACAAACTTGGAAAGAAAGCCAGAGAACGAGCTCTGAATCTGTTCGACACCCGAACCGTCGGGAAGAAACTCTCGAATGCATATCACACGTTGCTCGAGCGACATTAGCTTGGGAATGTTCCAGGTGTTGTTGACTTATAAAATAATCTGAGGAAATTGTGGGCTCGCAGGAAGAAATCCTGTACAGGGAGATCTGGCGGCAGAAAGTAGATCGCGAACATGATCTTGCAGCTGACGGCGACCTTAGAACGGTCGCGGCACTGCAGATGATCGATCGTGGCAACCGGCTGCTCGATGTTGGATGCGGCGAGGGGACATTGGCATACAGGCTCCGTGAACAGTTCAGGGAAGTGCACGGAATCGATATATCCAAGGAGGCCATTCGGTTCGCCCGTGAAAAAGGGATCGAAGGTCGCGTTCTTAATATCAATGAGAAGCCTCTGCCGTATCCCGACCGAACCTTTGACACGGTCACCTCCCTTGACGTCATAGAGCACGTTTTCGACCCAATACGATTCGTCAAAGAGATTCACCGAGTTCTTACGCCTGGCGGACACGCCGTCCTGTCGACACCCAACATTCGAAAAATTCAACGTATCGCCTCGCTGATTGCGGGGCATTTTCCCAGAACTTCGTACGATCCCGTTGGCTACGACGGTGGCCACCTGCACTATTTCACTTCAAGAGATATGAAGAACCTAATGGAGCAGCATGGATTTGCCGTGACGCGCATCGACGGCATCTGTGGCGACCGAAGGACATGGAAATACCGGCTGGCTGTCTTCCTCCTGGGACAGAAATTTGAAAAAGAATTTCTCAGTAGCGGCATTCTCATCAAGGCGCGGCGACTATAAGTGAAAAGATGAAATTGGCCTCATTACTCATTCTTGAGTCCTCTCGCCTTGAACACGAATCGATTGTCAAGGCGCTGACTGAGACTCAGAAGTACATGCACGGGTCCATTCTCGACCTGGGTTGTGGAAATCAACCCTACGCGACTCTGATGAGAAATTCCTCCACCTTCTATGTCGCCGTTGATTACAATCTTCGAGTAACCCCTCAGCCCCATGTTTGCGCGGACGTTCTCAGTATCCCATTCAAAAATCAGGCGTTCGATACCGTCGTATCCACGCAGGTCCTCGAACACGTTTCCGATCCGTTTATGATGATCCGAGAGGCAACACGGGTCCTCAAACCTTCCGGCTATTTGATCATCACAGCGCCCCAGGCATGGCCCTTGCATGAGGAGCCTTACGACTTTTTTCGCTTTACAAAGTATGCGCTCCAAATGCTTGCCCGAAGCAACGGCCTGAATGTTATTACCCTGACGGAGCGTGGAGGTGCGTTTTCGGCTCTGGGACAACTATTGAGTGCTGTCCTGTATGACCGATTCGGAAAGCGGACTACTACAAGGATCATTTTCAAGGTTCTTTCTGCCCCGGTTGTGATACTCTGCCAGATGCTTGACAAGATGTTCTATTATCCGAAGCTCACGCTGGGCTATGTCCTGGTTGCTCAGAAACAATGAGGTGAAAAAAGCTCAAGTGAAGCGAAACCTCCTTCTGTACCTCGAAGCACCCAGCAACGGTGGAGTAAGCAGAGTTGTTGAACTCATTGCAGAACGAGGGAGAGAACGGTTCGGTATTTGCGTGGTAGCATCCCGCACGCCAGATCTCGCAGACTCGATAAACAATCTCCGCAACAAGGATATCGACGTTCGGGAGTCTGCCCTCCGGGGCAGGTTTCTACTCCCAGGTTGGATCCATGTGCCCAGGTTAGCCCGGCTGTACTCCCTGTTCCGCGGTGCAGATATTATCCACTTTCATCTGCACACGCCCTTTTCCTGTATGGCTGCAATTCTTCTGGCCTCTGTCGTCGCCAGGAAGCTCATCATCACCACGGAGCATTATGTCACTCAATTGAAATTCCTGCGGCGCAGAAAACTTCCTTTCCCTCTCGGCGCAGTGAGGGAAATCCGAATTGCATTTCTGCTTTTTGTGAAACGAATCACCTTGCACCATATTGACAGGATTGTCCTCGTGTCGTCTTCAAACGAATCATTTTTCCTTTCCACCTTTGGCCATCGCCTTTCAGAGAAGACGCTGACCATCCCAAATGGCATCAAGGCCGAGGACTTTGAACAAATACAGGCTGCCGGATTTCTGAAGGAGCAGGCTGGGGGACAATTCTTCGTTACGGTGGTGGCCGGCCTCAACAACCAAAAAGGGCACGAATATCTGATCCGTGCCATCCCCGTCATCAAGCGCAGGATCCCCAATGTAAAATTTGTGTTCGTCGGTGAAGGTCATTTGCGTCGCCATCTGGAAACCGTTGCGCGTCAGTTGGATGTCGTTGACGATATCATCTTTGCCGGATGGAGGAAAGACATTCCGAACGTCCTCGCTGCTTCCGATATCTTCGTGCTGCCTTCGCTTTTTGAAGGAATGCCCCTGAGTGTACTGGAAGCCATGGCGACAGGTCTCCCGGTCGTGGCAACAGACGTCGACGGGACGGCAGATGTTGTCCAGAACGGTTCGACCGGCTTTCTGATTCCCCCGAAGGACAGCGGCATGCTTGCAGGAAAAATCTGCGAGTTGTTGCTCGACGCACGGAAACGAAAGGAGTTTGGCTTAAAGGGACGCGCACGTGTTGTGCAAAACTACACAGTGGAAAGAATGTGTAACGCATATCTGAGCCTCTATGATTCATTGCTGGGCCCTTCATGAATCCCCAATCCGTCTTGGTCTATAGTCCCTACTGGTCTACACTCGGCGGCGGGGAGAAATATGCCGCCTCTCTTGCATCTGCTCTTGCGTCATTCCCTTCCGTGTCTGTTACGCTCCTGACAACCGAGGCGATTTCGAAGGAAAGTCTGGAACAGTATTTCGGCATTTCGCTCTCGAAGGTCGGGATGGAGCACGTATCAGACGGGACGAGAGGCATTGCCCGACATTCTGCGGGCGCGGACCTTTTGGTCTACATGTCGAATTTTCAGCACATTCGCTCGCGTGCACGGAAAACGGTCCTGTTGCTTCAGATTCCCTATCCAAGGATCACACCTCTGCGAGTTGCTGCGAGATTATTGACGGGCGAACTACGCGAAGGGCTCAAGGATATTGCCCGTCATCGTCTCATGTTTTCGGCTCGAGCGACCGTTGACCTTACAATTGTGTATTCCCGGTTTGTCCACGATACCCTGCTCCGGAATTTCGGAATCCGCTCCGCGATCCTCAATCCCCCCATCCAGGACCTCGTTCTCAAGAACGTGCGTAAGCGTAATATTGTTCTGAGCGCCGGAAGATTTTTCCGTGGATTATACAATGACAAGAGGTACGACATTCTGACAAAGACCTTCCGTTCCCTCAGCTCATCGGCATTGAAGAGATGGGAGTATCATATTGTCGGAAGCTGTTCGGACGATGCCGACTCGACGATCTTCTTGAAGGAACTGCGCCGTGAGAACGAGGGCTTCCCCGTCTTTTTCCATGTCAATGAGACGCACACGGTGCTACGGCGGCTCTACAATGAGGCGAAAATATTCTGGCATGCGGCAGGCTTTGGCAGCAACGACGACCGCCATCCCGAACGGATGGAGCATTTCGGCATGACAACAGTGGAAGCGATGTCCGCCGGATGTGTACCAGTCGTCATCAACAAGGGGGGCCAGAAGGAAATCGTCGAGCACGGTGCTTCCGGTTTTCTCTGGAACACGCTTGATGAGCTGGCCGACTACTCAGCCAGGATCGCCCGTAACGAGATTCCGATCGCAGCTCTCCGACGACAGGCGCGTCAACGGTTCAAACACTTCTCCGTGAAACAATTCCAATCAGAGGCCGGTCGGCTTTTTTCTCCTCTGTTGGCAGGGAAACCTTGAAGAAACAAGCTTGCTATCGTGAGTGATTTTGCCGATTTTCCTGACCGTTAGTGATGTTCGCTCACGCAGGAAGCAGGTCCGCATAACGACAACACGATCGGAACCATGAATCACACCGACAAAGAATACCCCCTTATCCCCCAACGTTATCAGCACGCAGCCGCATTGGCCGTGATCCTGTTGAGCCTGTTCGTCTTCTTCCGCGAGATTATTTTTGAGGGAAAGATCCTGCTCGCAGCTGACGACATCGGGCCTCAGAGTTTCTCAACGTTCGTCGAAGATGCCGCCCAACAGGGGGTTTTTCCTCTCTGGAATCCGTATATCTTCTGTGGGATGCCCGCCTACGGCAGCCTGATGGTGATCGGAGAGCGGACGTTTGATCTCGCCGCTTTCGTGTGGAGCATGGTGGAAAAAGTCGGCAGCGCGGTTTTCATGAACCCGCAGAACGGATGGTCCATTTTCTATTATTTCCTGATGGCCGCAGGAGCCTACTTCCTGGCCTTCAGGAAGACCGGGCAGAAAATCCCCTCCCTCATCTCGGCCCTCGCGACCCTTTACTCCATGTACATTATCATTTGGATCATGGACGGTCACGGGACAAAGCTTCTCGTCATGTCTTTCTTTCCTCTTATCCTGCTCCTTGCCGACAGGCTTACTGAGCGGTTCTCTTTGCTCGATGCATTGTGCCTCGTCCTCGTTCTCCATTTCGCGCTGAATGGCGCCCATATTCAGATGCTTTTCTATACCTTTTTGACCGCAGGGATCTATTTTCTCTATTCCATTATCAGAAGCTTTGTAAAGAAGGCCGACTGGAAAAAGCCGGTTATCGCTGCGGCGGTCTTCACCGCTGCCACACTCCTGGCATTCACGATGGCTGCAGACCGTTACCTCTCATTGCTCGAGTACACCTCGTATTCCATACGCGGCTCAGCGCCCGCCGTCCCGTCGATGGCTGATGCGGCATCAAAGTCCAGCGAGGGAGGACTCGATTATGCCTACGCGACCAACTGGTCTCTCGGGATCGGTGAGGTTTCTACGATGGTTGTGCCTTCGCTCTACGGTTTCGGCACACATGAATATCAGGGCCCTTTGACCAACAACCAGCCTTTCAAGATCAACACCTATTTCGGCCCGCAGCCTTTCACCCAGGCGCCGCAATACATGGGGGTGGTCGTGCTCGTCCTCGCCGTCGTTGGATTCTGGCGAAACCGAAAAGTGCCGTTCGTGCAGTTTCTCGCCATCACCATTGTCTTCTCCATGCTCGTCGCCTTCGGTAAGGAATTCCCGGTCGTTTATGATCTGATGTTCAAGTACGTCCCGGGATTCAACAAGTTCCGTGTACCGTCGATGATCCTTGTGCTGGTTCAGATGATGACCCCGATTCTCGCGGCATACGGAATCGCTTCGTTCCTGGAGCGCCGCGACCATGCGTTCACTCCTTTGGAGCAGAAGCGATGGAAGTATGTGCTGGGGGGCCTTGGGGCCGGATTCCTGCTCTCTCTTGCCGCGCGCAGCGCGGTGATGAGCATCTACACGTCGATGTTCGGTTCGCAGGCGACACAGCATTACATACAACAGGGATATGACACACGCATTGCAGGGGAAATCTTCAAGATTGCCGCAAACCTCGTGGCAACCGATGTTGCCATCGCCTTTGGTCTCCTGTTAACCGGACTTGGAGCCGTCTATTTCTATCAACGTCAGAAGATCAAGCTGACCACATTTACCGCGGTTCTCGCCCTGGCTATTGTGATCGACCTGTGGCATGTGAATACCAGGCCGATGGAACCTCAAAACCAGCAGCTCCGGCAACAGGTTTTTACAGAACCCGGATACGTCGATCTCCTCCAGCAGGACAGCACTCTCTATCGCGTCCTCGAATTTCAAAACGGGGTTCCGCCATTCGACAACAAGTATGCCTATTGGCGCATTGAAAGCGCGTATGGATACCACGGGGCGAAGATGCGCCGCTACCAGGACCTCGTCGACGTGGTGGGCCTCCAGAATCCCGCGCTCTGGCAGATCATGAACGTCAAATATATCATCACAGACCGGCCTGATTCGAGCCGGTGGCTGGGACTCATCTATGACACTCCCGAGAAGAAAGTATATGTGAACCGTACCGTTCTGCCGAGAGCGTTCTTTGTCAACCGGTACGAGGTTGCGGACGGCCGCGAGGTTTTGACCAAGATGGCTGACAGAGGATTCGATCCGAGGGACGTTGCATACCTCGCAGAAGATCCGCAAGTGAAGATCGACCCGCCTCTGCCGGGAATGGAGGCATCGTTCGTCACTCATGACATACAGTACCTCCGCATGAGCGTCCGAAACCTTGGCACCAACCTGTTGTTCTTGAGCGAGGTCTACTACCCCGAAGGATGGAAGGCGTTTCTGGACGATGCGGAGATCAAGATCCATCGTGCGAACTACCATTTCCGAGCCGTGATCGTCCCTCCGGGTACTCATACGCTGGAAATGAGATTTGAGCCCGCGGGATTCTACCTGGGAAAGAACTTCAGCCTGGCGGCAAATGCTCTGGTCCTGGGCGGGTTGTTGTTTGTAGGATGGACAACCTGGAGAAAACGGAAGAGCAAAGCCTGAATTTGCTCCGGCAATCCACGGCGGCATCTTGAACGGCAAGTTTTCGGATGGAGCTACCATGTACTTCATAAGAGCGCTTCTGGTATCCGCTGTGTTGCTCGCATGTTCTCTTTCCGGCTACGCACAGTACTATCGCGGCATATTGAACGACGGAAAGAGCTCGGGATCATCATGCATTGTTCTTGAGGATGGGAGCATTGTGACGCTGGGCTCCTCTGGAGCCGGTGAAAGCAATGACTTTCTCCTCATCCGGCACAATTCACAATTGAACGTTCAATGGGCCAAAACGTATGGGGGCGCCGCCTATGAAAGAGGGAGCTCACTTGCCCGGACGGGATCGGGAGGATTTCTCCTCGTTGGCCAAACAAGGAGTTTCGGCGCAGGAAGAGACGATATCCTCCTCGTGAACGTCGACATGGACGGGAATCTTCTCTGGGCCCGTACCTACGGCGGCCCCGAAGATGATGCGGCATACACTGTCCGCGCGGTTCAAGGCGACGGATTTCTTATTTCCGGACAGACGCGCAGTTTTGGGAGCCGCAGCTGGGCGGCATTTCTTCTTCGGATCAATGAACAAGGCGATCCGCGTTGGTTTCGCCTTTACGACAATTGGAACACCGATGCAGCCTCTGACTTTGAACAGACATCCGATGGCGGTTTCATCGTTACCGGGTGGACCTACATGGTCGGAGCAGGAATGCACGACGTCCTTGTCTTCAAGACCGACGGCAACGGCAATCTTCTCTGGACACGCATCTTTGGCGGCCCGCGTGATGACGGGGGTCATTCGGTGCATCAGATACCGGGTGGCGGCTACATCATCAATGCAGACACTCATTCATTCGGACGAGGATCATCGGACGCGCTCATCGCCCGACTGAGCGAAAAAGGATACCTCCTGTGGGTCTTTACGATAGGGAGAGACGGCGAGGACGGATTTCGCAAATCGATGCTTGATTCGGACACAACCGTGGTCCTTGCCGGTTGGTTGACGGACACCCATTTAAATCAGAAAGAAGTGTTCCTCGGCCGAATCTCGATCGCGGGAAATGTCCTTTACCTGGGGAGCGTTCGAGACGGCATTTCGGGACATGCGACGAATTTCGCGAAACTGAAACGAAATCACTTTGTCCTTACGGGAGAAAGACTCATCCACTCAGAGTCGAATCTTCTCATCGCCGAGGCGGAAATTCCCGTTCGCGGGAGGTCGTCTGATTATGAGGCCGAGGTCCTCTCGGCCCAGATCCAGGACGCCGATATCGCCATGCCAACCAGGGCGATTCAGTTCTTTCCGCAAGATGCTTCGGTTCAGACAAGTTCATTGACTCCCGCGGTTTCGCAGGACAAGGGGCGCCTCGCGTCGCTTGCGACCAACGTATCTCCTCAAAGTTCGCCCTCGGTCGGGGAATACGAAGTTGTCCCGCCTGATTCAGGAGAATTCATTCTCTCCCGGATAGCGAAAATAGCCGACGCGAAAAAGACACTCCAGGGACAGATTCCGTGCGACTTCAGTGCTGCGGACAAGGAACTGGAAAAGGCAGAGGCCATCCTCCGCATCGGGGATTTCGAACGATCACTGTTGAGTCTTTGGAAAGCGGAAAGTCTCCTCACATCAGCCCCTTGTGGTCCGGTAAGAATCGAAGAACTTACGGCCCTGGGGTCCTACTATGATCACAAGCGCCTGGAACTGACGGGAACGGTTGTGGGGAGGGATCCGAGCACTTCCGGAGACGGTTATATGCTGAGGGTGAGCGACAATACCGGAGAGATCGTTGCCTTCTTTCCGGGTTCGCTCCGGGAGATTGCAGCAGACGACCGCGTGCACATTGAAGGATCGTATTCCCATTCCGAAGGAATATTGCTGGCGAATACGGTGGACAAGGTCGATTCCGCCGGTGCAATGGGCCTGCTCGTGGCTGCGCTGGCGATGTTCATCGCCGTTTCAATCGTTGTTTATAGGATCCTGAAGAAGCGGTCAGCACAGAAAGCCGCGTCTTAGTCTAAGAATCTCCCTTCCTTCCTCCCGATTTTTGAAGCGCAACATACAGCGCCCCCGCATAGAACATCGCCCCAATACCGAAGAGCCAGTACCAAAACGGCTCCGGTACTCCCCCCTTCAGGGTTGCCCCAGTATCACGAAGGAACGTGAAAAGAACAACAGCAGTCCCGATTCCACCAAGAACCCATGAAGAAGAAGGAGGCGAAAAGCTGTTCCCTCCCTCTTCCCGCCGAATGATCGCCCATCCTGCAATAATCATGAGAATGGAAATCACAATCGGTGCAATGACAGGGCCGATCCACGGAATGGGAATGAGGAAGAGGATGTCCCAATCGGCCAGGGATAGCGGCCAATCGAGAAAGACCTTGAGCCATACATAGTAGAAGATGTCCCAGA
>Ga0209212_1004247_pt1 | contig 17899 bp, 16 predicted proteins | sample RifGroC2_FD_183996 | JGI IMG/M metagenome (GOLD analysis project Ga0209212, IMG submission 183996) | Groundwater microbial communities from Rifle, Colorado, USA - Groundwater C2 (SPAdes) (version 2) | ecosystem: Environmental > Aquatic > Deep subsurface > Groundwater | place: Rifle, Colorado...
CAGGGCCAGGCCGCAGGCGGCCACGAGCATAATGACAAAGACCGACCAGGCTACGGATTGGGGGGAGAAAAACAGTGAAAGGAAGTCCATAGGTTCTCCTATATCGCTACATTAATTCTAGCAAAATGCCCCGCCTGTTCCCGCCCAGTTAAACTACTATTGCCATTAGGTAATTTAATATTATGTAAGCAGCGCATTAAACGCCGATAAGGAAATGTACTATTGTTAATAGTACGGCTACATGGCACCAAGGAACAGATGAGCTACCTAAAGTCTGCACTGATAACAGCCCTTTATTTTTTTTACGCAACAGCCTTCGCCTCCGCTGCGACGTTAAATTCCCAGATTGAGCAAATAGCCAGGAAATTCACCGCTTCCGCCGGCGCTATAGGGCTTGCCAGCGCTACCGTAGCTATATTTCCTTTCGAAGCCGATGAACGGCTTTCCAAAAAGAAAGTTAATTTCGCCGTAAGCGAGCTGCTCACTAAAAATATCCTGGCGCAGCGAGCTCTCCACGTCACCGAGCGGGCCCAACTCTCCGAGGTACTTAAGGAGCAGCGTCTGGGACTTTCAGGAGCCATAGATTCTAAAACCGCCGCCGGCGTGGGGCAAGTTTTGGGCGCCAGGCTGCTCGCGCTAGGCAACGTAGTAAAGCTGGGGAATTATTACCAGATCACGGCCAAGCTTGTGGACGCTAAAACCGCGGAACTGGTTACCTCGGAAATAATAGAAGTTCCCGTAGAGACTTTCGACAAAGACGCCGCCCAGTACTTGGTCTTGGTCCCGCAAAAGCAGGCAATTGGGATCTTTCTGGCAGGAAATTATTCAGTTCCCACTACAAAAAATTCAGCCACTGTTACTTATAGTTCCTGCAGGGTCGTACCAACAAATCATGAGGCTCATAGCGCTTCCTCCGGTGGGGGCGTGCGCTACTGGCCTACGAACAATTACATGATAGAAGGGGCCTATTTCGCTTTCAACCTTAAAGGCGGACAGGCATTCGCAACTCCCGATACTCCCAGCAACAACGCAGGAATCCCGAACATCCGCTTTAGCGGAGAGACCTTCCGCTTGCTGGTCAACCGCACTTTCCGCATGTCAAAAGAGTTACATTTACACCTGGGGACCGGCGCACTTTATATAACCGCAAGAAGCCCCGGTTCAGCTAGCACCGCATACAACTTTAGCGGCCCGGGCCCGGGTTTTTTATTTATTATTGTAAACCACTCAATAAAACCACTTAAATATCTCACGCCCGTATTGAGGGGAGGCATAGAGTGGAAGCCGCAAGAGCGATTTGGGTGGGGCGTCTTTGGCAGCTACAACCTGTTCAAAAAGACCGTCAAACAAAGCGCCGTATTAACTGAGGGGAATACTCCGCCCGTTACAATGCCCATATGGAAAGCTGAATTATCGCCTTTTACAGTTGAGACAACTTTGTCTATCTATTTCTGAACATAACCGACACAGGAGAAAATATGACAGCTAAAGCGGAAAAACGCAATGCCTGGCTTTTCGTACCGACCACCTATTTCGCGGAAGGACTTCCCTACATACTGATCAATTCCGTCTCAGTCATCATCTACAAGAACATGGGCGTTTCCAACGCCGTGATGGCCTTCTGGACCAGCTGGCTCTACCTGCCCTGGGTCCTGAAGATGCTCTGGGGCCCCATGGTGGACATGTACGGAACCCGCCGGAGCTGGGTGGTCTGGACGCAGCTCATCCTGGCCTGCTGCCTGGGGGCCTCGGCCCTGTCCCTCACAGGGCAGCATTTCTTCGCAATTTCCCTGCTTTCCTTCGCCGTAGGGGCCTTCGTTTCGGCCACGCACGACATAGCGGTGGACGGCTTTTACATGCTGGCTCTCACCAAGGAGGACCAGGCCTTCTTCGTCGGGATCCGCTCGATGTGCTACCGCTTCGCGATGATCTTCGGAACCGGCTTCCTCGTCTTCCGGGCCGGCAAGATGCAGGAAGCGGGCCTGACCGCGGCCGCCAGCTGGGGCGCTATGCTCGGAATCTCCGCCGCGCTGTTCCTGTCGCTCTTCGTCTATCACAAGTTCGTCCTCCCGCACCCTGCCGAGGACCAGCCCAAGGCCAAATTCAAGTTCGTCGGCATACTGCCGATGCTCGGCTACCTCGCGGCCGCTGCGGCGATCATAGCCCTCTTCAACAATCTCCACGGCGTCCCGGCCAAGCTGGGCACCGCCGCGGCGCTCGCAGCCGCCCTCTTCTACGCCTGCAAGGTCTATATCTTTCCCAAGCTGAAGAGCAAGCTGGCCGAGGAGGGGAATTCCTTCAACGAGGCTTTCGTCTCCTATTTCACCATGGACGGGATAGGCTATATAGTGGCCTTCATCCTGTTCTACCGCCTTGCGGAAGCCATGCTGCTGAAACTCACCCAGCCCTTCCTGCTCGACGCAGTGAACAACGGCGGCCTGGGGATACCCACCTCCGAAGTCGGCGTCATCTACGGCACCATAGGCATGATCGCCCTCATCGTCGGCGGGCTGCTGGGCGGCTGGTTCATCTCCAAATACGGCTTCCGCCGCTGCCTCTGGCCCATGGTGCTTGCCCTGCACGTGCCCGACGTATTCTATCTCTACATGGCCTATGCGCAGCCCGCCCTGCAGTATATAACGGTGCTGGGGCGCAGCATACCGTTCGGCCCGGTCCCGGTGCTGGTGGCGGCCGAGCAGTTCGGCTATGGCCTGGGGCTGACTGCCTTTACCGTTTACCTGATGATGATCTGCAAGGGGAAATACAAGACCGCGCATTTCGCCATCTCCACCGGCATCATGGCCCTGGGCATGATGGTGCCCGGGATGATCAGCGGCATGCTCCAGCAGGCCGTGGGCTATCGCCACTTTTTCCTGGCGGTCTGCATACTGACGATACCCGGCATCCTGGTGATCTTCAAGCTCCCCATAAAAGAAGAAGAGAAGACGGCTTGAGCCGCGAAGGCAAATAAAACAGCCCGCTGTTAAGCGGGCTGTTTTATTTTACGGCCTTAAGAGCCTATTCGACTTTAATGCACTGCACGGGGCAGTTGGTGGCGGCGGTCTTGCACGCCTCTTCCTTGCCGGCGGGCACAGGGGTGGCCTTCACGGCGGCCTTGTCGGCGGGCATCTCGAAAACTTCGGGGCAGTCGTTCACGCAAAGACCGCAGCCTATGCAGGCGTCCGTATCGATAGTAGCTTTCATGTTAATACCTCCGTTATATTGGCTAAATTCGTCTAAATAATTATACTAAAAACAGCTATACACCGCCTATTCGCTTATGCGCTGCTCCGTGACCTTGTCGAACACGTGCATGTTCTGGTAATTGAAGCAGAGGCTGACCGCGCTGCCCGGGCTGCGGTTGAAGAAGGCCTCCACCGTGGCCAGGAGGCGCTGGCCGCCCACTTTGAGGTAAAGGTTCTCGCGGTGCCCCAGCAGCTCGCACACTTCCAGCACCCCGTCGATCTTGCAGGAGCATTTCTCGCCGCCGGGGCGCTCCACCAGCACGTCGTCGGGCCTGACGCCCAGGACTACCTCGCGGCCGTCGCGCGCCTCTTTCTGGGGCAGCACGAAAGCGGGAACGGGCATAGTTATGGATTCGTTAGAGAACACTGCTGTGCCGTCCACAATAGAGAGCTTACCGTAAAGGAAATTCATGGTGGGGCTGCCGATGAAACCGGCCACGAAGAGGTTGGCCGGCTTGCGGTAAACCTCTATAGGCGAGCCCATCTGCTGCACTATGCCGTGGTTCATGATGACGATGCGGCCGGCCAGGGTCATGGCCTCCACCTGGTCGTGGGTGACGTAGATGATGGTGGCGTTGAGGCGCTGGTAAAGTTTGGCTATCTCCACCCGCATCTCCTCGCGCAGCTTGGCGTCCAGGTTGGAGAGAGGCTCGTCGAAGAGGAAGACCTTGGGCTTGCGGACTATGGCGCGGCCTATGGCCACGCGCTGGCGCTGGCCTCCGGAAAGCTGCTTGGGCATCCGCTTCAGGAACTTATTTAGCTGCAGGACATTAGCCGCCTCGGTCACGCGGGCGGAGATCTCGGCCTTGTCCATCTTCCTCAGGCGCAGCGCGAAGTTCATATTCTCTTCCACCGTCATATGCGGGTAGAGCGCGTAGTCCTGGAACACCATGGCGATCTCGCGCTTGGAGGGGTGCAGCTCGTTGACCAGCAAATTGTCGATGAAGATCTCGCCGTCGGAGATCTCTTCCAGTCCCGCCAGCATCCGAAGCAGGGTGGTCTTGCCGCAGCCGGAGGGACCGACTATCACCACGAACTCGTGGTCCTTGATGTCCACGTCCACGCCGTTAAGCACGACATTGTCGCCGAATTTCTTCACTATTTTCTTAAACTGGACCGTAGCCATAAATTATCCTTTCACGCTGCCGAGGGTCAGGCCGGAGATCAGCCACTTGGAGGAATACAGGAAAACGCACAGGACGGGGACGGTGACCAGCATCGAGCCGGCCGCGAACATTCCCCACTGGGTGATATACTGGCCCTGGAGTTCGAACAGGCCCAGCGTCCAGGTGTACTGCTTGGAGCTGAACAGCACCACGCGCGCCACCAGGTATTCGTTCCAGGCGGTGGTGAAGTTGAACAGGAAGGCTATGCTCAGCGCCGGGGTGGACAGCGGCAGGATAATGCGCCAGAAAGCGCCTACCTGGCTGGTCCCGTCGACCAGCGCCGCCTCTTCGAGCGAGCGCGGAATAGTGTCGTAATAGCCCTTCAGGATCCAGATACTGAAAGGCAGCGACGAGACCGAGTAAGCGATGATCATGCCCAGGTAGGTGTTCATCAGCTTAAGCTTCATGATCATCAGGAAGAGCGGCAGGATCAGCATGCCGGCCGGTATCATCTGGCTGGAGAGCAGCAGGATCATCCCGGCCTTCTTGCCGGGGAAGCGGAAGCGGGAGAAAGCGTAGGCCGCGGTGGAGGCCAGGGAAACCCCGATGAAGGAGGTGGCCAGCGTGATGAGCAGGGAATTCCACAGCCAGCGCAGGAACATTGTATCGCCCAGGAGTTTCGTATACGAGACGAAGGTGGCCCCGGCGGGAATTATGGAAAGGTCCATCGAAACCAGCTTATCGCCGGGGCGCAGGGAAACTGAGAAGATGCGGAGCAGGGGATAGACGCAGGCGGCCGCGAACAAAATTATCCCGGCGTGGATAAGCAGATGGTTGAGGCGCTTTCTCTTCGCGGCCGCGGACATTTCTTTCTTCATATTATCTCTCATCCTTGGCGGCGTCGAAGCTCTTGAGGTAGAAAACGGAGAAGAAGAAGAGCATGGCGAACACCACTATGGCGAAAGCCGCCGAATAGCTGTAGCGGTTATAGGTGAAAGCCGCCTTGTACAGCGCCGAGACCAGGATATCGGCCTGTTCCGTGCCGCCCGCCTGGCCGGTGACGAGGTAGATCACGTTTATATTATTGAAGGTCCAGACCGTGCCCAGGGTGACCGCGGGCATCATTACCGGGCGCACGAGCGGCAGCGTGATGAAGCGCAGCTTCTGGAAATAAGAGGCCCCGTCTATATCCGCCGCGTCGTAATAGGAGCTGGAGATGGACTGGAGGCCGCCGAGTATCACCACCATCATGAAGGGGATGCCCAGCCAGATGTTTATCAGCGTACAGGTCAGCAGCGGGTAATCGGTGAGCCACTGCACCGGGGCCACGCCGAGGTGAGCCAGGAACGGGAAAACAACGAGCAGCTTGGCAATAACGATATTCACGAAGCCGTTAGTGGCGTGGAACTCTCCGCGCATGGCCAGCACCGCCACCACCTGCGGCATGGCCCAGGGGATCACGAGGAGGGTGCGGTAGAAGCCCTTGAAGCGGATGCTGTTATTGAGCATCAGGGCGAGGATGAACCCGCCGAGGACGTGGAAGAAAACGTTGGAGAAGGTCCAGACCAGCGTGCGCAGCAGGAGCTGCCAGAAGGTGGTTTCGGAAAGCGGGGAGGTGGTGAAGACCTTGATATACTGGTCTATCCCTACGAAGGGGAGAGTTCCGGTATTCTTCCACATCATGATGGTCGTGAGCTTCAGGTCGTGGAAAGAGAGGTAGATCTCGAACACGAAGGGATAGACCAGCAGCAGCGCGAGGCCGACGAAAGCGGGGGCCAGCAGCAGGTAGGGGACCGTGTGGCGGCCTTTGACCACGTAGCGGAAAAATACCGCTATCGCGGCCTCCGCCGCCAGGAAAGAGAGCCAGAGCTTGAAAGTATAGCCGCCGAGCAGGCCGCTGAAGACCGCAAGCGCGAGCGCGGGAAAAACCGCGAGGACGGCCGGGAAGAACCAGGAGCGCGAGTAAAATTTAAAATGAGAGTACAGATAGCCTACGAGGACGGCCACGCCGGCGGCTACAAGGAGAATGAACCAGCTGACTTCGGCTATCGACGTTAAAATATTCATTTACGTTCTTCCTGCCGCCCGCTTCCTGCGGCCTGAGGCTACTGGTTCATTTCCGCTATCTTCTTGTCGGTGTTTTCCTGCATCTTGCGGACGGCGGTATCCACGTCCAGCTTGCGCGTAGTGGCCATCCCCAGGTAATTCCGCGCTGAATCCCAGACGGCCCGCATTTCCGTGGCCATGGGCATGGGCCGGCCTTTCAGGATCTGGTCCAGCGAGATGCGGGAGACTTCGTCGGAAGTTATCTCCGGCGCGGCGCCGGCCGCTTTGAGGGCGGGCAGGCGGGTAAGCGCCTGGTATTGCTTCACCTGGTTCTCTTTATTCGTATAGAATTCCAGCAGCCGCTTCAGGACGGCAAGCTTTTCAGGTTTAGCGCCCGCGCTGACCATGAAATACTTGCCGCTCACCATGGGCGAGGGGTAAAGCCCGGTCTTTGAAAGCTTCGGAATGACGCAGAGGCCGAAATCCTTCTTAAGCTGCTTCTGGTACATGGAGATCGCCCAGTCGCCGTTGATGATGAAAGCGGCCTGCCCTTCCTTGAACATGGAATCCATGCAGTTATAGTCGCACTCCATCGGGACGTACTTCTTCTCGTATTTCAGGTCCAGGTAGAAATTGACCGTGTCGCGCATGGCTTGCGTGTCGAGCGTAGGTTTCTTGCCGTCCATCGGCCAGCCGCCGAAAGCGCCCAGCCAGGGCATCATCCAGAACGGCTCCCCCATGTCGAAGGCCATGCAGCGCTGCAGCTTCAGCTGCTTCGCCGGGCCGGCGCAGTAAGCGAAAAGTTCGTCGGTGGTTTTAGGGGGGGAGCTGACCAGCCTCTTGTTATAGAACATCAGCAGGTGGTTGCCGTTGGAGACCGGCACGCCCCAAGCGTGCCCGTCGAGCGTTATGGCTTCCACCACCGGCTTGTTATAGCGGGAAAAATCGAAAAGTCCGTCGAGCGGCATGATGAAGCCCGACACGGCGTAAAGGCCGGCCGTATCCGAGGGGCCGAGCAGGAGGTCCGGGGGGACCCCGGCCAGGGACGCGGCCTGGAACTGGGAGCGCAGGTCCTCGGTCTGGTAATGGGTGCGGGTTATCTCGAGGCCGGCGTTCTCCGGCAGCTTCATGAAGGCTTCGAAAACGGAGTCGATATAGGGGGCGACCTGGGCGTCTTCCTGCTCCCAGACCACGATGGTCTTTGAAGTGTCGGCGGAGGGGCGGGAGCAGGCGGCAAGCGCTCCGGCGGCAGCTAAAATTAAAAGTTTGGTTTTCACCACTGTCCCTTTAAATCGCCTTGATGCTTTGTTATTGTAATTCTAACAAATTAACCGTCATTTTTTCGGGTATAATTTAATATTCGGGAACGGCGAGAAAAAATGAAAAATACCGCGAAGAACGAGAAGCTGTTCTGGAACTGCAGGGCCGGGAATTACCCCCTGCCTTTCGATCCCTCCACCCTGGTGAAAACAGAGCGCATACTGCGCCTGCTGCGGGGGCTGGGAGCGGATTTCTGCGGCCGCGATATACTGGACATAGGCTGCGGGACAGGGATCTACGCTCTGCCCCTCGCCGGGAAAGCCGGGAAGGTCCTGGGAATAGATTCTTCCCGGGCCATGCTGAGAGTTTTCAGGGCGCAGGCGCGGGCCCGGAAAATAAAGAACGCGGCTTGCCGCGCCGCCGCCTGGGCGGAAGTCCCGGCCGGCGACGTACGCGGCGGCTTCGACATCGCCCTGGCTTCCATGACCAATGCTATCAGGGGGAAAGCCGACCTCCTTAAAATGGAGGCCGCGGCGAGGGAGCTTTGCGTTTATATAGGCTGGGCCGGGGTCAGGAAGAACAGCCTGCTCGAGGCGGCCTACGCCCATCACGGGCTCAAGTACAGGGCGCCGGAAGGAGCGGAACGGATACTGAGGGTTTTAAAAGCCATGGGCCGTAAACCCCGCTTAAAGTACATTACAGACAGCTGGGCGAAAAGCGCTGCGCCGGACGTGACCCTGCGTGAAATAGCCGTAAGCGTAAAGGTGAACGGCGCCAGCCTGGACAGGCCGTGGACGAAAGCTTTCCTGGAAAGGAAATCTAGAGGGGGAGTGGTGCGGCAGGTGACCAGGGTGCGCAAAGCGCTTATTACCTGGATCAGGCCAGCGCGGCGGCCAGGGTCTTGAGCTCTTCCGGAGTTCCGATAGCCACAAGAACGTCGCCCTTTTTCAATTTCACTTCCGGCAGCGGGTTTATCTCGTAATCCTGGTTCCCCGGATTTTTCAAAGCGACGATAAGCGCGCCCTTGCTGCCGGCCCCCTTAAAGTCGCCTAAAGGCCGGCCTTCGGCCCCGGCGCCGGCTTCCATATCCTCGAACCTCACCCCGGCCTTCTGGCCGCGCAGCATCGAATCGAGGAACTTTACGGTAGCGGGGCGCAGCATCTCGGAAGCCATGCGCAGGCCGCCTATATGCGAGGGGTTTATCACGATATCCGCCCCGGCGCGCGTAAGTTTGTCCGTCATCTCCGGGTTATGCTCGTTCTGCACGGTCACCACCTTCACGGCGGCGTTGAGGCCCTTGGCCGTGATGGCGATGAAAGCGTTATCCTTGTCATTGGAGAGCGCGCAGAAGATGCCGCGCGCCTTCTTTATCCCGGAGGCCTCCAGGGTTGAGCAGGAAGAGGCGTCACCGGCCACTACGCACCAGCCGCGCGCCATGAATTTCTTCACTTCCTCTTCCTTCAGCACCACCAGAGCGAACGGCCTGGCGGTTTTCGAAAGTTCCTCGCAGACGCTCAGGCCCGAACGGGTGGCGCCGCAGACTATGTAGTGGTCCTGCATATCTTCAAGCTTTATCTGCATTTTAAACCTCCGGATAGCCTCTTTGAGCCCGCCCTCGAGCAGAAGCTCGGTAATGCTGGTAAAAATATAGGTCATCACGCCGATGCCGCCGAGGATGAGCACTATGGTGAAAACCCTGCCCGGGGTCGTCAGCGGGTGCGTCTCGCCGTAGCCGATAGTGGCCAGGGTTATCACCGTCATGTAAAGGCTGTCGAGGAAATCCCAGCCCTCGATGAGGGAATAGCCGCTCACGCCGGCGGCGCACAAGAGCACGAGCGCGGCCAGCGGGGTCAGGATCCCGGACTTCAAATTCTTCATAGGAACATTATAGGAAGATTTCAGGCGGTAGAGGGAGTCTGTCCTTTCTGGGGGACCGCCGGCCTGCCGGCCGGCGGGTTGGCTTCCACCTTGAGCAGGGCCGGCTTGGCGGCGCTCTGCTTGGCGAAGGCGTCGTCCCGGAGCTTGTTGCGGTACTCCGGGCTCTGGAAAGTGTAGGTGAACTTGGTATGGACGTCGTACTTCCTGCTCATCAGGCCGGCGACGTCCTCCACGAAAACGCGCTCCTCGTCGGTGGGGATGACGAAGACTTTGACCTTTGAGGTCTTGGCCGAGATCTCTGTTTCGGCATTGCGCGTCCTGGAGGCTTCGTTCTTCTCCGGGTCGAGCTTGATGCCGAGGAATTCCATATCCTCCAGGGCGGCGGCCCTGGTTATGGACCCCATCTCGCCAACGCCGGCCGTGAAGACCACGGCGTCGATGCCGCCCACCGCGGCGGCGTAAGCGCCTATATATTTCTTTATCCGGTAGGTCTCTATGGCGATGGCCAGCTTGGCGCGCTCGTCGCCGTGCTCGGCTGCGACCTCCACGTCGCGGCGGTCGGTATACTGCTCGGTGATCCCGAGTATGCCGGACTTCTTATTGAGGATGGCGTCCATCTCGCCCGGGCTGAGATATTCGCGGGCCATGACGTAAAGCGGAATGGCCGGATCGTGGTCCCCGGCGCGGGTGCCCATTACCAGGCCCTCGAGGGGGGTGAAACCCATGCTGGTGTCGTAGGAGAGGCCGTTCTTCACGGCGTTGATCGAGGCGCCGTTGCCGATATGGCAGATGACGACGTTCGTTTTGAAAGGGTCCTTCTTGAGCAGCACGGCGGCGCGCTTGGCGACGTAAAGGAAGGAGGTTCCGTGGAAGCCGTAGCGGCGGATCCCGTACTTCCAGTACCATTTGCGCGGCAGGGCGTAGGTATAGGAGGAGGGGGGCATGGTCTGGTGCCAGGCCGTGTCCATGATGGCCATGTGCGGGACCTTGGGCATCAGCTCGCGGGCGGCCTCGATGCCCTGGATATTAGGCGGGTTGTGCAGCGGGGCCAGCGAGGAAAGCTCGCGGAAAGTGTCGAGGATCTTGTCGTCGATGATGACGGATTTCACGAACCGTTCCCCGCCGTGCACTACGCGGTGGCCGACCGCGGAGATACCGGAGAGGCTGTCGATGACCCCGTTGGTCCCGTCCGTCAGCGTGGACAGGATAAGCTTGATAGCTTCCTTATGCCCGGGGCAGTCCTGCTTTATTATGACCTTCTCGCGGCCGGAGGCTTCGTGGCTTATGAGGGAGCCGCCTATACCGATGCGCTCCACCACGCCGGAGGCGAGAGGGGTTTTCGCGTCCCAGTCGAAAAGGGAATACTTAACGGAGGAGCTTCCGCAGTTGAGGCATAGTATTTTCATGAGATACTTCTCATCATAGCGCAAATTTCACCCTTGGGGAACCGCTCAAAATCAATAGCCCGCATGATTTGCGGCAATGTCCCGGGAGCGGCAAGCCGGCGGCCGGAACCCGGAGATTATTCTACAAAATTCCGCTGGACCGCGATTTTTGATAAGATTTCAGCGAAGCGGGTCCGAACTATGAAAAAGATCACTATCCTGGCGGCCGCCGCGCTGCTCTCCGCCTGTGTCTTCTATTATTTAAGCCGGGGGATGGAGGCGGCGGAGGTGGTAAGGCGGCTCTCCGGCATGCGGGTCTCCCTCGAGCTTTACCGCCAGCAATACAAGAAGCTGCCGGCCTCTTTCGCCGAAACCCTGCGGGCGGGAACGCTCGAGGAGGCGCCTGCCCTGAAGCTGCCCGGGCACTTTAAAAAGTCCAAGGTGCTAGACACCCCCTCGATGCGGATAAAGGATACCGGGGGCTGGGCCTACGTGAACGCCCCGGGCGACCCGGCTTTCGGCCTGCTCTACATAGACTGTTCGCATAAGGACGAGAAAGGCAGGTTCTGGAGCGAATTCTAGGCGGCGCTTTTACCGCCGCTTCTGCTGCAGGACGTCCTCGTAGGAGCGCAGCAGGATATTGGCGACCACGGGCACGGACATATTGTTATTGACGTAGTCGAAAGCCATCTTGGAGATGCTGTGGCAGGCGGGGGTATCGCCGATGAGGCGGATCACCGCCCGGGCGCAGGAAAGCGGGTCGCCCGGCTCCACGATGATCCCGTTGCGCTCGTTCACGGTAAAATCGCTCAGGCCCTTGATCCTTGGCACCACGCAGGGCACGCCGGAAGCCTGCGCCTCGATCAGCGACATGGAGAGCCCGGGGCGGCTGGAGGTTTTGGCGTAGATATGCATCATCGCCATGACCTCGGGGATGTCGTTCCGCTCCCAGAGCACGTCCACTTTGTGGCTGATCCCCAGGCCCCTGGCCAGCTCCCTTATCCTCTCGTCCTTTACGCCCACTATCATGAAATTCGTTTCCGGCATGACGTCCAGGACCTCTTTGGCCATCATCAGGAAAAGTTCCTGCTCCTTCAGGGTGCGGTCCATGCTTATGGTCCCGACCTTGTAAGGGCGCTTCTGGAACATGGCTGGCTTTATCAGCATTGCGCTTTCCCAGCGGCCGATATTCAGGCAGGGGGGGACCATGAAAGTGCGCTGCGGGTCTATCCCGGCTATCACGAACTCCTCCTGCACGGAATTGCAGGCCCCGACGTAAAGGTCGACGTAAGGCTGCAGCTGCGCGAGCTTTTGAAAGCTCTCCTGGCTGCCCAGCTTTATCTGGGTGACGAAGATACGGGAGGCCGCCCGGGCTTTCTTCAGGAAATGGGGGGAAAGGCCGGGCATATTGTAGAAGTGCGCGATATCCCAGCCGTCGGTCTCGAAAAAACCCAGCTTAGCTTTCAGCGTGAACGGGCGGGCCTCGACCTTCAGCTTGCCGCACTCGGCGTAAAGAGGCGAATTCTTGTGGCAAAGGACGGCCGCGGTATGCCCCTGCTTCGCGAACCTGGCGGCCGTGTGCAGGGCCTGGTAGGCTACCATGTCCCAGGCCATTGAGTCGCAGACATTGAGGATCTTCATTTTACGCCCCCGGGGGCCGGCGCCAGGGCCCTCATATTGGCCAGCTTCACAAGCTCGCGCCTGGCGTTCTTCACATAGGCCTCGTCCCTGGAAGTAGCCGCTATGTCGGCGTAGATGGCGGCGGCCGCCGCGTAATTCCCGGCCTTCTTGTTGAGGAAAGCCGCCAGCTGCTTGAGCATGACCGGGCAGTCCGGGTCCTTCAGGATCGGGGCGATAGCCTCGGCCACCGCGACCGGGTTCCGGGCCTTGCTGTAGCCTATGGCCGCCAGCATGGTCAGGTATTTCCACTCGCGCGGATTGTACTTAAGCGCGTAATTGATAAGCTCCTGGGCCTCCTCGCCGCGCTGCATATTGAAGGCCAGGGAGGCCGCGGCGTAAAGACCGGCGGCGGTAAAAGCCGGGTCTACCTCCAGGACGTGGCGGGCCATGGGGAGGAACAGCGGGTAATCCCCGGTGCCGTAATTCTTGCCGTGGTCGCAATGCGCGTGGCCATGCTCGTCGACGGAATGAACGTGGCCCTCGTGACCGGGCTCGGCGGCGGATTCCTGGAATTCCCTGGTGCCGTAATACTGCATCAGGCGTATGAACCAGAGGTCGGCGAAAAGCCGCCGCGCGCCCAGGGCCAGGGCCAGCATGTCCCCGGTAGCGCCGGCCGCGGGCACCCGGATCTCGGAAGGGGGAGGGAAGGGGCTTGTATAGGCGCGGGACGCGAAGCCGGCGGCGGCCCAGGCCAGGAGCGGCAGGCCGAGCCCGCGCAATACCGATCCCGTCGAAGGAGCCCCGGGCATCAGAATTCCTTCCGCGAGAGCAGCCAGAGGGCCCCCAGGAAGGAGGCCGCGACCCAGGCGGCGGCGGAGAAGAGGGCGGCGGGGCCGAGAGCGGCGGCGGCGCCGGCGGCGTCGCGGGCGTTGAAAAGCTGCAGGTTGGGAATAAGCCAGAGCAAAGCGCTGAAGGCTATCCCCTTGATCCCGGGCAGGCGCTCTACCATGTAGCGGGCCTCCGAGGCGAAATGCCCCAGCGTCCACATTATCGAGGAGATGACCAGGGTGGAGACAGCGGAAGTGGAGAAGAGGGAAACAAAAAAAGCGAAAGAAACTATGATAGACAGCTTGAGGAAAGTCCCGGCCAGCGCCCAGGCGTAAAAGGGCGGGAGACCGAAACCCCTCATGGCCAGGAGGGAAAGGTGCATTGCGCCCATTATAAGCAGCATGAGCCCGGCGGTCAAAAGGGTACCGGACAGCTTGCCGGCCAGGTAGGCCCAGCGCGGCACCGGCCTGGAGAACACGAGGTAGATCGTTTTTGTCTCGGCCTCTTTAAGCAGGGCCGAGGAGGCCCCGAAAATGGAATAGGCCAGCGCGGTAAGCTCTATCAGCGCCAGGCCGAAGTCGGCCAGCACCCGCGCCTCCTGGTCCACGGCCATCACGCCGGCCAGCACCGAAGCGTACACGGCGGTAAAAGCGAAGACCGCGAAAAGAGTGAAGAACCGGTTGCGGACGTTCTCGGCGAAGGCGTTGAAGGCTACGGCGCGCACGAGGAGGAGGTTGTTCATTTAACCGCCTCCACGAATATTTTCTCCAGCCCGCCGGGCGCGGCTTCCCACTGGGCCCTGCTCACCGTGACGGCCAGGGCGCCCCTCACCATTATCAGGACCCGGGAAGCCAGCTTTTCGACCTCGGAAATGCTGTGGGAGGAAAGGAAGATCGCGCGCCCTTCGGAGTTAAGCCCGGCCAGGAGGGCGCGGATATCGTGTATCGCCAGGGGGTCGAGGCCGCTTACCGGCTCGTCGAGGACCAGCAGGTCCGGCTTATGCAGCAGGGCCTGGGCCAGGCCGAGGCGCTGGAGCATCCCCTTCGAGAATTCCGAGATGCGCTTGCCCGCGTGGGGCTCCAGGCCGGTCTTCCGCATCGAGGATTCTATGGCCAGGGAGAGTTCCGCGCCGGAAAGGCCGGAGAGGCGCCCGTAATATTCCAGGGCCGCGGCCGGCTTCACCTGGGGCGGGAAATAAGGAAGTTCCGGCAGGAAGCCGACCCTGGCCTTGGCGGCGACCTCCGACGGGGAGTGCCCGAAGACCCGGACCTTCCCGGCGGTGGGGAACAGCAGCCCGGTTATCAGCTTCATGATGGTGGTTTTGCCGGCGCCGTTCAGGCCCAGCAGGCCGGTGACTTCCCCGGCCTGTATCTCGAAGGAGAGCTCCTTCACGGCGGTATGGTACTCGGCGCCCAGCAGGCGGGGGCGCTTGTAGGTTTTCTCTACTCCGGAAAAGGAGACGGCTGGCGCGGTCATCTTACTATTTTATTCTCCTCGCGCTTCACCCGCCTCATCTCTTCCTGTATGCGGTCTATCGGGATCTCGCCCATCTTGAGGAAAACCGTGTGGAACTTGCGGAGGTCGAAGTACTTGGCCTCGGTGCGCTGGTAATAGCGGCGCATCTCCAGTATCCGGTCCATGCCCAGGATATAGCTGAAGCCCTCGGTGGGGGCCAGGGAGAGCTTGAGGACCTCGCCGTCGGCCTGCGCCTTGGTCATGTAAAGGTTGTCCTGGAAGAACTGTGAAGCCTGAGCGGGGCTCCATTTTTTTGTATGCACGGCCCCGTCGGCGTAGGCCCGGGCAGCGCGCAGCGCCCTGACATAGCAGCGCAGGAAGCGGGACCAGTAGGAGGAGTAAAAGCCCAGGTCCTCGGCCAGCAGCTCGGCGTAGCAGCCCCAGCCGTTGGTCACCACCGGCTGACGGGAAACCCGGCGGATGCGGGAGAGATTGGAGGAAGCCTCGAAGCTGCGCAGGTGCATGCCGGGCATTATGGAATAAGCCGTAAGGAGTTCGATCTGGGAATAATTGAAGCCGGAGGCCAAAACCTTCTCGCGCGAGGCCTCGGCGGCGCCGTCGGACGGGAGGAGGATGAAAAGCTCCGAGACCCGGGTGTCGTCAAGGGAGAAGGAGGGCGCGTAGTAAACGTAGGGAAGCACCGAGGCCATGAAGCCGGGCATGCGCTTGATAAGAAGGCGCTGGCGCGGGAATTCCACCACCTTGTGCTCGTCGAAATGCTGGTAGGCGCGGTCCATCTCGTCCTGGAAGACCTTCAGCACTTCGGCGGCGGGCGGATGTTCCTTGGGCAGCTTGTCCAGCACCCCCTTCCAGCCGCTTTCCTTCGTCACCATCGCGTCGATGTTCAGCGCCTCTTTGTTGAGGTCTTTCATCGCCTTCTTGAAAGCCGACTTCGAATAGCTCAGCGCCGAGCCGGGCGTCATGTCCAGGGAATGCAGGCGCTCGAGGTAAAAGCCGTAAGAGTCAGCGCCGGCCCTGAACTCCCCGTCGGCGTTGGGCAGGACGTCCTTCTGGAGGAATTCGGCGTAGCGGGTCAGGGCCGCCTTGACCTTCTCCATGGTTTCGTCGACCTGGCTTTTCAGCGTCGGGTCGTAGCGCGTATAGCCCCGGAAGATCAGCGCCGAGTCGGCGACGAAATTGTTGAGCGCGTCGTTGGCCTGCTTTATGGCCTGGCGGGCCCAGATCTCCGGCGGGCGCGAAAGGTTGCGCTCGGCCTGGGCGAGGACGGAGGGGAACTGCTGGAGGCGGGAGATGGCGTTCGAGGCGCGGGTATTGTAGTCCTCGTAGTCCTTGCTCATCATCTGGTAGACGAGGAAGAGCGGGTCGAGATACTGCTGCGGCCGGCGGGCCAGCAGGCCGAGGTGCTCCATCTCGTAGATGTCCACCTCCATCATATGGTCGAGGGCTTCGTAGTCCACCCTCAGGGAGGGGGACATGGAGTCCTTCCTGATCTCGCCCAGCTTGGCGCGGAGCCGCTTGAAGGCCTCCAGCTGGCGGGTGACCCTTTCCTGGGAACGGGCGGTAAGGAGCGCGTCGGAGCCGTGGAGGCCCAGGCGCGTGGCCCGCTCGGGATCGTACATCTGTATGGTGGCCAGGTACTGGGAGAAGACTTCGTTGAGCTTGGTGCCCTCGAGCGCGCCCTCGATATCGGCGGTGCTCAGCTTGTCCTCGTAGGCGCCGGCCGGGGCGGGGGGAAAGGCGGCCGCCAGCGCCACGGTGAGGAACAAAGCCGCTGCGCGGAACTTTAGCCGATAGAGCAAAGTCTTCATATTCTAAGCACCTCTAGAAGGTCCGGCCGCCGGGGAAAGACTTAACCGCGGCTTTTAACTTTTTTTCCGCGCGGTTTGGCTTTCTTTCCGCGGGCCGCCGGCTCCAGGGCCAGCTCCAGCACTTCGTCCATCCGGTCCACCGGGTGCAGCTTCATTTTAGCGCGGATCTCGGAGGGGATCTCCTCCAGGTCCTTGAGGTTGGCGCGCGGGAAGACCACGGTGTTTATCTCGTCGCGGAAGGAGGCTATGACTTTTTCCTTGAGGCCGCCGATGGCCAGGACCCTGCCGGTAAGGGTCAGCTCGCCCGTCATGGACAGGTTCTGCTTCACGGCCCTGCCGGTGAAAAGGCTGGCCAGCGCGGTGGCCAGGGTGATCCCGGCCGAGGGCCCGTCCTTGGGGATAGCGCCCTCCGGGATATGCACGTGGAAATTATGCGAGCCGACGAAAGACGCGGAAGCCAGCTCTTTGGACCTGATATAGGAGAAAGCGGCCTGCGCCGATTCCTTCATCACGTCGCCCAGCTTGCCGGTAAGGGTGAGCGCGCCCTTGCCGGGCACGGCTACGGCTTCCACCGCCAGCACTTCCCCGCCGTTCTCGGTCCAGGCCAGGCCGGTGGCCATGCCCACGGCGTTGAAGGAGACCTTCGTGGTCTGGAACTTGGGGATGCCCAGGTAGTCCCCGAGGTTCTCCGGGGTGACCTTCACCGAGGAAAGCTTCTGCTCCACGATCATGCGGGCCGAGCGGCGGCACATCGAGCCGAACTCGCGCTCCAGGTTGCGCACCCCGGCCTCGCGGGTATAGCCGCGGATCACCGCGTCTATGCCCTTGTCGTCGATCCTGAGCACGCCTTCCTTGATGCCGTGCTCCCTGGTCTGGCGGGGGATGAGGAATTTCTTGGCGATCTCGATCTTCTCGTCGTGGGTATAGCCGCTGAAATCGATTATCTCCATCCGGTCCCGCAGGCTGACCGGGATGCCCCAGAGCGTATTGGCCGTGGCGATGAACATCACCTTGGAGATGTCGTAGGGCACGTCCAGGAAATGGTCGCTGAACTCGCTGTTCTGCTCCGGGTCCAGGACCTCCAGCAGGGCCGCGGCGGGGTCGCCGCGCCAGTCCGAGCCCATCTTGTCGATCTCGTCCATCAGGAAAACCGGGTTGCGGCTCTTGGCCTTCTTCATGCTCTGGATGATGCGCCCGGGCATGGAGGCCACGTAGGTGCGGCGGTGGCCGCGGATCTCGGACTCGTC
>Ga0209212_1004248_pt1 | contig 17889 bp, 15 predicted proteins | sample RifGroC2_FD_183996 | JGI IMG/M metagenome (GOLD analysis project Ga0209212, IMG submission 183996) | Groundwater microbial communities from Rifle, Colorado, USA - Groundwater C2 (SPAdes) (version 2) | ecosystem: Environmental > Aquatic > Deep subsurface > Groundwater | place: Rifle, Colorado...
CCCGAATCGAGAATCGCCAGTCCTGGTATCCGCCAATTACAAGATGAGTTTTGACCGGCTGCGGAGCGCCCTGCCCGGCCGGGATCTCTGGATCCTGGTCCTCGATACGAAGGGGATCAATGTCTGGTGCGCCGCCGGAAAAGGGACCTTCGGCACGGAGGAACTGGTCAAGCGGATCGAATCGAGCGGCCTGAAGGAGGTCGTCGGCCACCGGTCTTTGATCCTTCCCCAATTGGGGGCGCCGGGTGTGGCCGCCCACACGGTCAAAAAACTCTCCGGATTTGGCGTTCGCTATGGCCCGATCGATGCCGAAGACCTTCCCGCCTATATGGATGCCGGTTTCAAGGCCACCCGCGAGATGCGCCTCAAGACCTTCCCGCTTAAGGAGAGGGCTGTCCTGATCCCGATCGAGCTTGTCGAAACCATAAAACCGACAGTGATCATCGCACCGGTCCTGTTCCTCCTTAGCGGCATCGGCGGTCCCGCCGGTTTCTGGGAGAACGCCCTTCATGAGGGCTCCTTCGCCGTCCTGGCGTTTCTGAGTGCGATCGTGGGGGGAGCGGCGATCCATCCCCTTCTTTTACCCTATCTCCCCGGACGGGCATTCTCGGCGAAGGGTTTGGTGCTCGGTGCCGTTGTGGCGGTCGTTATGCTTTCCCTGCAGGGGTACGATCTATCGATGTGGGCGGGGCGGTTGGGCATTCTGGCGTGGCTCCTGATCATCCCGGCCGTCACGGCGTATCTGGCGATGAATTTTACCGGAGCCTCTACGTATACCTCCCTCTCCGGGGTGAACAAGGAGATGCGATGGGCGCTCCGCACGGAGATCGGAATGGGCGGCGGCGGACTTCTTATATGGATTGCGTCGCGTCTGATGGCTTAGGAGGTTGAAGATGAATCATCTGACTTATCTCAAGGATGTGGTTACCCTGAATTTAGATAAAGAGAAATGCACCGGCTGTGGAATGTGCCTTGAGGTATGCCCGCACGAGGTGTTTAAGATGAATACCCGGCACGTCGAGATCCAGAATCGCGATGCGTGCATGGAGTGCGGCGCCTGCAGCCGGAACTGCCCTTTCGACGCCATTGCCGTACAGGCGGGCGTCGGGTGTGCGGCGGCCGTGATCAACGTCATCCTGGGAAGGACGGATCAGCCCTGCTGCGGCGAATCGGGATGCTCGCCTTCCGGCAAGAAGCCTGCGGCCTGTTGTTGAAGGGCTTCTGATTTGCAGTTTCTCGTATGGAGCAGGATATGTTTCCGCACATATCGGGTTCGTGGCTCATCATATTGATCGCGTGCGTTATCGGGTTCGTGATCGGGCAATGGATAAAAGCCCGCAGGAATAGAGCCGAGAAAAATAACGACTATGTGAACGGCTTAAAAAAGCGGTTATTGGCGGAAAAATCTGTCCCGACAAAAAAGGCCAAAAAGAAAGCCAGAAGGGCCAATAGAAAGAACGGCGGTTCGCAATGAGGTACGAATCGCCTCGATGAACGATGTTTTTTCAGTGACAAGGAGTGCCATTCCGGGGTATGATTGCCGAAAACACGTTCAGGAGGGCAACCATGGTGGTAATGCCGAAGGCAAAGCACGACGCGGCGGGGTGGATCGGGGATTGTATCCGTAAATACACCGGGTCCGAGGAGAACTATATGCCTCTCGAAAGCGGCCGTGAACCGGCCTGGGAGGAGCCGCTCGTCGGATTCTCCCGCGGCGATGACCCGCTCTATCAAAGGTTCAAGGAGGACATCGGCCCGTTCTTCTGGACCCCGTCGGAGATCTTTGCGACGACCTTTCCCGATGTGAAAGCCGCGCCGGACGAATTGACGGTGATCGCTTGGATCCTTCCCCAGACCGAACAAACCAGGCTCGACAACAGCCGGGAAAAGACCCTGCCCGCCGAGCGATGGGCGTTTTCGCGGAAGTATGGGGAAGACTTCAATATCAAGCTGCGCGACCATGCGGTGAAGGTTTTCAACGAGGCCGGATGCGAAGCGGTTGCCCCGATGAACTCACCCCTCTGGAAGTGGGAAAAATCCGAACGTTACGGTTTTGCCTCCTCTTGGTCGGAAAGACACGCGGCGTACGCTTCGGGCTTGGGCACGTTCGGGCTGTGCGACGGCCTGATTACCCCCAAGGGAAAGGCGATGCGATGCGGTTCGGTCGTGGCGCGAATCGCTGTCACTGCGTCGGTGCGGCCCTACGACGACCGCCACGCATACTGCCTCCATTATTTCGACGGCAGTTGCGGCAAATGCATCAAGCGGTGCCCGGCGGATGCCATCACCAGGGAAGGGGGCCATGACAAGGAAAAATGTTTCAACTACCTCCACAACGTAACGGAAAAATATATCGAATCCCGATACGGGTTCAAAACCTCTCCCTGCGGCCTCTGCCAGACCGGCGTCCCCTGCGAGGCGAAGAACCCGGTCCCCGGGCGGAACGGTTGACACCGTAGGCTTTACTGCTGCGGGATTTTCCCCTCCTTCACAATGCGCTGGTAGGTGACGATCTCGCTGCGCACAAACTTGGCGAACTCATCGGGCTACATGGTCACCGGATCGATGCCGAGCGTGTCATACTGGGTCTTCACCTCGGGCAGCTTAAGAACCCTGTTCGCACCGGAATCTGCAGGTTCAGGCCGTACACGAACATGGCGAGGCTTGCGGCGTACAGCGCAATCGCGCTGATCAGCGTCTCCTTGAAGCGCGACTCGTTGCTCGCCAGGCTCGATATCAGGATAAACGCACTTTTACGTTTTCCGGGACAACCTGGATGCGATCTCTGCCACATGCCTGCCCTGAAACCGGGCCGCCGCCAGCTCGTTTTCGCTGGGCATGCGTTCGCCTTTTCCCCCCGCGATGGTCGATGCCCCGTAAGGGGATCCGCCGGTGATTTCATCGATGCGCATCTGCCCCGCAAAGGCGTAAGGCAGGCCGACCAGGATCATGCCGTGATGCAGCAGGGTCACGTGAAAACTCAGGATGGTCGATTCCTGACCGCCGTGCTGGGTCGCACTGCTGGTAAAGACGCTTCCCAGTTTGCCGGTAAGGGCACCCTGCGCCCAGAGTCCCCCGGTCGCATCGAGAAACTGGCGCATCTGACCGCACATGTTGCCGAACCGCGTTGGCGTGCCGAAAATGATGGCATCGGCCTGGGACAGCTCTTCCACCGTACAGACCGGGATAGAAGCCATCCCCTTCTGAGCCTCCAGGGCGCCCATTTTTTTCAGGATTTCTTCGGGCAGGGTTTCCGGCACACGGTATAGAGAGACTTCGGCGCCGCCGACTTCCTTTGCGCCTTCCCCGACAGCCTCCGCCATCCGGCGGATATGACCATACAGGGAATAAAAGACGATAAAAACCTTCATTTCACGCCTCCTTTCTTCAGTATCATCTGTTTTGTAAAAGACTGAAACCCTGAACTCGACAAGAAAAGACACCCCACAGCAGGCTGCGGGGTGTCTTACACGTGCCTTGCTTCTCACTCGAATCGATGGTGATCCCTGAAGCTATGGAAGACCCGGGAGGAAACCTCTCATCGGCTTAACCTGCACATCAGCTGACCAGTTCCATATCCTCAAACGGCGCCGTGAACCAGATCATCGGCTGAATCCTGTACGGATTTCCTTTCACCCTCGGACCAAAGGCGGCAGGGGAATTGGTTGCAGTCAGGGGAATGAACATCGTCTTGTCGTAAATGAGCTTCTGGATCCGGGTGATCAAGTCTTTGCGCACCTTCGGTGAAGTCTCACGATTGTATTTATCCCACGCCTCCTGAACGTCGGGATAGTTCCCGTAGCCTGTGGACCCGAAAAGGTAGAGCAGTCGCCCTCCGATCGTCGGGGCCTGGGAATTGTCGATAAAAATGCCGCCCTTCATCTTTCCTCCCTGGCGGTTGGCGAACCATGCCGGTCGATCGTAAAGAACGGTATCAACCGATATTCCAATGGCTTTCCAGTAATTGGCCACCTGCTCTCCGTAAGGCCAGTACCCCCCCTCGTAGGGGTAGAATTTCCCCCCGTGGAAGCCCTTCGGATAACCCGCCTCGGCTAAAAGCTTCTTGGCCTTCTCCGGATCGTAGGGATCCACTGGAAAATCCGATGCCATGGGATCTCCGGGCAAGCCCAGCGATCCTATGGGGCCACAACCGGGCATGTGGATGTCGGCCAGGGTTTGCCGGTCGATGGCGAGGCTCGCGGCCTTGCGGACCCGCGGGTCCGACCAGGGAGACTTGGGATCGAACTGGGCGGTAAAGTACACCATCCACCGCGACGGGCTCAGCGGGGCCAGCATTCTGAGCTTGGTATCCTTTTTCAGATTTTCGTAAAACACACCCTGCATCAATGTGGCGATGTCGGCCTCTCCTCTCCCGGCCATGGCCAGGCGGGTCGCCGGCTCGGAGACGATATGAATCTCGATTCGCTTGATGGACGGCGCCTTCCGCCAGAATTCCGGAAATGCCTCCCCAACCAGTCTCTGACCGGCCACAAATTCGACGAATTTATACGGACCCGCGCCGATGGGGTGTTTTTTATATCCCGCCTCCCCCACCTTTTCTATGTATTTTTTCGGCGCGATCCAGGCGATGGTGGTCGCTCCCGGAAGGAGATACTCCAGGAAATCGGGAAAAGCGGACTTGAACCTGATGCGGACGAGATGAGGGTTCACGGCCTCTATTTTCTCCGTCCTGTCGTGGATGATTTTCGCCTGGCCGGCCTTGTATCTCCAGAAACTGAAGATCACATCCTCGGCGGTCAGGGGATCCCCGTTGTGAAACTTCACCCCCTGGCGAAGTTTGAACTCATAGACCTTTGCATCGGGGCTGATGGTCCACGACTCGGCCAGGCAGGGGCTGAAGGTGCCATCGGGCATAGGCTTCAACAGGGCGTCATGCAGAAAATACAGGACGATCTGCGAAGGGATCAGCGAGCTGTTGGTCGCGGGGTCAAGCCAGTCGGCCGAAAGACCCCAGTGTATGGCCTGCTTCAATGTGCCGGCTGGAGGAGCCGCCTGCACATCTCTCGCGCCGCCACTGAACATTCCTCCCATGGCTAAAATCCCCACGATGACCAGAATCCAGATGCGCCATGGTTTCATGGTTCCCTTTGTTCGATGTTTCATACATTCCTCCTTCTATGGTTTTGGTGTTGTGAAGCCCCCCTCCCACAAGACGAATCTTTCCCACATGGAACTGTTCTGTTTTTGTGAAATTACCCCGCTTCCGACAAAAAGTCAAAATGATTTATCACATCCAAATTCAAATTGACATAGAAGTTCATCTTGCATATAATCCGCCTCGCAAAAGTAATATCAAATATCAGGAGGAAGATCATGAAACATCTAATGCTTTGGATAACGATGATAATTTCGGTGTTTTTAACAGCGGGCGGCGCATCCGCGCAGTCCGGGTCAGATTATCCGACGAAGCCCATCCGCATGGTGATTCCGTTTCAGCCGGGCGGCGCCTCGGACTTCGTTGCCCGCATCATTCAGCCGAAGTTCATGGAAGAGTTGGGGCAGCAGGTCGTGATCGAGAATCGGGCCGGCGCCGGCGGCAACATCGGCGTCGAAGTCGTTGCTCGCGCGGAACCGGACGGATACACCATTCTACTCGGAAACGTCGGCACCATGACGATCAATCCGAACCTCTACAAGAATTTCAAGATCAAGCCGATGCGCGACCTGATCGGCATCTCGGCCATCGTGGATCTCCCCGGGGGGATTGCCGTCCATCCATCGGTACCGTTTAACACGGTCCCGGAAATGGTCGCCTACGCCAAGGCTCATCCGGGTGAGCTCAACTACGGATCCGCAGGCGTCAGCAGCGCCCAGAGCCTCTCTTTCGAGTTTCTCAAGAGCAAGGCGGGGATTGATATCCAGCACATCCCTTACAAGGGCGGCGCCGGGGCCGCGACGATCGGCGCCCTGAGCGGCGAGGTCAAGATCGCCGTGGGGACCATGGCCTCTTTCGCCCAGCACCACAAAAGTGGAAAACTTAGAGTGATAGGGGTGCTGGCCCCGAAACGCCTGGCCAGCCATCCAAATCTTGCCATCCTCGTGGAATCGGGTTTTCCGGAACTGACCACCGCCTCCTGGCAGGGGATCTTCGTGCCGAAAGGCACGCCGCGGCCGATCGTGGACAAGCTTCATGCGGCCCTGATGAAGGTTTTGGACGACAAGACGGTAAACGACCGTTTCGCCCAGGTCAGCGCGGTGACTATCGCCAACAAATCGCCGGAGGAGTTCGCGGCCTTCATGAAGATACAGACCGACTTCTGGGGAGGACTCATCAAGAAGCTGAATGTGCCGATGTTGTAATCGACCCTCGGCGCCGATCAACGCACCGGGAACCCAAAGGGAAGTTTACAGGCCCGCTTCGAGCTTCGCTGTAGAAGCGACGGATACAAAGCGGGCACATGTCGTTCCGTCTGTCGAGATGCGATAATGCGACCCAATTGGCACATGAATGATGCCTCCGGCCAATACCTCCTCGCGCTCTTCATCGACCTCGGCGTGCAGCGAACCGCCGAGGAGATAGATAAACTCTTCGTGGACACTTTCCTTCGTGTGCGTATCGTGCGCTTTAACGATTTCGGTGAAACCGAAGACCATCCGTTCCCCCTCGAATGTATAGCTGCGGTCGCCGGATGATGGGGGCGCGTCAAATGCATCGATGATCGGGTAATAACAATTCCCAAGCCCCTCAATACGGGCAGACGCTCTGCCCGAATCCTTCTTAATTTCCCCCTGTCCGACCGACCATCCGGCCTTTTCAAATTCGGCCGTCGCCTCTTCGAGCGAAGTGGCATGATCCGGCAGGGCTTCCTCTATACTCAAGCCGACGATGGTCCAGGTTTTATCCTTGATGTAAAGGTAGTTCAGCGGTCCGTCCTCGGTTGCCGTCATCTGGTGCCGTCCGGAAGGGGGGACATGAATAAAGGTCCCGGGAGAGACAATCCGGCGATCGGTGCCGACAAGCGAGTTGACTTTTCCCACCGTGGGAAAGATGAACAGTTCGTTGGGATGGTAATGAATCACCGATCCCTCGCCGGGTTTCTTGCAATTCAGGCAGAAGTAAATCGTTTTCCCTTCTATGATCGGGCCGTGCGCGGTTGAAAGGCGCGGCGTCAAATAGCGCCCTTCTATTTCATCAAACCGGTAAAAAGGCATGGTCTGTTCACCCTTTCATCTTCCTGCGGAAGTCGATCACATTCGTTTCCATCCCCACGCTTCATCGTGGATGACGAGCTTTTTATGCCCCGGTCTCCTGTCTACAAAAACCTTACCTTCCTTCATGACGATCATGATCTTTTCCTTTTCCTGGAGGATGCGAATATCGCTTAGGGGATCGCCCTTAACCGCGATGATATCGGCAAACTTTCCGGGCTCCAGCGTTCCGGTTTCCCTGCCCAGCCAGATCGCTTCGGCCGCGTTTTTCGTCGCGGTCTGAATCGCCTCCATCGGCGTCATGCCGTAATTGACATAGATTTCAAGCTCGTGCGCATTGGCGCCCATTTCGGCATCGATTTGCGTATCGGTCCCCATGGCAATCCTGACACCGGCCTTGATAAATCGCTGGAACGTCTCTTTCGTCGTCGGTTGAAGCATCTTCATCTTATTCAATGTGAAATCGGATGTCCCCACCCGTTTTCTCACCTCGATGGCACGGTCCGATCGATGGAGCAGCGTCGGAACAATGAATTTCTTTTCCGACACCAGCATGTCGATGGCTTCGTCATCGGTAAAAACGCAATGGTCTATGGTATCGGCGCCCGCCCTGATCGCCATTTTCTGGGCGGTGGGGGTAAAGCAGTGACAGGCGCAATGTTTGTCCAGCGCATGCGCTTCATCGACGACGGCGTCAAGCTCTTCCTGGGTCATGTTCCTGACATCCGGCGCCTCTTTATCGGTTCCACCGCCGCCGGAAGCGCAGGTCTTGATGAAATCGACCCCGACCCTTAACTGCCGGCGGACAAGTTTGCGAAGCTCCCAGGGTCCGTCGGCCGTGGCGTCCGGTTCTCTCCTGCATCCCCGCGGGACAATCAGATCGAGATGGGAACCGGTCATGGTGGCATATCCGCCGACAACAAGCCGCGGTCCGGCAAAGATACCCGCTTCGACGGCATCCCGAAGCGCAACCAGCTCCACCGAATTGTGACCGCCGTATGCATTGGGCCAGGGGTGATCCCGGAGTGTGGTAAACCCCATTTCGAGCATGATCTGCTGATGCAGAAGCGTGTAGAGCATCTGCAGGGGAGGCGTGACTTCGAGCTGGGAAATCCGGTAATTCTTGAAAGTAAGCACATTGTGCGCCGAGCAGTGGAGGTGTATGTCGAGCAGACCGGGCAGCAATGTGCAATCGGCCATGTCAATGACCTCGGCGCCGGCGGGAAGGGTGATCCTGCCTTCCATCCCGATCTCCTTGATACGCCCTTCTTCAATGAACACCACTGCATTTTTTAAAACGTCTCCGCCGAGACCGTCGATCAATCGGGACCCTTTTAAGACTGTCGTCCTTTCAAGTCTCTTTTCCATCATTCGTCCTTTTTATAGTCCTGGTCGAAATGGGCGCCGGTATTCTGCCCGTCCACGGCGGCGCCCGCAATTCCCCACGTTGTATCCTTCGCAACAAAATAGTCTGCCCCGCCTTCTGAAACAGCGACGAGATAATGGGCGGCATTGGCCGGAATGTGAACGAGATCTCCGGGTCTCATCATCGTTTCCTCATCCTCCACTCTCGCCCTGATCTCGCCCTTTAACACATAGTTGAACTGTTCATTGGGATGGGAATGCAGCCTCGATCCGGTCCCCCTCTCCTTGTGCACCATGGCAACCTGCATGCGCTCTCCCATAATCACCGATCCGAAGGCGGACGAGTAGTCACTCGCGAACATAGTTTTTTCCAAAGCATTCCAATCATAAAAATACTTCATGTATTTTCCTTTCTTCATCCCGTACCTTTTTATTAGTCATCGCCTCAGCGATTGTTTCCGAGCAGGGCATAGCCGATTTCAAAGGCCTTTTTATTCTCCTCGTGGTATTTGGGAATGATCTGGAGGATGCTCTGAAGGATGATCTCGGGATCGAGTGTTTTCATGACATCGGCGATCACCCCCAGCATGATCGTATTGGCAAAAACAGGCCTTCCGAAATTTTCGACCGAGACATTCTTTGCCGGAACCGGCGTCTGAATGCAGCCGAGGCCCTGATCGATCTCGACCACGAAGGCCGGATCGTAGAGAATCCTTCCCTCCTTGACCAGGTGTTTGAAGGCTCGATAGGCGGCAAGGGAAAGCGCCACAAAGAGATCGGGAAACTCCACCATCGGGCTGTCGATGGGTTCTTTCGATATGACCACCTGACTCCTCACATAGCCCCCCCGCATCTCGGTGCCGTGGCTCTTGAGCATCGTGACGCGATAGCCCTGTTTGACGGCAGCCTCCCCCAACACCTGGCCGAGTCTTACCACTCCCTGGCCGCCAAAGCCGCTGGCGAGGATTTCAGATCTTGTTTTCATAGAGCCGCTGCCTCCTTATTCTTCCGACATGTTGATGGATACTCTCGGAAAACTCCGGCCTGGAATTGCTCGCATCGTGGTAAACGCCGGTGGCCCATAGGGTGTCGCTTCGCTCCTGACCGATCGGGGCGGCCTGGTTCTTGATCCAGTTGTAAATCGTGACCGCATCTCTGGTTCCAAGCTCCCTGCTGCCGACGTTCGTCGGACAGGGATACACGATATGGATCAGGGAAAGGCCTCGATTCGCTATCCCCTTCTTGATGCTTTCCACCGCCCGCGGGCCGTCCATCGAGACATGCCGGGCAAGAAAGGTCGCTCCCGCATTCTTAAGCACCCCGAGGACGTCCATCCCGTCGCTCACCATATTGTGTTCGTACATGCCGTAAGGGCTGCTGTCGCTTTTGGTGCCGTGGGGCGTGGTCCAGCCATACTGTCCCCCGGTCGACATGTAGCCAAGGTTGTCGTTGACGATGATGGTCAGATCGGCGTTTGAGCGGGCGGCGTGAATGAGATGCAGCAATCCTATCCCGAAAGCATCGCCGTCTCCCACGGTGAGGATGATTTTCTTTTCCGGCGGCAGGGCCAATCGCAGCCCCCTTGCAATGGCGTATACCCTTCCGTGTGTTCCGGCAAATCCGTCGCCCTTCCATGTGCCGAAGGTCTGGCGGCCGGCGCAACCGATGGAAGTCCCCCAGACGATATCATCGACCTCCAGGCCAAGCTCGTATACGGCCTGTATGACCGCCTTGTGGTTCATCCCCAATCCGCAACCCGAACAGGCGCTGCTCGGTATTTTTCTGGGCCGCAGATATTTTTTTGACAAGTAATCCATGTCACCATTCCTCCAATTCCCACCCCTTGCGCGCGAGGGGTTGTCCCTTGAGAAGCTTTTCGAAGACCTCAAGCAACTCGGCAACGGCGGGCAGATCCCCGCAGCTCCCCACAAAATGGACCTCGGCGTCTTTATGAGCGGCGCGCCGGACCTCCCGAACCAATTGGCCGTCCCAGTTCAGTTCGACCGAAAGGTATTTCGTTTTCTTTTTGAAATGCTCGTCGGGGAAGGGCCACAGATGAATCAAACGCAGGGCGCCCACCTTCAAACCCTCCTGCCTGGCCTTTTTGACCGCCGTGTTGACCACCCGCGACGGCGTTCCGTAGGAGACAACGACCAGATCGGGGTCGTCGTCCATGAAGGTTTTCTCGTAGAGATGGTTGAAGAGGTCTTTGTGATTTCGGATCTTGAAAATCAGTCGATAGGCATGCTTGTGATGTGCGACCACTTCTTCGGTATCGTACCCTTCTTCCGTCGGGGTCCAGTCCGAGCAAAGGGCGCCGGTGTTATGACCCAGGACGACGGGAGGGATATCGATTTCATCGGTGGGCGGGTAAAAGACCGGACCCCGATTGATCCCCCTGGGCCAGGTGCGGAAGCCCATCGCCTTCATCTCTTCCTCGTTTTCAGGCACACTGATGTCTTCAAAGCCGTCGGTCACAAGCTGGTCGGCAAGAATCGTCACGGGCGTCCTGAAACGCTCGGCCAGATAAAAGGCCTCGACCGTCATTGCCATGGCCTCCTGAGCGGAATTCGGCGCCAGGACGATGGTTTCAAAGTTTCCTCCCTGCGTGGGGTAACGGGTCAGATAGAATTCGCCCTGACCGGGGGCGCCGGTGATTCCGCTTACAGGGCCCACACGCCCCGAGTTGAGTATCACCACGGGGATTTCGCAGCCGATGGCCCATCCGTATGGGTCTGCATAGAGGATATAACCGGGGCCGGACGTGGCGGTCATGGCCTTATACCCTCCGAGGGCCGCCCCTATGCAGAGATGGAGCGCCGCACACTCATCCTCCCCTTGAATATAAATGCCATCCACCTGCGGCATCCGATACGACATGGCTTCCGCGAGTTCGGTTGCCGGTGTGATCGGGTAACCGGCGAAAAATCGGCAACCGGCCAGGATCGCCCCTTCCGTAACGGCAAAATTCCCTGTCTCGAGATATCGTTTCATTGCTTACCTAGGCTCCTTTGACGGCTTCGTAAAAAGACCGGATGCTGCGTTGCGCTTCACCCTTCGTCATTGCGGCGTACGAAACAGTACGCCTCATTCCTCAGGATTCGCGCGCCTTGCCTGCGGCCTTTTTACGAAGCCGTCTCTTTGATTTCCATACAAAAATCCGGGCAGCTATAAAAGCATTTCATGCAACCGACGCAATTTGCCGGGTGCTTGACCTCAAACGCCCGATACCCCTTTTCGTTGAACCGGGCGCCGGGGGAAAACACCTCCATATGGCAGACGCTCAGGCAGTACCCGCACTCCTTGCATCCTTCAAAGTCGAGCGACACATCGAATTGTCGATAATCACACGACAGGCATCGCTCGGCTTCCCTGCTCGCCGTGTAAGGGTTGAGCGTTTTTTCCACCACGTCGAAATTATTCACCCTGATGCCGGTCGACAGGCAGGGAATCTCGATCCGCGGGGCAGAGTCGTCCCGGCATGAATCCAGCTCGGCCTCAACCTCCGCAGGAGCAAGGGACAGCGCGAGCGAACCATCCCCTCCCAGAGTCCTGTCGATCGCCGAGGCGGCCCTTTTCCCATCCGATATGGCTTCGATGATCGAGGACGGCCCTCTGACCACATCGCCGCCGGCAAAAACCCCCTCGAGTTCCGTCGAAAAATCATCGCCACTGACGGGTATGAGTCCATTGTCGTCCAGCTGAATGCCAAAATGGCCATCCAGCGCGACCGCCTGCCCAACGGCAGATATCACCGTGTCAGATATGACGCCGAACTCGCAACCGGGTTTGCAAATGGGTTTAGGTCTCCCGCCCTTGTCGGGCGGGCCGAGTTCCATGCGGTTAAAGATCACCTGCAGGCCATCCCCCTGTTTTCTTATCATACCGGGTGAAGCCAGAAATTCCATAGTCACCCCTTCGGCGATGGCGGCGTCGATCTCGTCGGGATAGGCGGGCATTTCGTTTCGCGTCCGTCGGTAAAAGAGCGTTACCTCTGTCGCACCCAGACGGACGGCGCTTCGTGCGGCATCGATCGCCGCGTTCCCGCCGCCGATGACAGCCACTCGCTTTCCTACGGGAAGAGGGTCCCCCGTATTGACGGCTGCCAGAAAGTCGATGGCGCCGGTAACTCCCGCCAAATCATCCCCCGGGATACCCAGCGGAACACTTCTTTGTGCGCCACAGGCAATATATACCGCGTGATATCCTGCGCTCTTCAGATCCACTACCGCCCCTACCCGGGTATTTGTTTTGATCTCCACCCCAAAGGCCTTGATCTCATCGATCTCCGCGCTGAGGATTTCCCGGGAAAGGCGATATTCCGGAATCGCCCAGCGCATCATGCCGCCCGCCTCGTCTTTACCTTCAAATACGACCACCTCATGTCCCTTGAGGGCAAGATAGCAGGCTGCGGTCAGACCGCTTGGTCCGGCCCCTATCACCGCCGCTTTTTTCCCCGTTGGCGGAGTTTTCTTTAAGCCGTTCTTCCAAAGCCCGCCGCCCCTCTCCGCCGCGGCCCTCTTCAACGCCCTGATGGCAACGGACCCATCGAATTGTCCCTTCCCGCAGCGGGCTTCACAGGGTGCAAAACAGGCATAACCGCAGACGGATGGAAACGGGATCGATTCCCGAATGATGGCCAGAGACTCATCAAACTTGCCGGCGGCTATTGCCCTGATATACCGCGGAACATCGATACCGGCAGGGCAAGCCTTCTGACATGCCGCTTCTTTTCTTGCATTCTTCAAATGGGTTGTCCCTTGCATCTGGTGATCATCCTCCGTTCTATTTCGAAACGCCGTGTTATTTACTCCGGGGAACTCCCCCTGTCAAGGCGGATATGAATCGCACGCAGAGAAAGGATCTTCCTCATTCTCATTTGCCTTGACAATCTTTGGGAATCCTGTTAGCAAATCCTCGTAAAGCCTCAAAATGTTGTAGGTTTCAGTAACAGTTGGTCTCCTGAAAAACGGCGGGGATTGATGGATCTGCAGACAGAAGTCCTGATCATCGGAGGAGGGGCAACGGGGGCGGGGATCTCTCGCGATCTCGCGCTGCGCGGCATTCCCTCGCTCCTCGTGGAGAAGGACGATTTCACCTCCGGCGCCTCCGGACGAAACCAGGGGCTCCTCCACAGCGGCGCCCGTTACGCCGTCACCGACCCCGAAGCGGCCAGGGAGTGCATCACCGAAAACCGGATCCTTAGGCGGATCGCCCCCCACTGCATCGAAGACACGGGCGGCCTGTTCGTCTCGCTGCCCGAAGACGGCCACGAGTACCGTGCGAACTTCATTCGCGCGTGCGGGGTGGCGGGGATCGACACAGAGCCTCTCTCTGCCAGAGAAGCCCTGTCGATGGAGCCGAAACTGAGTCCGCTCATGATCGGCGCAGTTCAGGTCCCCGACGGGGCAATCGATCCCTTCACCCTCGTCGTGGAAAATGCACGCGATGCCGAATCCCGCGGGGCGCGATTCCTTCTCCACACCGAGGTCACAGGCCTCATCCGCGAAGGTCTCCGGATCTCCGGGGCGCGGGTCAAAGACCGGATCACCGGTGAGGAATTTACGATTGCGGCCTCCCAGGTCATCAACGCTACCGGCGCCTGGGCGAACGAGATCCTCTCTCTCGCGGGCCTTTCGATAGGCATCGCCCTCTCCAAAGGCTCCATGCTGATCACCAACACACGCCTGAGCGAGCGGGTCATCAACCGCTGCCGTCCCCCAGCAAGCGGCGACATCATTGTCCCCAACGATACCGTTTCCATTCTTGGCACGACTTCGCTACGCGCGGAGGATCTGGAAAATCACGCGGTGACCCCGGAGGAGGTCTCCTTCCTGGTCGACGAACTCTCCCGGATGATCCCCGCCATCAAAGGGGAACGTTTCACCAGGGCCTACGCCGGGGTCCGCCCCCTCGTGCAGACCGCACAGGCAGGTGACGACCGGGAGATCAGCCGTGGCTTCGCGCTTATCGACCACCAAAGCCGCGACGGCCTGGAAGGACTGATCACCATCACCGGCGGGAAACTCATCACCTACCGCCTCATGGCGGAAAAAACCGCCGACTTCATCTGCGCGCGGATGGGCCTCCATGTGCCCTGCCTCACACACCTCCAGCCCCTCCCCGGCGCCGGACGCGGTCATACCTTTCAGGACCGCCTCCTTCGGTTGCGGCATCAGATCCCCGCCTTCAGGCGGGAGCTCCTCTGCGACTGCGAGCTCGTCCCGCGGGAGGCCGTGGATGCGATTCTGCGAGAGGGGAAGGTACGGGAACTTCAAGACATTCTTCACCGCACGCGGCTTGCCAAGGGGACCTGTCAGGGGGGCTTCTGCGTCTATAGACTCCTGGGCGTCCTGAACGAACGGCGGAAAGAGGAGGGGCTCGGCGGCTCCAACCGCATCCTCAAGGGCTTTCTCGAGGAGCGATGGAAAGGGATCCGCCCCGTCCTGTGGGGAACCTCGCTGAAGGAAGAGGAACTGATCGAATCCATTTACAAGGGGCTCTTCAATCTCACCCCCGAAGAGGCCGCCACGGCTGATGGGGGTCACCCGTGAAGCGGTGGGACCTGATCGTCATCGGGACCGGGCTCGCGGGGCTGACCGCCGCGCGGACGGCGGTCGAAATGGGGGCGAAAGTCCTTGTCATCGGCCGGGGGATGGGATCGCTCACCCTGTTCGGAAACACCATCGATGTTCTGGGCGAGATACCGCCCGGAGCGGACATGGCGACAGGAGTGGCCGACTGGATTGCGGTGCACCCGGATCACCCCTACGCCCGGATGGGCTGGTCGGGGATTTCGGAGGCGCTCAATGCCTTCAGGGAGCTGTTTCCTTCCCCTTACACATTCGATTCCGTAGGCAGGGGAAACAGCCTCGTCCCCACCGGTGCGGGGACCATGCGCCCCACCTATCTGCTCCCCATCACCATGACTGCCGGCGCAGGGATGTCCGCGGCGGATACGCTGATCATCGGTCTTCGGGGTTTCAAGGATTTTCAAGGTGACACGGTTTCTCTCGATCTGCAATGTCGCGGTGTGAATCTCTCCCTCCCCCGCTACGGCCTCGAGGGTTTGACCGCGCTCGCCCTTGCCCGGCTGATGGATGAGGGACCTTTCCGGGAAAGCCTTGGCGAAGCGATCCGGCGCCAGATGGCCGGGGAAAAGCGGATCGGCCTGCCGGCCGTCCTCGGTCTAAAGGCGCCCGCGGATGTACTCAAGACGTTAGAGACGATCACCGGAGCGAAAGTCTTCGAAATCCCGATGCTCCCACCGTCGATCCCCGGAACGCGGATTTTTCATCGTTTCCGGGAGTTCCTTATCGCAAAAGGGGCAACCTTTTTGCTTGGAAATCCCGTGATCGGCGCCGATGTGAAGGAAGGGCGCTGCGAAGGGATCACCCTCCAGAACCCGCCGCTTTTGACGGTTTACCGTGCGGAGCGCTACATCCTGGCGACCGGACGCTTCCTCGGCGGGGGAATCCAGGCGGACAGGGAAAGGATCTCCGAGCCTCTCTTCCACCTCCCCGTCTTGCAACCGGAATCACGCGGGGAATGGTTCCGGGAGCGGTTCTTCCAGCCGGAGGCGCATCCGATTCACCGCGCGGGGATTGTCACCGATGCAGAACTCCGACCGGTCGACGCCGGGGGAAGGGTGATTCTGAAAAACGTCCGGGCGGCAGGCTCTATCCTCGCCCATCACCAGATGATCGAGGAACATTCGCACGAAGGGATCGACATCGCTACGGGTTATCTTGCAGTTAGGAGGGCGCTCGCATCATGACGCAGGCAGATCAAATCCCGCCCCCCCCCCGGCACCTCCCGGATCTCTGCGTCCGCTGCGCCACCTGCATGGCCGTCTGCCCGGTATCCCGTGTGACGCCCCTGTTCCCCGGGCCGAAACAGGCCGGCCCCGGGGCGCAGCGATTCCGACTGGCCTCCCAGGATTCCGTCGACGACTGGATCGAGCTCTGCAGCGCCTGCCGCCTCTGCGATACCGTCTGCCCGGCCGGGGTTCCGATCTCCGAACTGAACCTGCTGGCAAAAGCGAAGTACCTGGACGAGCGGGGGGGAACGCTGCGGGACTGGCTCCTTGTCCGGATCGACCTCTTCGGCGAGCTGTTCTCCCGTTTCTCCGCGATCGTCAACCCCCTGATGAAGAAGCGCGCCGTTCGTTGGCTCCTCGATAAAATGCTAAAGATCGACCGGCGGCGCAACCTCCCCGCCTTCGACTCCCCCACCTTCCGGCAGTGGTTCCGCGACCGTCCCGTCGTGACGAACGCCGCCGGCCGCCCCAGAATCGCTTACTTTTACGGCTGTTTCACCAATACGAACGAAGTGGACGTCGGGAAGGCCGCGGTGGCTTGCCTGGAGGCATACGGATATTCCGTAAGCGTACCGCCCCAGAGATGTTGCGGGATTCCCCGCCTCGGGGTCGGAGACCTGCGGGGCGCCCGGAAGATGGGACGCCGGAACCTCTCCCTGCTTCTGCCGACGGTGCGCGAGGGAACCGACATTGTCTTCTCCTCGACGAGCTGCGGCCTGATGTTCCGTCACGAATACGGCCCGCTTCTTGACCTCCCCGGAGCGGAAGAGCTGGCGACACACCTCTTTGATATCTGCTGGTTTCTGTTAAACCGGCACGAGGAAGGACAATCAGCAGTGCGGTTCAGAACGCTCACTGCAAAGGCCGCCTATTTCGCCCCCTGCCATCTCCGGTCGCTCAATAGCGGCCTCCCCGCCCTCGATCTTCTCCGTTTTGTCCCGGGACTCGACATCCGCATGATCGAAGCGGAGTGCTGCGGTCTGGGGGGTCTTTACGGTTTCAAGAAGGAGAAGTACGCCATTGCCGAAGAGATCGGGAAGGATCTGGCGAAGGAGGTCGCTCGGATGAAGCCCGAGGTCATCCTGACGGACTGCGAAGGCTGCCGGATGCAGATTCGCCACCTGACAGGGATCAAGGTCCTCCACCCCCTACAACTCCTTCGCGACGTCCTCCCGTAAATCCTTGAAGTCTGGATATTGAAAACAATCCCTTCATCGGACGACTGGCATCAACGGCGCGGGCGGCAGTCCGCGTCCGGCTGGACGCACTGGTTAGCCATTCGCCAAAAACCCTTTGTGAAACATGACAGTGCCTTGAGGTATTTTTGAACTCCATATTCTCACATCAGGATCACCAGTGCATCTACCGCAACGAGTCTGCCTGCCTGCCCGCTGTCTTGAATAATCAGCGGATTGACATCGATCGCCTGAATCTCCTCGCACTCCAGGCCGATCCGGCCCATGGCCATGAGACAGGCAACCAGGGCATCGGCATCCACCGCCGCCATCCCCCGGATTGCATTGAGGATCTTATTC
>Ga0209212_1004251_pt1 | contig 17879 bp, 14 predicted proteins | sample RifGroC2_FD_183996 | JGI IMG/M metagenome (GOLD analysis project Ga0209212, IMG submission 183996) | Groundwater microbial communities from Rifle, Colorado, USA - Groundwater C2 (SPAdes) (version 2) | ecosystem: Environmental > Aquatic > Deep subsurface > Groundwater | place: Rifle, Colorado...
CCCGCCGAGACGGAAGACAGTAGCGAGGGTCGGGAAGAGGAAGCGGATGATCTGCTGAAGAATTTAAGGAGGGCATCATGGTCAAAAACATCCTCATTCCCACCGATGGCTCCGATTACGGTAAAACGGCCATCGCCTACGGAATCCATATCGCCCGAAAACTGGAAGCGCAACTGACAGGGTTGCACGTCGTGGATATCCGTCTCATGCAGAGCCCCGTCTTCACTGATATCTCCGGCGCCATCGGGCTTCCCCCCTACCAGGAGTTCCTCCCGGTCATCGAAAACGGCCTCAACGTCAAGGCAGATGCGATCCTGAAGGAGTTTTTGGAACAGTGCAAGGCAGGAGGGGTGCATGCCGAAACGAAGAAGGTCCTGGGTGTGATCGATGAGACGATCATCGAGGAGGGAAAGGTCTGCGACTGGATACTCCTGGCCCAGAGGGGCGAGCACTTTCATATCGGCGGCAGGGCGATCCTGGGCTCCACCGCCCAGTCCGTCGTCCGGCGCTCCGGAAAACCGGTCCTGGTCACCCCCGAACATTTCCGGGAGATCGAAAGCATGGCCGTCGCCTACGACGGGAGCGCACCTGCCCACAAGGCGCTGAAGCTCGCCGCCGAACTGTCGGAGACGGCCGCCTGGCCACTGTCCATTATGATCGTCACGGACGATCAGCCCCTGGGAGCGAAGCTCTCCGAACAGGCGGAGGCGCTCCTCGATGCCTTCAAGATCGACAGCGCCATCCTCATCCTCGGCGGCAAGAATGAGGACAAGGTACTCCTCCGTTTCATCCGGGAGGGGCCGGTGGAACTCCTCGTCATGGGGGCCTATGGCCACAACCGTCTCCGGGAACTCCTCGTCGGCTCCACAACCTCCGCGGTCATCCGGAAGAGCACGATCCCGGTCCTTCTCACACGCTGACCGACTCCCATGGATCCCATCAGGAAACAGTCGGATGGTTGGCGAACCGAAAATTCATCTACATCTCCGCCCTGCTGCTTTTTCTCAACGGTTTCTTCTTTCCGATCGTGCCCATGCCGTTATAGATCGTGACCCCCTATTCCCTCCTTCTCCTACTGAAACTGATAATTCAGCATCTCCGATTTCTCTCGGCGTTTGATTCCCAGAGAAAGGGAGGCACCAGACTTTATGGTGTTCAGCAGCCCCATCACGTCGTCCAACGTTCGAATCTTCCGGTTGTTCACCTCCTGGATAATATCTCCGTTGGCGATCCCCATCTTCTGGTAGAGACTCCCCGGCCGGATGCTGCTGACGATGAAACCATCGGGAACGCCCGCGTTGAAGTAGGGCCGGATCTGCGCCTGGTTGAGTATCCTCCCCATGTTTGCCATCGCCTCCTGGATCAGACTCCGGCTGACAACGGTCGTACCGGATGAAACCGCGGGCGCCGCTGCGGCCTTCGAAGGCATCATGATCGGCCCTTTCTTCTTCTCCAACATCGCTAAGGTACTCTCCTGGTCGTTTACCAGCAGATCTATGGCGTTCCGCCTGATCCGGATCACCTTCGCCCCGGTGACGACATCCCCCACCTTCACAAGTCGCTGCTTCCGCGTCCCCTTCTCCTCGATGATCGCAAACCCATACTTGGCCGCGCCTGCGACGGTCCCCCTGAGATCGATGAGAAGTGCGATATCCTGCTGCTGATGCACTACAGCGGCCCGATTGTCCGCAACCGCCTTGGTCGCCGTACCGAAAAGGTTCCGCTCCGGAATGATCCGATAGGCGTCCGCCGGTTCGCGGATCGGCGCGGCCACCGTCTGTGCCATCTCCGCCGCCGGTGACGGCCTCATCCGGATGAGTTGGAGTGTCAGGGCCTTATAGAAGATCCCCGTCCCCTGGTAGAGGATTACAGCCATCAAGGTGAGAATCACCGTCCGCTGGGAGACGAGCCCCCGGAAATCAGAAAGAGACCAATGAAAAAAACGCGACCAGTCCACTCACTCACCTTATAAATCTAACATACCCACCGTAAATTTTGGTTTATCCCACGGAACCCCCCACAAAGTTCCAGCATATTTATAGATAAACGATGTTCTCTTTGTGATAAAGGGAGAGAAACAATAACATGTAATCCCGCAGATGACGGGTGATCAGGAAGTTGTTTCTGACGTGTTCGCGACCGTTCTCGCCGATCTGCCGGGCGTAATCCGGGCTGGTGAGAAACTGTTTGACGGCAAAGGCGGCCCCTTCCGGAGAGTAGCACAACAACCCCGAATACCTGTTTTTTACCTGCAGCGGGATCCCGCCGACGTTGGATGCGACAACCGGTTTGGACTTCCAGAGAGCCTCCGAAACAGTCAGTCCAAATCCCTCCTTCAGCGATTTCTGGAGAATCACCGTCGACGCCCGCTGCAGGGCGTTAATCTCCAGATCATTCTGAGACACTACAAGGATATGGATATCGGGGTCCCCGTGGGCTGCTTCCATCACCTCTTCAAAGACCTTCTGTCCCTCCGGATCGTCCGTCGCCGTTCCGCCGGCCAGTAAAAGACGGCAGTCGATGTGTTTTTTCACCAGCCGGAAGGTCCCGATGACACCCAGGGGGTCTTTCAAGCGATCGAACCGGGAGATCTGGGTGATGATCGGCTTGTCCTTCGGGACGCCATACTTGTGGAGGACCGGCAGTTCCCGATTCTTGTCGCTCAGTGGATCGATTGAAGGGGCGATGAGGAATTGCCTGATGGGGAGCGTCCGGGAGAAGGCCGGCGCCGAAAATACGGCCGCATCGTACTGCACGATGAACTCCTTCAGGAACCTCCAGACCTTCTTTTTCGGCTCCGACAGGTCGATATGGCAGCGCCAGATCCATTTGTTGTCTCCCCGTTTCCGCACCAGGACGATCGGCTGGGGGTCGTGGATGAAGATAATATCGCCGGAGGTCTCCATCGCCTCCAGATTGCTCCGGCTCGTCTCCATGAATATCTCGAAATCCTTCTCGCTGATATCGACCCTCCCGCCGTGCAGGGCGTTGTGGAATTTCTTCGTGACCTCGAAAAAATCCTTTCCCCCTTTGATCACGTCCCAGCGCACGTCCAACCCCAACTCCCTGAGCAGGGGAACCATCCGGTTGAGGATCTCCGCGACGCCGCCGCCGACGGCCGTGGAGTTGACGTTCAGTATCCGTTTCCCCCTCAGATGGACTGCGATGAGCTTCAGGTCCTCCACGACGGATTCCCCGACGATCGGGATATAGTCATCGATCTTTGCCATAGCTACCGTATCTCCCTTTCGATCATTGCGGTAATGGTGCGGCGTAAATCCTCCATCGTGTAAACGTAGGGGTCAAGCCGGGCGATGCTGAGGGCTAACGTTTTGTCGCCGATGGAGTTTTCTATCCAGTTCGAGAAGTCGTTCGTCCCTTTTTCCAGCCTGAGCTTGGCCTCGAAGATATGAAAATAGATAGAATCGATGGTGATGCGTTTCAGGATGTCGACGAATTCACGGAGGTCGTAACTGACATGCTCCGTTGGCAGGATGAAGCTGACCGACTTTTTGAAGTGGAGTTCCCCCCCCTCCCGCGGAAACCTCATCTTCGCCTCGGGGTGCTCGTCCAGGTACTCCTCGATGGTCGCGATGATCTTTTCCCGGAGGCTGCGGATGGTCGAGTACTGGATGATATCGATACTGGCCAGACGTTCCCCCAGTTCCTCCTCACCGAGGATCTCCCGGACCCAGTAGGCGAAGTCGTTCGGCGGTTCGGGGGAGAGGTACTGATGCTGCTGCAGGAAACGATGGGTATGGTAATAGATGCTGCCGCCCGGCACGGACTTCAAAAGCCGCACCAACTGGACCAGGCCGGCGGCTCTCAGACCGGTCAGTTCGGTCAGATGCAGACGTGTGTAGAACCGGAAAGGTTCCCGCGCCCGTGCCAACTCCGCCACGGTCTCACCTCCTTCAGATCCTTACGAGCCTCCCGAGAAATTCCGCTACCTCCCCGACGTTTCTGAGATAATAGCGGGCCTCTGTTTGCCGGGGCGCCCCCACGAATACCGTCGCCCCCCGCTCCCGGATTTCCCGAAAGGCGTCTTCATCCGTCCGGTCGTCACCCACGTAGAGGGGCCATGGCGGCTCCCCGCCGGCGATCGTACTCTTTTCCAAAAGCCACTGAACGGTTTTCCCTTTATCCCATGTGACGGATGGTCGTATTTCGAAGGCCTCCTTGCCCGGACGCACCACGATCTCTCCGCGCATCCGATACAACCGGGTCGCCTCCGAAACGGCATGCGCCGCGATGAGAAGCTCCCCGCGTTTAACCCTCCGGAAATGAACGGTCAGCGACAGGCCCTTGTCCTCCAAAAAGACTCCCGGGACGGGGGAGAGCTCTCTCTCCACCGTCCGGCGCACATCGTCGAGGGCTCGCATTGCCTTTTCGGGAACGGGATACCGGAACTTCCCCTCGGGGCCCTCCACTTCCAGGCCGTGATTGCCCCCGTACGCAAACCCGGCGATCCCGACCCGCCTCCGGATATCCTCCAAGGATCTGCCGCTGATCACCGCGATCCTGCACCGGCCGGCCTTCGATAGCGCCTCCAGCCTCCCCCGCATGCGGAGCGAAAGGACCGCCTTCCCGGAATCGCGGACGATCGGCGAGAGGGTGCCATCGTAATCGAGAAACAGGTAGAGGGATCGGTCCGCCAGGTCCGTCTTCAGTTCCTCCCATGAATCCAGAAGATGCCGCGCCGCCACTCACCCCCCCCTTTCCTGCTCGGTGTTGATCGCCCGGATCGGATAGGGGATCACGATCCCCTCCCGGGCATATCGTTCATGAATCCGCTTGACGAACTCATGTTTGACGATATACTGGTCCACGAACGTCTGCGCCCGCAGGATCGTCGTAAAGTTGATGCTGGAATCTCCGAAGGTGTGGTAACGGATGAAAGGGATGAAATCGGGAACGCCCCCCGGCACCTCCCCCATCACCTCCGCCGCGACCTCGCAGGTCACCCGTTCGACCTTCTTGAGATCGCTGCCGTAATGGACGCCCAAGCCGACAAGGACCGCCATGTCCTTCTCCTGGAGGGTATAGTTCGTCACGATCAGCTCGGTCAATTTGGCGTTGGGGATGAGGACGATATTGCCCGGCAGCGTCTTGATCTGCGTGGTCCGCCAGCTGATGTCGTTGACATAGCCCTCGTCGCCGGATTCAAGCTTCAGGTAATCCCCCACCCGGATCTTCCGGTTCACGATGATATGAAATCCCGCGAAAAAGTTCGAAAGGGTGTCCTTGAGCGCGAGGGCGACGGCCAGGCCTCCCACGCCCAGGGTCGCCAGGATCGGTGTGATGGAGATCCCAAGACCGTTGAGGATGACTAGAACCCCCACCCCGTAGACAACGATCCGGATGATGTTTTCCGTGAGGCTCGTCACCGGGAGGACCGATTCGATTCGTTCAGCGCGTATCCGGGCAAATCCGCACAGGATGTTGGCCGTGACCATCGCCACAGCAAAGACGGCCAGGATGGACAGCCCCTTGTCGGCCTTATCGACGAAGACTTTGGAAAGATTAGAGAATTCAAGGGCCGCATAGATCCCCAGCATGATGCACAGCACCAGGAACGGCGCCCTGACAGCGGAGAGAATCACATCTCCCATGCGGGAATCGGTCTTGCGCGCCCATCGGGAAAGCCGCGAAAGGAGGTATCCCCTCAGGCCGTATCCCGCCAGCATGACGACGGTGAATATCCCGAGGGGAAGGAGAAGTTCCAGGGATTTCTGAATCGATTCAGGAAAGAGTGTTTTCATGCGACCTTTATGACTCCTTTCGAAGGTATTGGGTGTTGTGCACCGCCGTCAGTTCGGTGATGATGCTTGCCGCCCAGAAATAAACATTGTTCCTTCCGACGATCTCCCGCATCCGGGTCATCCGACGCCGCTTTTCTTCGGCCGGCATTTCGATCGCCCCTTTGATGCTGTCGGCAAACTCTTCAATCGCGTAGGGATTGATCGGAACGGCGTCCGTCAATTCCCGGGATGCCCCCGTAAAGCGGCTCAGCAGGAGGATCCCCGACAGATCATGCTTGGCAGCGATGAACTCCTTGGCCACCAGGTTCATCCCGTCGTGGAGCGAGCTGACGATGCACAGATCGGCCAACTGATAATAAGGGCTGATCTCCTCATGGGTGAATTGCCGCTTGAGGTAGATGACGGGGCTCCAGTCACCCTCGGAATATTTCCAGTTCTTCCGCTCGACCAGCTCGTCGATCTCCCCCATGAGATCATGATAACGTTTGATGTGGGTTCGGCTGGGCGCCGCAATCTGGATGAAAACGAACCGTTTCTGGTACTCCGGATACTTCTCCAGGAATCGGTCGATCGCCAGGAGCCGCTCGACGATCCCTTTCGTGTAATCGATCCTCTCGACGCTTACCGCCACGATCTTGCCGGCCAGATTCAATTCCTCACGGATCTTCTCCTTCTGTTGCAGGACGCTCTCCGTCGGCGTCCCGAAAACGCCCAGATCCACACTGATGGGAAAGGCCCTCACAAGGGTCTCCCGGCCGCTCCTCACGATGCTGAATTTTTCCGTATCGACCCGGGATTCCATTAGGCGGTTGGCCGTATCCAGGAAGTTGTTGCAGTGGTTCTGGACGTGAAACCCGATCAGATCGCAGCCCAGCATCCCCTCCAGGATCTCCTCCTGGTAAGGACAGATCGCAAAGACCTCCGGATTGGGCCAGGGGATGTGCCAGAACAGGGCGATGGTCGCATCCGGCCTTTTTTGTTTGATCATCTGCGGCAGGAGCGTGAAGTGATAGTCCTGGATGAAGACAAATGGTTTTTCAGCCGGCAGCTCTTCGACGAGGCTTTCGGCGAATTTTTCGTTGACCTTCCGGTACATCTGCCAGTCTGTCTCGCGGAAGATCGGCCGCGTGTGGGTGACATGACATAGAGGCCACAATCCCTCGTTGGCAAACCCGAAGTAATACCCCTCCTCTTCCTCTTTGGTCAGCCAGACCCTCTTGAGGATGTACCGCTCATCTCCGGGCGGGACCCCAAGCTTGTTCCGGGAGTTGACGAACCTCCTATCGGCGTTTCCGCTGCCGTGCGCCAGCCAGGTCCCTCCGCAGGCCCGCAGGATGGGATCGATCGCCGTCACCACCCCGCTGGCCGGGAACATCATCTTGGTCTCGTTGCGTTCCGCATCGAAAACATGAAGGTAGGGTTCCCGATTGGACACGACGAAGAGCGAATTCTCGCCAAGCTTTGCCATGACCAGGTCCCGGAGACGTTTCTCCGTCCAGAGATCCTCCTTTTCCACTCTCCTCTGGGCCTCTTCAATCATGGACTTGCGGGCGACCCGCAGGCTTAGGGCAACTTGCTCCACCTCCTCGGCGAGCTTGCCAAGCTCCCCGGTATCGCTGATAGGGGGCTTTGCGTCGGTGCTCCCCTTCTGAAAGTGTGTGAACCATTCTGTCAGACGCTGGATCGGCAGCACGAAAAGCTGGCGAAGCGTCAGAAGCGAAATGAACAGGATGGAGATGACGAGGATGATAAGGGTGACGCTGATCCGTTTCCAGAGCCCGATCAATCGCGTGGATACATGGGAGGTGTCGTAGATGACCTCTATGAGGCCGAGGACTTGGCCGTCATCGTCGAGGACCGGATGGACATAACTGTAGACGGAATAATCCCCGAATTTCTCCAGCTCGCCGCGGGGATTCTTCTGGGAGATGACCTCCGGGAGATAGGGCTTCTGCTTGTCCTTCCACTCCGAGAATCGCTTCGTGATGACGAAGAGCTTTCCTTCGCGGTCATACAGCACGCACCCCTGCAGCCGTTCCCGTGTCTCGAATTTCTCGATCAGCCGCTGGGCCTTCCTGAGGTCTCTCGCCGCAAGTATCTGTCCCGCGGAGAGTTCCATGCTCTCGGCGACGGCCTTTGCCTTGCTCTTGACCTCGTCGATGAGCCTCTCCTGAGTGGAGCGCGCCTGGAAAAAACCGAAGACGGCAAAAATGACGGAGATGATGATCAAAATCGGCAAACTGAAAAGCAGGACTCTTTTCATTTACACACTTCCTTCTTCAGCAGTGGACTTCGGTGGGTTCTTTGAACGGATATTCGTCTTTGCCCCCGACTCGCCAGACTGCTTTTCCAAAAGGGAGTTGAGTTGACTATGACATTGTGTCCATCTGCCGGAAGAAACTAAATAACGGACAAAGTAAACTCGCACCGCACGTTGTGCGGTGCTCGACTTCGCAGGCACGGCATTGTTCAGCACCACTTTGGAAACCCAGCATAAGGTTCCCCGCAATCCCGCACATCGCGGAATCCCGAAGATGCGCGAAGGCCCAAAAGAAAAGCCGGGCCGGACTCATCCGGAAGATCCAAGAGGTCAATCCCTCCACCTGCCCGCAATGCAGAGGCGCCATGCAGATCAGTTTCATCAATGTACCGGCCGCTCCCCCTTCATGAGTTTCCTCCTTTCCGCTTTGGCTTATTCATTTCTAAGGAAAACATAGGTTTCGGGAGCATTTCCTGCACACCGATGATCTTGACTAAATGACCAATGCCCTCGTCGATCTCCGCAAGATCATTTAAAGCTATGCCCTCCAATCTTGCTCCCAATAAACCTTGGATGACCTCGGGCACCGATTGAACAAGATCCTTGCCATCCTGCGTTAATTCAAGCCAGATGACGCGGCGATCGTCCTTCGATCGATTTCTTGAAACAAGACCGCGCGTTTCCAGCCTGTCGATGATCCCCAGAACGGTTGTCGGGTGAAGATACATGAGCTTGGCAATATTCGAGATATTGATGGGCCCATGTTCATGAATCACCCCTATCGCCCAAAGCTGCGGACCTGTCAGACCGGTCTCCTGTTTGATCCTCTGGGATTGTTCGTTCAAGATCTGGAAGACCCTTCTCATGTTATCCATGATATTGGATATCACGTCATGTTTATTCTGCATGTCTTTACCCCAGATGAAGTTTCATTGACAGAAGCAGGCGCCTATGATAGATGGCATGCCAATGATTGGTATTTAACATGGTTTCATACTTGAATCAAGAGGAAAGAATCTCGATGAAAAAAGTTCCTATGAAAGCAGCCCTCTTTATTACCGCTTTTTTTGCCTTCATGGGCCATTTCAGTTTAATCACCAAAGAAGAGGCTCCCCCGGTTCAAAAGCAGGAGTTCCGCAAGATTACCGGCAAGATCAAAAAGGGCGAAACGCTCTTTGACATCTTCAAAAAATACAAGCTCGATATCATTGAATTGTACAAGATTCGTGAGGCTTCTGCAAACATCCACAGGCTGCGAGAGCTGTATCCGGGTCGTCCCTACAAGATTGTCCTCGACAAGAATGCGCAGATTAACTCCTTCATCTATGGGATAGACGACGACTGCTTTTTGAACATCAATCGCACGGACAAGGGATTCCGCGCCGAAAAAGTCTCCATCCATCATGAAAAGAGAATACTCCATATCGGGGGTACGATTAAGGACAATCTTATCGCTTCGATGGAAGAGGGCAATGGGAATCTGCTCTTGGCCCTTCAGCTCTCCGACATATTTGCATGGGACATCGACTTTACGACCGACCTGAGGAATAATGATTCGTTCAAGATCGTTGTCGAAGGACTGTATCTGGACGGCAGGTTCAAAAAATATGGAGATATCCTTGCCTCCGAGTTCAGCAACAACGGCGACATCTATCGGGCCTATGCATTCAAGCAGAACGGGAAAATCGATTATTATGATAAAACCGGGAAATCACTCAGGAAGAGCTTCTTGAAGTCGCCATTGAGTTTCAGGCGCATCAGCTCAGGCTTTTCCAGGGGGAGATATCATCCGATCCTGAAAATCCGCCGCCCTCATCAGGGCCTCGATTATGCGGCGGCCACGGGAACGCCGGTTTCCGCCGCCGGTGATGGAACGGTTGTTTTTGCCGGGCGCAGGGGACAATACGGAAACCTGATCATCATCAGGCATCGAAAGGGTTATAAGACCTATTACGGACATTTATCGAAGATCGGCAAGGGGGTGAGGAACGGTGTGCAGGTAGACCAGGGCAGGGTCATTGGATATGTCGGTGCGACCGGGCTTGCCACGGGTCCCCACCTGCATTACGAAATGAGGATCGATAACAGGCCGGTCAATCCGATTTCGCTGAAGATTCCGCGCGGCGCAGCGATATCTGAAACGATGCTGATCGCTTTCCGGCAATTCACGGATCAGATGAATTCGGAACTCACTTCGGTCAAACCATCAAACCATATCGCCGAGCGTAATGCAACCAGACGGAGAAGCCAAAAAGATGGATAGGCATGCCTGGTCTCATTATTTGTCCGGGAGAATCGGTCCCTGATCAGGCGGCCAGCCGCAAAGTTTTTTATGCCCGGCTCCTGGCAGTTGCGCCCACTGATTATTAAGAGGGAGAGGAATAATAATGATGACCCACGCAAGATCCGGTATAATGAAAATCAAATACGCGGAAGTGTCACCAGTCTAAAATTGCCGGATCTGATGGAGCATCCCTGTGCAAGTGATTATTTTTACCGATCTCGACGGCAGCTTGCTCAATCACGAGGATTATTCCTTTGCAGAGGCGACGCCATCTCTCGATAGGATCAAACAGTTCGGTATCCCTCTGATTATTACAACGAGCAAGACCCGGCGGGAGGTTGAACTCCTGCAGTGGGAAATGGGGATTCGGGAGCCGGTTATCGTCGAAAACGGCGGCGGTATTTTTTTCCCCCGGGGGTACCGAAATCTGTTGATCGAGAATAAGGAACAGAAGGATGATTACACCGTTATCGCCATTGGAACGACCTATTCAAGGGTTCGTGATTTTCTAGAAAAGATCAGCGTGCAATTCGACATAAAGGGGTTCGGCGACATGGCGCCTGCAGAAATCGCAGAACTAACCGGACTTTCGATTGAAAGGGCGGCTTTAGCCAAAGAACGAGAGTTCACCGAGCCGTTCATCATGGAGCGGCCGGATGACATCGGCCTATTAAGTGACTTGGCTGCGGGAGAGGGTTTAAAAGTGACCCGGGGTGGGCGTTTTCATCACTTGATGGGCAAAGAACAGGACAAAGGGGTGGCCATTCGGATAGTGAGGGATATCTTCAGGATCAATTTTGGAGAGGAGTTGACGACTATCGGCCTCGGCGACAGTGAAAACGATCTGGCGATGCTCGAACAGGTGGATATCCCTGTTCTGATCCCCCGCTCCGTAAAAGGGTATCTGGATATTCGGCTGCCCGGGCTTGTCCGGGCAAGGGAACCGGGTTGCAGGGGATGGAACGAAGCGGTGGAGAGGCTCCTGAATGAATACGGAAAAGTCACCGCTAAAGGATCCTAAACAGACAGGGGGAGAGATGGAATGACAAAAATTACGCGGTTTTCCACAGCATTAAGACCACACGTAACGGCGAAGATTGAGCAGCTCGGCTACGCCGACATCGTCATTGGAATCCCCACCTACTACAGCGGCGACTCCATCGTGCATGTCATCAAGACCGTCGTCAAAGGGATCGAGCAGTATTACCCCCACCTGAGGGCTCTCATTATGGTTTCGGACGGCGGCTCGACCGATGATACGAGGGATCTGGCCCGCACCATCGATCCAAAATCCTACAACATCGAAAGCATCGTGACCATCTATCGTGGCATTCCCGGCAAGGGATCGGGACTGCGGGCCGTTTTCGAGGTCGCTGCCTTCCTGAAGACGCGGGCCGTTGCCGTTTTCGATTCGGACCTGCTATCGATCACACCGGAATGGGTGCGCAACTTTCTGGAGCCCGTCTTCCACGGCTACGACTATGTTGCCCCTTTCTACAACCGCTTCAAGCTCGACGGGACCATCACGAACACCATCGCCTACAACCTGACCCGGGCGCTCTACGGCCAGCGGATCAGACAACCGATCGGGGGTGACTTCGGCATCTCCCCGGCCCTTGTCAAACACTACCTGGATCAGGATGTGTGGGCAACGGACATCGCCAAATTCGGGATCGACATCTGGATGACCACATCGGCCATCGTAGGAGGGTTCAGGATCTGTCAAGCGAAACTGGGCGTCAAGCTCCATGACCACAAGGATCCCTCCTCCGATCTGGGCCCCATGCTTCGCCAGGTGGTCGGGACCATATTCCAGTTGATGGATCAGTACCAGGATTATTGGCTGAAGGTCAAGGGATCGGTGGAGGTGCCCACTCTCGGAGAGTTCGCAGGTCAGAAGGCGGATGCATTCAACATCGATCAGTCCAATCTCGTGGAATATTTCAAGGTAGGCTTGAATAATTTCGGCGGTGTGTGGAAGAATATCATCGAAGAAAGGGACTTTAAAATCATCCAGGAGATCGCCCGAACCGATAAAAACGATCAATTCTTAATGCCCATCGAAACCTGGATCCGAATAGTCTACCGGTACGCTGGCGCCTTCCACGCCACACCCCGGCAACGTTTCAAAGTCCTCGATACACTGACGCCCCTGTATTATGGACGGGTCGGCTCCCTCGTCAACGAGCTCCAGGACAAAACTCCGGAGGAGGCGGAGCGGCATTTCGAACAAAATGCCCTGGCCTTCGAGAGAATGAAAGACTACATGGTTGCAATCTGGGAAAGAAAGGAGAAATAGAGATGGCCGATTTCTGTCAGAACGGGGTCATCACGACCCTGCAGAAGCTGAAGGCAAGGCCGGTAGAGGAGATCGAACGGGAACTCAAAACTATTGCACGGAAGCGTAAAATGATCCTCCTTTTGCCTGCGCTTGTGACCGAATTCGATGGCGTGGCGATGCCCAAAATCATCGAAGAGCTCAAAGAGGTGGATTATCTTGACAAAATCGTTCTCTCCCTGGATCGGGCGGATGAAAAGCAGTTTAACAGGATCCGGAAAATCATGTCAGTTTTGCCGGTGGACGTGCGGGTGGTTTGGCATGATGGGCCTAGGATGCAGGCGCTACAGAAGGCACTAAAGGATGCAGAATTCAATCTGGAAAACCCGGGCAAGGGCCGGTCCGTCTGGATGTCTCTCGGATATATCCTTTCGGATCAGGATGTCTATGCCATCGCCCTGCATGACTGCGATATTGTAAACTACGAGAGGGAGATGGTTGCGAGGCTCATCTATCCGGTGGTCCATCCGGCTCTCAGCTTTGAATTTAGCAAGGGATACTACGCCAGGGTTACCGATAGGCTCTACGGGCGTGTAACCAGGCTGTATTACACGCCCCTGATCCGCACCCTGAAGCGGATCCTGGGATATAACGCCTTCATCGAATACCTTGACAATTTCCGGTATGCCCTTTCGGGAGAGTTTGCCTTCGACACCAGTCTGGCCAGGGGCATCCGCATATCCCCGACATGGGGACTGGAGGTCTCACTGCTCAGCGAGGTCTATCAGAAAACTTCGGTCAATCGGATCTGCCAGGTGGAGATCATCGATACCTACGAGCACAAGCACCAGATCCTGCAGAAAAGCAAGCCCACCGAGGGACTGATCCGCATGGCGACCGAAATCGGCAAGGCCTTGTTCAGGGTTCTGAGTCAGGACGGTTTGGTGATGAGCGGCGCCTTTTTCCGGACCCTGCTGACGTCCTATATCCAAGAGTCTCGAACCGCCATCGAGAAGTATCACGCCCTGGCCATGCTCAACGGTCTTACCTACGACCGACACGAGGAGATCGAGGCGGTGGATGCCTTCGTCGGCTCGATGAAGCTGGCCATAGATGAATTCGTCAGCGATCCCGTCGGTATTCCCATGATGGCGGCCTGGGTCCGGGTTGAGGCGGCCATTCGGGATTTTTCGGAAAGGCTCAACGAAGCGGTGGAGGAGGATAACAGATAGACCGCACAAGGCATGGGGAACGGGAGGTTGTAAACAGGCCGGTATGAAAGGGGATAGGGGAACGATGCTTAAAAGGCGTGGAAACGGAATACTTCTTCATATTTCGTCCCTGCCTTCGCCGTTCGGCATTGGGGACATGGGCGAAGGTGCATACCGGTTTGTCGATTTTCTTGCTGCATCGGGACAACGCTATTGGCAAATACTTCCCGTAAATCTTACAGCCTCATATTACGATAATTCACCCTACATGGGCGTATCTGCCTTCGCGGGGAACCAGTTGTTCATCAGTCCTGTTCTTCTCATACAAGAAGGGCTGTTGAAAGAGCGTGAGATCGTAGGCGTGCCTCCTTTTTCACAGGGGGCCGTCGATTATCTGCGGGCGACTGCGTACAAAGAAAAGATATTGACGATTGCCTGGCGGCGATTCAAGGGACGCGCAAAAAAGGATCTCCTCTCCCGGTGGGAAAAATTCTGCCTGGAGAACGGTTTCTGGCTCGATGACTTTTCTCTGTTCCGTGCCCTCCGATTGCGTTTTCAAAATATACGTTGGAGTGAGTGGCCGCGGGAGCTTCGCGACAGGCGGTGCGAGGCCGTTCGCGCTGCAAAAAAAGAGCTTTCAGACGAAATAAGAAGGGAACAGTTCCATCAGTTTCTTTTTTTTGACCAGTGGCGGTTACTGAAGAAGTATTGTCATGACCGAGGTATCCTCATTGTCGGAGATATGCCGATATACGTTGGCCATGACAGTGCGGATGTATGGTCTCATGCTGAACTGTTCCAACTCGACAAGGAAAAAAGACCTGCTTTTGTCTCGGGTGTTCCCCCGGACCATTTCAGCAAGACCGGGCAGCTTTGGGGCCACCCTCTGTACCGGTGGGATGTGCTGAAAAAAACCGGCTATGACTGGATGATTCGGCGATTCACCCATATTCTAAAACTATTTGATTTGGTGAGGATTGATCATTTTCGTGGGTTCGTCAATTATTGGGAGGTGCCTGCCACAGAAAAAACCGCGCTCCTGGGAAGATGGGTTTCCGCCCCGGCGTACGACTTCTTTACGTACCTCGCCGCAAGGGTTCCGTCCTTACCCTTCATCTGTGAGGATCTGGGTGCCAGTCCGCCTGATTTTCGTGCGGTGATGAATCATTTTGGTTTTCCCGGCACGAAGGTGCTGCAATTTGCGTTCGGCAAAGATCTGCCGAACAATCCCCATGCACCGCATCGCTACCCGGCCAACTGCGTTGTCTATACGGGGACGCACGATCATAATACCATCCAGGGGTGGTATACGAAGGATGCGACATCCCGGGACAGGATAAGGCTGGCCCGATATCTCGGCAAGACAATCTCTCTCAGATCACTACACTGGGATGTCATCAGGCTGGCGATGATGTCTGTGGCCTCTATTGCCATCGTTCCTATGCAAGATATCCTGGGCAGAGGTGAAGAAACCCGGATGAATCGCCCGGGTACCGGAAAGGGAAACTGGACGTGGAGACTCATGGAGGAGCATCTGACTCCCCTACTCGCCCGGAGGCTTCTGAACATGACGATCCTTTACGGAAGAAAAGGATAGAGGAAAGGAGCGAACGACCGTGCGACCCGTATGCTTGATCATTCGTGACGGATGGGGATACAGTGAAATTTCTGAAGGCAATGCCGTGCTTGCGGCCCGGACACCCAATAATGACTTGTACCGGGCCAAATATCCATGGACACTTCTGGACTGTGCCGGCGAACCGGTCGGACTTCCTCATGGATATCAGGGTTCGTCTGAGGTGGGGCATCTCAATATGGGGGCCGGGAGAATCGTCACTCAAGAACTTAAGCGCATTGACGATGGATTAAGAACCGGGGAACTCTTTAACGGGAAGACATGGGTAAAGCTGGTCAATAATTGGAAAAAACACAGGAGTTGTCTGCATCTCCTTGGCCTACTCCAGGATGAGGGGGTACATGCCCATCAAGAGCACCTCTTCAAGATCATGCGGCGGGCACGGCAGGAATATCCCGAGGGGCGTATCGTCATTCATCCTTTCCTGGACGGGCGCGACACGCCGCCGCGGAGCTGTCTTGAATATCTGGCAAAACTCGCCCAGGTGATGGAGGCGGTCGGCGGGTGTGCGATCGGGACCGCTATGGGCCGATATTACGGCATGGACCGTTCCCGGAACTGGAAACTGACCGACATGGCCTACCATTGCATTGTTGCTTGCGAGGGTCGTAACGCTGCAAATGCGGAGACCGCAGTGAGAAAATCGTATGCTGAGGACAGAACCCCTGATGGTGTGGAGATGTGCGACGAATATATCTACCCGCACGTGATCGGCGACTATGACGGTGTCAAGAACGGCGATTGTATCCTGCATACCAACTACCGGCAGGACCGAGCCATCCAGCTCTCCATGGCGTTTGTCGATCCGAAGTATCCCGGGAGCCTTCGGACGAAGCCATCCGTAGCCTACGTCGGGCTGACAGGGTACTGGGATGAGTTCGCCGAATACCTGTTAGGCGCCATTGACGCCGGCGGAGCGATGAAACACCTCCTTGGCGAGGTTATCTCCCAGAACGGTCTGCGGCAGTTGCGCATTGCCGAAACACAGAAGTTCAAGCACGTAACGAGCTTTTTCAACGGCAAGAGGACCACACCTTACAAAAATGAGGATGAAATTGATGTCCCAAGCCGTTTTGATGCGGCCACCTTTGCCAGTCATCCGGAGATGGAGGCCTACAATGTGACGGACGAACTCATGAAACGTCTCGATGACAACCCCTACCAATTCATTGCTGTCAATTTTGCGAACGGCGACATGGTGGGGCACACAGGAAACATGGGCGCTGCCATAAGGGCCATTGAGATCGTGGATGAATGTGAGGGAAGGATTGTAAATCGCCTACTCGAACTTGATGCCCATATCCTCATCACGGCAGACCACGGGAATGCAGAGCAAATGATCGACTATCAGACAGGCGTGACCAAGACCAGCCATAGCCTCAATCCTGTCGAGTTTATTTATGCCGCCGGTGATTCGCCGGGCAAACAGCTTCTCAAGCACGGTAAACTTTCCGACATCGCTCCGACGGTTCTCTCCCTACTGGGCCTGGATATACCGGAGGAAATGACCGCCAAAAACCTGATTGTTGATAAATAATTCCTTCTGGCCCTGCTGACGGCCACCTTCGGGGTGGTCTGCCCGGCGGCCGCCCTCCAGCGCTGCCTGCTGGTCAGGACCACCCGGTAAGAGGTCATGCTGCTGCTGGTCGCCTCGTTTTTGCTGATCAAGCCTGGACTCAAGACCGATCTGATCGGGGCCTCGGGGCCTCGCCGTTTCTCGTCGTTTTTCTGCTCCAGCAGTTCCGCAGGAAGCTAAATTTGCAGCAGGCGCCGGCGGAAACGTAAAAGCACCTCCTCCGGAAGAGAAGCGGCTCCGTGCGGGATCCTGCCCAGGTAGCACTCGCCGGCAATGCGTCGAACTTCGGCCTCGTTTTGCTCCCGGGCGGGAAACGGTCCCGGGGTCAGGTCGTTGAGGATCGCTCCGAAAAAAGAAATCCCTTCCGAGCGAAGACAGCGGATGGTCAATTGCAGATGATTCAGCACCCCCAGGCGGTTTTCTGCCACGATCAGTACGGGGAGAGATAAGTCGCGCGCCAGGTCGGCGAAGGAGTACCCCTCCCGGAGCTCGACGGTGATTCCCCCCGCCCCCTCGACCAGCAGCAGGTCTGATACCCTTGCCGCTTCGCCTGCTGCTTGCCGTATTCGCGACAGGTCGACGGATACCCCCTCCGCCCGGGCGGCAAGGTGGGGAGAGAGGGGCGCCGAGAGAGGATAGAGGCACACCGCGGAAACGTCCAGGTCCGGAGCGAAAGCGTCGCGAAGCGCCGCCGCATCGGCGGGGAAAGGTTTTCCGTCGGCGCCCGGTGCACACCCGGATTCGACCGGCTTCAGCGGCGATACGGCAAAGCCCTCCCGGCGCAAGCGCCTTCCCAGCAGGCAGGCGACGTAAGTCTTCCCCGCTCCCGTGTCCGTAGCAGTGATCAATATGCCTTGTCCCATCGTGAATGC
>Ga0209212_1004252_pt1 | contig 17879 bp, 15 predicted proteins | sample RifGroC2_FD_183996 | JGI IMG/M metagenome (GOLD analysis project Ga0209212, IMG submission 183996) | Groundwater microbial communities from Rifle, Colorado, USA - Groundwater C2 (SPAdes) (version 2) | ecosystem: Environmental > Aquatic > Deep subsurface > Groundwater | place: Rifle, Colorado...
CCAGGTTGGAGCCGATAAAACCCGCCGCGCCTAAAACGGTAAAGCTGGCCATCACGGCCCATCCATAGGATGATGCAGAGCCGGGTCCTTGTGAAGCAGCAGCTTAGGGCTGACGTTTTCTACCACCCGCAGCCCTAGCCGGTTTACTATATCCGGCTCCTTGCTGGCCAGGAGGTTAAACCCATGCGGCGGTCCATCCAGGTAGACGCGATCCACCGGGATAATCTCAATAGGCCTCCCTGCCATAGCATAATTATCGTGAAAATCACGGATCGCAAAAACCGCGTACCCTTTTGTCTTCACGAGATTGACAAGCGACGTATTCTCCAGCCCGGCTGACCAATCCACGTAGCTGCGATGCACCTCAAAGACAAGGTGCGGCGACTCAGGGAATGGGCGGGAAAGGGTCTTGCTGGCGCCTAGCAGCGCTTTTTCTTCTCCGCCCTCAGTATCCAACATAATCAGACCGACTGCCGGCAGTCGATGGCGTGCCACATAGTCGTCGATCGTTATGGATTGAGCGGCTACCCCCGCGTCGCCTTGTTCGTTGGAGACCGGGAGAGAGGAGGCCAACGCCGGCGCTCCTTCTACGCTCAGCGGAACATTGCTCTTGTCCCAGAGAGCCAGCTGGTGCGCCCGCACGTTGGTGATGCCGTTGATCTGCAGATGGTGTAAGAGCCGATCGAACGGGTTTTGCATCGGTTCGAAGGCGTGAACCACGCCACCCATGTCCCGCTCCGCCATCGCCCTTGCAACCGGCAGGACCTGGTCGCCGATGTAGGCGCCGCCGATAATGACATGCCGCGCATCAGCGCCCAGCGTCACCAGAAGTTTCGTCGTCTGGGGCTCCCACACGTGGTCCGGGTGGGCGCTTGCGCTTAGAAGCAGCGCCTCTTCGATGCGGCTGTCAGGCCCCACATCAAAAATCAACCCGTTTTTTAAGATAACACGGTGGGTCCTGGCGCCGGGCAGAAGCGAACGTATCATCGGGAGGCGCACCTGATTGCGAAACGCGCTGCGATCATCCGCTTGAGCTTCAGCCTGGCGAAGCGCCTCGAAGATATCTTCGCGCAGCCGCTCATTTTCTCCCGCCCGCGCGAGCACTCCACCCAGTCCGCCGTTTTCGAGCCCGGCGCCCACGGTCGGTGGCCGAATTTCCACAGGCTCAGAAACCTGCAATTGAAAACCGCGATCCTCGTCATAATTTCCATAATTCGCATCGTTCTCAGAAATAGCAATGACCGGAAGCGGCCACTGGATAGCAAAGGCCGGGTCATTCCACCGCACCCCTTTGGCGCACTCGGGATGATAAAACTCAGACATCATATAAAACACCTCGGTGCCGTCCGCCAGAGTCTGAAAGCCGTGGGCAAATCCCTTGGGCACATATATAATACGCCGGTTGTCTTCGCTCAGCTCCACTGCGACCCAGCGCTTGAAAGTAGGCGAACCCGGGCGCAGGTCAATGATCACATCGTAAATCGCCCCCTTCAAGCAACACACCAGCTTGGCCTCAGCATGAGGGGCAAGCTGACAGTGCATTCCGCGCAGCGTGCCTTTTTTCCTGTTGACCGAGAGGTCGCACTGCGCCACGCGGAAATCTATGCCGCGAGCGGCAAATTCCTTTTGGCAAAACGCCCGGGCAAAAAAGCCGCGCTTGTCTTCCGTCCTTTCCGGCTCAACGACCAGCGCCTCCCTCAATTTCGTTTCAATGAAGATCATCGCTCCTGCGCCTGAACATGAACATCATACGATCTTGATCTGTGGAATCGGCAAAATGAATTTTCCCCCTCGACGCCGGTACTCCACCTGCTGCTCGAGTATTTCCTGAGCAAAATTCCATGTCAGCAGGAGCACATAGTCCGGCATCGTTTCCAGCAGCCGACTCGGCGGCAAGATGGCCAAATGACAGCCCGGTAGATAACGGCCTTGCTTGTAGGGGCTTAAATCGACAACGAAATCGAGCACTCTTTTATCAATGCCGAATATATTGAGCAGTATGCTTGCCTTCGCCCCCGCCCCATATCCGACAATCCGCCGCTGCTGCGACTTCAACCCGAAAAGCAAATCACATAACGTTGTCTGAAGCCATCGCACCTTGTCCGCAAAGCCGCGATAAAACCCAAACCCCCGCACGCCCCAGTCCGATTCCTCCGCAAGCAAGCGCTGAACCCTTTCGCTGGGATCTCCCGCTGCCGCCGGGAAAGTCACAAACAATCTCAGAGAACCGCCGTGGATATCCATGCGCTCGACGTCGGCAATTAATAAACCATGGGTCTTGAAAAGCACATCGAGAGCGGTCAGAGAAAAATAACAGAGATGCTCGTGATAGATCGTATCAAATTCGCAGCGGTCGACCAAATCTTTCACATAGGGCACTTCGAAGACCGCCACACCACCCTTCTTCAACAGGATGCGGACCCCCTCGACAAAACCGTTCAAGTCGGCCACGTGGGCCAGGACATTGTTGGCGATAATAATGTCGGCCTGTTTTCCTTGGTCGCGCAGTTTTCCGGCAAGGTCGGAGCCGAAAAACTCCGTCAGCGTGGGTACGCCTCGTTGTTCGGCCACATTTGCGACGTTCCGCGCCGGGTCAATCCCCAAGGCCGGTACGCCGGCATGGATAAAATACTGCAAGAGGTAGCCGTCATTGCTCGCAATCTCAACCACAAGGCTGTCCCGGTTCAGGTTCCTGCTTCGGATCAGTCGTTCCGCAAGCTCTTGCGAGTGACGAAGCATAGTATTCGAGAACGAGGAAAAATACAGGTAATCCCTGAAGAGCACATCGGGCGAAACGGTGGCCGTTATCTGAACCAATGAACAGGTTGGGCAAAAAACTACGTCAAGGGGATATCCCGGCTCTGCCTGGGCAAGCTGCTCGGCCGTAAGCAATGAATTCGCGAGCGGGATCTCGCCCAGCGAGATGATCTCTTGCAAGCCGGAGCTGCCGCATGATCGACAGGAGGTTAGCAATGTAACCATGTTCCCCGGCTTCGTATATTCGTGTGCGATCTCACGGCCCTGTAAATTGGCCTCCTGGATACCCGCTTACTATTGCAGCCAAACAGCCATACGCAAAATCAGCGCCTTTGTCCCATTGACAACTGCCCCGCGCAGGTCCAAGGAGCCTAGGCACTGCCAAGTCAGTCGGCAAAGCCTCCGGTAGACACGCAAGACCTGCCGGCTCCATTGTTCAAGGGTCTGCGGTATCGGGCACTTCGCGCAGATCATAGAAGCACCCTTTCCCGAGAAGGCCATGCCGTCGACTTCCAAGTCGCGCAGGTTCTTTGCCGCCCACCTCTCCACCTCTGCCTTCCCAAAGAGCTCACGCGCGGAAGCATATCGAGGTCCACTCCATTGTTCACTGAACTGTTCGCTGATACCGGCCGAGCCGTTCCGAGCGTCAAGCTTTCCGAAATCCGAGCTCTCGCTGACCACCCCGCAGCAAGGCGACATAGTGCCGCCGGGATTGATAACGGAAGCGTAATACAGCCATGTGCACGGCCTGAGGTTTCTTCCCTTTGACCGCAGTTTCGAGATCAAGGCATTGACTGCCTTGTACATATTATACCGGGGGTCCTTGGGCGCCGAGACTGTCCCATCCGGTGGCAACCACCCCGGAACGGCGCTGTAAGTGTCCACGCCCATTTCTGACATCTGTTTCGAAAACTCTTCAATTTCCATCTCATTATGGGCAAACACATGGTAGGAAACAGAGATGATCGGCGTAGCGCTCTTCAGCGCTTCCCTCGCTAGAATAAGGGTGCGTAGGTTCTTGTGAAGTTGCTCTAAATTCGATCCCCTCCGATACAACGCATGAACAACCGGTGACGCGCCATCGATGCCCACCTTCAAAGAATGGAGTCCCGACTTAACAATCTCCTCGCATTGCCTTGCCGTGAGCGGCATACTAAGGTTCGAGCTCGCAGTGACGATAATCCCTTTATCGGCGGCATATCGGACGAGGGTAGCGAAATCCTTATGGAGCAAAGGCTCGCCCCAATTGTACATGCTTAGGATAAATACCCAATCCCCCAAGGCATCTATGGTTTTTTTGAATGTCTCGGGACTGACCAATTCTTTCGGCCTTTCCAGCAAACCGGCTCCGGTCGGACAGGACGGACATTTAAGATTACAGAACGTCGCCGGCTCGTAATAGAGCACAAAGGGGAATCCGCGCACCTCTATTTTCCTAAGCCGCCGGTCCAGAGACGCCCGCAAAATGTTGGTGAAGGCCTTCAGGGGTTTGCTGCCCCATGTTTGCATCTGGTGTTGTCGAGACGCTAGCCGGGTTCTTCTACGATCAGCCGCCGTGCGCATCTGCATAGGCTAATCTTTCTCCATTCCAGAACGGGGCACAACGAGGAGACGAGCCCTGCCAACGAGGTAACCCCAGCATTTCAGGATCCGCCCTTCTGTCTTATAGGCCTTTTGCGTTTTTCCCAGGGCTTTATAAATCACCCAACGTATGCAATGAGCGAAAAGGTTCGGCAGAACATGGAAAAGAACAGAGTCGCGCCGGTAAACGCTCCGGCTCAATCCCTTGCGGTATTGGACCTCCCGCTTGACTGCGAGCCCGTAGCGGGCCGGATCAAGCTCGTGGTAGACGATCGCACGCGGCGTGTAGCCGATTTTAAACCCGGCTCCCCGGATGCGCATGGAATACTCCGTGTCTTCGCTGAACCCGGAGCCGCCCGGACCTAGACGGGTATCATAAAAACCTATTCTCTCGAAAACCCCGCGCTTGAAAGAACCGTTGGTGCCCGTAAGTCCGCGGATCTCTCTAACCTCCTCACCGTAATCAATCATTGGAATATTATACTCGCGCAGCCTGGTAGGATCCGCAGGTCGCCCCTCAGGATCCACTCCCGGGAGAATCTTCCCCTGGATAGCGTCAAAGCCGGTTGACGCGTGCGCTTCCAAGAGCCTCTCCGCCCAGTCGGCGGCTACAACGACGTCATCGTCGAGCGGGCAGATAATTCGTCCTTTCGCTCTCTTGAGCCCCTCGTTCAACCCCCAGGACTTTCCAGGGGTCGGGCCCAAAATTGTGATTTCTAGATTTTTTGCTTTTGCCAGTGCCGACATTTTAGCTGTATTTTGCGGGTCTCCGTTGTTCACTACAAAGATCTCGAACGAGGCCGCAATCCTGTTCAGCGAAAGATGGAGACTGGCGAACAACCGGCTTATGCTCGGGAGCCGGTTGCGCGTCGGTATAATAATCGTCAGCTCCGTCATCTTCGTTCCCATCCCAAGAGATGGAACAACGCCCCGATGGCCTCTCGGGTTTCCTCCTTTGCATCCTTTGGACGATAGCCAAGCTTTTTGATCCGATCACACCGGAAGGGCACCCAGGGAACAACAGGAGCGGCCCCCTTGCCGGGGATCTCCAATTGAATCCTGCGCCCGTAATCCTCATCAGCGACTTCAACCACCCGCTGCGCGAGCTCGCGAATCGATAAAATGTTATCCCCTCCCACGTTGTAAACCGGATCGAAAGGAGTGGAAATGCTTAAAATTAGCTCCACTGCCTGGATGATGTCTCCGATAGAGACAAAATCTCTCCGCTGGTCCCCGGCGGTCGCCAGAACAATGCGACCCTGATCCACCGCCGTGCGGCAAAAGTCGTTCAGCGCCAGCATCCAGCAATCCGCCCAGAGATGGGCCGGCGCGCCGTAGCCGTTTGTAGGTCGGAGGGAGACCGCCTGCAAGCCGCGTGTGCGGGCCTGACAGACGAACATCTCCCCCAAAAGATGCGAGATGCCATATTGCAGGACCGGACAAGGGATTGTCTCTTCGTCAATCTCCTTGCCGTTCACTCTCCCGTAGACGTGAAAAGTCGAAAAGTATATGAATCGCGTCGCCTTCGAACCCCGTGCCTCCTCCAGCAGGCCAAAAGTCCCGAGGCCATTGACTAGCACTCCTTGGTAGGGATCTTTCTCGCAGAGCTGTTGATTGACAGAAGCCAGGTGAATAACGGCCGAACCCGGCCGAACCGTGCCGCGCAGGCTTTCTGGTTTGGTGATATCGGCAATCCGAACATCGAATCCCTTCGCCCACTCCATGACCTCCGGCTGAGGCAACAATCCGAGAATGGCAACGGCATATCCCTGACGGCGGAAGTGCTCGGCGATGCGACCGCCCAAGTACCCGAACCCCCCCGTCACCAAAATCTCTGAATACTCCGTCCTTTCCATCCCCAATTTGTAACATGGAAACTTGACTGGCTTCAACCAAGTGCAAAGCATCCGCAAGCCGCAAACTTATCAATACTACACCTCTTTGCCTCTTTGGGATGCTGGTGATATATTTTGCCCGGGGAATACTCAGGGATGAATTCGAAAATGCGCTTCAACGAGGTCGAGAATATCATAAAAACAATCGATGGGTGGTTGACCAGGTACGAAGCCAGGTATCTCTATCTTCTTGCTCAACTGGGCCCTGCGCATGGCGTCATAGTCGAGATTGGCAGCTGGAAGGGAAAGACGACGATCGCGCTGGCCCACGGGTCAAAAGCGGCCGGAAGGGAGCAGATCTATGCCATCGATCACCACGAGGGCGGTCCGGATCAAGAGAAATTCGGTCACACCGAGGTCAATACGGAAAAAGAGTTCCGACACAATATCGCCTTGGCCGGTATCGAGGAAAGCGTAGTACCGATGGTCATGAAATCGAACGATGCAGTTGTAGGCTGGCAGAAGCCGATCCGACTATTATGGATCGACGGGGATCACAGATATGAAGGAGTAAAAAACGATTTTTTGATGTGGGAGCCTCATGTCGTAGAGGGAGGGGTTATCGCGTTCCATGACACTTTCGCCTGGGACGGACCTCGAAGGGTTGTTGAGGAGTACGTTCTTCGATCTAATCGCTTCTCTATCCTTGGCTTTGTCGACGGGATCACGGCGGTGAGAAAAGTGGCAAAATTGACGCCGTTAAAGAAGATGAAAAATGGGCTCCTATTATTCCTCCGGCGCCTCTATATCCTCGGTCGCCAGCATACCTTGCCTGGAGCAATACGGAAATGCACCAAACACGCAATGAGGGCCATCGCCTCGGTGCGATAGGGCCGGATTTAAAAACCCGACATTATTTACGGCAAGAGGAATTCATCGGCGGAAACGATTGCCACCTAGACCCAACCGGAAATAATCCCAGTAGTAACGAAAACTGAAGCGCCTGGTTAGCAGAGCCTTTTTGTACATTTCCATCGCCTTATCCGTTTCGCCGTTCTTTTCGTAGTAAAGCCCCAGCCGAAAGTATTTCCTTCCCAACTTCTTGTCAAACGTTCCTTTACCAATTCGTCGATAGACTTCCGGATAACAGTCCCGGATATTTTCCAGGCATTTTACGCCGTACTCGTAGTGACGGTTCACGACGCTCAAATTCGCAGCGTGGACCCGTTTCTGTACTCCCACGTAATCCACAAAGTAAATCGGATAGTAAGCCGCAATCCTATAAAATAGATGGAGGTCATTCATTAGATAAATATTTTTGTCAAACGTTCCAACCCGGCCGAACACCCTTTTGGGAACCATAAAACAGGAGGTGGTAATCAAGTTCTCTGTGTATATATCTTGCACAGGTACTGGAGCCGCCGCCAGTTTTTTTGCCTTTGCGCTCTTTACCAAAAGCCACTTTTCCTCAGGGACAGCTGCGCCCGCGGTCTTCTCCTGCTTTGTTTCATCAACAAAATAGATGACGTTATCGAAGGCCAAACCTACTTCCGGATGCCGTTCCAGCTTGTCCACCAGGAATCTTACATGATCCTTGTTCCAAAGATCATCGCTGTCACAGAAGGCAACATAATCACCTTCAGAGAGTTCAATCCCCTTGTTACGCGCCGCGATATCCCCTTGATTGCTCTGATTCCAGATCTTTAAGGATCCGTGGCTACGGAACTTTTCCAAGACCCCAGCAGTTTCGTCGGTTGACCCATCATTGACTACAATAACTTCCAGCGGTGAATAGACTTGTCCGAGCACTGACTCCAAGGTATAGGGTAGAAGTCCGGCATTATTGTAGGTGGGGATAATCACTGAAACGAGGCGATTTTCGCCTGTTGCCATTCGCTGAATCCTTTCTTCAATCCCATGCGATCTCTTCCTGATAGCGGAAGAGTTAGAAAAGCTCGTACGATAAAAGATTAATAGGAAATTCCCGCTGCTCGTACTTCGGCCTCCATCGCGTCTCGAGCCCTCTGCAACTCTTGACGACTGAGAGACGAGGTGGTCACAATTTGGCGAACCGATCCGGCCTTGCCCTTGTAAAACACCTCATCGGGTTTCGGTCCTCCGTCCAGCGCCTCCGGTTCATAGAAAAAGTCATCCATCAGTGCTGCATCTACGTCCCATTGCAAGTCGAAGTCCGACACATTTTCTCCTGGATGGTAACCATAGGTATCGAAGTCCTCCTCATTATCCGGGCCATCGTTTCTCTTCCGCATGACGGCCTTATAGATCGGTGTCCCCGCCATGGGGATGTAAGAGCACAAGTCTACTTTATGATGCATGCGCCGGTTGGCCTCAATCAGGTGGGCGCGTAGAAATATTCGTGTTTCTTCCAGGGTCTCGCGGGTCTCGCCAGGAAGGCCAATAATAAAAGACAATTTGCAGCGTACGCCGACCTCGTCACACCACTGAAGTACGGTCGCGTTTTGCTCTACCGTCGTCTCCTTGTGGATATTGTCCAAAATCGTTTGGGAACCGGACTCCGCTCCAATCAGGACTTCGCGCAGCCCGTGATCGTACATCAACTGGAGATACTCTTTCCCCCCATGTTTGGTAATGATGTCTACGCGGCAGAAACAACGCCAGATAAGCCCGAGCCGCTTCAAGTGTCCGCACATTTCTCGTACCCGTCGTGGATTGATCGGTAAAATATCGTCGTAAAACTGTATAGCTTCAAAGCCAAGATCCTTGATCTGCTGAAACTCTTCGATAAGCCTCGGCATGGGAGTGTTACGGACGACGCGCGACCAGAGATTAGGAGAATCACAAAAATCACAACGCTTGGGGCACCCGCGTGAGGTGAACATGGTTGTTCCCCGCCTCTTCTCTCCCCTCTCGTCCGCAAGATGATAGTGATAATGGTGCGCGTAGGACCGGTTGGGAATGGGTATGGTCCCGAGATCCGCGATAAAAGGTTTATCAATGATGCCCTGGCCGTATTTTTCCACTGACCTGCCGTCCCCATTTCTAGACGCGAGCAAATCTTCATCGGAAAGGCATTCGAGAGGCCTGCCACTTTCCAGGTAAGAAATAGCTTCGAGAACCCCAACCTCTCCTTCGCGGCGAACCACGAGGGGATAGTACTTTCGGCTATTCCGCGGATAATTGGTGGCATGCGGCCCGCCTAAAATTGCCGGTACTCCTCGCCGTTGAAATTCTATCCCCAGCTTGCGTATCTCTCTTCCTTGAGGCGACGTTCCTGACACCAAATATGCATCAAATCCACGCGGAATATCCCTGGGCTCAAGGTTATGTTCAGACATATCGATAAAGGAGACTTCATGCCCTGCCTTCTCCAGCACGGACCAAAGCCACCAAAGCCCCAATGGAGGAAAAACCATGGGATCTTCAAGAAAAGTCGATTTAGGAAAGATTAGACAGAGCCGCATATCCACATTCACCCGCTATCCGAAGCTTGATAGACCTGCTTCCCCCCTCCGGCATCAGGTGCTGCTGAAATAGAAATGCCCAATTGCCTCAGGACAACAAGCGCAGCCCGTCGCCCCGACTGACCATCCAGGCGATAACAAAGTTCCCGCCTCATACGCTCCCGACCATTACTACCAAGACTGGGATTCACAATATGCATATTGAGGGCATCGACTAACTCCTTCTCACTATAAACCAATTTCAGACCCTTTGTCTCAACCAGTTTCCGGTAATGACTGCGGTCAAAAATCCCTCCAAAGCCGGTGCCGTAATGTCTTTCACCCCCCCCACCAAATGCAATGCATAGGATCGGCCTGTCCAAAACCGCCGCATCGATCGTGATGGTGGATGCAACGTTCACGACTACTTCAGCATAAAAGAGAGTGGAAGCCAACATCAACATATCGGACCACGTAGGATCCCAGCCATCGTGGAGGCTAGACAAGCGTCCGGGGCTCTGAAGAAACAACTGTGGACGCCCGCTAAAACGGTGTTGGTATTCCGACCGAAGTTGCGGTGAAGTGATCGGGTGTAGCCGAACTATCAGCTGTGCCGGCCTTTCCAAGAGGCCCTGTTGAACGATTCTGTACACCGTCTCCACAATGTCCGGCTCGTTGGGAATTAATCCCTCCGTTGACGCCGCATAGATCACCAGCTTTTTCCCTGGGTCCATCCCAAGAGCGGGAAAAAACTGCTTGCGCTCAATGAGACATTTGGCATCAGCATAGAGATCAAACTGCGGCACCCCAACGACGTCGACTCTGCTTATAGGAAAATTGTGCAATTCATCCGCCTCTATCTTCATACCTTCATTCCAAACAGCCATCCTGTCTGGAATCACCGAGAGGGGACCTTTGCTGATCAAGTTGTCCCAGCTTTCCACAAGGCACAGAACCGGGATTTCTCTCTTTTTTGCCTCCTTGATGACGTGCAGGTTGGTGCCAAATAGCCTGGTAAAAATAACCAAATCTGGCTGATACTTTTCATATAAAGTCTTAACTAATAGATTAGATTTATAAATATCGATTTCCCATTGATTGATACGCTCTTCGGAAACTCCTGCTGCTCTCGCTAGTCGACCAACGATATCACGCCAAGCCAAACCCCACCAGCCTAGTTGGCTCAGGCGCCTCACCCGGATGGCTTGCGTAAGACCACGGCTGACCCATATATAATCTTTAAGATTTTTAAGTCTCTTTTCCCAGAAGCCCACTTTGGTCCGGGGCCACACTTCTACCCGCACATTCCCCGACTCAAAGTGGGCTTCGAAATCCGTCTCATTTCCGATCGGGGATAAGATCACTATCCGCACCTCCGATTGCTCCTGCAGAGTTTTTAAAAAGTCCGTGCGGAGCAAATTCCGATTGGAGATTCCCTGACGGAGAAAGAGAAAGATCGTCTTCACCCCTTGACCCTTATTTCTGAAACTGGCTTTTCTGATCACTGTGGGTTCTTTGACCCATTATTATTTCCGCCAGTAAAAAATCCACTGCGGAATTGATATCCACGGATTCCATCTCATCCATAACCAATGGGATGACTTCTGTGCCCGTCGTTGAGCGAAGCTGCCATATATTGGATGGCCGCAAGATATCCATCGAAGCATTCTGGACATAAACAATAGGCAACAGGTGGTACGCCAGCGTATGGGCCTCCGGCAGTTTATGCTCCAGGGGCACAAACGAGCGTATGCGTTGTCCTTCGCGTTCCATAACCCACATTTTATGCGGGTGCTCGGAGCACAGTTTGACCGTACGCACACAATGGGCGGACGGATCCTTTAGCAGCAGTTCGATAGCGGCATCGATTGTCTCGGACTTGCGGAACGGTGTAGTCGGTCGAAGCAATGCGACAAGATCAGGCTCATATCTTTCATGCTCACGGAGCCAACTAAGCGTGTGCTCGACAGCCTCAAGCTCGGTGGAATGGCTCTGGGAGATCTCCGCAGGCCTTCGAAACGGCGCCTCCGCCCCTTCCTGAATCGCAACCTGCGCGGTCGCCTCACTATCCGTAGACACGATTACCCGAGTGATATAGCGCGAGCCCCTGGCCGCCTCGACCGTGTAGGCGAGCAATGGCCGGCCACCCAGCGGTTTGATGTTCTTATGCGGAACACGCTGCGAACCGCCTCGCGCGATGATCAACCCCAGGATCTCCATGCTATTGACCGATCACTTCCTCCAGCCTCATTCTAACCGCAGTCGTGCTGCCAACGAAGCGCCGTCCAGACCATGATATCTGAGTACCTCCTGAGGAGTCCCGCAGGCAGGGTACCCTTCGACAGCGAATTTTCTGAATCTCCTGCCATCCAATTCTCCTAGGGCCGCCAGGGCGTTCAGCATCGTGTCACCCAATCCACCTATGGGAGAATGGTCATCCACCACAGAAATATTATTACAGGAGCCTACGATATCCCGTAACCACTTGGGGTCAACTCTGTTGAGCCAAGGCATGTGAACCACTTTGAGCTTGAAACCCCCGTCTTCAAGTATCTCAGCCGCAAGCAGGGCCTCATGCAACATAACGGGACCATAGGCGAACAGCACGGCGTCCATCCCCTCTGTCAGCACCGCGCCCTTGCCGGGAGTAAGCGAATAGCCCGGCGGCAGGGTGATCGTGCGGGGCGAGGGGCCGATAATCAACCGCAGCACACAATTTCCCTTTTCTTCGTTGACGCAATATCTAAGGGCCATGCGCGTCTCGTCGCCGTTGCATGGCTCGATAACAACGCAATCGGGCAGGGCGCCGAACAATGAGATATCGCGAACGCTCTGATGGGACTGACCCGGGCCGGCAGGAATCAACCCCGCATAGTGACAGACATAGATGATCTTGGTCTGTTCGCAGCCATTGTTGTAGATCTGCTCGTTGGCCCTGGCGGCAAGGAAACTGGCAAAGGTATTAACCACCGGCAGGAGCCCCTGAAGTGCCAAGCCGCCTGCCATCGAAACCATGTCCTGCTCCGCGATTCCATTCTCGATGAAGCGTTCGGGGTATTTGATCTCAAATGCCCGAAGCCGGCAATCCGCAGAGAGATCGGCATCCAGGACTATTAAGTCTTCCCGCTCCGTTGCTATTTCAACGAGCGCCTGACCAAAGGCATCGGCCACGTATTCGCGATCAGGAATGCTTGTCCCCTTTTCTTCCCGAGAAACCTCTTCCAGCCGCAAGGGGGGCACCCCAGCACGAATCAAGCCATCGTTGATGCGTGTAACAATTTCCTCATAGGCGTCCGCATAGGCCCCATCATCCGGAGCCCCTGAGTGCCAACGGTAAATTCCACCGCCGGCATTCAAAGCCGTCGGATGCTCCATAAACGACACGCCCCGTCCCTTTACCGTGTCGGCAATGAGTATCTTCGGCTTATCGGCGATTGCTTTGAACTCAGCAAACACCCCTTCCAACTGCCTAAAATCATGTCCATCGCAGCGCGCCACATACCAGCCAAAGGCGCGACACTTCGCCTCTAGGTCCCCTAAATCAACAATCTCGGTAACGGGTTTATCCGACTGCACTTTATTGTGGTCGATGATCACGTTCAGATTAGTGATCTTTTGGTGCGCTGCCGTCTGCAAGGCTTCGTAGATTTGGCCCTCCTGCAACTCACCATCCCCCGTCATCACAAAGATCCGTCCTCCCAGCCGCCGCAAGACTTTAGCAAACGCCATTCCTTTCGCCTTCGAAATTCCCATTCCCAGCGAGCCTGTGTTTGCTTCCATCCCTGGTGTGCCGACGTCCGGATGGCCGTAGGTCCCGTCCAACCTTCTGAGCTTCAAAAACTTTTCCTTTGGCAGAATCCCCAAAGAAAACAAGACTGCGTACTGGCCCGGAGCGTCATGCCCCTTTGATGAAAAGTAGACGTCTCTGTCCGGGTGGCTGACGCCCAGCTGGGCCGTGTTCATCTCCCCGTAGTAGAGCAGGGTTACGATATCCAGCGAGCTAAGGCTGGAGCCGAGGTGTCCCGATCCCGCCAGCTTCACTGAGGCCAGGGTGTTGGCGCGACACATGTCCGAGAGCAGCGCCAGCTTCTCGTATTTTTCAGCGGGCGCCGCACGGACTCGTTCGAACTCCGCCACCGGGATAAGCATTATCTTCGCCATAATCTACCGCAGCGAGTCGGGGTCAATGCTGATGTAGACATCTTTTAGGTCCGAGTATATATCCAGCGCCTCCGTGCCAGGCTCTCGCCAGCCGTTCCCCGACTGTTTCACCCCGCCAAAAGGCATATGCGGCTCGCTCCCATAAGTACCCGCGTTAACCACTGCCACACCGGCCTGGACCTTCCGTGTAAACTCCATTGCCCGATCCAGGCTGCGTGTATGGATACAGGCCGTGAGCCCATAGGGAGAATCATTGGCAAGTGCGAGCGCCTCGCCAAAATCCTTGACACGATACAGGCAAGTGATCGGCCCAAAAAGCTCGGTCTTGGAGATCTCGTCGTCCGATTCCACGCCTTCAAGGATCGTGGGCGCCATATAGAAGCCAAGCCGATGTTCGGGACCGACCAGCCTCTGCCCGCCGGTCAGAACAGTCGCGCCTCTTTGCCGTGCCTGTTCTACGCATTGCACCATGTTTCGGAGTTGATCTTCATTGATCACCGGGCCAAAGTCGTCATCATCTTCCGGCCCTACCTTGAGTTTCTTTGCCCGCTCGACAATCAGATCTCGGAACGCGTTGTAGATAGCGTCAAAGACAATGATGCGGCTTGCCGAGGCGCAGCGCTGCCCGGAGTTGCTGAACGCTGAAAGTAAAACCCACTTAGCGGCATTCTCCAGATCAGCATCATCACACACAACCAGGGGATTCTTGCCGCCCAGTTCCAGGGATACCTTTGCCAGCCGCTCTCCGGCGGCGGCCGCAATCCGACGCCCCACCACCGTCGAACCCGTAAAGCTGATAACACCCACGTCAGGGTTTTCCACCAGCGGCGCGCCCGCCTCGTCCCCGTAACCCTGCACGACATTGAGCACCCCAGCGGGGAGGTTTCCTTGCTGCGCGATCTCGCCAAATACCCAAGCCGTCGCCGGAGAGTCTTCAGCCGCCTTGAGCACGGCGGAATTTCCACAGATCAGCGCCGGGAATACTTTCCAAGCAACGTTCGCGATAGGAGTGTTTGCCGGGATAATAAGACCGGCCACGCCAATCGGCTGCCGGACAGTCAAGGCATATCTGTTCGGGATGCCGCTGGTCGTAGTCCGACCATAGAGCCGCTGCCCCTCACCAGCCATAAAAAATCCCAACGCCACCGCCCCATCGGTCTCAGCCAATGCCGATTTAAAAGATTTGCCGGTTTCCAGGGCCACAATTTGTGCGACTTCCTCTCGACGCTTCTTTAGCCTTTCTGCCATTTCATGCAGGATCTCACCGCGCTTTACCGGCGGCGTTTCGGCCCAAGCGGGCTGTGATTCCCTAGCGCTGCGAACTGCCTGCAATACATCCCCGGCGCGGGACCGAGCTACGCGGCAGAGCTGCCGGCCGGTAGCAGGGTTAAGTTTGTCAAACATCTCGCCGGTGAGCGCAGGGCGCTCTTGGCCCTGAATCCAATTGGGAATCTGCGCGGGGAAAACTGCCTTCTCCATCGTCACCACGCCGTCCAACCGCCGTCGATAACCAGGTTGGATCCGGTCATGTAGGAAGAGGCATCTGATGCCAGGAACACAACAGCCCCGTTATATTCATGCTGACGGGCCATTCTACTCATGGGAGTGCGCTTCGAGTAGTTGGTCACAAACCATTCCTCTTGATTATTGAATACCCCGCCCAAAGAGAGGGCATTGACCCTGACATTCCTGTCCGCCCAATAAGTAGCGAGATAGCGAGTCAAATTTGCCAAACCCGACTTGCTCACCCCGTAGGCTGCTGGTTTGATAAAACTCTCCCCCTTCCTTGGACTCTCATAGATCCGCTGGTCAGGAGAAACCAATCCATAGATGGACGAGATATTAATAATGCTTCCCCCACCGGCCCGCGCCATGCGCCCCCCAATAACCTGGCAGCAGAGAAAAGCGCCCGTCAAGTTTACTTCCAGCACCTGCCTCCACTGAGAGACAGAGGCATCCTCAAACGTTTCCCCGCAGGCCTGAGGGGGAAAATCCACAGCTGCATTATTCACCAATATCGTGGGTGTCCCCCACGCACTCTCCAGTTGCTCAGTCGCCTCCACGAGACCCTCGCGGTTAGTGATGTCCACCGCATAAAACAGCACGGAATATCGTTTTGCCAGAGCCTTCAGAACATCGTTAGGCTGTTCCTGAACATCATACACAGCCACCCTCGCCCCCGCGCGCGCCAGAGCACCCACGTATTCCGTGCCGAGCTGTCCCATACCGCCGGTCACAATAGCGATCCGATCCTTTAAGTTGAAGAGACGCTCCAGATAGGTAGGTTCGTCAGCCATACTCGCCGTTCATTTCTCCGTGTTCTTGGCCCGGATCACATGCTCACATATTTCCCTGACAGCACCCTCGCCGCCCCGCCGGGAGGTAACCAGATGAGCCACAGCCTTGATTTCCGGCGCGGCATCGGCCACACAAATGGCGACGCCCACATTCTCCATGCAGGATAGATCATTGATGTCATTTCCCACATATCCCACGTAGGTCAAATCTATCTTTTTATTTCGGAGAATCTCTCTCAGGGATTTCCACTTATCGGCGCATCCCTGGAAGCACTCCAGTTTCAGCTTCTCACATCTCTTCGCAACCACGGGGTTCGTCTCAGTAGAAAGGACCATGCAGTCGACCCCGCGCGGCCGCAAATTGGCCAAACCTAGCCCATCGGCGCGGCTGCAAAAAACATACTCACTGCCATCTTCACCGACGAGGACCCGATTGTCAGTGAAGACCCCGTCAAAGTCAAAGACGATTAGACGGATCTTCCGCAGGAGTTTTCCAAGGGCCGATCCGTCAAGACGATGCCTGCTCCCTCTCACCGGTCTTCCCTCAGATCCTCCAAAGAGATGTTCTCATCCTCACGCAGAGGACGAATAGTTACTTTCCCAATAAGGCGCTCCATTTCATATGGCGCCAGCCCGTCATTGGGAGATTTGATGGCGATATCCTCTCGTGCCAAGATATGACCGGGCGGCAGGTCGCGGGCCGCTACCAGTTTCTTCGCCATTTTGAATAGCGGCTTCTCCTCCGACGGATAAACCCGCTTGACCCCGTCACCGAGAGCAACCTCCACGCGCCGAAGGTCGCGCACCATCTTGCGCATCCCGACAGGCTCGAGCGAAAAGGCATGATCCGTCCCCTTCCAGGCGCGGTTCAATGTAAAGTGCTTCTCGATTACCCGTGCCCCAAGCGCATAGGCCACGACCGCCATGGCAATGCCGTTCTGGTGATCCGAAAGCCCGACGATTACGTCCGGAAACCGCTGAGTAAATGTGGTAATAACCCGGAGATTCATCTCCTCGGCATCCGCCGGGTAGCTCGCGGTGCACTGGAGAAGGCAGAGTTGCGAGTTGACAGGCATGATGGCGTCGTGGGCCCGTTGCACATCCTCTATCGTGCCGCCGCCCGTGCTCACGAATATAGGCTTGCCTATCTCGGCCACGTATTTGAGGAGAGGCTTGTTCTTCAAATCGCCCGAGGCGATTTTATAGGCCGGCATCTCCAGTTTCGCCAGAAAATCGGCGCTGGCAAAATCAAAGGCCGTAGCGAACATCGTTAGGCCGATCTCCCCTGCATACCGCTTCAGCTCGACGTATTCGTCGTGGCCAAACTCCAACGCCTCGCGATGAGCGCCGTAAGTAGGGCCGAAACTGCTTTCGTGGTTATAGGGCAGGTTGTACATCTCTCGGGTGTACAGGGAGCGATTGTCGCGTTTTTGCAGCTTGACCGCATTGACGCCGCATTCCTTGGCGCGCCGGAAAAACTCCTTCGCCTTCTCCAGGCTGCCCTGGTGGTTATGCCCGATTTCCGCGGGATAGAACAAAATCTCCTATTTTAAACGATCGACCCACAAAGCTCTCCGAATGCCATCCTATGTAAAAGACAGCAACTTTCAAATTGGATTTATAGCATCAAGACTCGCCACGTTTCAATCAAGGCGGGACAACTAGGCGATCTTCCGTAACGTGGCCTGCAAGACATCCCCAAAGCAAACTCGGTCGATGAAGAAAAAGAACGGTTTAAGCGTTCGCCGGATCATCTTATTGCTCGGCCAGTTGATCCGCCTCAACCAGTAAGGGCAACGATCGCCTGTCTCCTCCAGGTAGTATTT
>Ga0209212_1004254_pt1 | contig 17875 bp, 20 predicted proteins | sample RifGroC2_FD_183996 | JGI IMG/M metagenome (GOLD analysis project Ga0209212, IMG submission 183996) | Groundwater microbial communities from Rifle, Colorado, USA - Groundwater C2 (SPAdes) (version 2) | ecosystem: Environmental > Aquatic > Deep subsurface > Groundwater | place: Rifle, Colorado...
GGTTCTATGGCGACAAAAACGCCGTACGGTACCTGGTTTTTGACCAGATAGTCATGGACCCGTTGCTGCAGATCTCCCTGAATAGTGTAGATGTGCTGCATTCCTTCAGGAGTACGAGCCGAAATGCGGGAGCCGTTGACTTCCGCTGTTGCAAGCAGGTCGCTGGCCGCTTTGAAACGGCTGGAGGCGGAAGGGGACTTGGCGGCTTCAGCAGGTTTTGCGGGAGAGGTCAAAGAGGTGACCCAGGTGCGCACGGCTGAACCGACGGGCTTCGACTTGCGCAGAGCAAGGACGGAAAGCGGCGCCAGAGCCAGGATAATCGCAATAAAAAGGAGCGTCAGTTTTAACCGGCGGAACCGCTTGCCCGATGGGAGAGGCAAGTTGGGCCGGGATGCATCTCCGGGTTGTTTGCGCCGCCTGTTGTGTGAGCTGCCGCCGAAAAGTCCTGACCCTGGAAAAGATTTTTTTTGTGAAAGATGCTTTAAATCCTGCATGGTATCCTGAATTTGAGAGTGATTATTGAACTATATCGTCAAGCAGTTGACCTTGTCAACGTGCCACATGCCATGCATTGCGCATGGCGACTGCAAACAGCTAAAACGTATTCATGCGGTTGATAAACGCTATCAACAGTCCATAGTGATGATGGTCGAATAGCATGGATATGCGCGGCAGAGTGGCGAGGTCCGGCTCATCGATCTCTTCCGGGAACGCTTCACAACAGTTAATCTGATCGCCGTTTTTGATCAGTTCGGGAAATTCGCTGGTCAGGGTTGCAATCTGTTCATCCGAAAGTTTTTTCTGCAGGCGTATTACCAGACGGTTTTCAATGAAGCGCATAGAGTGGTAGGTGTTATAGAACGTGTCTATTACCTGCATCGCTTCTTGCTCGCTTCTTGTTACCGTGAAGAGGGAAAAATCTTCGCCCGAGATGAACCCTTTTACCAGGAGGCTCTCCTTGACGAAATTGAAAAACTGTTCCCAGTAGCCGTCCTTGTCATCCATCAGAATCAACGGTTTGGGTGATGTCTTGCCGGTCTGGATGAGCGTAAACACCTCCATCGCCTCATCCAGAGTGCCGAATCCTCCCGGAAAAACGACAATGGCGTCAGCCTCTTTGACGAAGGCAACTTTACGGTTGAAAAAGTATTTGTAGGTCACCAGTCGCGGATTGCGATACATGACCGGGTTCGGCTTCTGTTCGAATGGCAATCGTATGTTTACCGCAAACGAGTTCTCGCTTCCGGCGCCCTCATTGCCGGCCTGCATGATGCCGGGGCCGCCTCCGGTGATGACCATGTAGTTGTTTTCTGCAAGCATGCGGCTGAACCGGACGCATTTTAGATACATCTCATCAGTTTCTTCCGTGCGCGCCGAGCCGAATATGGTAACCTTCTTACGGTGACGATAGGGGCCGAAAACCTTTGCCGTATAACGCATCTCGCGCAAGGTGCGGTTTATCAGTTTCAGATCAGCCAGATAATCCACGTCCTGGCCGATTTTAAGTGTGGCAAGAATCATTTCCTTGATGACGGCGGGGTGGTGGATCCCTCCTGAATCTTCAATGAGTCGATTGATAGTCTGGTCTACAGGCTCATTGTTTTTGGAAAAGCTTAATTCCATATATGTTGTATGCCTTTCTTCAGGTGGATATCAAAATCAGGATAAAGAGCGGTGCAAGGTACCACAGCATCCATCGTAAAGCAAATAGGGGATTGCTCTCAAACACGACAATGACATCGAATAAGCTTGAAAGCATGCAGGAGGTTTGCTATAAGGCAAGATATTCTTTTTTAAATTGATGTAGGGATGAAACTATTGCCGCCGTGCAAGGAGATAAGGCATGTCCAATTCACAGATGGTCATGTACGACGAAGAATTTCAGGAAATCAACGAGGTTATTGGCCGCTTGCTTAAGGAAGCCAATGCCAAAGTGATTTTCCTGGTGGATAAAAATGGTCAGTTGATCTCAGGCGTCGGAGAAACCGAGCGTTTTGATACCACTTCACTCGCATCTTTGACAGCCGGAAACATTGCTGCTACAGGCGGACTTGCCAAGCTTATCGGTGAAAAAGAATTCTCAATTCTCTTTCACGAGGGGGAAAAGGACAATCTCCATATTTCCATCGTTGGTGGCCGAGTTATTCTGGTAGTCCTGTTTGATAACCGCTCTTCTCTCGGACTTGTCCGTCTTCGGGTGAAAAAATCATCAGAGGAGCTTTCGGGTATTTTCGAACAACTGATGAAAAAGTCGGAAGAACGTGAAAAACGGGGAGCATCCAATTTCCCCTTCGCTGAAATTACCGATGACGATATTGACAATCTTTTTAGCTGAGTCTTTCTGAGAGCTTTTTACTGCTGCCTCGGGCAGTATCCTGCACCGCAACTGCCGAAATATATCTAACTTACTAATTAATAACAGGGAAAGCCAAAGATGTCCTTCATCAACTATGCTTCTCGTGAGATAAATTGTAAAATAGTCTATTATGGCCCGGGTTTGTGCGGAAAAACGACAAATCTTCAGTTCGTTTATCAGAAAACCGCTCCGGATGCCAAAGGGAAGATGATTAGCCTCGCCACGGAGACGGAGCGGACGTTGTTTTTTGACTTTCTACCTCTTTCCTTGGGTGAAATCCGGGGGTTTAAGACCCGGTTCCATCTTTATACCGTTCCGGGACAGGTCTTTTATGATGCGTCCAGAAAACTTATACTGAAGGGGGTTGATGGGGTCGTTTTTGTTGCTGACTCCCAGGAAGAGCGGATTGATGCGAATATTGAGTCCCTTGAGAACCTGAGAATAAATCTCAAGGAACAGGGCTATGATCTTGACAAGCTGCCGTACATTATTCAGTACAACAAGCGTGATTTACCGGGGGCAATGTCGGTTGAGGAGTTACGGCGAGAGCTGAACACTACGAATGTTCCCGAATTTGAGGCGTGTGCTACCACCGGCGAAGGCGTTTTTGAAACACTTAAAGCGGTTGCAAAGCTGATCTTGGTTGATTTGAAAAAAGGAAAGTAGGGCTTGATTTTTTGAGCGAGGCATGGTAGGTATCACATCCCGCCGTAACTGAAGAACGCTACATCATACGGAGAGATGGCCGAGTAGGTCGAAGGCGCTCGCCTGCTAAGCGAGTATACTGGGAAACCGGTATCGAGGGTTCGAATCCCTCTCTCTCCGCCACACTTTCATCGGATACCGCATTGACTCTTGCTCGAATAGTACATCAGGTTATATCAGTATCGTTTTTGGCAAGTGTCCTCAGCGCTTGTCAGGAGCGCACCGAAAAACCTCACGATAAACTTCAGCCTTCCACTTCCCACCGTACAACCAAAGAAAAAACAGTCATTGTCCCACCTGATGTCATACGCCGCTGGAAGGCGGTCCGGATTGCAGTAATTGATAAAACCAGGGGAACGGAAAACATTTATGTTGTCCCCATTGGTGCAACATTTCCGGTCCCTTCTTCAGCACTTTCAATTACCGTAGAAGCTTTTCTTCCTGCCTTTACCATGGAAGGGGCAACTATTACGACCTCCTCAAATGAACTGGTAAACCCTGGTGCAAAAGTCCGGATCAGTGAACATGGTTCAACGGTTTTCCAAGGGTGGTTGTTTTCTAAATTCCCGAATACCCATGCCGTAACAAACCCCAAATATGGTTTCAGTCTGATCGGAGTGGTTCCTGCCTCAAGGTAGGCTCCTCTCACACAGGTATCGCTTCCCGCGCCAGTTGATCACAACGCTCATTTTCCGCATGTCCCGCGTGTCCCTTAACCCACTTCCATTGCACTGAATGCGAGCTGGTCAGAACAAGCAGCTGTTCCCACAGATCCTTATTGAGAACGGGCTCTTTTTTGCTGTTGCGCCACCCTTTACGCTGCCACCCTGCAATCCATTCGGTCATTCCTTTTACCAGATATTGCGAATCAGTCGTGATTATGACCTGGCAGGGGCGGGTCAACTGGCGGAGTGCTTCAATAGCCGCACTCATCTCCATCCGGTTGTTCGTGGTCTCTTTTGCTCCTCCGCTCAGTTCTTTGGTGTGACCTCCGCAGCGAAGAATTGCTCCGTATCCGCCAGGTCCCGGATTGCCACTGCATGCGCCATCACAAAAAACTTCTACGATTTGACTGTTATTTTCGGCCACAATCAATCCCCTCCGTGGTTAAGAGAGCTGCAATTGCCTGCATGACCCGGTCAACAATCTGCAGGTGAGTCTCTTTGCAGTCTTCCAGTGCAAACAGGTCACTAAAATCCAGTGCCGCACCGAACACAACTGCAGCCTCCTGTCCAAAGCCGGGGAACTTCCAGCTGTTCAGTCCGGCCAAGGCCGTTGGAATGACCGCCGGTCTGGTGTCGTAGATGATTTTCCCTACTCCCCGGTTACCGGGCCCCAGTTGTCCGTCCTTATGGCGGGTACCCTCGGGGAAGAGCATGACTTTCTGGCCCTGCAGCAGGTCATTCAATACCCGGCCTGCCCGTACATCCCGCTTCCGCTTGACCGGGAAAGCTCCCCACGATGTATAGATCAGCCGCAGAGCTGTTTTTTCAAATAATTCCTCTTTGGCTGGTGCCCAGAGCATCTGGAGTGGATTGTACCTGATGACTGCCCAAGGAAGAAATATGGTGTCGTAGGCTGAAATGTGGTTGGAGGCTATCAGGACGGGACCGTCATGCGGGATGTTCTCACTTCCCTTGATAACAAACCTGTTCAGGAGTGAGGCATAGATACCGACAACATATACTGAAAAGGTAACCCAACAGCGTTGTAAAAAATGTGCCTTCACGATACTCCTTTGAAGTTGTTCAGTGTATAGGTCGAGTGCGTTTATACCATATTGGAGCTTGTCAGGCAACATTCGCCGGATGATAGCTTACGATCTGAAAATGGAATATACTGTCGTTACGTAAGAATTTGCCATAATACCAACATGCTGATTAAAACGGGAATTGTCTGATTATGCCTGAGTTTGCCGTGAGTGAAGAAAAAAATCGTTGGCTGCGGGAAAAGATGACCCTGCTGGGGGTGCGTGAAGAAGACTTTGAGGAAAGCTTCGTTCGCTCATCCGGGAATGGCGGCCAGCACGTCAACAAGACGTCCAGTTGCGTCCAGTTGAAACATAAGGCAACCGGTATTCAGGTTACCTGCATGCGGGAAAGGAGCCAGTCAGTGAATCGATTTATCGCTCGCCGTGAGCTGCTGGAGCGAATTGAAGCCGCTTCAGGTGTCATAACCCCTGAGATGAAACGAATAGAAAAACTGCGCAAGCAGAAAGACCGGCGCAGGAGGCGCAGTGCCAATTCCTGAAGGAACGTCGGCTTGTGGCATAACTTCTTCGTTAGTGCGCTTCGCTCCAGTTGGCCCCATAACTGATGTCAACCCTGAGCGGAACCTTCGTTTCTACAGCCCGTCCCATCTCTTCCTCTACAAGCTGCTCCATGGTCACTATTTCAGCTTCAGGTACTTCTAAAACCAGTTCGTCGTGTACCTGCATGATCAGCCGGCTCTGCAGCCGTTCCTGGCGAATACGGGCATCAACCCGGATCATGGCGCATTTGATAATGTCAGCGGCTGAGCCCTGTATCGGATAGTTGATGGCATTCCGGCGGGCAAAGGCCAGCACGTTGCCGTTGCTGCTATGAATGTCGGGAATCGGCAGGCGCCTGCCGAGTATTGTCCGCACACAGCCGTGTTCTTCCGCCTCCTTGATACATGAGTCGAGATATGCAATAGCGCCGTTGTGGCGCTCCTTATAGGTATTGATGAATTCTTCGGCGGTTTTGCGTGCAATACCCAGCTGCTTCGCAAGTGAAAAGGCTCCCTGGCCATAGATGATGCCGAAATTGATGGTTTTTGCCTGGCGCCGCATCTCCGGTGTGACCATTTCCGGGAAAAGACCGAAAACTTCGGCGGCGGTGCGGGTATGGATGTCTTCATCATTGGCAAATGCATGGCAGAACACGGCATCATTCGAGAGGTGCGCCAGCACGCGCAACTCGATCTGGGAGTAGTCGGCCGACATGATGACATGACCCGGCGGGGCGATAAATGCGTGCCGGATACGGCGCCCCTCCTCTGTCCTGATCGGAATGTTTTGCAGGTTCGGATCAGATGAGGAGAGGCGTCCTGTATTGGTGACCGTCTGGTTGTACGAGGTGTGGACCCGCCCGGTGCGTGAATTGACGAGGCGCGGGAGAGAGTCAGTGTACGTGGTTTTAAGCTTGGCAATGCTCCGGTAATCAAGTATCAGCCGGGCAATTTCGTGTTCTTCAGCCAGCGCGGTAAGGACTTCATTGTCAGTAGACCAGCCGCTTTTCCCTTTGGTCTTCTTGCCTGTTTTCAAGCCCATGCGATCAAAGATGATTTCTCCAAGCTGTTTTGGAGAGTTGAGATTAAACGGTTCACCTGCCAGGGCAAAAATCCGTTCTTCAACATGTTTCATCCTCCCGGCAAAATCGGCGGACAGTGAGTTCAGAAGAGCCGTGTCCAGAAGGACACCATGGTTCTCCATACCTGCCAGAATCGTCACCAGCGGCATTTCGACCGAATGCAGCAGGGCGTCATCACCCCCCTTTACCAGCAGCGGCTCAAGTTTCCGGCGCAACAGCCAGGTAACATCGGCATCTTCCGCCGCATATCGGGAAGCCGTTTCAATATCCACCTGGGCAAAGTTCTTTTGCTCCTTGCCGCTGCCGGTGACGTCACCGTAGCTGATCATACGATGATTCAGGTGCTCCTGTGACAGGGAGTCCAGTCCGTGCCCCTGCCGGGAAGGATTGAGCAGGTAGGAGGCCAGCATGGTGTCAAGCCATACTCCGGCAAGACTAATGCCGTTATTGGCCAGCACCTGCAAGTCGAACTTGATATTCTGCCCGACCTTGCGCAGTGCCGGATTTTCCAGGAGCGGACGCAGGCTGGCCAGCACCTGATCGGCGGGTAGTTGTCCTGCAACAAGCCTCACTTCATGGCTGGATATTCCACTCCCGGATGCGAAAAGCGGACCTGAATCCGTTGCGTGAGCGGAACGGGTTGCGGCCGTGACATGGCCAACAGGAATGTAGCAGGCGTCATGGTCACGGTATGAAAACGAAAGTCCCACGATTTTCGCTTCCCGCGGGTCAAGGCTGGTGGTCTCCAGATCAAGGGCAAACTCCCCGGACCGTTCCAGTTCCGTGATGAGTTCCTGGAGCTCTGACATCGTTGTTACGGTATGGTAATCTTCGACGGAAAGTGTTGCCTTGGCGGTTAACTCCTTGATAAGTGAGGTGAAGTTGAATTTTTTAAAAAAAGAGTTCAGTGTCTCCTGATCCGGTTCCCGAGCACTCAGTTCCTCCAGGTTAAACTCCAGCGGTACGTTGCGCTCTATTGTTGCCAAACGGCGTGAGAGGAGAGCCTGCTCACGGTATTCTCGAAGTTTTTCTCCATTTTTTCCTTTTACTTCTTCGGCACGCTCCAGCAGCGTATCAAGGTTGCCGAATTCAAGAATCAGTTTTGTGGCAGTCTTTTCTCCGATGCCCGGGACGCCGGGAATGTTGTCGGAAGAGTCCCCGGCTAATCCTAATATATCGATGACACGATCGGGGCCGACGCCAAAGCGCTCGACAACCTGGGGAATGCCCGACTCCGTTCCTTTCATGGTATCCAGCAGCGTGACCTTTTCAGTAACGATCTGCATCAGATCCTTGTCACCGGTGACGACCACCACGTTCCCTCCCTGATCGGCAAAACGATCCGCAAGTGTTCCGATGATATCGTCAGCCTCATACCCCTGCAGTTCCAGTGTGGCAATGTTGAACGCCCGTACTACTTCGCGGATCGGCTCCATCTGCATGCGCAGATCATCCGGCATTGCGGCGCGGTTGGCCTTGTACTCCGGGTACATCTCGGTACGGAATGTGGTTCGCCCGGCATCAAAAACTACCGCCAGATGTTGGGGATTGTAATCCTTCAGTAACTTGAGCAGCATCTGGATGAAACCGTAGATTGCATTCGTCGGATGGCCACTGGGGGAGGAGAGGTGACGGATGGCATAATAGGCCCGGTAGATATACGAAGAACCGTCCACCAAGTAAAGAGTCTCTTTAGTTTTCATGAATTCCTTCTTCGCACACGGATTGTTGCGTGAACAGGGCAAAGGCCATGGCAGGGCGTTTGCTTGACTCGCGCATGGCGAACTGCAAGCCGTCAAAATGCCACCCCTTGGCGCTCCATGTGTTCAGGACCTCTTCGATAGCTTCTTCCGTGACGGTCCCGATTTCAACAACCTTGTAGATCAGCATGTTCTATCCTTGTACGTTGTCATCCTACTGTTTTTTAACATATGATGTGATTTTTTACGCAGCAGTAACAAAAAAAAGGCGGCTCGAAGGCCGCCCGTAAAGTTTTGGAAGGTAATGTGTTACTTTTGAAAACCGAGTTTGGCGGAAATCTCATCGCCCGCTTTCATAACAAGCGGAATAAGTTCATTTTTAATGCGTTCATCGGAAAAGCGCATTGAAGGCCCGGAAATACTGACAGCACCGATAATGCGGCGGGTATAATCCCTGATTGGAGCGCTGACGCATTTGACACCGGTGTCCAGTTCCTCATTGTCATAGGCATACCCCTGCTCGGCGATTACTTTCAACTGCTTTTTCAGCGAGTCGCGATCGGTAATAGTGTTGGGGGTATAACTTTTAAGTTCTTTTGTGGGAATATATGTTTCAAGTTCTTCGTCGCTCATATAGGCTATCTGAACCTTTCCTGCCGCGGTACAGTAGGCCGGCAGGCGGGAGCCGACGCGTGGAACGACGCGGACCGTCATGGCTGTTTCAACAACATCAAGATATACTATGTTGAAATCCTTCAGGATCGAAACATAGGTTGTTTCGTTGCACTGGGCAACCAGTGCCTCAAGGACCGGTTTTGACTGCCTGAGTAGTCCCATCTGTTTGATGAAGGTCTGCCCGAGTTCAAGGGTCTTGAGTCCGAGACGATAGTTTTCCGTTACCTTGTTCTGTTCAATGTAGCTGCGTGACTCAAGTGTTGCAAGCAGTCTGAACACGTTGTTTTTGTGAAGCTTCAATCTTTTGCTTAGTTCTGTTACGCCAAGTTCATCCACTTCACCATGAAACTGTTCAAGCAGATCGAGTGCGTGAGATACTGCCTGTATGAGGTATTCTGATTTCTCTTTTTTTGCCATGGGTGAGTCCTTTTCATATATGGGATTGATTGAAAGTGGAGTGCAACATATCAAAATATAATGGTTAATTAAAATTGTGGTCAAAAAGGACGTTTTGTAACTAATTTTCGGAAATGTTAGAATATTGTTTTACAATTGTCAAGTCTGAAAAATTGCTTTATATATTGCACTGCTTATGTAGTTGTCTGGGCAGTTCGATTGTATGTTTATAAAACACGTGCGAGGACGCTATGCTGAATCTGCGTAAAAAAATTCTTGTGGCAATTGATGGATCTCCCCAGTCAGACAAGGCAGCAGAGGAGGCGGTCCGGTTGGCGGTAGGAAATCAGACTCAGCTTAAAAGCAGAATATTTGCGCTGCTTGTATTGCCGAATTCGCCGACTTCGACCTACACGGACTTTGTGCCGGCGGCACCCATGACCGAGACAAAAAAATGGAATGAGCTTCGTGAACGAATATTTTATGTTGTCGAAAAGTATGCTACCGAGCATGATATACCACTTGAGATGATCGTCGAATACGGTGACCCTGCTGACAGAATCATTGCCCTTGCGAAGCGGGAAGAGATAGATGTGATTGTTATCGGCAGTTCCGGAAAAGGATTTATTCAGCGCAAAATAAAGGGAAGTGTTTCCCATAAAGTCGCCTCAAATGCAGCCTGTTCGGTATTCATTGTGAGGGGGTAACAAAAGAAAGGGATTATTTTTTTATGTACCGCTTTATTGTTCAATTTGTTCTGGTCATGTTTGCCGTGCTATCGCCGCTCGCTGTTTTAGCTGCAGATTCGTTCCGGGTTCCCATATTGCTGTATCACCGTTTTGGCGCAACAGTGGCGGACGGCATGACGATTACGACTCCGGTGTTTGCTGCCCAAATGAAGTATCTTCACGACAATGGCTATAAAGTGATCCCGCTCCGCCAGCTTGTTGACTATTATAAGGGAAAGGCTCCGGCACCAGGGCCAAAGTCGGTCGTTATTGTAGAGGACGATGCTCACAAGTCCGTATATAGTGATATGCTGCCGATCATAAAAAAGTACCGCTATCCGGTCACCGTTTTTACCTATCCGTCAGCAATTTCAAACGCAAAGTATGCCATGACCTGGGATCAAATGAGGGAACTGGCAAAAACGGGTCTTTTTGAAGTCCAGTCGCATACCTACTGGCATCCGAACTTTAAGAAAGAACGTAAGAAGCTGAGCCCGACAGCTTTGGACTCCCTTGTTATGACGCAGTTGAAAAAATCCAAGGCGCGCTTGGAAACGGAGCTGGGAACGAAGGTTGATATGTTGGCCTGGCCTTTTGGCATCTACGATGATTATTTGCTCCGCAAGGCGTCTGAAGCTGGCTACGGAGCGACGTTTACTATCGAACGGCGTCACGCAACGCCGGCCGATTCGGTGATGAAACTTCCCCGCTACCTGCTGGTTAATGCAGATAGCGGTAAGGCATTTGTTCAACTGCTTGAAGGAAACGCCGTCAAACGAAATGTTGTTTATTGATGGCTGATGAAACTCACCAAAAGCACCCCTGTCCTGATTGTACCTGCTGCCAGTGGTGTTCTGATGACCGGTGCAGGCTTTGCAGGAGCCCGTCTCGCTGCTGCCGGAAAAAACGATCAATTGCTGAGCAGATAGAGTTGTATGACTCACTGAATCCTGCAAAACCTGATACCTTAAAGCAGTAAATATAATGGGTTAAACTGCGGGTAACACGTACAAAAACGCATAGCTATTCGGAAATAGTGTTATATTATCTGACGTTATAAAAAATATCTTGGATGTAGCGAATGTAGTATGGTAGAAAAGTAAAGTTATCAAAATTTCAGGAGGTCGCAGGTGAAAAAAACAGCATTAGTAGTTCTTAGTATTGCCGCTCTCGCCCTTGCCGGTTGTTCAGACAAGCCAAAAACTGAAGCTCCAGCAGCTCCGCAGCAGGGCCAGATGCCGGGCGCTCAGCAGGGTGCAGCAGCTCCCGCAGCTCCAGGCGCAGCAGCTCAGGGTGGAGATCCACACGCCGGTATGAAGGCACAGGAAATCCCCGCAGGCGCTGGCAAGAAAGCAACCGTTACTCAGACCATGAACTCAGGCGGCTACACCTATGTTGAAGCAGCTGACGAAAAAGGTGCAAAAGTATGGTTGGCACTGCCCGAAATCAAGGTTGCCAAAGGCGATAAAATTGAGTACCCGGAAACTCCGCCACTTTCCAACTTCCAGAGCAAGACTCTGAACAAGACTTTTGAGAAGATCTCCTTCATCCCTGGCATCAGGATCGTGAAGTAATTTTCAAAGTTGGTTCAGCGTAGCAAGGTAATCAGCGGGGTCATGAAAATGACCCCGCTTTTTTATTCTGATGAGAGTGCTGCCATGGAAGCACCATGGCGGGGAACGATATCTAATACTTTTCTATACAACTCTTTTCCCCTCTTGACTCTGCCCAGTTCGAAACAAAGATCACCGAGAAGAAGCCAGCCCCATGGATTGTTCGGTTCTTTTATGATGATCTCACGCAATTCGGCTTCAGCCTTATCATACTCCCCGCCTTGCCGGTACCACTCTGCGGCTATTACATTTGTGGTGGAACAGTAGCCAAGAAGGTTCTTCTGGGACGTGAAACGATGAGAGCTGCCCCGTTTTTTCTTCGTCAACACCTTCAGAAGCCGGGTTGCTGACGGAGCTGAAGCAGAAGAGACGTACAGTGCTGTCTGTTTTGACTCGGTAAAAAGGCTGTTAGTTGCTGCGCCTGATGCAACTGCGTCCTTATACAGCCGGGTGCCTGGATAATAGGCAAGAGGTGATACGTAGCCGTCATCCGGTTGAATGAGCCGGACAAGATCAATGCTTTGCCGGATATCTTTAGCAGATTCCCCCGGAATGTCACTGATCAGATAGACTGATAGGTTGATGCCGATGTTCCTGATTACGGCACAGGCCTGTTCGATCTGGTCTGGTGCTATTCTTTTGCCCAGCAGCTGAAGCATGTGCGGTGAACCTGATTCAACTCCGAGTTGAATGCATTCACATCCAGCCCGTTTCATGGCAATGACCAGTTCTTCGTCTATCGCGGTGACTCGTGACTGGCAGTTCCAAAGTATATGGGCCTTCTGCTGCTGAAGCAGCGCGCAAAATTCCAGCACTCTCTTGCGGTCAGCCGTAAAGGTGTCGTCGCGGATTGAAAAATAGATCAGACCATATTTCTGACGAATAAACAGAATTTCCTCGACGATAGCTTCCGGAGATCTGAAACGCACCTTCTTCCCCCAAAAATCCGGTGAACTACAGAAGTAACAGGTAGATGGGCATCCTCGGGTGGTGACGATAAACTCGGGTTGGAATTCAAGGTCAAGGCCGATTGAGCTGTCAAGATAACGCGCAGGAAGAGGCAGGCGATCCAGGCTGTCAATGTTAGCCCTTGCCGGGGTTGTCACGATGGAGCCGTTGCTGCGAAATGCGAGTCCGTCTATGTTGAGCCATGATGTCTTCGAAGCTATGGCTGAAACCAGTTCAAGCAGAGTAGCTTCGGCTTCGCCGCGGACGACCGCGTTCACAGGTGAGTACTCACTCAAAGCATCTTCGTAGCAGAAGGTGGCATGCCCCCCTCCCATTACAATGATACAATCAGGAAGAGTAGCCCGGCACATTTTGGCAAGTTCAAGTGAAATGTGTCTGTTGTGGGTCCACTGCGAAATGCCGACGATATCAGGTTTGAAAGAGAGTAACTCCTTTTCAACTCGTGCGGTCGGCCACGCCGAAAAGTTTGCCAGCAATGACTCATGACCAGCTTCAAGCAGGCAGGCATGCAGGTAGCATAAGCCGGTTGGTACGAGGCTGATATAGGGGTCGTTACGATTCGGAAGGCCGGATTGATACGCGAGAAGAATTTTCATGGCGAAAAAAAATCCGGGTCAAACGACCCGGATATGGTAGGGGTATACATGTAGCAGGTGTCAGTTTGCAAGATTGAGTGATACGCCAAGCGTATCATTTACCATGGTGTCGCTTTCGTTGTCTTCCTCTACGCCAAGCAGCAGCTCATTGAAATCGATGTTGTCGGAAGCTGTTGTGGTCATGCGCCGTGCGCCGAGATAGCGCGACAGGTAGTAGGGGGTGTCCATTGACGAGATAACAACACGATGCTCTCGTGACGATGCGTGGATCATTTTGCGATTGCCAAGATAGATACCGACATGGGAAGGAAACCGGGCATAGGTTTGAAAGAAGACAAGATCGCCTTTTTTCAGATCGCCGCGCATGACCTCATTGCCAACATAAAACTGCTCGCGGGCTGTGCGGGGAAGTTTTACACTCTGCTCACGAAAGACCTGTTGCGTGAAGCTTGAACAATCAAGAGCGCCACGGCTGCTGCCGCCAAAGCGGTAACGGGCGCCCAGAAAACTGTAGGCGCTTTTTTTGAGCTTGCTGATAGCCTGGTTGGCTTCAAGCGATTTGGCCAGGTCAACCGGTCGGTCCGACTCGAGATCGGTTAATTCGGCCAGAGTGTCGGTCAATTCCTGTTCATTCAGAAGGTCTTTGTTGATAAGTTGTAGTCTGTTTGTAGCAATCCGAGGTGCAGGGTCGGAAGCGACGAGAACAAGAACCTGACCCGGCTTGACCTTGTTTCTTTTTAATCCATTCAGGCTTCTGATTTCTGCCATTTTGACGCCGGTTTTTTTGGCGATTTTTGGCAGTGTATCCCCTTTTACCACCTTATAGGTGTCTTGGCGCGATGCGGCCGCAGATTTCTTTTGGAGGGAATCAGCATGTGACGGGATTATGAGCCGTGTCCCCTTTGATACATGCGAAACAGTCAGGCTGTTGACGGATTTCAGCTCGTCCACGGAAACATGATATTTGCGGGCAATTGACTGTAGAGATTCGCTTTTGCGTACAACATGTGATTTTGAAGCCAGAACCAACTGAGGAAGTGTCAGGAGTATAAGGCAGATCGTAACAACAATACGAAAATGGGCCATGTTCCCTCCGTGCTGTTTTAGATTTTTTAAAAACTTGAGACTTTATATAACAAGATCCATGAAAAGTCAATCTTTGATGCAAATTTTATGTTCATCTTTAAAGCAAAAGACGTGCCAATGTGCTACCGGAGCCGCTTGTCTCGCACAGAAAGTTTGATGGTGACCGGTGTGTCCCGAAGTATGGAAACCTGTTTTTCCGGTATGCGCAGATTCTTTAAATAATCCTTTCCTTTCCTTAACTGGCTTGCGTCGATCTCTTCCGTTGCAACAGAAGTTATCCGGGAAACCTGGCTGTAGGGCCCTTCGATTTCGACTGATTCAGGTTCGCATCGCACGTACAGTGATGATTTGGCTGGTTGCAGTTTGCCAACCAGCGTTGCCTTGACCGGCACGCTTTTGCGCAGCTTTCTTTCGGCAGAGACCCGGACGCTGGAGGGGGAGATGGAAGTGATGATCATTCCCGGGGGGGCGGTGACGTTGGAATGATTCACCCGTATTGCGGTGGTCCCCTCGGATATTCCGGATGCGTCAAGTTCCGCGGTCAAGTCGAGTTTTGAAGGCGCGGGGGCAAGGCTTGACATGGATTTCAGCTGGACGGTAACATCCTCGGGCTGAGTTCGAAGGAGCACTATTTCATTCGGAACCCCGTGTAGCCGAATCGGGGCGGTAACGGTTGTGATCTGCCCCTGCCGTGTTGTTATCAAGACCCAGAATACGCAGACGCCAAGCAGGAGGGATGCTTTTGGAAGCAGGTTGGAAAAAAGCCGCTGCGCCAGTGTGATCCGGGGAGCCTCGACCTCGCTTCTCAGAAGTTCATCCAGTGCCATGATCAGTTCGGTCGGGTTGCTTATGAGCCGAATGGTTCCGGCGGTTACCAGTGAAACCTCGCCACGTTCTTCCGATATGGCAACAATGACTGCATCACTCCGCTCCGAAAGTCCGAGAGCTGCCCTGTGGCGGGTTCCCAGGTGTTGCGGCACGTCAGGGCTGACCGAAAGCGGCAGGTGGCAGGCGGCTTTTTCAATGCGTCCGTTATTGATGAGCGCGGCTCCGTCATGAAACGGTGCGCCGTTGTAGAAGATCGACTCCAACATTTGCGGGGAGATTTCACTGTCTATGGCGACGCCGTTCGTCATCAGGTCCTGCAGGGAGTCATTGCCCTGAAAAACAATCAGTGCTCCAGTTCTGCGGGAGGCCATCCGGAACAGGGTTTCGGCGATATCCTGGAATTGGCTGTGTTGCGTTTCCCGGCGGCTGTCCAGTATGTGGCGCAAGTGGCTGAACCGGTATAATGCCTGGCGGATCTCGGTTTGAAATACGACGATAATAAGTACTATCAGTACGGTGCCAAGTTCCTGAAGTACCCAGCTGGTCATGTACAGGTCCAGAAAGCGGGTCGTGAAATAAATGAACGTAACCACTCCGAGGCCCAGAAGGACCTGCATTGCCCGCGTCCCGCGGAACCAGGAATAGAGCTGGTAGAGCAGGAATGTCATGATAAGTATGTCGGCAATGTCCTGAATGCGGATCGTTGGCATCACGTGGAGAAGTCTCCTGAAGACGGTGAAAATTTCGTTTTTTCTGGTGAATTGCGGACTAAATGTGCTACAAAAGCGCCTCTGTTTATACCATCTAAATACGTTAAAAGGTAGTGGAAACGAATGTTCAGGCTTTCAGATAAAGGTGAAAAAATTCAACAAATGTTTGGCGCCATCGCTCCGCGCTACGATTTTCTTAACCGGCTGTTAAGTTTTGGTATTGACCGGCGTTGGCGTACCAAGGCGGTCAGTCTGCTTAAATATCAGGAAGGGTCCCGCATTCTGGACGTGGCGACCGGTACCGGAGATGTTGCGCTGGAAATAGCCCTCAGGACGCCGTCGTCCGTCAAGATTACCGGGGCGGATTTCTGTAAGGAAATGGTTGATCTGGGAGCGGTAAAGGTTGCGGCATCACCGTATGCCGACAGAATCGATCTCAAGGTTGCTCCCTGTGAAGATCTGCCGTTTGCCAATGATACCTTTGATTCGATTACCATCGCTTTCGGGATACGAAATGTCGTTGACCGGAAGCTGGGGTTGGCTGAAATGTGGCGGGTGCTGCGGCCTAGCGGCAGGATGATCATTCTTGAATTTTCGACTCCGCGTTCGCAGTTGTTCCGGCAGTTGTACTATTTTTACTTCCGTCGCCTGCTTCCGGTCGTCGGCGGGCTGTTCTCACGGTATAATGCCTATAAGTATCTTCCCGACTCTGTCCTTGAATTCCCCTCACAGGAGGAATTCTCCCGCATGATTGCCGAGACGGGGTTCCGTAATATAACTCTTCACGAGCTGACATTGGGGATCGCCACGATCTACGTCGGAGAAAAAGAATAAGCGTATTGGCACTAAACGGGTCAGATACAGGAAAGGCGGCTGTTAAGCCGCCTTTCCTGTATCTGGTGTGCTTACTTGCCGCAGCACTTTTTATATTTGACGCCGCTTCCGCAGCTGCACGGGTCGTTGCGGCCGATCTTGGTCACAATCAGCGGTTTCGCGCGGACCATGGAACCTTCGGTAAAGTACCAGTTGCCGCTTTTCTTCTTGAACTGTCCCGCTTCGTGATGTTCCCGGTCGTTCCCTTTCTCGGTGAAGCGGGCGATGAATTCAACTTCGCCGATAGAGTCGTCAGCCCCGCCCTTGCTTGTGCCGATGATTTCCAGCCCCTTCCATTCGGCGTTCTCTGCCCACTCTTTTGTTCCGGCATGATCATACCCCTGGCGGTGGTCAGGGTGGGTACTCTCAAAGATAAAATCCATTTGGGCAAGCACATAGGCTGAGTAGCGGGCGCGCATAAGCTGTTCGGCGGTTGCCGCCGTCCGGGCGCCAGTTATGATCTGCTCGCAGCATTCGGAATAAGTATTGCCGCTTCCGCATGGGCATTGGGTCATGGGTGATTCTCCTTCGGTCGAATAGTCTTTATCGTAGCTCTGGTGACATATTTATGACTCTCTTGTCAAATACTATCTGCAAAATAGAGCTTGTCCGGATCCATTTTTCCCTGTATTTATAGGGATTGCAAAAAACGCCTTATAAACCCCATGGATATGAAGGAGTGCCACCGTTTGAACTGTCACCGTATCACGATTATTGTTGTATTGCTTGCTTTCGTTACACTTCCGCTTTCAGCCTGTTCGGACGGTAAAAGTGCCGATCTGGAGGCAAAAAACCGTAAAGAAGCAGAACAGAAGGCTGCCGCAGCTTTTGCAGCCACCACCACCGCCACCAGAAAGGCTGCAGCCTTTGCGGCACAGACCAGTGCCGCGCGGAAAGCCGCTCCCAAAATCAAATATAATGCCGGTGAAAGCCCCGAGTATGCCCAGAAATGCGGCTGGCCGGTCAACTGCCCGCCGCCTCTTGCCGGTTCGATCCTGCCGTCAAAGCGCATTGTTGCCTACTACGGCAATCCATTGTCCAAGAGGATGGGAGCGCTGGGTGAATTTCCCAAGGACGAGATGCTGAAACGTCTGAAGGGCGAGGTGGCCAAGTGGCAGGCGGCTGATCCGGCCACTCCGGTACAGCCGGCACTGCATCTGATCGCCGTTGTTGCGCAGGGAGCGCCCGGCAAGGATGGCAAATACCGCATGGTCATGCCGGACAAAATCATCAACCAGGTGTACGGCTGGGCAAAAGAAGCCGGTGCGATCATGTTCATCGACATCCAGACCGGGCATGACGATATCC
>Ga0209212_1004255_pt1 | contig 17873 bp, 14 predicted proteins | sample RifGroC2_FD_183996 | JGI IMG/M metagenome (GOLD analysis project Ga0209212, IMG submission 183996) | Groundwater microbial communities from Rifle, Colorado, USA - Groundwater C2 (SPAdes) (version 2) | ecosystem: Environmental > Aquatic > Deep subsurface > Groundwater | place: Rifle, Colorado...
TGCCGGCAACGGTGATCTGGTCCCTGCTGCACTGGCGGAAGACAGCGACAGGGGAAAAGGTTGTGGCTCTGGTCTGGGTCGGGTATTTTGTCGGGGTCATGGGAGTCTACATCCTCTCTCCCTGGCAGGATATTTCGTTGCATATCAGTGCGTCGTTTGATCGAGCCTTTCTCCCCCTCCTTCCGTGCGGTCTTATCCTCGTCGCCCTGTGGATTCGAAGCGTCATGCCGATGGGCGCAGGCGATGGCCTTGCGGATAAAATAACCAGAAAGGTTGACCAATGAAGAAGACGTTGTCTCTGTTCGTTGTTGTTCTCATGCTCTGCGCATGCCAGAAAGAGGAAGCCCCGGTGGCGGGGCCGGAAGTTGCCCGACCGGCCCGGCCTACCCAGGTTTTTCCCGCTCAACAGTTGTTGGCCGAGGCGATCTCTCCGGTTCTTGTCGAGACGGCGGCGGAAGCTCTTCCGGTCTGGCGGCAATTCGCGCCGGGGCGCCCGGCGCTGCTCCTGCTGACGAGTCAGCCGGCCATGCTTTTGTCCTCTCCACCATCCTTGGCAAAGCCCATTCGAGAACTGGTCGAGTCGGCAGATCAGCCAACGTTGCGCAAGCAGACTCTCCCCACGCTCGCCAACCCGACCCTGTTGCCGAATATGGCGATCACTGCCGCTCTTGATGCCGGCTTCTTCTCGGAAGTGATCTGGTCGATTCCCCTCAAGTCGGATACGACTCTCACGCTCGAACAATTTCGGGCGCGGATGGTTGGCGACGGTGTCTTGACCGAGAAGGAAGCTGCCGCTTTCCGTGATGAGGGCGGGGATTTTGTCGGGACGCTGCACAATGTGCCGTTTACGGCGACGGTCAAGGTGCTCCCGGCTCAAGGGCCGATCCTGCTCCATCTCGATCTGAGCTATTTCCGCCCAGGGTATCACAATGAAATCCGCAAGCCCCTCAATCTGCATCTTCGCGAGATGCTGATTCGATTACGTGAGAGCCGTTTGCCCGTCATTGCCGCGACAGTGTCGTTCTCAAATCTTTCCGGGGAGCTGCCCCTCTCCACCCGGTTTCTCGGCGGGATGGTTCGGGAATTTTTCAGCGATCCGAAGCGACTCGATGCCGCGCCATCGGGACAGGAGAAACTGCGGGCCGACGCCATGTATCTGGAGAATTTTTTCCGCAAGGAAGAGGTCCTCGAGAGATATCTGGCAATGGAGAAGGCCGCTCCCCAGGATCCTTCGGTCAAATACGATCTCTATCAAACCCTGCGGCAGTTCAATCGGATCAAGGAAGCGCAGGAAAAGCTGAGTGCGGCCGTGGCGCTCGACCCCGTATACGGCTTGGAATATCTCAGCCTGGCCGAACTGGCGCTGGAAAAGGAACGTCCGGATGGCGCCCTGCAGATGTACGAAAAGGCCGCCGCGATCTTTCCGGATAATCCCTTTATCCTCATATACAAGGCGCGGGTTTATGCATTGCTGGGGCACCCGGAGAAGGTGATAGAAATTCTTTCGCCATTGCAGGCCGTGGCCTGGTCGGATATTTATTTCCCGCAGATGAAGGCGGACGTCGAGGGGATGCTGGCTGCTGCGAAGAATGAGGGGGACGGGGCGGGCGTCAGCGAAAACGCGACGAGACAACGTCCCGCCAAAACCGAGGAAGCCAAGGCGTCGACTCGAAAATAATGCACCTCCCCCCCCCCCGCAAACGACAGGAACTGCTCACTTGAAACTCTCCGTCATTATTCCGGTCTATAACGAGATCGACTACCTCCTGGCGGTCCTGCAGAGGGTGCAACTGGTCCCCCTGGCCGGGATGGAGCTGGAGCTGCTGGTGGTTGACGATTGCTCGCACGACGGTACCCGTGAGCTGTTGCAGAAGTTGCTGCGTTTGCAGGAGAGTGGCGCGAGGGAAACAGAGCTTCGCGGCGTGCCGCTGCGGCTCGACACCCTGCGGGTCTTTTTTCAGGAGCGGAATCAGGGGAAGGGAGCGGCGCTGCGGCGGGGGTTTGCCGAGGCGGGGGGCGAGATCCTTCTGGTGCAGGATGCCGACCTTGAATACGACCCGGCCGAGTATCCGCGGCTTCTCGCCCCGATCCTGGAAGGGAAGGCTGACGTCGTTTTCGGCTCACGTTTTGTCGGCGGCGAGCCCCATCGGGTCCTCTACTTCTGGCACGCCCTCGGTAATCGCCTGCTGACCTTGCTCAGCAACGCCCTGACCAATCTCAACCTGACCGACATGGAGTGCTGCTACAAGGTTTTCCGGCGGGAGGTCATCAGCGGGATCCGGATCGAGGAGAACCGCTTCGGTTTCGAGCCGGAAATCACCGCCAAAGTGGCGCGTCTGCACTGCCGCATCTTTGAAGTCGGGGTGAGTTATGCCGGTCGTACCTACGCCGAGGGGAAAAAGATCGGCTGGCGCGACGGTTTTCGGGCGATCTGGTGTATCTTCAGATATAATCTACGCCCCTGAGTTCGCCTCATCGTTTATGCATTGATGCCGGCGACTGATTAAGTGCCCAGACTTGTGGTGCCCGGGCAAGCTCGGGGTGGTAAGGTAGCCGCGCTGCGGGGTTTCCTCAATCCCGTCCGGCACAATGGTTCAATGTCTGAGGATGCCAGAAAAGAAGGCCAGCCGGAATTTGCACCCGGCTGGCCTTCTTTGTCATCGTGGGTTTGAAATTGTCTATTTGATGCGAATGGCGATGTCGTCACCATTTGGAGTCATGGCGCCAGCTTCCGACTCCATGACGCTGTTTGGACCGGCGGAGTAGACCCAGACCGCCCCGCCATCGATATTGAACTGATCGGCGTTGATTACGTAAGCATTCCCCCAGGGATCCGTATTGACAGCGGCCATATACGGACCTTTCCAGCCAACATTGTTGGAGACTGGAAAACAGTTATAAGTGTTTTTTGCAAAGTAATCATCGATTGAAATTTTCGTTGTGACAACAAAGAGATTTTCGTCGTCGACTCCGCTGGGAAGATTTCCGGTTCCAACCACCAGCGTTGCATTCGGACTGCAGGCGTTATCCCAATTCGGCCAACGACCGATATCCTTGCGAAATACAAAACTCGCCGAACTTATTGATTTGGCATCAGCTTCCGCTCGTGCCAGCTTGGCATCATCGATCTGGCTGAAGATCATCGGTGCGAGAATCCCGGCCAAGATGGCGAGGATGGCGACGATGACAATGACTTCAATAAGTGTGAAGCCGGCATTCCTCTTCCTGATGCTACTCCATGGCGACATTTTCACATTTTCCTCCTGTTGTGGGATGGGTTGCCATTGCGACCATGCATGGGGCAGTCCAAACGATGCCTGCGGCAGAGAACCGCATCATTCCGCGCTCATTGTAATGCAAAATTAATATTCTGAAAGCGAGTCTAACAGCACTCCCCAGAACTGTACAGAGAAGAGTGGAGATAAAATGGGTTTTTTAATGTCGGAAAAGTTTCGCGCTTGGCGAGTCACCAACGTCGTTTTTTAATGTTTGAGGAAACCATGTCCTGGGAGAGAAGTGCCCCGCATGTATGTAATGCTTATTTTCTTTGTAAACTCAAATTGCGTTATATACAATTCGACCATGCTGAATAGTTTGGTCAGAAAATCAGGCTAGCGCGAAATGAGATCAAACTGTCGCAAGCTGCCCGCGAGGCGCTGCTGGGGATGAGCCGGACGACCATCGGCCAGATTGAAACGGTACGCTCAGGGAAGTCGGTGTGAGCAAGCTGATCCGGATTCCTGAACCCCTTGCTCTTGCAATGTGCGTTTGAGCCGCCGGCCAGCCATCGACGTTTGAGGAGTTGCGAGAAGAGGGGGGGCTGATGTCCGGGGTGACGTCTTTGGCAGTATTGGTCGATAGCGTCACCGCTGGGACCTTGGCTTGTGTTGAGCTTAAAGAGAGTCAGTGATATAGCATTGCGGGGTGGGAGGTTGTCCATCCCGATTTCTTCAGATCTCCCAAAAAGGACCCACACATGAAACCGAGGCGATTCTTTCAGTTCCTTCTCCTGGCCCTCCTCTGCCTCTCCCTCCTCGCCTGCGGCCAGACGGAGAAGAAGGCGCAAGGACTCTACGATCAGGCCGCGCAGCTGGAGCAGTCAGGGGACCGCCCCGGCGCCGTGGCGCAATACCAGCTTCTCCTGACGACCTACCCCAAGAGTCAGGTGGCGCCTCAGGCGCAGGCCGCCCTGACGCGGTTGCAGCAAATTCTTGAAAACGAGAGGCAAGCGGCGCTGGCGCGGACGGTCAAGGAGGCCTCGTATCAGGCCGTCGACAGCATCGTCAAGGTCATCGACGGTTACCAGGCGATGTTCAATCGCCTGCCGCGCAAGGCCAAAGATTTCGACAATCCGGCTTTTTTCTTCGATAGCGCCTACATGGCCGGTACCGTCCCGGCCGGCTACACGGTTTATCTCGCCCCGGGGAGCGGCGGTACTTACCGCATCTGGTCTCTCAAGGGGGAAGGGGATGCCGGCTATGTCCTCGACGGCAAGACGGGCGTTTTCAGTGAAATCACCCGGGCCCAGGCCTTGGAGGAGATTGCCGCGAACTATGCCGAAGAGAAGCGCAGCGGTGGGCTGGTCTTTTTGCAGCCGCAGGCGCGTGGCGGCCAGGCGGCGAAGAAGTAACGGCGCTGTTTGAACGTTGTCGCAACGCAAGCAGGCCGGGCATATTGCCCGGCCTGCTTGCGTCTCAAGGAGGTCTTTCTCTTTTTGCGACTAGCGCTCCACCGCCCGCCCGAGGAGCGACTGGGTCACCAGCCCGGCCATGCTGCCGTCGGCGTGGGCGACGATGAGACGGCGGACGCCGCGACTGTGCATGAGTTCGAGGGCGGCGACGGTCGGGGTGGTGGCGCTGATCATCGGCTGAGGCGGGGTCATGATGGTGCTGATGGGGCGTTCCAGTTCTTCGGCGCTGGTGAGGAGGCAACCGGGGAGGTCACGCTCGCTGATCATGCCGACGGGACGGCTCCCCTCGGCGATGACGACGCAACTGATCTCGCGCCGGGTCATGAGGCCGAGGACCTGGCGGATCGGCGTCCCGGCGGCGGCGGTGATGACCTCGCGGGCCATGTACTCGCCGACGGTCGCGGTCGGGGCGATGCAGAGGGGGGCGTATTTGAACATCAGATCGGAGAGGGAGAGGAGACCGAGGAGGTTGAGGTTGTCATCGAGGACGGCGAAGTGGCGAATCCGTTCGTCGCGCATCTGCCGGAAGGCGGCCAGGGCGAGGGTTGCGGCGGGGATGGTGAGGAGGGGAGCGCTCATGATGTCCCGGACCTGGAGGTCGGGGAAGTTAAGGATCTTGCTTGTCATCCGCCCGAGATCGCGCTCGGTCACAATGCCGACCGCTTCCTGGTGGAGGAGAACAAGGAGGGAGCTTTTCCGCCCCCGCTGCATCGCCATGAGCGCTTCGACGACAGGGGTCTGCGGTGCGACCCAGAGGGTGTCGCGAGTGCAGAGGGTACCGGCGGTCTGTTGGGCCATAGTGGTCTCACAATGAAAGGGTCGAGAAACAGTCAGCAATAACTGTTCCCGACTTTAATGAGAGAGGCTGGCTTCATTTTTTCGTGTGGGATTACAGGCCGATGCGTCTGATTTTTTCGACCAGGGTCGTGCGATTGAGACCGAGAAGATCGGCAGCGCGGGACTTGACCCCGCCGGATCGCTGCAGCGCCTCGCCAATCAACTGGCGTTCGATCTGCTCGACCAGTTGCGGCAGGTCGATTCCCTCGTCGCCGAGGTGCGGCCAGCGGGGCGCAGTCTCCTCCGGTGTGCTCCAGCCGCGAATCTTCGACGGCAGATCGCGACAGGTGATGGAGTCGCCGTCGGTCAGGGTGACGGTGCGTTCGATGACATTCTCCATCTCGCGCACGTTCCCCGGCCAGTCGTAGCCCTCGAGGGCCGCCAGGGCTTCGGCCGTCAGGGCCATGAGGGGGCGTTGCAGGTCGGCACAGTTTTTCTGCAGGAAATGCCGGGCCAGCAAGGGGATATCGTCGCGCCGTTCGCGCAGGGGGGGGAGGAGGATGGGGATGACGTTGAGGCGATAGTAGAGATCTTCGCGGAACTGCCCGCGTACGACGAGGTTTTCGAGGTCGGCGTTGGTCGCCGAGACGACGCGGACATTGAGCTTGATCCGCCGGTTGGAACCGACCCGTTCGATTTCATGTTCCTGCAACACCCGCAGCAGCTTGGTTTGCAGTTGCGGCGGCATGGTGCCGATTTCGTCGAGGAAGATCGTCCCCCCCTCGGCGGCTTCGAAGCGGCCCATCTTGTCGATGACGGCGCCGGTGAAGGCGCCACGAATGTGGCCGAAGAGCTCGCTTTCGAGGAGTTCGGCGGGGATGGCGCTGCAGTTGATGGCGACGAAAGGCTTCTCCCGCCGCGGACTGTTGAAGTGGATGGCGCGGGCGACCAGTTCCTTGCCGGTTCCCGACTCGCCGAGAATGAGGATGGTTGAATCGCTGTTGATGACCTTCTCGACGCGGGAGAAGACTTGCTGCATCGCCGAGCTGTTACCGATGATGTTGTCGAAACGGTATTTCCCGCGCAACTGCTGGCGCAGATAGAGGTTCTCGGCGACGAGTTGACTCTTTTCCAGGGCCTTGGCGATCTGCAGCTTGAGTTTCTGAAAGTTGAAAGGTTTGGTGACGTAGTCGAAGGCCCCCTGCTTCATCGCCTCGACCGCCGATTCGGCCGAGGCGTTGCCGGTGATCATGATGACATTGGTATAGGGGGATTGCTCTTTGACCCAGCGCAGCACCTCCATGCCGGAGAGGCCGGGGAGGAAGAGGTCGGTGACGATGATCTCGAAGGGGGTGGTCTTGAGGATCTCCAGCGCCTCCTCGCCGGAGGCGGCTTCGTCGACCCGATAGCCGGCATGGGTGAGGAGGAGGGCCAGGGCCTTGCGGTTGTCGGTTTCGTCGTCGATGACGAGAATCTGGGAGCGATTTTTCATGTGATCCCGAGTGGCGGCAGGTGTCATTTGTTTGACGTGGAACCGTAGCATGCGGGTTGGGACCGGCGCAAGAAAATCCGCAGAAAATGCCCGCGGCCATGCCGATAATGCCGGTTTTTTTGCGCTGTCCGGGTTTCTGGCCGCGAGCGCGAAAACAGATATGGTAATCATCCCCAGAAAGGGTCGTAATAACTGCGAAAAATCTCCAGGTATAATCAAACATTATTTCATATTGACAAACAAGTGCCCCCTCTGATTATATGGCCGGGATTTCCATGGCGAGCTAAGTCTTTAAAATTACGAAAAAATTTAACCGATACTAAATATTTTAGCCGAGCTTAACCGTTTTATTTTTAATAAATATTGGGTTTCCGCAATCGCTGGTACGAGGAGACGACTAAACATGGGTGTGAAGAAGTTCAACAAGATCATGGCCGCCAACCGCGGCGAAATTGCCATCCGCATCTTTCGGGCCTGCACCGAGCTCGGGATCAAGACCCTGGCGGTCTACTCGGAAGAGGACAAGATCTCCCTGCACCGCTACAAGGCCGACGAGGCTTACCTCATCGGCAAGGGCAAAGGTCCCATCGATGCCTATCTCGGCATCGACGAGATTATCGACCTGGCCCGGCGCAAGGGGGTCGATGCCATTCACCCCGGTTACGGTTTTCTTTCCGAAAACCCCGATTTCGCCGAGGCCTGCGCCCGCGCCGGTATCGTCTTTATCGGCCCGACCGCCGATATCCAGCGCCAGCTCGGGGACAAGGTCGCCGCGCGCCACGTCGCCATCGCCGCCGGGGTGCCGGTGGTACCGGGGACGGCGAAACCGGTGACGAGCGAGGAAGAAGCGTTGATCTTCGCCAAGGAGTGCGGTTACCCGATCATCGTCAAGGCGGCGGCCGGCGGCGGCGGACGCGGCATGCGGGTGGCGCGCCACCAGAAGGAACTCCTCGAAGGGCTGAAAAGCGCGGCCTCCGAAGCCCAGGCGGCTTTTGGCAACGCTTCGGTCTTTCTTGAAAAATACATCGAGAATCCCAAGCATATCGAAGTCCAGATCATGGGTGACACCCACGGCAATATCGTCCACTTCTACGAACGCGACTGCTCGATTCAACGCCGCCACCAGAAGGTCATCGAGCTCGCCCCTTCTGTCGATCTTTCCGAAAAGCAGCGCCAGGACGTCTGCGCCCAGGCCATGAAGATCGCCCAGGCCGTCGGTTACATCAATGCCGGCACGGTCGAGTTCCTCCTCGATCAACAGGGGAAGTTCTACTTCATCGAGACCAACCCGCGCATCCAGGTCGAGCACACCGTCACCGAGCAGATCACCGGCCGCAACCTGGTGCAGACGCAGATCAAGGTGGCAGAAGGCTACAAACTCTCCGATCCGGAGATCGGCATCAAGAGTCAGAAGGATATCGATCTGCGCGGTTTTGCCATCCAGTGCCGGGTGACGACGGAGGACCCGGGGAACAACTTCGCCCCCGATTTCGGTACCATCAAGGCCTTCCGCACCGCCGCCGGTTTCGGTGTCCGTCTCGATGCCGGCAACGGCTACGCCGGGGCCCAGATCACCCCGCACTACGATTCCCTCCTGGTCAAGATCTCGACCTGGGGGCTGACCTTCGACGACGCCCGCCGCAGCATGCACCGGGCGCTGCAGGAGTTCCGCATCCGCGGGGTCAAGACCAACATCGGTTTCCTCGAAGGGGTCATCACCGATCCGACTTTCATCGCCGGCAAGTGCGATACCTCCTTCATCGACAACCATCCCGAACTGATGCAGGTGCGGGAGAAGAAAGACCGTGCCAACAAAGTTCTCTGCTTCATCGGCCACACCGCCGTCAACGGCTATCCCGGCATCAAGCCGGAGAAGAAGTTGCAGTTCCGCAACCTGCGCGAGGCCGAGGCGCCGGAAATCCACTACGGCACCGCCCGTCCCCGCGGCAGCCGCGACATCCTGCGCGAAAAGGGGGCGGAAGGTTTCGCCCAGTGGGCACGGAGCGAAAAACGCCTGCTGATCACCGACACCACCATGCGCGATGCCCACCAGTCCCTCATGGCGACCCGTTTCCGCACCTTCGACCTCGAGCGCATCGCCGAAGCGACCAGTTACCTTGGCGGCGGCCTCTTCTCCCTGGAGATGTGGGGGGGGGCGACCTTCGACGTCTCCATGCGTTTTTTGCGCGAAGACCCGTGGGAGCGCCTCGATCGCCTGCGCGAGAAGATTCCCAATATCTGCTTCCAGATGCTGTTGCGCGGCTCCAATGCCGTCGGTTACACCAACTATCCCGACAATGTCGTCGAGGGTTTCGTCGCCCAGGCCGCCAGGAGCGGTATCGATATCTTCCGCGTCTTCGATTCCCTCAACTGGACCAAGGGGATGCGGGTGGCGATGGAGGCGGTGCGCAAGAACGGCGCCGTCTGCGAAGCCGCCATGTGCTACACCGGCGACATCCTCGATCCCCAGCGCGACAAATACCCCTTGAAGTACTACGTCGATCTGGCCAAGGAGCTGGAGGGGATGGGCGCCCACATCCTGGCGATCAAGGATATGGCCGGGCTGCTCAAACCCTTTGCCGCCGAAAAACTGGTCAAGACCTTGAAGCAGGAGATCGGTATCCCCATCCATCTCCATACCCACGATACCTCCAGCAACGGCGGGTCCATGTTGCTGATGGCGGCCCAGGCCGGGGTCGATGTCGTCGATGTCGCCCACTCCTCGGTCTCCGGCCTCACCGCCCAGCCCAACCTCAACGCCCTGCTCGCCGCCCTGCAGGGGAGCATCTGGGACCCCAAGCTCGATCAGGCCGGTTTGCAGCAGCTCGCCAACTACTGGGAGACGGTGCGGACCTACTACGCTCCCTTCGAGTCGGAGCTGCGCAGCGGCACCGCCCAGGTCTACCACCACGAAATCCCCGGCGGCCAGTACTCCAACTACAAGCCCCAGGTCGAGGGTTTGGGCCTCGGTCATCGTTGGGAAGAGTGCAAGGAGATGTACCGCCTGGTCAACGACATGTTCGGCGATGTCATCAAGGTGACGCCGAGTTCCAAGATCGTCGGCGACATGGCGATGTTCATGGTCCAGAACAACCTGCAGCCGGCCGACGTTTACGCCCGCGGCATGGACTACACCTTCCCCCAGGGGGTCATCGACTTTTTCAAGGGGATGATCGGCCAGCCCGTCGGCGGCTTTCCCAAGGACCTGCAGAAGATCATCCTCAAAGGGGAGGAGCCGTTGACCTGCCGTCCGGGAGAACTGCTGGAGCCGGTCGATTTCGCCGCCAAGAAGGCGGCGGTGGAGAAGAAGCTCGGCCACAAGATCAGTGACCGCGACGTCCTCTCGGCGACCCTCTACCCCGGCGTTTTCGAGGAGTTCGATCGTCACCGTCAGGAATACAGCGACACCTCGGTCCTGCCGACCCCGGTCTTTTTCTACGGCCTCGAGGTCGGGGACGAGACCAGCATCGACATCGAGCCGGGCAAGACCCTCATCGTCCAGCTCAATGCCGTCGGCAGCCTGCAGAAGGACGGCACCCGCAACATCTATTTCGAGCTCAACGGCGAACCGCGCCAGGTGACGGTGGCCGATCTCTCGGTCAAGCGCGACGAGGCGGCCGGGCGCAAGGCCGATCCCGACAAGAGCGGTGAGATCGGCGCACCGATGCCGGGGAAGGTCTTCAAGCTCCTGGTCAATGTCGGCGACACGGTCAAGGCCGGGGACACCCTCCTCTCCACCGAGGCGATGAAGATGGAGACCAACGTCAAGGCGAAAGAGGATGGCAAGGTTGTCGAACTGCTGGTCAAGGAAGGGCAGCAGGTGCAGCAGGGGGCGTTGCTGCTGGTGCTGGCGTAACGTCACCTCTCGCATGCAGGAGTGAAGCAAAGGGCCGTCCCATAGTGGGGCGGCCCTTTTTATTGATGCATCCGGTCGGTGCGGGATGGGGGGAGACCATTTTCGCCAATATTTTACGTAATACAACATATTCCCTAACCTCCGGCAAATGAAATGGCGGCATCTTTGTCCGGCAACGACGACGAATTTTTATCCGCTGAATTATCCATTCGGGAGGAAATCATGGCGGACAAGCGCATTCTCGTGGTCGAGGATGAAATCGAGCTGGCGGAAGTACTTGCCTTCAACCTGACGCGGGAGGGGTGGACCGTGCTTGTCGCCCATGGCGGGCTTTCGGCCAGTCGCATCATCGGCACGGAGCGGCCCGATCTGATTCTCCTCGACCTCATGCTCCCCGACCTCAACGGTCGCGATGTCTGCGCGATGGTGCGTCGTCATCCCGATCCGGCGGTGGCCGCCACGCCGATCATCATGCTCACCGCCATGACCAGCATCGAAAACCGCGAGGCCGGGCTGCGGGCCGGGGCCACCCTTTACTTAAGCAAACCCTTTGTCCTGCGCGAGGTCATCCGTCGTGTGCGGGAACTGCTGGAACGATCCCCTGACGCGCACGCCATCCTCCACTAAAAGGATTTTCCCGATGTCCAGCATGTTGAACACATTGCCGGCGGTGTAAAGGTGAATGCCGTGGAACTGGTCATGGACCACGCCGCTCTGACTTCGCCGCCGGTGGGAGAACTCATCGCTTCGGCCGAGACGGTTGACCCCGGGGAGAGAGTGGCGCAGGTGGCGGACCGCTTCATTGCCGCGCCGCACCTTGAGGCGATGACGGTCTTGTCCGACGATGGCGTTCTTGGACTGGTGACGCGGGGCAAACTCTTCCAGTTGCTCTTCCACCGTTTCGGCATGGAACTTTTCGGCAAGGATGCCATCAGCGACGTGGCCGATCGCCATCCTTTGATCGTGGACGCCCGGGAGCCCCTCGACGAGGTGTTGCGCCAGGCGATGGAGCGTCGTTTCGAGGACATCTATGACGAGATCGTCGTCATCGGCGAGGACGGTCGTTTTCTCGGACTCCTTTCGGTCAAGCATTTGGTCGTCGAGCAGGGCAACGTCCTCGCGCAGAGTCTGGTCCATCGCGAAGTGGCCCTGACCCGGGAGCAGGAGATGAAGCGCTTGTCCGAAGTCAAGGGGCAGTTCATCACCCATGTCACCCACGAGTTGCGCTCGCCGGTCAACGCCATCCTCGGCCTGACCGAACTGATGCAGATGTCCCTGACCGCCGGTCGCGTCGAACCGCTGCAGGAAAAGCTGGTGTTGATGAATGCCAGTGCGACCAGTTTGCGTGCGATCATCACCAACATCCTCGACCTGTCGAAGATCGAGTCCGGGCGGATGGAGGTCTATAACGAAACCTTCGATCTCGCGCCGCTGCTCCAGGAGGTGGTCGATACGACGCGAATTCTCCTCGGGGAGAGACCGGTCACCGTGCGCCATGACTGCCATCCCCTGGTCATTGTCAGCGATGCGGTCAAACTGCGGCAGATTCTGGTCAATTTGACCAGCAACGCGGCAAAATTCACCGAGAAAGGTGAAATCGTCGTCCGCGCTGCCGCGACCCCGGATGGCCTTCAGATCACGGTGAGCGACAGCGGTATCGGCATCCGCCAGGAAGATCTCGACCGCCTTTTTGTCGCCTTCAGCCAGATCGAGGATGCCAAGACCCGCCGTTTCGAGGGGACCGGCATCGGCCTGACCATCACCCGGCAGTTGACCCAGTTGCTCGGCGGACACGTCGAAGTTACCAGTATCTACGGGGAAGGATCGACCTTCGCGGTCCACTTCCCCCCCACGACCTCCTTTCCGGAAAGGCCACTTCATGATCAAGCGTAAAAGAATTCTCGTGGTCGACGACGATCACAAGCATCTGCAGACCAGCAAGGAGATCCTCGAACTCGAAGGGCACGAGGTCATAATTCACAATTCCCCCTTCCGCACCAATGAAATTGTCAAGACAGTGCGTCCCGACCTGCTGTTACTTGATGTCAACATGCCGGGGCTCTCAGGCGAAAGGTTGATCGGTTTGGTGCGAGCACATTATCAGGATCGCACCCTGCCGATCGTCTTCTACAGCTCCAACGATGAGGACAGCCTGCGCGAGTCGGTCAAGACCTTTGGCGCCGACGGTTATGTCTGCAAGGGGGATATCGCCGGTTTGCGCCGGCGAGTGGCGCAACTGTTGGCCGCCGCCGCGGCGTGAGCATCTGAGAAGCCGCAGACATCCTGGGAGAGAACGCCCTGAGTCATGCGATCAACGAACTCCGGCTTTTTGCGGGGTTCGTTTTTATATTTCATGCGAATGGCGGGTGTACCTGTGGTTCGCCAAAGGAGAATAGCGTCATGATCAACTACATCCCGGGCCGTGTCTCGGCCGGAGCCTGGTTCGAGCAAGTGGTGCGCATCCTCCTCTGCCTGCTGATTGCGGCGATGCTGATCGCGATGGCCGTGGTCATCGCTCGGACCTTCGTCGACGTGGGCGCTGCTCTGCACGATCTGGGCGATGCGGATGCGCTGCATCACGCATTGCGCGCCATCCTGCTCGATACCCTCGGGGCGTTCGTCATGGTCGAGGTGTTTCGTACTGCCATGGCCTATTTTGTCGAAGGCCGCGTCAAGGTCACCTACATCATCGACACGGTTCTGGTTGCCGTGCTGACGGAAGTGCTGGCCTTCTGGCATCGCGATCTTGAAATCACGCGCCTGTTCATGCTGCTGGCCTTGATCAGCGTGCTGATGCTGATGCGCATTCTGGCGATCCGCTTCTCGCCAAACCGGCGCAGTCTCTGCGATGGTCTGTAACAGGGTCTGGTGCAACCGCACAGGCCGCTGAAAGCTCGGCGATGCACATCTTTGCGCTGTCCGCAAACGACGAGGGCTCTCCTCCCGGGAGAGCCCTCGTCGTTTGCGGATGGATCAGGGTTGGTCAGGCACAGTTCGCGGCAGGCTGTCCGGCAGCGTTCTTTGCCAGAAACGCTTCCGTGGCGTCGGCCCCCAGATAACGCTCCAGGGTCTTGCGCTCGCTCTGCAATAGATCGACCACGATCAGGGCATCGACGGCGTCGGCGAAATCGGGATCGCGATTGAGGGGGGCAACCACCCGGCCGCCGAGGCCGAGGTAGTGGCGCAGCAGCACCGGCATGCCGCCAAGGTCCGGGGCCACGTCGGCGAGGACGTCGGCCAGGTCGACCGCAGTCGGGCGGCAGTCGCTCCCCTGCCGGGCACAGCCGGCAACGGGCAGGGGCTCGCTCGGGAACGGGGAGCGTGCGGCGACCAGATTGTTCAGCTCGGACCGCTGGGAATCCGCCCGCAGCCCGGCAGTCAGAATGCGCCGGATGCGGTCACCGTACTCGGCGCTGATACTGACCGGGCCGAAGAGGGTGCGATAGCGCGGGTTGCGGGCAACGTAGCCGCCAATCCCCTTCCAGAGGAGAAAGAGGGGGGCGAACTGCTTCTGGTATTCCGGCCGGATGAAGGAGCGTCCCAGTTCCAGGGCCGGGCCCATGCGCTCAAGGAAGGTCTGGTCATAACGAAAGAGGGTGCTGGTATAGAGGTCTTCCGGAGAGGTGACGTGGTCGCTGGCACCGAGACGGTAGGCGCCGACCACCTCCTGATACTCCATGTGCCAGAGGACCAGGTGCAGGTAGCTGTGATCGAAGCGGTCGAGGTCGCTCGCCATGCCGGTTCCTTCCCCGACCTGGCGAAAGGTGTACTCCCGCAGCCGTCCGATTTCAACCATGACCGAAGGGATCTCGCCGAAGGAGGCGACATAGACCCGATAGGGTCCTTGTGCCGCCAGGCAGCGCTCCGCGGGCAGGGCTTCCAACTCGGCGGCAAGGCGCGCCCCCGGAATGGCACTGATCAGTTCTTCCCCCGGGACGGTTGCGTCCTGGCGCGCACGAGCCGACTTGCCGTCGCGGCGTTCGCCGAGGAGGTAGGTACGCCAGCGCAGGTAAGCGACCATCTCCGTATCCGGCCGCTCTACCAGTTGCGTCTGGGGGATGGCTTGACCGAAACGGACTTCCAGGGGGCGCCCTTGGCGCCGCAGCATCTCCCGGGGCAGCAGCAGGGTGCGCAATCGTTCATGAATCATTCCGGACCACTGGAAGAGCGGACCGTTGCTGCCGGGGATGTGGGCCGGTACCACCTGGGCCCCGCCGCGCCGCACCAGGGTGGCGAGATGCCGCGACCAGGACGGATCGGCGACGCAGCCTTCGGCCCACTGCCAGTGGGAAACGGTTCCGGCGGGAAAGATCAGCAGCAGTCCCCCGCCTTGCAGCCAGCGGATGCCACTGCGCAACGGGGTAAAGTTGCGCGACACCCCACCGTCTGTATGGAGATTGTCGACGGGAAGAAGCAGCGGCCGCAATTCGGGGATTCCGGCCAGCATCTCGCTGGCGATGACCTTGACGTCGGGACGCACTCGCAGCAGCAGAGCCAGCAGTGCCAGCCCTTCGGCTCCCCCGAAAGGGTGATTGGCGGCGACAATGACAGCGCCGCGGCGCGGAATACGGCGCACTTCGGCGTCGCTGCAGGAAGGTTTGATGCCGAGGAGTTCGAGCGCTCCCTCGACAAAGGCGGCACCTTCAAGCCCCGCCGGCAGTTGCGCGTGAAGCCGTTTGAGGCGCCCCACGCCGAGGGCATTTTCGAGGAGCTGGTGCAGGATCGGACTGCGCTCGCTGGTGTCGGGGAATTGCGACGGAGCGAGGCGGAGCGCTTGGGCGAAGGGCATAGATACCTCCTGTCAAAAACTTGAAAGGGGTGAGGTCGATTATCGCTTTGCTCGGAGCTTTACTTGGTTCCCAGCGGCCAGTCGGCAATGCGGGTCAGCGGTGTCGTCCGCATGAGCAGTTGGGTCAGGTAGAGCGTGCAATCGTCGTGATCGCTGCCATGACAGCAGTCGCGGCGGAAATTCGCTGTACTGGCGCAACGGGCGAGGAAGGGACAACTTGCTGGGTAGGGCGATGCCTGGTGGGATATGCAACCCATGATTTGAGACTCCTTGTGGCAGGGGCGGGAGTAACCGCCTGTTTCTCAGGATTCTCGGCCGGGAATGTCAATTTTTAGTGTGCCTTCTGTTATTTTTAAATTGGAGCGATTCTCATCAAACGCTAACATGCATCTGCGATAAAGAGCGGGAAGGAGCCAAACGATGCCCAAAATCAAGATCCTGGCCATAGAAGACGAAGAAGATATTCTGGCGCTGGTTCACTACAATCTCACCCGCGACGGTTACGAGGTGCTAACCGCGACCTCCGGCGAAGATGGTCTGGCTCTGGCGCGGCAGAACGCACCGCAACTGGTCCTCCTCGATCTGATGCTCCCCGGCATGGATGGCCTCGAAGTTTGCCGGCAGTTGAAGCGTACCGCCGCGACCGAATCGATTCCGGTGATCATGCTGACGGCCAAGGGTGAGGAAGCGGATGTGGTCGCCGGTCTCGAACTCGGGGCGGACGACTATGTCAGCAAGCCGTTCAGTGCCCGGGTGCTGCTGTCGCGCATTCGCGCGGTCCTGCGCCGGCATGCGCGCAAGAACGCGAGCGATGCCGACAAGGATGTCATTGAAATCGGCACCCTGCGTATCCACCTGGGACGTAACGAAGCCCTCGTCGAGGGCGCCCCGGTCGAACTGACCTTTTCCGAATTCCGGGTCCTCTGCTGCCTGGCCCGCCGCCCGGGTTGGGTCTTCACCCGTTCGCAGATCATCGATGCGGTGCGCGGCGACGACTATGCCGTCACCGAACGGGCCGTCGATGTGCAGATCGTCGGACTCCGCCGCAAGCTCGGTTCCGCCGGCCGCTACATCGAAACGGTGCGCGGCGTCGGCTACCGCTTCAAGGACGCATAATGATGCCTTTCTTCCCGCGCCGCCTGTTGTGGCAGATCTATCCTTTATTCCTGCTGGTGCTGGTTGTCGCCCTGGTCCCGGCGACCTGGTATTTTTCGACGGTCTTCAGGTCGTTCTACTATGAGCGCACCGCCGCCGACCTCACCGTTCGCAGTCGCATGGTCAGAGCGCTGGTGGCCGAGCGCTTTGCCGGCGACGACCAGGGCCAGCTTGACCGCTTGAGCAAGGAACTGGGACGGAGTACCGGCACCCGCATCACCCTGATCCGGGGGGATGGCTCGGTGCTGGCCGATTCCGAGGAAGATCCGCGGCGGATGGAGAATCATGGCACGCGCCCGGAGGTCGTCGCGGCACTCAGTCAGGGGGTGGGGCAAGCCCTGCGCTTCAGTCATACCGTGCAGCAGCAGATGCTCTACATCGCCATCCCCCTCGATGAGCATGATCGCGATCAAGGCGTGGTGCGCACCGCCGTCCCGGTCACGGCCATCGAGAGCACCCTGGTCGATATCCGGAAAAAATTGCTCTGGGCGGGGGGACTGGCGCTGGTGCTGGTGGCTTTCCTCGGCCTGCTGGTGGCGCGACGCTTGACCCGTCCGCTGCGGCAGATGCGTGACGGGGCGCGCCGTTTTGCCGCGGGCGAACTCGACCGGCGCATGACGGTGGATGGGGCCGAGGAGTTCGGCGAGGTCGGGGATGCTTTCAACCAGATGGCCAAGCAGCTCAGCGAGCGGATGGCCATGGTCGTCCGCCAGCAGCAGGAGCAGGAAGCGGTGCTGGCGAGTATGGTGGAAGGGGTATTGGCCATCGATCTGGACGAGAAGATCTTGCGCCTCAATGCCGCCGCCGCCAGGCAGCTGGGGCTCGATCCGGATAAAGACGTCGGTCGCCCGCTGCGCGAGCTGTTGCGCAAGGCCGATCTGCTGCGCTTTATCGAGCGGGCCCTGGCGGGTCATCAGGCGATCGAAGGGGAAGTGATGCTGCCGGAAGGGGAGGGGGAGCGTTATCTCCAGGCCAATGGCACGCCGTTGCGCGATGGCGACGGTCGCGAAATCGGACTGCTGGTGGTCCTCAACGATATTACCCGGTTGCGGCGTCTGGAGAATCTGCGGCGGGATTTCGTCGCCAACGTCTCCCACGAACTCAAGACCCCGAT
>Ga0209212_1004259_pt1 | contig 17867 bp, 13 predicted proteins | sample RifGroC2_FD_183996 | JGI IMG/M metagenome (GOLD analysis project Ga0209212, IMG submission 183996) | Groundwater microbial communities from Rifle, Colorado, USA - Groundwater C2 (SPAdes) (version 2) | ecosystem: Environmental > Aquatic > Deep subsurface > Groundwater | place: Rifle, Colorado...
ACATAGACGTCTGCAAGAAATTGCATATCAACCCGGTTGTAGCCAGCACCCTCGCAATGTTCACACCTCCCGCCAGAGACATTGAACGAAAAAGAACTGATATTCAGATTGTGCCTCTTTGCATCCCTGGTTGACGAGAAGAGTCTTCGAATCTCATCAAACACCTTTACATACGTAGCAGGATTAGAACGAGGGGTGCGCCCTATGGGAGATTGATCTACAAGCATAACGTCGTTAATTAACTGAATATCATGTATACTTTCAAATTTTCCAACAACTCCTGTGTACCCTCCCATTTTTTTCTTAATTGCCCCGTAAAGTGTATCCTGTATGAGCGTACTTTTTCCTGACCCCGAAACGCCTGTTATGCAAATCAGCATATTAAGCGGAAATGTAACATCTATGCCTTTCAGATTATTTTGTGAGGCGCCCTTTAATATAATCGCCTTGGCGGTGGGTTTTCTTCGTTTAGAAGGAGTTCTAATTGCTTTATCACCTTTCAAATACTGTCCGGTAAGAGAGCCGTTATTGGCTGGTAAATCCTCCAATGAACCCTGATAAACAAGTACGCCCCCATTTTCACCCGCTCCGGGCCCCAAGTCTATAATCTCATCGGCTGCACCGATGACCTCTTTATCATGCTCAACAACAATAACTGTGTTCCCAATATCGCGCAATCGTTCTAGTATCTGTATTAATCTATCAGTGTCCCTTGCGTGGAGTCCAATGCTTGGTTCATCCAGAATGTAAAGGGTGTTTACCAGCGAAGAACCCAACGACGTTGTAAGATTAACCCTTTGAGCCTCTCCCCCGGAAAGTGTGCGAGTCATACGGTCGAGGGTAATGTATCCCAAGCCTACTTTGACCATATAGTCTAATCGCTTTTTAATTTCCTGTAGCAGCAAATGGGCAATGTTCTTTTCATAATCAGTAAGCTGAAGTTCAGCGAAGAATTTGCAAGTCTCATCAATCGTCATTGCACAAATATCCGCAATGTTTTTATGGTTAATCAAAATATTTAAAACCTGATCTCTTAAACGTTTCCCATTACAGGACGAGCATAAGGTGTAGCCCCTGTATTTACTCAGAAAAACACGGATGTGCATCTTATATTTTTTTTGTTCCAGCCATTTAAAAAAATCGTAGATACCACAAAAATCTTCCGTGCCTTCGAGAATTAGTCCAACCTGTTCTTTAGTCAGCTTGCGAAAAGGGACATTTAAAGGAATATTGTACTTAGAGGATGACTTCTTAAGCGATTCATACATTGTATAGTATGTAGGCGTATTCCACGGAGCAATAGCCCCATCGCTCAGCGTCTTTTCTTTGTCCGGCACAACTGCATCCATATCAATATCAATCGTGTGTCCAAAGCCATTACACTTGGAACAGGCTCCTATCGGATTGTTAAATGAAAATAGCGCAGGAACAGGCTCTGGATACTCAATATTACAATAACTGCAAAAGAAGTGTTTGCTGTATTTAAGTTCAATCCATCGGGAATCCTGAATATCCATAGGAAGCCCCTGCACATAAACAGCTTTTTTGGCAGACGTATCCTGAATATTAAATACAACACTTAAATGCCCATTGCCCAGACGATATGCGGACTCCAGGGCATCCACAAGGCGTTCTTTAATTACATCTTTAACTACCAACCTGTCTATAATTCCATAAACAGACTTTGCGGAATGAATATCAATGTCAGATACTTCGGAAGTAATGTCAATGATGGCATTATCAGCCAGTACCCTCACCAATCCGCGTTCCTTGAGGAGATTGATTTGATTTTGACTCGAAACTTTCTGGCTGACGGTGATGGGGAATGTAACCATGAATCTTGTGCCTTCAGGCAACGAAAGGACAGTTTCAACAATCTGAGGTACAGTATCTATCTGCACATGCCGTTTGCAGGCACGGCAGTAAGTCTTGCCAATCCGTGCAAACAACAATCTCAGGTAGTCGTTAATCTCTGTGGCAGTCCCAACAGTTGAACGCCTGTTTTTGACAGGGTTCTTCTGCTGGATGGCTATTGCAGGCGGAATTCCTTCAATGTGGTCTACATCGGGCTTGTCCATCTTTTCTAAAAATTGGCGTGCATAAGCTGAAAAAGATTCCACATACCGCCTTTGCCCTTCTGCAAAAAGCGTATCGAACGCAAGGCTGGACTTACCCGACCCGCTGACCCCTGTGATCACGATTAGTTTTTTATGGGGAATTTCAATATTAATATTTTTTAAATTATGCACCCGTATGCCACGTGCAATAATGGATTTCTTCATAGTTTATTTATAAAAATATAATAACCACAGAGGTCACAGGGATTTCTCAGATAATTTTTTTATCTGTGTTCCCGGTGTGCGCTGTGGCTAATTTAGAATCATTGTTTTTGTCATTCTGCGGGAGTGGAACGACCAAAGAATCTCATTTATCGAAATTCCAAGACATTGAATATAAGATTTTCACTCCATATTCTCAAGACAATTCCAAGACTATCGCTGGATTACGGAAAGAAGCCAAAAAGCATGAAAAATCGTTTGACAAAAACAAGCGGTTTATCAATAAATTCTATGGAATTTCTCACAGAATATAGAAATCTTATTGATTATATTTACCAGATTGTGGTAAGGTAATTTTCAAATAATGATCAGAAATGAGAAGTTTTAGTTTGCTCATATTGGGTAAAAGAATATATTAATTAGGCAGTCTAATTATAAGTTATAACAAAAACAAAAAAGAGGAGGTGCGAAAATGTTTGCTTTAGATAAGAAAAAGATAATAAACAGTTTACGTGACTTACCAGAGAAGACTACAGTTGAAGAAGCAATGGAAAGATTATATTTACTTGCAAAAATTGAAAAAGGCATTAAACAGGCAGATGAAGGCGAATGTATTTCTCATGAGGAAGCAAAAGAGAAAATGAAAAAATGGCTAAAATAAAATGGTCTCCTCAATCTTTAGAAGATATTGAAGCCATAGCAAATTTTATTACAAGGGACTCAAGCTATTACGCACGGATGTTTACAATAAAAGTTTTTGAGGCAGTGGACCGTTTAGAGTTATTTCCTGAATCTGGACGAGTTATGCCAGAATTAAATCGTAAAGAAATCAGAGAAGTAATTATTGGTAATTACAGAATAATTTATAGAATAAGAGGCGATTTAGTAGAGATACTTACAGTTTATCACTCCTCAAGGCTACTTGATGTTAACGAAATAAAGAACTTGTTATAACAAGTCATTCGAGCGGATAACCCCTTCGGGCTGTCGCTTTGCCGGCGCGAATCAGGCGAACGTTTGCGTTCGCCCATTACGCGCCGACTGCGGTTGCCACTCAATTCCGCCGTTGGCACTAATAAATGAAAAATAAATATAAGACAGAAGATTATATAACTGCACTCCGCAATCTCAATATCTCACCGCATCATATCAAAATGATCCAAGCACATTATTATGCGCCAGATAGAACAATGACGGCATCGCAGATGGCAAAGGCAATGGGATATCACAATCATAATGCAGCAAATCTGCACTACGGCAAATTGGGACGGCTCGTCGGAAATGCGTTCGGCTGGGACCCCACGGCTGAGGAATCACAGGGAGCGGACGCCGTTTATATACTCGCCGAACTTAAGAAACCAGGAAGGTATTGGCTTTGGATCATGCGGCCAGAGGTCGCACAAGCAATAGAAAAGTTGAGATGGACTAACGGAAATCAAATAACTATTCCAGAAGAAATTACAGAACCGACACGTCTTTACGAAGGAGCAGTCCGCTCAATATCAGTCAACGCATACGAACGAAATGCTATCGCGCGTGAAAAGTGCATTTTACATTACGGGTGCACGTGTTCAGTGTGTGATATTAACTTGGCGGATGTATACGGGGAAATTGCTCAAGGGCATATCCATGTTCATCATTTGCGTTAACTATCGGAAATCAACACTGAATACCAAGTTGATCCAATTCAGGATTTACGACCCGTTTGTCCTAACTGCCACGCTATTGTTCACATGAGCACCCCGCCACATACAATTGAACAGGTTAAGGCATTTATCTTAGAAAGGAAAAAGACAGTGCCAACAAAGCCATAGAGCCGACCGGGATTAGCCTCTGGTGGTTTTCATTCATAGGAGTATAGGGTCGGGTCTTGCTTCTTGATTTTCAAAAAAAACGCCAGCAACAGCCGATAACACAGGCTAAATATTGACATCCAAATGCTATCACACTTATCTAGGCATTGAACTTTAATAGAACGAATTATAACCACAAATCCTGAGCTATTCGTATTTCAAGCTTTTCGTTCGTATATCTTCGTGCAATTCGTGGCTAATAGTCACACAGTGTCAAGATAATCTTCTAAAGCCTCCTGCCATGGTCGCATGCTTTGCCCGGTAGCCTTAGTATATTTTGTGCAGTTCAGGGAAGAGTTTTGCGGAACTCTGGCAACCCGCTTGTAATCCGAGGTCTTCAAAGGAATTACCGATACCCGATTACCCGTTAATTTAAAAATCTTCCTTGCCCATTCAAAGCGCGAACAATTTCCTGCATTCGTCACATGATACAATCCCTGAAAATCCAGCTGGATAATATTTTGTATTGCATACGACAAGTCAGCAGTATATGTTGGGCTTCCGCACTGGTCCGTAACAACTGATACTGTGTGATTCTTCCTTCCCAGTTGCAGCATGGCAGTCACAAAATTCTCTCTATACGGGCCAAAAAGCCAAGCCGTTCTGATAATGGAGTAATTACCGCTTGTCTCCTGAATGGCGAGTTCCCCATCGAGTTTTGACTTGCCATAGATTGAAATGGGATTTGGCTTATCGGTTTCGATATATGGTTTATTCCCGGTGCCATCAAACACATAATCAGTGCTGATGTGTATAACCTTCGCACCTGTTTTTTTCCCTGCCAACGCTACGTTCTTTGCTCCAGTGGCATTGACAGCAAATGCCTCAGACACCTGCGCCTCGCATGCATCAACATTCGAGAATGCGGCACAGTTGACAATTACATCTGGCTTGACATGGGCAATAAACTTTGAGGTATTTGCTCCGTTAGTAATATCCACATGCTCCCGGTCTACACCAAAGATTTTATTGCCTTGATTTTCTATTTCAGAAAGGTTGGACAGCCGATTGACAAGCTCCCTACCAAGCATACCATGTGAGCCGATAACAAGTATTTTCATGTTTGAATCGTATCAATATGCATCTGATAAACGCGTTTGTATTCTCCGTCGCCTGATATGAGGGAGTCATGACTGCCCGTTTCAATGATACGACCATTTTTCATTACAATAATCCTGTCACAATGCTGTATGGTGGAAAGGCGATGGGCAACGATAACAGTTGTCCTGCCAGTAATCAGGTTGTTTAGCGCCTCCTGAACCAATTTTTCAGATTCGTAATCCAGCGATGAAGTTGCTTCATCCAGGAGTAAAATGGGCGCATTTTTCAAGATCGCTCGTGCAATGGCAATACGTTGGCGCTGACCCCCTGACAGTTTTACACCAAGTTCCCCCACCACAGTATCATAGCCTTTGGGAAGGCTCATAATGAACTCGTGAATATGGGCAGCTTTTGCCGCAGCTTGAACCTCCTCAAATGAGGCGTTCTTTCTCCCATACAGAATATTTTCATAAAAACTACGGTTAAAAAGGAATGTCTGCTGGGTAACAATTGCAGTATGTTCAAGGAGTGACTCGCTTTTGATCTTCCGAATATCTATCCCGTCAATCTCAATACAACCCTTGACAGTGTCGTAAAAACGAGGTATCAGATTAATAATTGTTGATTTCCCAGCGCCGCTCTCACCCACAATGGCAACAACCTCTCCTTTGTGGATAGTAAGATTAATATCCTTCAATATATAATCTTCACTGCCATCATACGAAAAGCTTACATTTTTGAAGAAAATACCTTCTTCGACTTTCTCCAGCGTTACAGCCTCTGGATGATCTTTTATAGTGGGTTCTATAGTAAATAGTTCAAAGACTCTATTAACGCCAGAAAGCGACTCCTGCAAACTCGCATAACTCTTAGCCAGTTTCTTTACGGCAGTAATCACCATAAAACCAGTGGCTGTAATAAATCCGCCAAGCTCGCCGGGTGTGATTTTTTTAGACATGACCACATAGCCGCCCAAAATAACCATTAAAGCAAGTCCAAGCGTATAAACAAACTCGCTGGTACTTGTATTGAGCGCCTTCGCCTTAACCATTTTCAACCTTTTCATGAAATACCGTTCACTGATATCATGGATTTCTCGGCTCTCTTCAGCTTCCATCTTAAACGCCTTTACAATCCTGATGCCGGCAAACATCTCCCTCATGGCGTCTGTCAGGTCGGAGAGATGCTTTAAACTTCCCTTTCCGTGTTTCTTGATCTTCCTGCCCATAACAAGTACAGGAATAAATATTATTGGAAAAGCAATCAAAACCCACAAGGACAGCTTCCAGCTAAAATAAAATGCCAGAGCCATACCGCAAATCATCTTCATAGGCTGGAGCAATATTTCATCAAAAAGGATTGTGAGTCCAGATTGAGTGACAGCTATATCATTTGTCAATCTGGACAACAAATCTCCGCTCTTTCTGTTTTCAAAAAAGATCAAGGGTTGCGGCAGTAAATGGTCGCATACTTTATTTCGAATATCCACAACCACAGCCCACATAACGCGATTCCTGAAATATTGCTGATAATAACAGGAAAGTAAAATGATGGGGGCAATGATCGCCATTACAACGCCTATACTCGTATATGAACCTGTAGCACGTTTTTGTATTTTTCCTATAAACTTGAATTTGTTTACGATCTTATCTTTATACTGTTTAACGAGAGAGGAATCGCTTTGCTTGTGTGCGGGTTGGTCTATGTCTATCCTTGGTAATGTAGTTATCTCTTTTGCCTCTGCCTTTAGGAGCTTGTCTATGATGGGCTTGATCAATGAAATCTGCATACCACTAGCCAATGTATAAATGATCATGCTAATCATTGCCAATGTCATAAATTTCCAATATGGCTTTACAAAAGACATCAACTTGGCACATTCACTTATAAGCGAGCTTTTTTTCATTGGGTTTTTAGTTGGTTATAAAAAAGAATTTTCAAGAGTATTATTTGTATCAAATCGGAAATGAACGACCCCCAAAATCCCCCTAAATAAAATGAAAATCCCTATACATTAAGTTATTCCGTTACTTCACATCTTACAATGACATTAGTGTTACATCTTTATTGCCATAAAAGGAATAAGGCAAAGAATTTTAGTGAAATGTATCACATCATTATGTGTTTTTCAATAAAAAGATTTTTCACTGACCCAATATATACAAGCCAAAAATAAGCCAATCATCGCTCGCAATAATATGTAAAATAATAAACAGATAAGCGATCTCTGTCTCTTTTTAATATCATAAAAACCTTGAAATCTTAAAATGCTTGTGAAATAATCTGATAAATTTTCTCGTATTCATAGCAAATGCATTAAACGAAAAGGAATTATAAAATTATGAACGTCAAAGATGCCATTAGTAAACGCCGCAGTATTAGAAGATTCAAGCCAGACCCAGTGCCAGACGAGTTAATTCTGCAACTTTTGGAAAGCGCCCGACTCGCTCCGTCAGGTTCCAATACACAGCCATGGAGATTTATCGTTGTAAAAGATGCCGAGACAAGGCAGAAATTGCAATCTGCCTCTTACAATCAGCGTCATATTGGGCAAGCCCCGGTAATTATTGCCTGTTGCGCTGATATTAAGGCATTTGGTGAATTCCCAGAACGTGTTGAAGAACTCATCGCCGCAGGCGCACTCCCTGAAAAGACCCGTGAGGTCTTCGTCCCCTCATTGAAAAAAGGGGGCATGAGCGCCGATATCAAATGGCACCTGCTGATTGCTGCAACTGGAAATACGGACATTGCCATCGAACACATGGCGCTTCAGGCAGTAGAATTGGGATTAGGAACGTGCTGGGTACGATGGTTTGATGATAATAAGGTTAAAGAGATACTCGAAATTCCCAAGAATATAGAGATTATCGCATTGCTTCCCATAGGCTATCCCGCCGAAGAGCCACCACAAAGGCCCAGATTTGATCTTGATAAGATTGTTTATTATGAAAAGTATGGGAGAGACAAAATCAATAAGTAACAGGAACAATATGATAAACCTGGTTTTAAAAATATCAATTAGTCGTCCAAAATACCCGCAAATCAAGCTCTATACTCAGACTTCTTGGCTAATTTGAACAGCAATGATAGTAGTTATAAGAACAGGTTTATCGAGCAGCGTGGATGTGACGGTTACGAAGTAGGCCAATTGTCCTGGCTGTCAACTTTTATAACGGTTAAGACCAAGCGGTCATTCCGTTATACAGGGTAACATGGAATTTCCTTAACATTAAAAAAAGGAGGACTTTTTATGGAAGGCGTATGTCAAATGGGTGCGGGTATTTTTTATGTTTTATTCAATGCAATGGCTGCCCTTCTGGCTGGCTGCAAAAGGGTTTACGAAACGGGAGATGCGAAAAAATTTTTCTATGCTTTCCTTTTGGTGTTTGGACTCATAACGGTTGCATCGCAACCATTGCACGCCGATTACCTCGATACCTGGAACTGGAGGAATCCGCTACCGCAGGGTAATACTCTCCTTTCGGTAGCCTATGGCAATTCCATCTTTGTAGCTGTGGGAAAGCATGAAACCGTCCTTACCTCACCCAACGGTAAGACATGGCAGACAAGGTCATCAGGAACGACCGAATCACTCGAAGGAGTAATCTATAGTAATTCCATCTTTGTGGCAGTGGGAGAGTCTGGAACCATCATCACCTCATCTGACGGTGTGACGTGGATGACACGGACATCGGGAACGAATAAAGCCCTCAATGGAGTAGCCTACGGCAATTCCACGTTTGTGGCGGTGGGAGTGATTGAAACTATCCTTCAATCAGGTTCTTCTGAAACACCATTAGGGTATTAAGTTTTCATATTATCTGTCAGGTTTTTGGTAACGAAGTATTTTTATAAGAAAGCGCAACGAATGTTACAACCCGGAGAAGGCGAGGACAAGGAGATGGAGAGTCAGAAGAAGACGACGAGAGTTAAATAAATTTTATCCAGGAAAAAAAGAGACAGAGGTGATTGAAAACCTGTCTCCATGAAAGATAGACTACTACCGGCAGCAGGAAGCAATTCCTGCTGCCGTTTTTTATTTTATGGTCGAACTTCCGTTTATAAAAATGGTGACGTGTGACGAATGGCGAGTGACGAGAGAAACGACACCCGTCACCAGTCACTCGTCACTTGTCTCGTCTTCACTATTTTGTTTGCGGTTTTATGGGTAATGTAAAGGTGAAGGTGCTCCCTTTCCCAAATTCGCTTATTACCCATATTTTACCGCCGTGCAATTCGATGAGACGTTTCGTGAGGGTCAAACCAAGTCCTGTCCCTTCATAATGGCGTGCATACGAAGCGTCTAGTTGGCGGAATGCCTCAAATATTTTGTCCATATCCTCAGATTTGATGCCGATACCTGTGTCGCTTACGGCAATCTGGAGATGTTGATTTACAAGATTTGCGTTGATTGCAATCCTGCCGTTCTCAGGTGTAAACTTGACGGCGTTGGATAACAGGTTAAACATAATTTGTTTAAATTTTACTTTATCCGCCGTTAAAGGAGGCATATCCTTTTGAATATGTGTTTGTATAGGAATACCCTTCTTATTGGAAAATCCAGTGATCGTGTTTAATACCTCATTAATAGCCTCTTTTACAGGGAACTCTTCATAATGGAGTTCTAATTTCCCTGCCTCAATCTTTGAGAGGTCGAGGATGCTATTAATCATATTGAGAAGGTGTTGACCGCTGCCGTGAATATCATCCAGATATTCTTTTTGCTCGGCACGAAGGGTTCCGACAACTTCGTCCTTTAAAACCTCTGCGAAGCCAATGATGGAATTCAGCGGGGTGCGAAGCTCATGTGACATAGTTGCCAAAAACTCTGATTTAAGTCTGTTAGCCTTTTCAAGCGCAATGTTCGCCTTCTGAAGTTCATCAGTTCTTTCCGTAACCCTCTTCTCCAGCAAAACGTTTAAGTCCTGAAGTCTTGTAATACGCATAAAATCAAGCCATGAAGCTACATCTTCATATTCGGCAACATTGAGGCCTTTCTTCTCCTCTTCAGGACTCACTCGTATACCCACAATCTTCTTAAGACACCAGAAAAAGAGCATTCCCAGCCCAAATGACCAAACAAAGGCAACCCCTACGCCCACAGCCTGAATACCGAGTTGATGTAATCTGTTTCCACCTTCCACCATGAGAGTTGCTTTTTCGGCAAATGGCGCAACGCAGAGGGTACCAATAACACCGCCCACGCCATGGACTGCAACGGCGGCAACTGGGTCGTCAACCTTTAATATCTTTTCAATAAAGTCCTGCGCCAGAATCGCCAAAATACCGGTAATCAGGCCAATATAAACAGCTCCATCGGGGGCTACCCTGCTAGAACCAGCCGTTATAGCCACAAGACCAGCCAGCACAGCCGTAAAGAGTTTCCCAGCATCAAGTCTTCTTTCTGTTGTATAATTAAATATCAACGCCGAAACTCCTGCTGCTGCAGCAGCCAGATTTGTGTTTACAATTATAAGACCTATATCGGCGCTGGCTCGTAAAAGACTTCCACCATTAAAGCCGAACCAACCAAACCACAGGAAAAAAGTACCGAGTGTGGCTAATGGAACGTTATGCAACCCCATTGGGTTTGAAGATCCGTCAGGATTGTACTTGCCTATCCTTGGCCCCAAAACCACAGCCCCCGCCAGCGCAAACCACCCACCAATTGAATGCACCACCGTGGAACCGGCAAAATCAATAAACCCCAATCTTCCTAACCAACCAGACTGATCCGGATAAAAGAGGCTTCCCCATGCCCAATGGCCAAAAATCGGATAGATAACGCCCACCATGAATACAGGACCAATGACGTTAGGAATAAAACACGAGCGTTCCGCTATAGCGCCGGACGTTATGGTAGAGGCTGTGGCAGCAAAGACCAATTGAAAAAAGAAAAAGGTATAAGCCAGATTCCCAGTATGTGTCTGTACTCCATTGGCAAAGAAATGGTTTGTCCCAATCCAGCCCATATAACTTATGCCAAACATCAATCCAAACCCTACGGCATAAAACATCAGAGAAGACACAAGGAATTCCACCAAGTTTCTAATGGAAATGCTAATTGCATTCTTGGACTGCGAAAAGCCAGCTTCATAGGAAGTAAAGCCAAGCTGCATGAAGAAAACCATACAAGCCGCTGCCATAACCCAAACGTGGTTGATATTTATTTGTATGGTATCCATGTCTTAATTCCCTGCTTTACAGCGTGGAAAATCAACGAAAAAAACATCCTGTAATGAAATTCAATATTATAATTGGAATGGACAACCCCCTAAATCTCCCTTTAGAAAATGGGGATTTAGGCGGATTTTTCGCTTAATATCATCCTACATATCTAATGACTATCAGCAATCAACCATCAAAATCATACGCAAGCTAAAAGCAGACTGCTGATTGCTTGTATATTCTGTCATTTGCCATTTGATTTTTAATCTTTGATATTTAATGATTTCCCTGTGTCCTCTGTAGTTTGACTTTCTTTAGTTTGTCTTTGTTCTTCCTTGTGTACCAAATTATCTTTTGGATCTTTTGATATTAGAAGTTTAGCCGGCGCTGGAACTGTCCGCAGTCTGAGGCTATCATACCACCCTGCTGCATTTCCGTGCGCCCAGTCCTGCCTGGTTTCGGTGAAGACTGTAATTATGTCTTTTGTGGGAATAATCGTAAGAGAAACCTCCACCCAGGACGAAGTTGCATTGCCGCTGATATAATTTTTATTTATCGCTGTGAATGCAAGAGCGGGGTTCCATGAACCGTCGAGTATCCCGATAAGTGTTACATCCCCAATATCATCACCATAAAACGCCATGCTGCCAGTTAAAATATATGGAGTATTTACCATTACCTTAACTTCTTGGTACAGCCCTCCCCTCGCAGTTCCAATAGAACCAACCATCTGTGTCAGTGCAAAAAAACCGCTCGTAGCTGGCGGTACGGGGATACCTATATTACCGGGGACTGCAATTTCTATATGGGTGGGCGATTCTACAGGAGCGCCATCCCCGTCCCAGGGAAAAGTTTCCCAGTATTTCCATCCAGTTGTGTCTCCTGTTTCAAAATCGCCATTCTTCAACAATTCTGAAGCAGTCAAAGATTTTAATATAAACAGGCTAAAGATTAGAATAAATATAATATATTTCATGTTTAAACGTTTACAAACCAACAAAAAACAGTTGAACTTTGATATATTAGCAATTGTGTGTTAATTTCTTTCCACCTAATCGCTCAATCGCCACTTGCCCAATCGCTTCTTCTTTCCATTGCGCTTTTTCCATTATTATAAGGTTATTGTCGGATTTCTCTACCGCTTTACCAATCCTATATGGCTCTGAAAATGGTTTAACTTTTGGTTATAGTAAATTTCCACTTTGTAGTTCCTTACCGAATATTCACTCAATTTTTCATTTCGTTCGGTTCATTGACGCAGAGCGGCTACCGTAGCATTCCCACGCGAAGCATAGGAAGCTAAGGAACTCGTATCCAAAAATTCTCAATAAAAATGGAAGTTAAGAGCAGGAATAAACTAGCAAGCGCGGGGTAAATAAAAAGGTCTTTCTTCTTTGAAACGGTTTCAATGACAATTTTATCTTTTTCTATTCTGTCTATCTCGTCATAGAATCTGGCAACTTCATCAAAATTATCGGCGTGAAAATACTTTCCGCCTGTTGATTCAACAGCCTCCTGTAATTCCATAATATGCTGGGCGGCGACTTCCGGGTCTACGCCTGTAACATCCGACGCCTTGACCGCCACCACATAAGCCTTTATCCCCATCCTTTTCAACAGGCGTAATGGCCTGTCGGGTGAAATGCCAATATTGTATATTCCATCAGTAAATAAAACAATGAGTTTGTTTTTGAGTATGTCTCTCTTTTCCATTTCCTTGATAAAAGAAATAGCATAATCGGCAAGATACTCTTTATTAATGCTGTTTCTTAATTCTTTTATAGTGAACTTCTTTCCCATTTCTTTTTCAAATAAAGCCGTAATGGAAGTGAAAAGTCCTTCTCCTATTGAAGTCTGATAACCTGCCTGGGATGCCTGAACACGCTCTAATGACTTTTCAAGTAATTGCGTTTCCATTGTAGGCATAACGATGAGGGCTGCATCTGTGCCAAATATAGTAATACCTACAAGGTCATTGGTCCGCTTCTTTATAAAATCTCCAACTATCTTTTTGATAGTTTCAATGGCTGTCCCAGTCATGCTAAAAGAGGTATCTATTGAAAGGATGATTTCGCGACCCCGCAATGCCGTTTCTTCGTTGTAATATCTTGTCTGTGGACGTGCAATGGCAACGATTAAAAAAAATATGATTCCAAAAAATATTGGTTTGAATAAACGTATTACAACCCTCTTAAACCCGTGAGGTTCTTTAACATGACAGAGGCTGGAATACCCGATAAATTTCTTCTCTCTCCAAAAGAAGTATAATAAACCAAAGGGAACTAATAATAGAAGTAGCCAGGGATTTGCGAAGGTCATTTGTCTGTACCTAACATGCTATGAATAAGCAGTACGAATAGCAAAAATTAAATTCCAAATCTCAAATTCTAAATTTCAAATAACCCAAACCAAATTGTTTGGAATTTTCAATTTTGTTCATTGGAATTTATTTGTTATTTTGGCAGTTGTAATTTGGAGCTTTTCTTAATACTAGGTCAATATTTCTGAACCTGTTTGTTTTATAATTTCTTCAATACCCTGCAACATCTTATCAACTGATTCTTTCCTGATATGTCTCCCATAGATAAGGGTATCAAGTTGTTTTAACACGGTTTGGATGATTTTTGAAGCCTCTGCGGATAGTTTTTTCTGAATATCGTAGCTCAACAAACTTGATGTTGTGGCGGATAGCGCCATTTCATTTGGAATACCGATGAGGGTGCCAAGATACGTTCTTAATGCCTTATCAATTTTGTGTATATTCTCTCTGTTTATCGGATCTTCCTTTGTGAACTGGAACGATGTCATGACATTTTTTAATCTTCCCAGGGCAATTTGAGGTGTTTCACTTACAGTCATTGGTGAAACGGTTGATAACTTACCTGATACGGAACGTAAGGTTATCACTCCTAAAAAGAGCAGCAAAACGGCACCAAATCCCATTAATAAGTACCCTTTTAAAAAAATATCCTTTTTAGAATAGTACATTGGGCCTTTAAGACCCTCTAATGGCACATCTACCGCCTTTAAAAGGCTGTTTAAGATTATCGGAACAGGTTCAACTTTCACCTCTTTTGTATCAATGAGTGAGTTATCAGCCTTCGTCTCATTTGGTTTTGATTTAGATTCTACGTAATATAGGATCGTTGGACCAGGAATCTCTGGTGTCTTCTTTTTCCCACCCATCTCATACAAGGAAAGGGTATAATTAATTAATATCTTTTCAATAGTTCCCTCCGTTTGTTTTTCTATATCCATCTTAAGAACCTCAAACGGAGAAAAATTCAGTTTATCAATGGTTTCCCATAATAATTTTACTCTCTTTTCATGTCGGATTGTGAGTGTATAGTTAATCCGATCGCCTATTGTGACGACGTCTCTATCCACCTTGCCCTCAACCAGGATGGGCACTTTTTTAATTGCAACAGGTGCTGACGCAGTCTTGCCCTCGGTCTTGTCAACTTCATTTGTATATGAAAGAGAAAAAGACGGGACAGAATAAATACCCTCATTCATATCTGATGGTAAAGAAAGCGTATAGGTAATTACCATGTAATCATGCTCATTATCAAAGATCTGGCGTTCTCCAATTGTTACACCTTCCACTCTAAACGGATGGAAATCTATTTTGTCTATACCTTCGATGTTAACTGTTATGCCCAGCTTCCATATAAGTTGGACGGTTAGATGCAATGTCTTTCCTGTAATTACTCTGTAATCATCTATAAAAGTCCAGATCTCAAGCGATTTGTCCATTAGGGCAAATTCTTGTTCTCCTTCCGCCTGTTCTGTCTGTCCTGTTTGCTCTTGAGTTTGAGGTTGCTCTTGTGCATTTAAAAAAGCAAAACTGCTTCCTAAAATAATTGCGCTAACAAATAAGCTAATAAAGGCATATCTCATCGTCTCCTTCTTCCCCCCCTCCTGATGCGTTTGTCAAAAAATTCAGAGATTTTTTTTACACAGATTTCTTCATCTTCCTCGGTAGATACTCCAATATAATCTGTATTTAATTTTTTAAATAAAGACACGTAAGGCATTATTTTTTCTAAGGTCGTGGCAATATCTAATGTACCTGTCGTACCCGTCTCCACATCCTGTGCGGTTATAAATCCCCTTACGCGAGGCAAGTTTGTTTCCATTCTGTCTGAAATTATTACAGGAATTACTTCATGCAAATATGATAGTGTTTTAAACGATTGTTCGTAGTTGTAAGGCGCTAAAAAGTCCGACAGTATAAATACCAGTGCGGTGGACGGGATTTTCTCATTTAAAAACTTAAATGCAACATTTAAATCAGTGCAATTGCTGGACGGTGTTTCGAGTAAAATATCTTTTACGTTTTTTAGCGCTTCTTTTTCACCAGCCTTAGGTTGAATATAATTTTCTACCTTATCAGTAAATGTAATAAATCCTATCTCATTGCCAGTTTCAGATGCAGCATAAACGAGGATTGAAAGAACACGTGATTGAATATCTTCCTTGGTATTTATAAAAGAACCAAACTTCTCTGATCTGCTTTTGTCAACAAGGAATATGATAGTTACCCGTTTATCTACCAATTTCATGCGTACATGCAGTTTCCCAGTCTTTGCCGTTGCCTTCCAGTCTACAGACCTGAGATTATCACCGGGTTGATATTGTCGGAGTTCGTCAAGTTCCAATCCATGAGGCGCATTCAAATAACTGGAAAATGTTCCGTCAAAGAAGTTTCCAATCAACCTTTGTAAATATAGCCTTATCCTTTTTTTCATCTGAGTTATTCCAATCTGGGGACACTACAAAGTATCTTATCAATGATATTATCAGCATCAATACCCTGGGACTCAGCCTCATGGGTAAGTATAATCCTGTGCCTCAGGACAGGATAAGCCATTCTGTGAATATGTTCGGGTAAGACCATATCTTCTCCATGAATAAAGGCATAAACACGGGCTGCCTTTGCTAGACCGATGGTTGCCCTGGGAGAAGCTCCATACATTACAAGATTTTTTAGCTCACCATTACCTTCTTCAGGTCTCGTTGCCCTGACCAGACGAGTAATATATTTTACAATAGCGGATTCTTTATGCAAAGGTAACCATTTTGCAATAGTATGTCTTAAGGATAGCACTTCTTTCGGCGTTAAAACTACGTTTATTGCAGCCTCCTCGTCACGGATCTGCCTTTCCGTAATTTCCCTTTCATCCATATACGACGGGTAACGTACCTTTAGTTTAAACATAAATCGATCTATTTCAGCCTCAGGCAATAAATATGTTCCTGATATCTCGATGGGATTTTGAGTTGCCAGCACGAGAAATAATTTCTCCAAATGATAGGTTTCTCGGCCAATAGTTACTTGCTTTTCCTGCATCGCCTCGAGGAGCGCGCTTTGGACCTTTGCAGGCGCACGGTTGATTTCGTCTGCAAGTAATAGATTGGTAAACACAGGCCCCTTTTGTATTCTGCTTTTCCTTGTTGCTGGATCCCACATTTCAAATCCTGTAATATCGCCAGGAATCAGGTCGGGCGTAAATTGCACCCTTTGGAATTTTGCATCAAGTACACGCCCAACGGTTTTAACTGTAATGGTTTTCCCAAGCCCGGGATAACCTTCCAAAAGGATGTGTCCATCTGATAAAAGAGCAACAATGATACTTTCTATCATTTCTTCCTGGCCCACAATAACCTTCCCAACTTCCCTTTTTATTTTTTCGACCTTTTCTTTTATAAACTCACTATCAGTCTTTATTTTTACCCGTGGTTTCACAATTTTTCATGACCCCCATTATAAAGTGTAAATCTGCAAAACTACTTACCCTTTATCGCCGTAGCGAAGAAGAATACAAATAGACAAATAAAAAACTTGCCAAGAAAATTTTTGAAAATACAAACTCAATGAGTTTTTAGTCCACAAACGGCTTTAAATTAGGCTGCCTTGTTAACAGCCTGTGGATAGCCGCAGGTCTTATGCCTGCATTGTTATATAATTTTAGACTACACTAGACATATTGCGTAATTGTAATTTAGGAAATACTATTAAGGATACATTTATTTTAAATAGCAGCAGTTGCCAGCCTGAAGTTAACGAGGGCAGCAATATTTCTAAATCGCTGATTGTAATCTATGATTTTATGACGGTATACCTGAGCTAGAATTTGATATTTTTTCATACGACTTAAGACATGTTCGACAAGAATTCGTATTCGGGAATGTTTTCTATTAAAACGCTTCTCGGCACGTGTAAGAGCGGGATGATTCTTTCGTCTTTTTACTGGCATAATGATATTGCATTCTGGATAGTCATTAGGGGCGCCATCATAACCACAGTCAACATAATGGGAACTTTGACGGGACAGCTTCTCTGCCGTATTCTCCTGTTTAAAGATGTTATAATCATGAACTCTTCCCGGATAGCTTTTACTTGCCATAAGGATTTTACCTTTCGTGTTTATGGTAATCTGAGTCTTGATGGTATGGCGCTTTTTCTTGCCAGAATAGTATTTCTTTTGTATCCTCTTGGCAGGTCTTTGTCTCTGCGGTTCTG
>Ga0209212_1004260_pt1 | contig 17863 bp, 11 predicted proteins | sample RifGroC2_FD_183996 | JGI IMG/M metagenome (GOLD analysis project Ga0209212, IMG submission 183996) | Groundwater microbial communities from Rifle, Colorado, USA - Groundwater C2 (SPAdes) (version 2) | ecosystem: Environmental > Aquatic > Deep subsurface > Groundwater | place: Rifle, Colorado...
TATGGTTAAAGGCGTTCAGCAGGGCAATTGGCAGGGCGCGCGGTACGCGCCCTACGGCTACACCTATAACAAGGCCGCTAAGCTTTTAGAGATAGCCCCGGACGAGGCGGAAGCAGTGCGCCGCATCTACGCCCTGTACCTGGAGGGGAAAAGCACTTTAGCCATAGGCGCCGCCCTTACAAAGAAAGGCGTAAGGAACCGCAAGGGCAACTATTTCGGTACTAAGGTTATAGGTGATATCCTTAAGAGCCCCATTTACACCGGCAAGATCGTCTGGAATACCCACCATTACGACAAGACCAAGAAAACGGCCAAGGGCTACAAATACGTTAAGAACCCGGCCAATCAGGTAATTAGCGCGCGGGGCAAGCACACCCCTATAATCAGCGCCGAAGCCTTTGAGCAAGCGCAACAGCTTCGCGCTGAGAAGCGCATAGCGCTCCGCAGGGCCAGGCCGGGCGACTATATCTTATCGGGCTTGCTGTTCTGCGGGGACTGCAACCATACGTTCGTGGGCGCGTCCTCGATATCCAACCACCGCACCAAGGCCACCAAGAAATGGTACAGGTGCTCTTCAAGGACGCGCAGCTATACCACCTGCCACAACAAGAGCGTTAAGGCCGAGGACCTTGAGCCCCAGTTGGCGGAGATACTTGAAATACTGCTCCGCAACGACAAATTAAGGTGCCAATGGACGAACATGACTTTGTTGGAGACCAAACTCCCGGAAGACCAGAAAGAGGCCAAAAGAGAGGTTTCACAACTCCTGTCAGACAATTTCGCTAAACAGGCGAAATTGACTGACGCCTACGTAGACAGCCTCCTGTCCAAGGAAGTTTTCGAGGCTAAAAATAAAAATTTGATGGCGGAAGGGGAAGAACTAAAGAAGGTCTCCGCCATGTGCGAATTGCGACAGATAGACCGCGAAAAATCCGCGGCCTATCTGACGCAGGTCCACACGTATCTTTCCGACGGTAAGCCGCAGAAACCGAAGCTGGGCCCCGCCGAGACAAAACGGCTGTTTGGGCTGTTGTTCAGGAACATTAAAATTTCGGATAAAAAAATTATAAATGCAGAATTTTTTGCGCCATTTAATTTTTTATTTTTTGAGGAAAAATACAAATGCAGAAACCGGAAAAATCAAAATCGGCCGACCTTTCAACCGGGGCAGCCCTCCCGTCCAAGCAAGTCTGTATACTTACTTTCGGCTGACCTTTTAAATCGATTAAACCAGACAGTCTTCCAGTTCCTTAAATCCCTCTATCCCAATCCCTGATCCTGGTCACTTTCCCTCTCTCCTGGCTCTCCCACTTCCCTTTCTTTGCCCCGGCCGCAAGGTGGCCGCTTGCCGGCCACTATGCGGCCTCCCCTGTCGTCTTTGGAAGCGGTAGGCCGAGCTTATCCGCGAGATGTCGTCGCAGGCGTGGCCACGCAGCGCGGCCCCGCACTGCTCCTTGCCGCTAGGAAGTGGGTTCGCAGGCTGCCGGCACATAGCCCTGCGCCGGCAGTTCTGCTCCCAAGGTAGGCTGCATCTTATTGTGCACCTCCTTGCGCGGTTGTGCGGCACAACCGCTCCCGGCCTGCCGGGCAGGCCGTACATCCCCGCATTTATTTTTTTCTTTTTCGGGGATTATGGCCACCTTAAGGAACTACCTTATCGTAGTTTCCCCTCTCTGGTGGAAATAATCCAAGTTGGTTAGTCTTTGGATTTATCTTTGGTAGTGCAGAAGCCTTGCTATTCCCATTTTTTCTCTTTAGGCGCTTTGAGTATCTCGTGTATGCCAGACAGCTCTTGAAGTATGGAACAAAGGAGAGTCGTAATGGCCAGATTGCTTATAGCAATAGCTTTAAGTTCGGAACCACTCGCAACTCCATCACCAAATCTTTGTATAAGTTCCGTCGCGGCAATAATTGCCTCTGTATGGTTGGTTTTCATCTCACCTCCAGACTTGTCGTAAATGTATGTTTTCTCTTTTTGCAAACTTTATCGAACAATATATTCATAAGATAACGCCATCACATCCAAGTGGTGGCTTGTATGCACGACTTGTAATCACAACATGATCACCCTCTGTATATCCATACATAATGTATTCCTATTTCTGCAGGCGCAATCATCGCATTCAATTTATCAATTTAGATTGTTTCATTATATTTCATTATTCTTCGTCTTTGTGAATATCCTTCAAGGCTGATCGGTACATACCTAGAAAGGTAGTCTCATATTGCTCTGCTGTCATCTTCACCTTAAGGTTCTTCGTGACTAGGTAGAACACATTTGCGACCGTGAACGCCAGCCCACCGACCACCAGGGTTACGATCAGGTCTAACCTTGTCCCCTTCTCTTTCTCCTGAGCAAACACCTTGTCTATTAGCTCAGTAAGATTCCTAATGAAGGCGTTGATCCCAACCTTGATCATCTTTGCGTCAGTTGACACATCTTTCTTAACAACCTTTTCTTCGAGGGATCTCAGGAACTCTTCGTTTTCTTTGCCTACATCAGGAGGGGTGCGGTCTCTAGGAGGGTCAGGCCTAAAGGTTTCATTGTAATAATCATTAAACGGATCGTCTTCGTTCATATTATTCTCCAGCCTCATTTTGTTTCTCTCCGCGGAGCTTTTTTACGATATGTCTTATCAATTTTGTCATCATATCGGAAACATAAGTTGTATGCTTAATGTCGTTCCTGCTTAGTGTGCCCGCAGTAAACAGGGAAATACCATCAAGGAAATGCCGTTCTGCTTCTTCAACATCGCCCACGATCTCAATCCGGACAGTCCGCCCTCTAGATGTCTTCACATTGCGAATGTAGTTGCCGCTTATGGATTTTTCGCTCATATAGCCTCCTGTTATTTTCAACTCGACTCTTATTTATATATGCCCGTCAGTTTCTGTTTTGTTGCATGGGCTAGGAGATGAGCAGTGTATCCTTAATATTTCAGAATGACTTTCTCCTCCTTCCCGCTGAAAGATGGGTTTTGACTTCTGCCATATAGGCGTCTTGCATAATAGGTAACATTTTCAGAAGTATACTCATACAGTTCGCCGTAAGTAAGCTTTTTATCTTTATTACTGTCTGCTGCGCCTTGAAGCCCTTTTAGAAAGAAATACGTAAACAAAGAATGCCTTTTATCCGGATACCATGAGGAAATCTCTTCCGCTCTTGAAGAGGTGAAAATATTTATTTTACCAGCGCCCGGGAGGATAGGGACAACTCGTAGCGGACTGGCTTTTGAAATGATAGTGCCTTTATCAGACATGCCGCTAAAACAGGCGTCTATGACCACGCTTATATCACGGGCCGGTAGCCTGGAAAGGTTCCCGTAGAAGACGCTTAAAGGATAACCGCTGAACTTAACGTAATTAGGGTCGGAATCGGAGGGCACAAAATAGCCCTCTTTGCTGTCCAGGTCCGGCGCACCGTGGCCGGTGTAGTAAATAAAGACTTCAGAGCTGCCTTTTTTTAAATAGTCGTAAAGTTGCCCTTTATGGTTATCTTTGTTGCCGAAAACTTTTTCGAGGTCGGCTTTGGTAGGATTCTCTAGATAAATTATATTCTCCTCCTGATAACCCATGGTTTGTATCAGATACTGCATTACTAGCCCAGCGTCATTTAAGGCATAATCCACCGAGGGGACATATTTGCTGGAATATCCTTTGACCCCAATAACAACCGCGACTCCATCCGGATTAATCGGTGGCGAGTTTTTAGGTATGGCCAGAAGCTCATCTCCGAACGTCGGTGCAGGTGTAAACCTTTTCTTTCCGTTCCCCAGTGGCGCAATATTTATTTTCAGTGCGAGCGGCAATGATTCATTAACTGCGATGGGCAACTCAATACTCCTGCTGAATTTATGTCTTTGCTCGGACACTTTCAACGTGAAAGGATACTTCTGTGACGCCCTGTATAATTTCGATACCGTAACGGCGAATTTCAGCTCCCGCCAGTTCTCGCTCTCCAAGGATCCGATCTTGTAAGTTTCGCCAATACTGTCGTCAGCCAATAACCGTATTTCAGACTCATTATCTCCTGTAGTTAACTCTGCCAGAACTTCCCTTGCGTCGCCGCCGTCATTTTTTAGAATAACGCTAACCTCAGCTGACTCACCGGGCTCTATCACGCCGTTTCCATTCCCGAAAGCAAGCCTCACCTCTTCTTTATAAGACCCGTCGTCTATACTTATTCCGTAGATTCTGAATTTAGGTGGGACAAGAACAAATGTTTGAAACTTGACCGTCACCGGATCCGCCGGATTCCCGTTCTCTTCCTCGAATCGGATGTTTACAGTAGCTGTACCGTCTTTTAGCCCATAGTTAGACATTATCGGAATTTCTAATGCTTTAATTTCGCCAGTCTCCAGATCTCCAAGACTAAACCTTGACGGGACAGTAATATCAGTGGTATTGCACGTCACAAATGCTTTTAGATTCCCGGCCAGGCCGCCGCTATTCTTTACCCTTAAAGCTATAACCGCCGAGTCTCCTCCAGTTATTCCCCTTTTATTGCCAGTATCCCTGAAACTTACATCTTCAACTTTAAGCCTCGCCGGCTTGGCCTTAGCTAAAGCGATAACCCTCTCATACGGATCTTTCCTGGCTGGGGAATAACCATAGCGACCCGAACCATTTTTTGAACCTGGATGAAATCCGCCAATAAAGGATAAGCCAGAGTTTTTGGACTTTCCGCCGAACAGCAACTCTATACCCGCATACCATTTGGAAACCTTAACAGCGCCAAAATAATAAACCTTATCGTTATTGCTGTCTTCACATTCAGAAGCGGCTCTATTCATAGAGACATGCCCAGCCTTAAACCGTAGGAAGCCTCCTGAGTCAAAGACCACCCCATAATCTGACACTGACCGGTTCCCCATAGAATTATCGCTATAAGCACAACTGACTGGTAAGTCATGCTGGTCCTTTTTAAGCCAGGAGAATGAATATTCGTAAAACAATCTGATGCCGCCTGTTTCCCTGCCCCTCCCGCCCCAGGTAACCGGAGAATAAAAAACGCTCAGCGGAAGAAAATCAGTTAAATATTTAGACTTTTTACTATAAAACGCCTGCCCTGAGGTTCGCCCCCAGGTATCAACCGAGATTTCATGTACAGGATATTCCCAATTCCCGTATCTTAGCGCGAGTGCCGAGGCGCCGAAGCCAAATCTGCTGTTAGGCAGCAGCATTTCCGCCTTAAAGATATCCAAGCGAGGTAGAGAAGACAGAGACAAGGAAGCAATGTTATAACCGTAAATGTTATCGTCTAACGCGCCAACTGAGGCGTTCACGGATGAGAGTAGTAAAAAAGTAATCACCAGTGCTTTCATAAGTTTGCTTCTCATGCTAAAAAAACAAAGCCTATTGAGACGCGCCCAACTGCCCGGCCTTAGCCGGGCAGTCCTCTAGGGGTGAAAACTATCTCAATTTCTCTTCTTTTGCCAGCTCCTCAAACATGGCATCGGATTTCTTGCGGAGATAGTTCCTTGTTTCGGAACTAATTCCGTTTTCAGTTTCCAGATACTTCTTAAACTGATCCAAGTCTAGTTTTACTAGCGAATAGACCGTTCCGTCTTGCCTCTGGTAGCGGTCTACGACCTGCACTCCGGCACGCGTACCATTTTGGTAGGTCTTAATAACCCGTTCGACAAGTTCGCCTTCGCTCCCGGAGTAATCCTTCATGAGACCAGAGCTGTAAGTGCTGAAGATCTTCTGAAGATCAGCCCTGGCGCGGTTATCTGCGGCTTCCCGCCTGAGGGACTCGTCCTTGAGGGTAGGTGCGGCTAACCCAACGCCGTAAAACGCCTTGCCTCCGTCGCTGAAAGCGCCGGAGCCCCTTAAGGTCCAATCCGGACCGCCGGTCACCTTGCTGGTGGTGGCGCAAGCGGCCGTGAAACACAACACTATGGTTAACAGCAGTATTTTTTGCATATACTTTCTCCTTATCTGATTATCTGGTACGGCAGAACAGCCATAACCCACTCGCTGCGCTTTAGCTTTGCTAACCTTCCCATGACTTCTTTCAACTTTACCGAGGACAGTGTATTCTCAGCACCGGCTAGATAGTTTTCAGTAAACAGCGGGGCGGTTTTGGTGGCTATTACATGAAGGACCTCTGTGGTTTGATTCATGCCGGGCGGCAGGGCGGCTCTCAGCCCCAGCCCTGAGCCTGCCGGTGGGAAACGGAAGACCTGCCCGGCTGGAACCTTGCTAAATCTGTATAAAGCGTTAGGATAAATCAGATAGACATTTTGTTCCTGGTCGACGCTTAAGACCTGGAGGAATGCGTCTTTTGTAAGCGCGGCTGAAAACTCCAGGTTCTCCCCGTCCATCAGCACCGTTCTGCTGAGCCCCAACTCTTTGCCACCAGTTTTAAATTGGATTTCGAAATACGGGTCCGGCTCGCCATTAAAGACCACCTCGCCCTTTATCTTAACCCGGCATTCAAAGGTTCCGTCCGGTCCAATAATGAATTCCGGCTTGCCAAGTCTTTCCCATTTCGTGACGCCTTTGCCCCACAGCTGTATGTACCTGGCCACAGCTTCCTCCCCATCACCGGCTTGCTGCGACAGCACATCGCTAAAGCCGTAGTAGGTCTCTATCCCTGAGGAGCGAAGCGCTTTGCCAAGTGCGTCATCTTCCGCCAGTCGCTCAGCGTCAAGTTGGGTTTCAGCTTTAGACAGCTTCCAATAGCCGGTTTCTTTAAATTTATAGGAATGAGGCTTATCCGCCCGGAGCGTTTGCTCTTTGCCGGTAAACGAAGTTTCTTCTCCTGTGTTTGAGTTATCTGTGGAATTGGGCCTTTTACTTTCCTCTTTTTCCAACTTATTAAACATCGCATCTGACTTCTGGTGCAGATCAGGCGTTTTATGGATTGAAGCGCAACCGATCAGAGTGAATATGAGAGCCCCCAGCAGCGCAGTTTTTATCTTTTCTCGTTTCATAACCAATCCTCATTCTTCCGCCTTCACCTATATATGCCTTCCAACTTGTGTTTTGTTACAGATGATTAACATATGGCGTTATGATAGTGTTTTGAAATGTATTAGAGGCTTTACCTACCTGGGCCAATTGATCTGTATTCTATTTATAGCCACATCTTGGGTATACTTTTTAACTGCCTGTAAGGCTTCTTCCCGCAGAGTCGGTTTTTTAGGCCCTGGCAGGGCCGCTTTGCAAGAGAATAGGCTGCTGCCCACCCTTTTGATGGCATACCCGCTATGATTCCAGGAAACCCTGTTGTTGTTGAACCTGCACCACGCCTTATGACCGGCCATATAGTCTCCTCCTCAACTTTGTTTCACTTCTAGTTATATATGCCGGGATACTGCGGTTTTGTTACACCATAAATAAAAGTCCCCTGACAGCAATATTGCTGTCAGGGGCACCTGCGAAGTTAAAACTACAGAAGGGCTATCGCTAGTATGCTCAACTAGTTCTCGGGTGTAATACTGTTACCTTTAAGATGTTCGATATCGTAGAGAACTGCTTCCAACGACTCACGAAGTAATCTGAAATAGACTTCAGATGCGCGACTATTGTCACTATCGAGCGTTGATTTGACAAATTGCATAAATTCTTCTGTAAACTCTTTCTCGCTAATTTCCTTCCAATGCTGCCGCGAGGCATCACTACCCCCTAACCCAGGGATAAACGCATCCCGGATTAGATGAAGGATATAGTATTTTGCTATGTATTTGGCTTTTGATTTTCGCAAATTGGGCTTACGCCAGTCGGAGCACCACTTTAAATACACTTGACACATAGACTTGCTGGCCCATCGCTTGGAGATTATTGTGGCCCAAACATTATGGGAAATAAGAATATCTTGCTCTTTTAAAGTTAAAAATCTCCTAGCTTCCTTCAGAGCGTTCTCCCCAACCGCCTTACTCACCCCACCCAGCATTTCACAAAGGTCTTCACACTGCAATGGGCCTATAGCTAAAGCTACTAAAATCAAAAGGTTCCGGGCATTCTCAGAAAGAGCAGAAATCCGCCCGTCTAAATACTCTTCAAGTCCTTTAGCCCAGGCCCTATCAGGATTAAAACCATCCTCACGCGCATCTTCTGCCAGAACCTTGAGCAACAAAGGATAACGATTCGCTTCGATTTGAATATGTTTCTCTAGGTGGTCGGAAATTATATTTTCGAATGCCGTTAGTTTGTCAGAGTTTTGGGTTCGGCCGTATGCTTCCCAGAAAACCATTTTCGCATGGTCTTTATCCAAGAACTTTATTTCAGCTCTGTTTTTAATCTTCCCCTGCTCATAAAAACTTTTTGCCAATGCCCCCTCACAGACACCGGGTTGGGCAAAAACAACGTAAACTACCCCTTCTAAATGAGGCAGCCTTGAAAGGAACTCCTTATGCTCGCGCATCTCTTCAATACCATCCATAAAGAGATACACACGTTGTTCCGTATCATTGCCGATACTTTTTCCCAATCCGATCAGAGAGTTTTGGAAATCAATATTATCTTTTCGGCTTCCTTCATGCACGGAATCTTTTTTTCTTTCGGGATTCTTGTCCAGCAAACCCTTTATCTTTTTGCAGGCATATGCGTAAAAGTTTCCGGCATTATCCAGAACCGAATTATTAAGGCTGAAATAATAAGGAATAACTCTTTCAGGTTTATGTGCGCCGACTACACCGGCAAGATACCGCATAGTGGCGCTCTTCCCCATCCCCGGCAGGCCTTCTACAAGGAAAACGCCGCTCCACATCCCCTTGATCTTTAAAGCAATATCGTCCACCTCGTTGCTGCGAACGAACTGGAGATTGTGCTTTTCTTCTAAAAGGCGGGCTATCGCTTCTTCAATATAATCAATCACGATTAACCTCTGCGAATTCACGGATGTTTATTGTTGGGCCAGAAATTGACTCAAGTACAGCATTTGGTGCATCAGGGTATTCGATAACGCCATCGGCTGTCGGCAGATACGTTTTGGCGCCTATTCTCACCTTAAAATCTTGCCTGGCATTATGAATGCGCCCGCCCCAGCCTTTTACACCTTCAAACCGCAGATTAGCCCCCCCATAAGACTTGGCTATTGTGTATGAATTACGCGCCGCGAACCATTCTTTCCAGGCTTTAAACCCGTTTATATCTTTTTCTGCGGGGCTAATTTTATCATCAACTAGCTTGCTGTTTGCTTTTGCTAATTCAACGGCAAGGAGGGTGCATTGGCTACAAGAGAATATTTTCTTCTCCGCAATAGTAGCCTCTGCAGGCGACAATACACCAGAAAGATAATCGGCTATAAGATCCTCATTGCAGTTGTTGTCTTTTTTATGAGATATCTTGGCTACGCCGACTGGATTATGCTCTCCAATGGCATGAAGAGCATCGTAAAATTTTTTTAATTCTTCATCGCGTTTCATAGACAATCTCTCTTTGAATCTTTGACAAATTCTTCGAATGCCTTGAGATACCGAGTCAATCCGACATGATCAATTTTCAGCCTTTTCGCTAAGCCCCTTATAGAGGATATTTCAGGTTCGCTTTCCGCAATACATATTGCTTGCCTCAAGACTTCAGCCTTTTTACTGTTTGTCCCAGAAATCTCTGAGAATTTATCCAGCAGCCCGAGTAGATTCTCTGCTCCTTGTCTTGGGAAGGCTGCTTTATCAGGGTCTTCCACTTGAATATTATTCTCTAAAAGCTCGTGTTCGTTGCTGTACCGTTCTGATTTCTCGGAACGTTGTTTGTGGCGACTAGTGAGCTTTAGCCATGTCCAGTTCACTATTGCTTTTGCCCAGGCACAAAACTGCCCTGCGGATTTCTCCTTAGATTGAATCTTATATCCAGATATCTTTTTATAAATCACTTCCATTGCTCGGCTCAAGAGTTCCGTTATCGCTTCTTGAGCCGCTGATGAATATAAAAACTTTTTTACAGCATAAGTTGCTAATTCCTTAACATGTCCCCACAACCGTAGCCAAGCATTATTATGTTTGACGGGTTCTGTCGTGTCCTGTAAATCCCCTAAAAAAGCCGAAAACTCTTCCGGTGTATCATCTCTTATCGGCTTGAATACAAGCCCTTGTCCTTCGCTATCTATATGCCCCATTAACCGCTCCTTGTAACAGGCATGAATACCTGGATGCCATTAGATTCCGCCATTCTTTAGAAGCTGCAACTTAAGATGGAAAAGGCTCATCCTGCCTTTTCCATTTAATTTCTAGCGCCGGTTATAAACTTGTGTATTTTTGATTTATATTTCATCGATGCTTTTTCGTTAAGAATCCTGGCCAAAATTGCCAAGTAATTTGTACTAAGGGATTGATAGTATCCCTTCAGAATTAAGAGAAAGTTTAGATGCCTTTAACAGCGTAGCTAATTCCGGTTTGATTACCCCATCAACGACATGGCTAGTCTGCTGCCAATCGAATAGTCGTGCAATACTGCTTACGAGTTCATCGCTGGAAATACTCATTGCACTTTTAACAAGCGAAACTGCTGCTAACTGTATCTCTTCCCTGGATACATGCTCTGCTAATCGAAATGACTCTTTTAGTTGAGGCACAGGCTTACGCACAACTTTTACGTCATGCCGAGGGTCGCTATACAAAAAAGCATTTTTCGCGTAAACAAGCCCTTTTCGTCGTGCGCTTGCGATTGTTGAATTAACTGCATCAATAATATTGCTTCCTCGTCTCCGTATGTCCCAGCATGATAGTAAGCGGTCTGTGAAAATTTCCAAATGTATAGGGCCCTCTGCCTTCAAAATATCTATTAAATACTTTTCGCGACGCGAATCATCGGTTATGAAGTCTAATTTAGGGTGTACGCGTGCTGGTTTAAAGACAATGTAGTCAGTAATAGTTCCAGCTTCGGTATAGTGTTCTATTTCAACTCTTTTGTGGGTAATCTTAATCGGTAGTTCCGGTATTCTCTTGGGAGGCAGAATGCCTTGAGCCGCATTTTTTATGGCCTCTTGAAGGCGTCTGATTTCCTGATCCCGGGTGTGGAACCAATCAGGTGACCAAATGCGGTAAATACGCCACCCCAAGTCTTCTAGGATAGTTTGCCGGATTCTGTCTCTTTCACGGGCAGTAAACGCCCTATGATATGTAGCCCCATCACACTCTATCCCGATGATATATCGCCCAGGATTCTTTGGGTCTATAACGCCTAGGTCTATTCTAAATCCGCTGCACCCAACCTGAGAAACGACCTTATATCCCATTTTCTCTATTTCTAATTTAATGTCATCCTCAAACGGGGATTCGGTGTCTCCTCCTCCAATCGCAACCGATTGAAGCGCGTTTTTTCCACGTTCAGCGTAGTCAAGATATCGATATAATGACTTCAAGCCAGGTGAAGTTAGTTTCTCAATATCAAAATCGCCCGCTTTAATGGATGCAACAAGACAAATCTTAGACTTTGCCCTAGTGACAATAACATTGAGCCGTTTTTCTCCTCCCGTTTTGTTTATCGGGCCGAAATTCATTGTGAACTTCCCATTAGGATCACGGCCGTATCCCAAGCTTAAAATAATTACATCACGTTCATCACCTTGCACGGACTCCAGATTCTTTACAAAAAAACCTGAAAGGCGATCTTCTGTAAAATATTTATTAAATTCTGGATTGTTGCGTCGTTCATCCTCAATTAAATCGAGGATAAGGTCACGTTGCTGAATATTTAATGTTGCAACTCCCAAAGTTTTATCGGAGCCATATGCTTTAAAATGTTGAAAGACCAATTCAACAACTTTTTTTGCCTCAATAATATTTGTTTTCTTTCCGCCTCGCTCATAGATCCCATCCTGCATATAGTAGAACTTGACTCCTAATTCCGGGTCAGATTCTTTGGGAGATGGGAAAGTTACCAACTTGTCCTCGTAAAAAGACTCGTTAGAGTATGCAATAAGGCTCTCATGCCTGCTGCGATAATGCCACTTCAGCATCAACGGCTTTGGGGTTAACCCGACACTGTCACAATCTTCCAATACACTTTGATACACACCAAAATCTTCATCTGAATCCGCCCAATCCTCTTCACCGTCTGTCTCACCTTGGAAAAACTTGGTGGGCGGGAGCTGCTTCTCATCACCAGCGACAATTAGCTGGCTCCCCCTTGAAATCGCTCCTACGGCATCCTCAGAACATATCTGGGAAGCCTCATCGAAAATAATAATGTCAAAAGTAAAACTTTCTTTGCCAATAAAATGACTTACCGATAACGGGCTCATTAATAGACATGGTTTTATTTTGAGCAGTAAGTTAGGGATTCTTGAGAATAATTTCCGTAGAGAGTAGTGTCCCCGCTTTCTTGCCGCCTGGTCTCTCAGAACGCTTAACTCTCCACCACGTAGGCCTTGATATATTTCGCGGCGTGATAAATTAAGCTTTGAAATTACCTCAGAAAATGCCAAGTGCGTAAGCATTTTGTCTAGTTCTCGAAAATCTGATATAGCCCTCTCATGATTGTACCCTTGGAACTCCGCCAATATCGGGCAGCGCTCTTTTAAGCCATTAATCCAAGATAAATAAAAGCTTTTGCTTAATAGCGGTATAATGTTTTCCGCCCCCGGTGGTATCGCTATAATATTCTCGAGAATTCTTGCTCCTCCAGGTGCGAGTTCTGATAAGCGTTGAGATGCCCTTGAGTATCCTATCCATTTAGAAATATCGTCTACACGGCGTTGACGTTCACTCATTAGAATAGCTGTGTCATCCAGACCCGATAGTTGAGGTCCTGCTCCTGGTATTATATATTCAGTTTCAAAACTATCAATATCCTTATGAATCTGGGCTAAAGATGTTTTTAAATCTAAAGATTCCTCGCTAGGAATTTGAAGCCCACCCGCTATAGCCTCAAAAAACTCGGAATCAAGATACTCTCTATAGGTAGGGGATGCCAGGTGGATGGTCCATTCCAGAGCTGAGACTAGTTCAGCCCAGTCAGTGTCAATTCCATTGTATCGACTTCCGAATGACGCGCTATGCACTGAGGACTCATTAGTGAAAAGCAACTCTATCTGCCTCTTTTCTTGCAACTTAGTAAGATCATTTAAAATACTACTAATCGAAAGTCCGGCCGGAGTTAATTGCAAATGTGTAATCTTATTGGTTAACTCTAGAAAATCCTCAAGTGCTGAATTAATGCGCGTTATTGACGCTAACAACTTTGTGGTGTCGCAGGTCTCAATAGTCCCTGCATCAGTAACCAATTTGTCCCACGAGATTATGTCCGAACACTTTTCTATTTCCGGAGCAAATCTATCTAAAGCGTCTGCTAAACGATCAACAATTGATTCGAATGCTTGGGGGAGTGGCAACTCTAATGTGAAAAATTTATATGTTGAGTCAGAGAATTGTAAAGATGTGGATATGCAATACACGTCGTTTGCATTGGCGAGGGCCTTATCCAAAGCCTTAATGTCAGTATCAATCCCAGAGTAGTATTTGCCAAAAATTGATGTGAATATTTCCTTATTCGATTGGATATTAGCCTTTATCGAATTAAGTTCGCATATAGCTGCCAAATCCTCCTTCAGAGTACTTGGAAAGCCAGATGATTTATAGCATCCGCGTATAAATATTAAATCCTGGTAAAACGAAAGGGTGATGTATTTCCTCCATCCCATATACTTGGTTGTGAAATTGTCTAAACAAACCGCGGCATCAATTTCGAAAATCTTTTCGGAATATTTGTTGGAAATATCAGTAATTAATTGATGGTAGCGTTTGGTCTTATCAGAAAATGCTTTAAATTCCCCTTCAGCTTTTCTCCGATTTAAGCGTCCTATCCAAGGCGAGAGTATGTTGTTTGGGGATAAAGCTATTTTTGCCAGCTTAAGTGCTTGCTGAGCTTTCTCTATACAACAATCCCCGTCTGATTTAATATCTAATTCTTTAAGAATATTAGAAGTAGCATCTGTTGTAGCGGTAATAATCTCCCGCAAGGATTTCAAGGAGTTGATAAGGGCGGGAGTTCTGCTAACAATTGTGGTATCGGTCTTTTCTGTGTTTATGAGCCCGAAAAATAGTTCTCCCTTTACAGTCCGGTACTTCTTTATTAACTCTTCGGGTAAACCCAGAAAGTCTTCGGAGTACTTGTCTGATAATTCAATGCCAATACTTCGCAGTTTGCTCGAGGCTTCGGAGCATTGCTTGGCTTTCTTAAGTATGTCCTCAGCGTTATGATCCAAAAGCCAACATAGCTCGGGAGATGGGTTATGTTCAAGTTTCTCGCATATGGAAACAAACTCAAGGCAACCATGAAAAGATTCGGGTGGCGGTACTCCTAAACGAACGGCAATAGAGTCAAAAACTTCTGACACACTATCAATAGATTCAATCAGGCGTTCAAGTTTATTGAGAATGGTTTCTCTGTCCTCCGTAGTAAATATTGTTGCTTTATAGCCGGTCCACGGAAAGCTCTTTCCTTCCGCCAGAATCGTATAGTTGTCGCGTAAGATCTCCCCAATATCCAGCAACTCATTCAAATGTTCGGCATTGCAATTGGGAAAAGGAAGTTTAAGAGACTTTTCTGGTAAAGTTGCTAACTTTATTAATCTATTGAGAACATCAAAAGCGCTCTCATTGAGTGGGTCGCGCTTTTTATGAAGTTCGAGTACATATGTATTAAGCCTATCTCTTAGGATTTTAAGTCTTTCCTTATCAGAAGAAGTCATTTGGTGGGTTGACTCGGGGACTTCTTCCAAACAACGCGTTAGCTCACGAACAACTTCCCGCTTATTAGCTTTATGACTATGAAGCTCAAGGCAATAATCCTTTAGCCCGCAATTGTTTAAACGGCTGTAAACCACTTCGAGGGCGGCCATCTTTTCGCTAACAAAAAGAACTCTTTTGTTGTTCTCTATAGCTTTAGCGAGTATATTGCTTATTGTCTGGCTTTTTCCTGTTCCGGGCGGGCCTTTGAGGACAAAGCTATGCCCCGCTATAGCTGATTCAATGGCCTGTGCTTGGCTACTATCTGCATCAAGGATATACAACTGCGGCGGTTTTGAAGGCAGAGTTCTCTCGTCGTCTGTAGGCAATTCCCCAGGACACAAAGGCTCTTCGAGATGTCTATTCGCCAATGCCTTTATAATAGGGTGCAAAGATATTGATGCGGCATTAGAATCTAAATCGGCGTACATCGCCATTTTATGAAATGAAAAATTACCTAAGTAACAAGTGTGGTCAACTTTCCATTGGACTCGAGCGAGTTGATTCTCTACTTCTGAAAAATAGGCCTCCAAATCAAAATCATCTTCATCTAGTTTAGGCTGAACAAGATCAATGTTGAATTCCGTTTTAAATTTTACTTGTATGGCGGGGTTTAGCGATATATCCTCGTCTGACTCTGAAATAGAATAGGGGTCTTCTGGTGTTGCTCTGGAAATCAGTACTGGATATAAAATTAAAGGGGCATATTCAGTTTCTGCGCCATCCTGCCATTTTAGAAGTCCAAACGTTAATATAGAGGTTCTAATCCCTTTTTCCTGGAAATCAGATTCCGCTTTTCTATATATAGTCTTTAGCCGTTTCTCTGCTTCATCATGATCAGCTGTTTCAAAAACAAGTTCATCGTCCTTTGGGAGCGTCTTCTCTTCAGCGTCAGGAGCTGGTGGGAGATAGACCTGACAGGACTTTTCACTAAATAAGGTTTTGAATATTTCTTCAGGTTTAGGCGCGGCAAGCTTTAGGATGGTTTTTCTATCCGTTTTAAAATAAACAAGTGGATTGCGCCTGCTTAGGTCAATTAATCGTTTCTTCCACTCATCAATCTGCAGTAAAACGCGAGGAGATGGTTTAGGTGAACTCTGATTTGCCATTGTAAGTTCCGAAGAGAGCTCTAGTTAGCAAAAATATGTAACGGAAAATGTCCTAACAAATTAATTATATTGCTTTGCGTAATGAATAGCTATTAAACATTACCTAGCTTTTTCTCTGTAATAGTATAGCAGGGCAACCCGACAAGGGTGTGTCGCGTTGGAAAAGGGTATTTTAAGGCTTTTTCGGCTAATTATTGGGTGGGTTAATCGGCTGTATCATGAATGGGCGGGGGCATTTAAGGCGGGCCAGGCCAGGGGCGGCGTCCATCTCGAGGAAAGCCGCTACTGGCCTGGCCCCTCCTTATTTCTGTTTGCAGTGTTCCCCCTCTTTCCGGGGGCTACAAATAATTAACAGAAAAGCCCGCCAGGGCGAGCGAATAGCGAGCCTGGGCGGGTTTTTAATCAGCCGGGTGCCCCCGGTTAAATTCTTTCTGCTCTGGTGGCCATAATCCCCGAAAAAGAAAAAAATAAATGCGGGGATGTACGGCCTGCCCGGCAGGCCGGGAGCGGTTGTGCCGCACAACCGCGCAAGGAGGTGCACAATAAGATGCAGCCTACCTTGGGAGCAGAACTGCCGGCGCAGGGCTATGTGCCGGCAGCCTGCGAACCCACTTCCTAGCGGCAAGGAGCAGTGCGGGGCCGCGCTGCGTGGCCACGCCTGCGACGACATCTCGCGGATAAGCTCGGCCTACCGCTTCCAAAGACGACAGGGGAGGCCGCATAGTGGCCGGCAAGCGGCCACCTTGCGGCCGGGGCAAAGAAAGGGAAGTGGGAGAGCCAGGAGAGAGGGAAAGTGACCAGGATCAGGGATTGGGATAGAGGGATTTAAGGAACTGGAAGACTGTCTGGTTTAATCGATTTAAAAGGTCAGCCGAAAGTAAGTATACAGACTTGCTTGGACGGGAGGGCTGCCCCGGTTGAAAGGTCGGCCGATTTTGATTTTTCCGGTTTCTGCATTTGTATTTTTCCTCAAAAAATAAAAAATTAAATGGCGCAAAAAATTCTGCATTTATAATTTTTTTATCCGAAATTTTAATGTTCCTGAACAACAGCCCAAACAGCCGTTTTGTCTCGGCGGGGCCCAGCTTCGGTTTCTGCGGCTTACCGTCGGAAAGATACGTGTGGACCTGCGTCAGATAGGCCGCGGATTTTTCGCGGTCTATCTGTCGCAATTCGCACATGGCGGAGACCTTCTTTAGTTCTTCCCCTTCCGCCATCAAATTTTTATTTTTAGCCTCGAAAACTTCCTTGGACAGGAGGCTGTCTACGTAGGCGTCAGTCAATTTCGCCTGTTTAGCGAAATTGTCTGACAGGAGTTGTGAAACCTCTCTTTTGGCCTCTTTCTGGTCTTCCGGGAGTTTGGTCTCCAACAAAGTCATGTTCGTCCATTGGCACCTTAATTTGTCGTTGCGGAGCAGTATTTCAAGTATCTCCGCCAACTGGGGCTCAAGGTCCTCGGCCTTAACGCTCTTGTTGTGGCAGGTGGTATAGCTGCGCGTCCTTGAAGAGCACCTGTACCATTTCTTGGTGGCCTTGGTGCGGTGGTTGGATATCGAGGACGCGCCCACGAACGTATGGTTGCAGTCCCCGCAGAACAGCAAGCCCGATAAGATATAGTCGCCCGGCCTGGCCCTGCGGAGCGCTATGCGCTTCTCAGCGCGAAGCTGTTGCGCTTGCTCAAAGGCTTCGGCGCTGATTATAGGGGTGTGCTTGCCCCGCGCGCTAATTACCTGATTGGCCGGGTTCTTAACGTATTTGTAGCCCTTGGCCGTTTTCTTGGTCTTGTCGTAATGGTGGGTATTCCAGACGATCTTGCCGGTGTAAATGGGGCTCTTAAGGATATCACCTATAACCTTAGTACCGAAATAGTTGCCCTTGCGGTTCCTTACGCCTTTCTTTGTAAGGGCGGCGCCTATGGCTAAAGTGCTTTTCCCCTCCAGGTACAGGGCGTAGATGCGGCGCACTGCTTCCGCCTCGTCCGGGGCTATCTCTAAAAGCTTAGCGGCCTTGTTATAGGTGTAGCCGTAGGGCGCGTACCGCGCGCCCTGCCAATTGCCCTGCTGAACGCCTTTAACCATA